>LNAP01013479.1_pt1 | contig 10762 bp, 10 predicted proteins | sample 602601 | NCBI WGS metagenome assembly LNAP01 (sample SAMN02440304, study PRJNA202911) | soil metagenome | biome: Subtropical and temperate rainforests or woodlands; isolation source: soil samples (1 kg each in a 20% v/v slurry with milli Q water) were... ...
TTGTCGATGCCAAGGACGATTTCCAAAGCGGTCAGGGTCAGAAACGCGACCCAGATCTCTGGACTCATTAGCCATTCCATATGTGTGCCTCAAAGGGGGGTAAGTAGAACCCGCGAGGTTCCTAGCTTTAATCGACCTGGGCCAGCTGTTGCTCGAGGCTTTCCAGATGTTCCAGGGCCAGCATCCAGGCCTCTTCCAGCTCGCCTTCGCGGGCCTTTATTTTGGCTTGTTCGGCGAGAAGATCGCGAAGTTCGTCTTTACGTGATGTTTCATAAATCGCCGCATCACCGAGACGCTCTTCGACCTTCGCCAGTTTTTCGTGCAACAGACCCAACTCTTTTTCCAGCTTGTCTGCTTCGCGCTTGTGCGGCGCCAGTTGCTGACGCAACGCGGCAGCGGCTTGGCGCTGCGCGCGCTTGTCAGTTTTGTCGCCAACTGGCGCACTGCCGCTGGCCGGTGCCTGACGCGCACGGTAGTCGACTAACCATCGAGCATAGTCTTCCAGATCGCCGTCGAACTCCTGAATACGCCCTTCGGCCACCAGCAAAAATTCATCGGTGGTGCTCTTGAGCAAATGCCGATCGTGGGAAACCACCACCACGGCCCCTTCGAATTCCTGCAAGGCCATGGTCAGAGCTAGGCGCATTTCCAGGTCGAGGTGGTTGGTCGGTTCGTCGAGCAGCAACAGATTGGGCTTGCCCCAGGCGATCAACGCCAAGGCCAGTCGAGCCTTCTCGCCACCGGAAAAATTCAGCACAGGCTCATCGCAACGTGGGCCACGGAAGTCGAAGCCACCGAGAAAATCGCGCAGGGTTTGCTCGCGCTCGCCTGGTGCAAGACGCTGGAAATGCAGCAACGGGCTGGCTTTGTTATCCAACGAATCCAGCTGATGCTGGGCGAAGTAACCCACCACCAGGTTTTCACCGCGCACCAGACGACCGCCAATGGGCTGTATTTCGCCCACCAGGGTTTTGATCAGGGTCGATTTACCCGCGCCATTGGGGCCGAGCAAACCGATACGCGCACCCGGCACCAAACCCAGCTTGACCTTCTCCAGCACCACTTTTTCGCCATAACCCAGGCGACCTTCGGAAAGGTCCAGCAACGGGCTGGAGATTTTGTCGGCTTCGCGAAAGGTGAAGTCGAACGGTGAATCAACGTGGGCAGCGGACAACTCTTCCATCCGTTCCAGCGCCTTGATCCGGCTCTGCGCCTGACGGGCCTTGGTCGCCTGCGCTTTAAAGCGGGCGATGTACTTTTCCATATGCGCGCGCTGCGCCTGCTGCTTTTCGTAGGCTTGTTGTTGCTGGGCCAGGCGCTCAGCACGGGCGCGCTCGAAGGCCGTATAGCCGCCGCGATAAAGGGTGAGCTTGCGCTGATCAACGTGGGTCACATGGTCGACCACGGCATCGAGAAAATCGCGGTCGTGGGAAATCAGCAGCATGGTGCCGGGGTAGCTTTTCAACCACTCTTCCAGCCAGAGGATGGCGTCGAGGTCCAAGTGGTTGGTCGGCTCATCGAGCAGCAACAGGTCGGATGGGCACATCAGCGCCTGGGCCAGGTTCAGGCGCATACGCCAGCCACCGGAAAAGCTGCCGACCGGACGGTCCATCTGTTCGTTGCTAAAGCCAAGACCGGCGAGCAATTTGCGCGCGCGGGCGTCGCTGGTGTAGCCATCGGCAGAATCCAGCTCGGCATGCAGGCGTGCTTGTGCGGCGCCGTCATGGGCAGCTTCGGCGGCGGCCAGATCGCGCTGCACCTCGCGCAAACGCACATCGCCATCAAGCACGTAGTCGACAGCAACACGCTCGACGGCGTCCACCTCCTGGCGCATATGGGCGATACGCCAATCAGCGGGCAGAAAGCAATCGCCGGAATCGGGCGTTAGCTCACCGCGAAGCAAGGCGAACAGGCTGGATTTGCCGGCGCCGTTGGCACCGATGAGGCCGGCTTTATGGCCGGCGTGCAGAGTGAGCTCGGCGTCTTCTAACAAACGCTGCGGGCCACGCTGTAAAGTGAGGTTTTGTAGTCGAATCATAATGGCGGCGGAGTCTACCAGCTCTGTGCGCTTATCGCCTGGAAAGCACCATGTCCTCTGACCTGTGGAGTTTCGCCACCGCCCTTTACGCCCGCCCCGGTGTGGAAGCGGCTTGTCTGAGTCTGCAGCAGCAAGGTGCGGATGTTTGCCTGCTGTTGTGTGCAGCGTGGCTGCAACAACAAAACGTTGTGTGCACGCCCGAACGCGTTGATGCATTAGGCGCAATCGCCGGCCCCTGGCAACAGGATGTGGTCACACCGATTCGCCAGCTACGCCAAGGTTGGCGTGAAGCAGCCGCGCACGACAAAGCCTTAATGGCGCTGCGCGAACAGGTAAAGGTTTTGGAATTGCACGCCGAGCAACAACAGCTCAAACGGTTGCAGCAGGCAACGAGTAGCTGGCCGACTGGCGAAGCTGGTGGGGACTGGTTAACCGCCGTGGCGGGCCAGCATGACCGCAACGCGCTGGAAACCCTGCGCGTTGCGGCCACTCACACTTAGGAAGCGCTAGGTACGCCGCTGCCGTTGGTAACCGGTGCTGCGGCCGGAGTCGCTGGAGCAGCCGGTGCTGCAGCGGCCGGTGCCGGAGCAACAGCAGGTTTAGCCGGTGCGGCTGGCTTGGCTGCTGCGGGTTTCGCGGCAGGCTTGGCCGCAGCTTTAACCGCAGGCTTGGCAACTGGTTTTGCCGCTGCAGGTTTTGCTGCAACAACAGGCTTGGCAGCAGCAGGCTTAGCAGCCGCTTTTACTACAGGTTTAGCGGCAGCTTTTGCCGGCGCCTTGGCTGCCGGTTTAGCCGCAGGCTTAGCTGCAACCTTGGCCGGTGCTTTTGCCGCGGCTGGTTTAGCAGCGGGCTTGGCAGCTGCTTTCACAGCAGGCTTGGCAGCCGCTTTTACTGGCGCCTTGGCCGCAGGTTTTACCGGTGCTTTGGCAGCAGGCTTAGCAGCAGCTTTTACTGGAGCTTTTGCAGCAGGCTTGGTGGCGGCCTTCGCGGGTGCTTTAGCAGCAGGCTTGGCGGCAGGTTTTGCGGCCGCTTTTGCTGGGGCTTTTGCGGCAGGTTTGGCAGCAGCTTTTGCCGGTGCTTTTGCCGGTGCTTTTGCCGGTGCTTTTGCCGGTGCTTTGGCAGCTGGTTTGGCAGCTGGTTTGGCAGCGGCCTTGACCGGTGCTTTTGCTGCGGGTTTAGCAGCAGGCGCCTTGGCAGCAGGTTTAGCGGCAACAGGTTTAGGTGCAGCGCTACGAGCGGACAACGCCTTAGCTACCGACTCTTTTACCTTGCCAACACCCTGGGCCAATTTCAGGCTTTCCTGGGCATCGCGCTTGAGTTGCACGATGTAGTTACGCGTCTCGGCCTGACTGGCTTTGAGCGTGTCGAGCAGGGCTTCCAACTCAGCTACAGCTTTCTGGGCTTTGCCTTGTGCTTTGTTCTTGCCAGCAGTGGCTGCCGCTTGCAGCAAGCTGCGTGCGTCGTGCAGTTTTTCCTGGGCTTTACCGCGTTGTTTTTCCAGCTTGGCGAGCAGCTTTTCAGCGTCGACCAATGCCTGGGAACAAGCACTTTCGAGATGATCCAGCAGGCTTTGAGAAAGCTGCTGCAGCAGATGCAAAGGAGTAGTTACCGATTTCTTATTGGCCGACATGACGCGCCTCCTGGCGAACGTTGGTGCGGCCCATACTAGCCGGGTGTTTCGCCGCAGGGCTGGCATAATCGCCGCACTCGTCGCTTGGAGAACGCTCATGTCGCGCTGTTTTTTTCTACTGATTTTTCTGCTCACGGCACCGGTTCATGCCGACGAAAACCAACACGATTTGTCCTATAGCCTCGGGGTAAAACTGGGCCAGCGTTTACGCGAAGAAGTGCCGGATTTACAACTGCAGGCGTTGCTCGATGGCCTGCGCCAAGCCTATCGCGGTGAGCCGTTGCAGCTCGACGCCAAACGTATTGAGCAACTGCTAGCCGAGCATGAGGCCAAGCAGACGGCAGCGCCGATCGACGATCAAAAAGCCGTGCAAGCCGAGACGCGTTTTATGGTCAACGAAAAAGCCAAAGCGGGCGCACATGAATTAGCTGGCGGCGTGCTGTATAGCGAGCTGGTACGCGGCAAAGGAATAAAGCCGAAAGCCAATGGCCGCGTGCGGGTGAAATACGTGGGACGTTTTGCCGATGGCAGCGTGTTTGACGAGAGTGCGCAACCGGTGTGGTTCAAGCTTGATAGCGTGATTACCGGATGGCGAATTGCGTTGCAGGAAATGCCGGTAGGCAGCAAATGGCGGTTGGTGATTCCATCGGCCCAGGCCTATGGCGCCGAAGGGGCTGGCGACTTGATCGCGCCTTACTCACCGCTGGTTTTCGAATTGGAATTGCTTGAGGCCGCCGATTGATCGGCAGCCTCGTAGACACATCACACAGCAGGCGCAGTCTGCTGCTGGTGAGCGTTGTGCAGTACTTCAATCAGGCAGTCTTCCAACTCGAAACGTTCGTGAAGCATTTGCCCCAAACGCTTCAACTCTGCCGCGACCAATGCCGCGTCACTGCAATCGCCTTTATCGCAACGGTCGTTGAACGCCAGTGCGACTTCGGTGATGGCTTCGATACGTGGGTAAATTTGTTTGGCCAACTCAAGCCCGCGCTCGTCGCCAAATGCTTTGGCTTCATTGGTGAGCTGTTCATAGACTTCGAAGTGGCCGGCAGAAACGTAATCTACCAACACTTCGCAGAAGCGCTGCAGGGCTTGCTCATTGGTGGCCTGTGAACCCGCTTCGTCATGCAGCACATCAAAACTGCGTACTAGCTCATGGCGCTCTTGCAGCCAACGGTCGATTAGCAGATGAACCCCACCCCAACGTTCTTGGGCGTTCTGGCAGCTCTCGAGCATGATGAATTCACTCCCCTTGATCGTCTTGATCGTAATGCAGTTATACGTCTGCTCCGAGACGGTTTTTTAACAACGGCATTTTACCGACGCTTTCTGCTGGCCAGATTATGCCCGCCCGTCAGCGCCCACAAGGCGCCGGGAGAGAAAGTTTCATACGAGCGTTTGATCCGGATGCCGCATGCGGCTTGGCCTGAGCAAAAGCACAGGCCGGGCAGACAGCGGCCTTAAGCCGCTGATGGGAAAGGCTTAGGAGCGGCGCATGAACTGATAAATGGAGAAAATCAGCATGCCGATAAAGGCCAGCAGACACCACTCGGGCAGGCTCATGCCGAATAGGGTCCAGGTTACTTCGGCGCAATCGGCGGTGCCGTGCAGCACCCAAGCGACAAACTTCTGGAACGGCAGGGCTTGCAGCATGTAATCGAAATTGGTCGGCATGCACGAGGCCATTGGATCGGGCGGCGTGTTCTGCAACCAGATCTGCCGGCAAGCCGCCGCACCACCGGCAAGCGCCGCCAAACCCGTGAGCACGGAATAAACGCGCCGACCGCCACGAGCAGGGTTATGCAACGCGGCCACCAGGCAAACCACGCCAAAGGCAATTACGCAAAGCCGCTGCACGATGCATAACGGGCACGGTTCCAGACCGACCACATGCTCCAGATAGAGCGCGCCACCCATCATGGCAACGCACGCGAGAAAGGCGAGAGAGAACAGCGAACGCGGGCTAGCCAGCGACATGACAACTCCGAGGAGGGTGGAGAAAGGCGGTTACGTTAGAGGAAAGCACCCGCCGCTTACAAGCCAGTGCCAGGCGGCAACCATCTGCGCTCTGCCACCGCACGTCTGTTATACGCGCCAGCCGAGACAATACGTCGCGGCCAGCGGCAAAGGATCAGGCGCTAACAGCCTCAGGTAACGGCAACGCCGGCAGGTGCTGATTAAGCAAGCCGAGGCTTTCCTGGAACAGCTCATTACTGCGCTCAATCTCACCCTGCTGCGCCAGCAAACGGGCCAGCTCGGCACACGCCTGTGGGCTGCGAGCAAAACTCAGGCTGCTTTCGAAATATTCGCGCGCCTTGCCCCACAGATGATTCTGCAAACTCAAACGCCCCAGGCATAGCAGCAACATGGCATCAGTGGGATTGGCCTTCAACCAGCCTTCCGCCGCGTGCAGTTGCTTGGCTGCATCACGACCGCGCACCAGGCCATACAGGTTGACGAGGCGACTGTCGTACTGGCGATTAATGGCACTGCGTAGCACCTCTTCAGCCTCTTCCGGCGCACCCAGGGTACGCAACTGCTCGGCATACACCGCCACCAGTTGCGGCTCGTTGCGCTGGCTTTTGGACAGGTGCTGCCAAGCATTGGTCAGCGGCTGCAAAGCAATCTCGCCGTCGCCTAAGCCATCGCTGCCGGCACTGGCCAGACGGGCGCTCCAGGCCTGCTGTTCAAGGGCACTGAGCTCGGCATCGCCGAGCACTTTGTCTTTGCGCAAATCGGGCAACAGGGCGATCACCGCCGACCAATCGCCACGTTGCTGATGCACGTGCTGCAAATGCTTGAGCACTTGGCGATGGTGAGGATGACGGTCACGCATCACCTGCAGAGTTTCCAACGCGGCTTCGGTTTGCCCACGGGCCTGCTGCAATTCGGCGTGAGCCAAGGCGATAGCCAGCTCGGCATGGGGCTGACGCTCCAAGGCCTTTTCCAGAAAGCCATCGCTTTGCTCGTAGTCGCCTAATTCGTTGGCGGCACGGGCGGCACCGAGGTAATAAATCAGCGGCTGTTGCTCGCCATCGGCGGCCCGCTGCAGATGACGTACCGCCCTCGCCCAGCGACCTTCAGCCAGGTCCAGCAAGCCTTGCTCTGAGGCCAACTGCACGCGGCGTTTACGGTTGCGCCGCGACCATGGGTTAACCACGCCGCCCGACACAAACACCAGGCTCAGCAGCAAGCGCACCAGGTACACAGCCAGGCACAGCACGGCGATCAAGGTGACCGCCGCCCACAGGCTCGATTCGTAGCGGAAGTTTTTATAGGCAACCAGCACATAGCCAGGATGCTCGACCACCGCCAAACCGATCAGCACGGCAGTGGCAATCAGTAATAAAAGAATCAGCAGCACGCGTCTCATGGGCTGACTTCCTCCAGGTCATCGCCAGGCTGCTCGCCCTGGGCCTTCTCTTCCTGGAATTGCTGCTGACTGGCGTTCTGGCGCTTCTGCACATAGGCGCGCACGGCGTCTGTGGCTGGAGTCAGATCGGGCAAGGCGACGGCAACCGGCTGGCTGCTGAGTTCGGTGATACGCGCCAGCAGCGCCTGGCTATCGGGATTGTCCGGGTTGAAGTAGCTGTCCAGCACTTCGCGCGCCTGGGTCAGCGCTTGGCGATACACCTCAGGCTTGCCGTTCAAGGCCGCCCATTGCGCTTGCTCGAGCGCCAGGGTCAAGGCCAGACGTACTTGGGTCAGGCTTTGACCAGCGAGCAATGGCCGCACATTCTGGTCAGCATTGAAGTCGATGCGGATATAGCGCGAGAGCTTTTCCAGCCATTCAGCCCACCAACCTTGGCCATCGCCTTCGGCGGCAAAATTGAACTGCTCGCCCTTGCTGGTGAACTCCGGCACCAGGGTGCTGAGCTGGGCGGCTTGCTCGCGCATGGCACCCAGTTGCAGGAACAAGCCAGTGCGGTCCAGCGCGGTGATACCACGCAGGCCCACCAGCGCTTTGGCCAGTTGCTCGCGGGCGGCGTAAGAGCCGGAGTCATCCTGGTCGCGCAAAATTTCATCGGCACCCTGCACCAGCACTGTGGCGCTACCAACATCTTGCAGCGCAGAAAGACGCAGCGCGGCTAGGCGTAGCAGATGCTCAGCTTCAGCCAACCGCCATTCCTGGCGACTGGCGCCCAATACGCTTTCTACGCGCTCGCTGAGGTGTTGTTGATCGCCCTGCAACTGCGCCAGCAGACGGCGACGGGTTTCCAATTCTTGAGGGTCTGGCAATGCGGCAAGGCGCTCGGTAAGCCCTTGCTCGCGCTGCGCCACCATCTGCGTCTGGCTGCGTGCCTGTTCAAGCTGCGACAGCTGCTCCTGATCATGGCTTTGCAGTTGGCGCACTTGCCAGACGCTCCAGCCACCAACCGCGACGCCGGCGGCACCTATCAGTAGAGCCAACGCCGCCAAGCCGTTACCGCGCTTGCTAGCAACGGGCTCCACGCGGGGAGGCAGCGCGCTGGAAGAGGTAGGCGCAGTCAGCGCAGGTTGCGTGTCATCTTTCGGGGAGGTTGCTTCGCTCACGTATCCGTCCTGTGCATCAGAGGGCAGCCGGGGCATGTTCCCGCAAAGCTGCCAGCAACGCCGTGGCACTCGCACCACGACAGTCCACAACCGCAAGAGCTCCGGCGGCCATTGCCAATTCGGCAACCCGCGGGCTCGGTACAAATAAGGGTAGCCGCGCCAACGTCGGCCAGTCTTGGCCGGCCAGCGTCAGCAGGTGTTCAAAACCCTGCCCACTGCTGACCACCAGACCATTCAAGCGTTCAGCGTAAACACGCTCGGGCAACGCTGCCAGCGCATAGTGCGGCAAGCAGCGGCGATAGAGTTGCAGATAATCGACCGCCACACCTTGGCCGCGCAAGCAGTCGGCCAAGGCTTCGCGGCCACCCTCGCCACGCAGGATCAATACTCGTGGCGACTCAGTGGCAGCCAAGGCGCGTTGCAGCTCCGGCAGGGCGAGCAAGGCTTCGCTGTCATCGCCCTGGGCGGGAAAACTTACGGGCAGGCCGTGCTCGGCGAGGATGTGTGCGGTGGCCGCGCCGACGCTAAACCAGGGTTGCTTGCTCGGTGGCTGCGGCCAGTAGCGCTCCAGCAACTGCAGCCCTATACGAGCAGCCGGTTTGCTGACCACGATCACCGCGCAATAGCGCTCCAGCTCAAGCAGCGTGGCACGCTGCTCCGGCGTTTCGGCGATGGGTTCAATTTCCAGTAACGGCAGGCTGCTGCTAAACACGCCCTGCTCAGCCAACGTGGCGGCCAGTGCCGCACACTCTTCGCCAGGGCGCGTCAGCAGCAGCCGCCACCCCGTCACTCGGCTTTGGCCTCGCCATAAACGGCTTGCAGAATGGCCGCAGCGCCCTGCTTGAGCAGGTCTTCAGCCACGCCCACGCCCAGCGCTGTGGGGTCTTTGATTGAGCCAGTGGCTTCGGCACGCAACAGCAAGCCGCCATCTGGCTGGCCGACCAGACCGCGCAACCAGAGGTTTTCGCCTTGCAGCTCGGCGTAACAGGCGATGGGCACTTGGCAGCCACCATTAAGGTGCTTATTCAGAGCTCGTTCGGCAGTCACCCGCAGCGCGGTTTCGTGGTGATGCAGGGCATTGAGCAGCACATGGATATCGGCATCGGCGCTGCGGCATTCGATACCCACCGCGCCTTGGCCACCGGCGGGCAAACTGTCGATCACGCTGATGCTGGAGCGGATGCGGTCGGCAAAACCCAGGCGGATCAAACCGGCCGCGGCAAGAATGATCGCGTCGTACTCGCCGGCATCCAGCTTGGCCAGGCGCGTGTTGACGTTGCCACGCAAGAACCGAATTTTCAGGTCAGGCCGAATGGCCAGCAACTGGGTCTGCCGACGCAGGCTGGAGGTGCCAACGACCGCGCCTTGCGGCAGCGCCTCAAGGCTTTCGTAGGTATTGGAAACGAAGGCGTCGCGCGGGTCTTCGCGCTCGCAGATGCAATACAAACCGAGGCCTTCGGGAAAATCCATAGGCACGTCTTTCATCGAGTGCACGGCGATGTCGGCTTCGTTTTCCAGCAACGCGGTTTCGAGTTCTTTGACGAACAAACCCTTGCCGCCGATTTTCGACAGCGGCGAGTCGAGCAGCTTGTCGCCGCGACTGACCATGGGCACCAGGCTGACGATGAGGCCCGGGTGAGCCGTTTCTAACGCGGCTTTAACGAACTCAGCCTGCCAGAGGGCCAGGGCACTTTTGCGGGTAGCGATGCGGATTTCGCGGGACGACATGACGGCTCTCGGACGGAATAAACCCGCGCATAGTAAGGCAGCCGCGCCGGTGGTGCACCCGCCTGCACGCGACCGGCTGCCGCAGCGGCTGCTGCGGCCACGGCGCCAGCCACTCAGGCAGAGGTCGTTAGAGGTTATTCATCAGCTTGCGTACACCAGCCACATGCCGGCGGCTGACGATCAGGGCATCGCCATTCAAACCTTTGAGATACAACTGAAAATGCCCCAGCGGTGTGCGCTGCAAGCGTTCGATACGCTCGCGAGCAACCAGGGCATTGCGGTGAATACGCACAAAGCGATCACCAAATTCGTCTTCCAGCGCCTTGAGCGGTTCATCCAACAACACTTCGCCGCCCTCATGACGCAGGGTCACGTATTTGTGGTCGGCAATAAAGTAGATGACTTGGTCCAGCGGAATCAGCTCGATACCTTTGCGGGTGCGGGCACTGATGTGGGTACGTGGACCGTTGCCCGTTTCAGCTGCTGGGCGCGTTAGCGCTACCAGTTGAACGCGGTTGGGACGTTCGGCTTTTTTCAGCGCTTCGATCAGACTTTCTGCACGCACAGGCTTGACCAGATAACCCACGGCACTGACCTGAAACGCGTCAATCGCGAACTCATCGTGCGCGGTGCAAAAAATCACCGCAGGCGGTGCCTCGCGTTCGCAGAGTTTGGCCGCGACCTGCAAGCCATCCAAACCCGGCATGCGGATATCGAGCAACACCACATCGGGCTTAAGACTATCGATCAGGGTCAACGCCTCTTCGCCATTGCTGGCACTGGGCTCCAACACTCGGTAACCATCGAGCTCGCCGACCATACGGCTGAGGCGC
>LNAP01005873.1_pt1 | contig 10760 bp, 11 predicted proteins | sample 602601 | NCBI WGS metagenome assembly LNAP01 (sample SAMN02440304, study PRJNA202911) | soil metagenome | biome: Subtropical and temperate rainforests or woodlands; isolation source: soil samples (1 kg each in a 20% v/v slurry with milli Q water) were... ...
TTCCTGTGCGACCGCGGCCGCTTCGGCTACGGCTACGTCAACCGCGCCGACCGCCCGCGCCAGCCGCAGCATCGTCGCCGGGGCCACGCCCAGGGTCTGCGCCTGGCGCCGCATGGACCACAAGCCGACCTCGGCCGGATGCGCCACGACCCAGTGCGCCGCCCGCTGTAGTTCCGGGGGCAACTGTTCCAGTTTTTCCTGGAGGGTCAGGAGGAGGTCGGACGGCAGGGACATGTACGGCGGCAGGCAGCAATAAAAAACATATGATAAATCCGTAGAAAATTTAAAAACATATGTTTTTCTAAGGATTTCCACCTAGAACGCAGGCTTGGGCAGAAGAGGCGCCGCGCAGGTAAGTCCATGAAATCCGCTGTTATTTTCCGCAAATCAGCGCTTATTTACTTACATCATGCAACGGGATTTTTGTTTGACGGGAATGAATCGTGCGCATATCATTTGTGTAGAAATGAATTTGACCGAACCTTCTTTTTCCCATGACTGACGCCGCGAAATCCGATCCCTCACAGCAATATGATTTGCGCATCTTGCGGGCCTTGCGCCGCATCACGCGTTCCATTGCATTGCATTCGCGCCAGCTGTCCGCCGTCAGCCACATTACGGCGCCGCAGCTGATGTGCCTGCGCACCGTGATCGCCAACGGGCCGATGACGGCCACCGCCATCAGCCGCGAAATGCACGTCAGTCCCAGCACCGTGGTCGGAATCCTGGATCGCCTGGAAGACAAGGGCTTGATCCGCCGCGAACGCGGCCGGGAAGACCGCCGCATCGTATTCGTCACGGCTACCGACGCGGGCCGTGACCTGGCGCAAGCCGCGCCGTCGCCGTTGCAAAAGCACCTGGCCGACGCGCTCAATGCCTTGCCCGAACTGGAACAGGCCACCATCACGCTGTCCCTGGAGCGCATCGTGGCGCTCATGGAACAGGACGGCCAGGCCGCCGTCGAGACGCATGCCGATGTGTCGTCGCCCATCCTTGAAGTGCCCACGGGCGGGGCACCCCCTGAATCGGGAATCGTTGCATGAAGAAAAACGAACTGGATACCCCAACCCTCTCAAGTGCCGTGGCGCCGGCGGTCAGCGCGCAGACCCATACCATGCGTCTGCCCGACCGCAAAGACGGCGCCGCCATCCACCGCCTCATTTCCGAGTGCCCGCCGCTCGACCTGAATTCCCTCTACGCGTACCTGCTCCTCGCTGAGCACTTTCGCGACACCTGCGTCCTGGCCGAAAGCGCCGGCGGACGCATCGACGGTTTTATCTCCGCATACGTGATCCCTGACCGGCCCGACACCTTGTTTGTCTGGCAGGTCGCGGTGCACACCCGCGCACGCGGCCATCGACTGGGCCGCGCCATGCTACGCGAGCTCTTGCGCCGCAAGGGTCTCGAGCATGTCCGCTATCTCGAAACCACGGTGGGGCCTGACAACCAGGCATCGCGCCGCAGCTTTGCCGGCCTGGCCGGCGAACACGGCGCCCACGTCTCCGAACAGCCGTTCTTCGACCGGCAACTGTTCGGCGGCGCGGACCATGACGACGAGATGTTGTTGAGGATAGGTCCGTTCGCCTTGCCGGCCCCCTAGGGGCGGCGCAAGCCCAGCGGTCTTATCGAATACCGGGATGGTTGGCCGATCCGGATGCGCTTGCGCTCCCGGAAGGGTTCTGGCCGTCCGTCCACTTATGAGATGAAAGGGAGGATTAATCATGGACTTGAAGATCTTTGACCGGATGGAGTCGGAGGTACGGGGCTACATCCGGTCGTTCCCCGTGATATTCAGCCAGGCCCGGGGCTCGACCCTGATCGATGAGGACGGCACCGAATACATCGATTTCTTCAGCGGCGCCGGCACGCTGAACTATGGCCACAACAATCCTGTTCTCAAGGAAAAGCTGCTGGAGTACGTCCAGTCGGACGGCGTGGTGCATGGCCTGGACATGGCCACCAGCGCGAAGAAGCGTTTCCTGGAGACGGTGGACCGCGTGCTGCTCAAGCCGCGCAACTGGCAATACACCTTGCAGTTCACCGGCCCCACCGGCACCAACGCGGTCGAAGCGGCGCTGAAGATCGCGCGCCAGGTGAAGGGGCGTCCCAACGTCATCTCGTTCACCCACGGCTTTCACGGCGTGAGCGGCGGTTCGCTGGCGGTGACCGCCAACATGAAGTTCCGCGAGGCGTCCGGCTATGCCCTGGGGAACACCACCTTCATGCCCTACGACGGCTACTTCGGTCCGGACGTGGACACCATGGCCTACCTGGAGCGCATGCTGGAAGATCCCAGCAGCGGCATGGACAAGCCCGCCGCCGTCATCGTGGAAACGGTGCAGGGCGAAGGCGGCGTCAACGTGGCGACGCTGCGCTGGCTGAAGGAATTGGAAAAGCTGTGCAAGCGCCACGACATGCTGCTGATCGTGGACGACATCCAGGTCGGCTGCGGCCGCACCGGCACCTTCTTCAGCTTCGAGGCTGCCGGTATCCGTCCCGACATCATCACCCTGTCGAAATCGTTGTCCGGCTTTGGCCTGCCGATGTCGCTGGTGCTGATGAAGCCCGAACTGGACATCTGGAAGCCGGGTGCCCACAGCGGCACCTTCCGCGGCAACAACCTGGCTTTCGTCACCGCGACCCAGGCGTTGGAAACCTATTGGGCCAACACCGCCTTCACCGCCGAGATCCAGCGCAAGGAGCGCCAGGTGCGCGACTGGCTGGAGAACCTGGTGCACAGCTATCCCAACGCCGGCCTGTCGGTGCGCGGCCGCGGCCTGATCCAGGGGCTGGTGTGCAATGCCACGCCCGCCCTGGCCAACCGCATCGCGCAGAACGCCTTCAAGAAGGGCGTGGTGATCGAGACCTCGGGCGCGCACGACGAAGTGCTGAAGCTGCTGCCCGCGCTGACCATCGAGGAAGAACTGCTGAGCAAGGGCCTGGACGTGATCGAAGCCAGCGTCGCGGAAGCGCTCGCCGAGGAAGGGCAGTCCGCCCGCATCCTGAAATTTGGAGGAAAACGTCAATGATCGTACGCAATGTCAAAGATGTGATCGGCACCGCCGACGAAGTCCGCACCGATACCTGGGTCAGCCGCCGCGTGCTGCTGAAGAAGGACGGCATGGGCTTCTCCTTTCACGAGACCACCATCTTCCCGGGCGGCCGCACCCACATCCACTACAAGAACCATCTTGAAGCGGTGTGGTGCATCGAAGGCGACGGCTCCATCGAGACCATCGCCGACGGCAAGAAGTACGACCTGGGACCCGGCGTGGTCTACGCCCTGAACGATAACGACGAACACTGGCTGTGCGGCGGCAAGGAGCCGCTGCGCGTCATTTGCGTCTTCAACCCGCCGCTGACCGGCCAGGAAGTGCACGACAAGGAAGGCGTCTACGCCTTGCCCCAGGCCGAGGCCCAAGCGGCCTGACACACATACAAGGAGGTTCGCATGATCTCACCTGCACAGGATCCGTACGCCTCCCGTACGGATCGAAGTTCCGCCATCATTGCCCGCCAGGATCCGGTGGTCTATGAAAATGGCCAGTACGCCGGCGCATTGAATGCCGGCCAGGTCGAGCAATACGAGCGCGACGGTTTCATCCTGCTGGAGAACCTGTTCTCCGACGATGAAATCCGCGCCTTGTCCACCGAGGTCGAACGCATGACGCGCGACCCCTCGATCATCCGCCGCGAAGAGTCCATCACCGAGCCGGGCAGCAATGCGGTGCGCTCCATCTTCATGGTGCACGTACTCAATCCCATCCTGTCGCGCCTGGTGCGCGATCCCCGGCTGGTCAACGTGGCGCGGCAGATCCTGGGTTCGGAGGTGTACATCCACCAGTCGCGTGCCAACATGAAGCCGGGCTTCAAGGGCAAGGAGTTCTACTGGCACTCCGACTTCGAAACCTGGCATGTCGAAGACGGCATGCCGGCGATGCGCGCCCTCAGCTGCTCGGTGCTGCTGACCGACAACAACGAGTGCAACGGCCCCTTGATGCTGGTGCCCGGATCGCATCGGCAATTCATCTCGTGCGTGGGCGAAACGCCGAACGACCACTACAAGCAGTCGCTGAAGAAACAGGAATACGGCGTGCCGGATCCTGTCAGTCTGCAGCTGCTGGTGGAGCAGGGCGGCATCCGCTCCATGACGGCCAAGGCCGGCTCGGTGGTGTTCTTCGACTGCAACACGATGCACGGCTCCAACAGCAACATCTCGCCTTGGCCGCGGGCCAACGTGTTCATGGTCTACAACAGCATGGACAACACCTTGAACCCGCCCAAGTACGGGCTGACGCCGCGTCCCGAGCACATCGCGACGCGCAAGGGATTCAAGGCGGTCACGCCGCTGGATGCCCTGAAGCTGGTCGGGGGCTGAACCCCCTGTGTAAATGCCCAGGCGCTGCCTGGGCATTTTCTTGTGGGCCTCTGCTATTCTCTGCGCACTCCGCTACATTGAGATCTCGCAAGCCATGTCCGCCCGCATCCTCAGCCTGCACATCTACCCGGTCAAATCCTGCGCGGGCATCGCGCTGAACGAATCGCCCATCGACCGCGCGGGGCTCGCCTACGATCGCCGCTGGATGCTGATCGGCGCCGACGGCCAATTCATGACGCAGCGGCAATGGCCGGCGATGGCGTTGATCCGCACGGCGCTTACGGCCGATACGCTGCGCCTGTCCGCGCCGGGCATGCCCGATCTGGACGTGGCCCTGGACGGCTCGGGGCTGGAACCAGAGGCGCAGTCCGTGGCCGTCTGGAGCGATACCACTTCCGGCCGGCGCGAAAGCGCGGCGGCCGGGCAGTGGCTTTCCGATTTCCTCAAGACGCCGTGCCGCCTGTACAAGGTGGATGCGGCCGCGCAACGCAACGCCAAGCCCGATTGGGTGTCGCGCTGGCTGGACGCGCATCCCGACCTGGCGGAGCCGTTCGCGGGCCAGCACTGTTTCGGCTTTGCCGATGGCTTCCCGCTGCTGGTGGCCAACCAGGCTTCGCTGGATGATCTGAATGTTCGCCTGCAGGCCAAGGGCGTGGCGCCGGTGCCCATGGACCGGTTCCGCCCCAATATCGTCGTGCAGGGCGAATGGGAAGCCTTCGAGGAAGACCACACCGCCATGATCGAGGCCGCGGGGGTGAAGATGGCTTTCGTCAAGCCTTGCACCCGTTGCTCGATTCCCGATATCGACCAGATTACCGCCCAGCAATACGAAGAACCCGGCCGTACGCTGGCGGGCTACCGCAATCTGGAGATCGGTGTGGTGTTCGGCCAGAACGCCATCCTCGACGCGCCCGAAGGCGCGCGCCTGAAGGTGGGCGACGAGGTCGGGATCGAATTGGATTTCTGATCCCGCGGGCCCCGCCGCCGGGGTCTTATGCCGAGGACAGCTTCAGGCCCACCAGGCCGAGCACGATGAGGGCCACGCTGGCGATGCGCATCCAGCTGGTGGACTCGCCGAACAGCACGATGCCGGCCACGAAGGCGCCGATCGTGCCTATGCCCACCCACACCGCATAGGCAGTGCCCAGAGGCAGGGATTTCATCGCCACCGCCAGCAGCCAGACGCTGATGGCCATGCCTGTGGCGGTGATGGCCGAGGGCCAGAAACGGGTGAATCCGTGGGTGTATTTCAGGCCTACGGCCCAGACGATTTCAAACAGGCCTGCGAGTACCAGGATGATCCAGGTCATTACGACTCCTACGCTTGTGTCGCCGGCTTGCCGCCGGCGCGAGGGGCCGTCCCCAGTATCAAACGCACCGGCCGTCCGGCCGCGCGCGGCAACGGGCCGTCCCGCTGCGGCAAAAATTATAGAATAGCGGGTTCATACGGCAAAACCGGGTGCCGGGGATCACTCTTGCAACACTTCGCGTTCCGGGGCGCGAAACCAGGATACCAATAATGCAACGCATCATGCTGCGGGCAAAACTGCACCGCGTCACGGTCACCGAGGCCGACCTGCACTACGAAGGGTCTTGTGGCATCGACGAAGACTTGCTGGACGCTGCCGGCATGCGCGAGTTCGAACGCATCGAGCTCTACAACATCACCAATGGTGAGCGTTTCGACACCTACATCATCAAGGCGGCCCGCGGCAGCGGCGCCATTTCCTTGAACGGCGCCGCCGCGCGCCGCGCCCAGGTCGGCGACCTGATGATCATCTGCACCTACGGCCCGATGTCCGAGGCCGATTCGGCCACGCACAAGCCGCAGGTCGTCCTGGTGGATGACGCCAACCGCGTCAAGGAAATCCGCAAGTTCCCGGCCTGAGGCCGGGCCGGGCGGAGCGCTTCGCCGGCGAAGCGCTCCGCCAACACCCTGAATCGTTTCATCATGAGCTTCCAGGTCATCATCCAACCCAGCCAGCACCAATTTCCCGTCGAATCCGGCCAGACCGTGCTCGATGCCGCGCTGGCCGCCGGCATCGTCCTGCCGTACAGCTGCCGCAACGGCGCCTGCTCCACCTGCAAGGGCCGGGTGGTGTCCGGGGAGTTCGACGCGGGCCAATATCCCGCGCAGATTCTTTCGCCCGAGGAACTGGCCGATGGCTACACGCTGTTCTGCCAGGCCCGGCCTGAATCCGACATGGTGGTCGAATCCACCGAAGTGCGCCTGGCCAGCGATATCCAGATCCGCAAGCTGCCCTCGCGGGTGCAGACGCTGGAACGGGTGGCCCCGGACGTCACGGTGATCAAGCTGCAGCTGCCCGCTTCCGAGCAGTTCCGCTACTACGCCGGCCAGTACATCGAAGTCATCCTGAAGGATGGCCGCCGGCGCAGCTATTCGATGGCCGGCGCGCCCCATACTGGCAGCCCGCTGGAGCTGCACATCCGGCACATGCCCGGCGGCGTGTTCACCGACCACGTGTTCGGCGCGGGCGACACGCAGATGAAAGAGCGCGAAATCCTGCGCCTGGAAGGGCCGTTCGGCTCCTTTTTCCTGCGCGAAGACAGCGACAAGCCCGTCGTGCTCCTGGCCAGCGGCACGGGCTTCGCCCCAGTCAAGGCCATCGTCGAGCACATGATCCACAGCAACATCAAGCGCCCCGTGGCGCTGTATTGGGGCGGACGCCGTCCGCGCGACCTCTACATGGATGCGCTGGCGCAGTCGTGGGCCGGCATGCTGCCTGATTTCCGCTATGTGCCCGTGGTGTCGAATGCCTTGCAGGAAGACGGCTGGACCGGTCGCACCGGCTTCGTCCACGAAGCCGTCATGCAGGACATCGCCGACCTGTCGGGCCATCAGGTCTACGCCTGCGGCACGCCGTTGATGGTGGACGCCGCCAGGCGCGAATTCAGCGCCCAGAACGAGCTGCCGGCGGAAGAGTTCTACGCGGACGCCTTCACGTCCGAAGCCGATCTGGCTCGGGCCGCGCCTTAGTCTTGAGTAACAGGGCATGAGCGAACGGGGTGGAACGAGCGGGCCTGGAAAGGTTTGTGACTTCCGCCCCTTTTTATTCCGTAGGCGCGGGCAAAGCGCCAGGGTAAACTGCCGTGGCAGCAGCTTGCCATGGATCGTGGACATAGGGTCGGCGATCCGAGCTGGCACGCAAGGAGCAATGCGGGCATGAAAGTAGCGGTATTGGGTGGCGGCATCATCGGAATCTCCAGCGCCTGGTGGCTGAACCAGGCCGGCCATGACGTCGTGGTCATAGATCGCTGCACCGGTCCCGCGCAGGAAACCAGCCTGGCCAATGGCGCCCAGATCTCGGTTTCCTATGCCGAACCCTGGGCCAACCCGCAAGCTCCGTTCAAGTTGCTCAAATGGATGTTCCAGGATGACGCCCCGCTGCTGTTCCGTCCGCAGCTGGATTGGCGGCAATGGATGTGGGGGCTGTCGTTCCTGCGCGAGTGCCTCCCCAGCCGCCTGGCTCCCAATATCCGCGCCATGGTCCGCATGGCGGAATACAGCCGCGCGACCCTGCGCGGCATGCGCGCGGAACTCGGCATCCAGTACGACCACCTGGAACGCGGCATCCTGAATTTTTACCGTGATCCGCACGAATTCGAAAATTCGCAGCGCGCCGCTGGCCTCATGCGCGATTTCGGCGTGGAACGCCGCGTGGTCTCGACCGACGAGGTCGTCGCCATCGAGCCCGCGCTGGCGCCGCACCGCCAGACCATCGTCGGCGGCGATTACACGCCCGAGGACGAAAGCGGTGACGTGCACCTGTTCACCGTGGCCCTGGCCGAGCATTGCGCCCGGGCCGGCGTCGAATTCCGCTACAGCACGCGCGCCACGCGCCTGTTGACCTCGGGCGGCACGGTGCAAAGCATTGAAATCATCGAACCCGACGGCCGTTACGGCGTCTTGTCGGCCGATGCCTACGTCGTGGCGATGGGCAGTTTCAGCCCGTACCTGCTGCGGCCGCTGGGTGTGCCTTGCAATGTCTATCCCGCCAAGGGCTATTCCGCGACGTTCCCGGTGATCAAGCCGGAAGCCACCCCCACGGTCAGCCTCACGGACAGCAGCCACAAAGTCGTTTTCTCGCGCCTGGGCGACCGGCTGCGCATGGCCGGAACCGCGGAGCTGTCGGGCTATTCCCGCAGCCTGAACACCGGCCGCTGCGAAGCCATGACCCGCCTGGCGCGCGAACTTTTTCCCGACGCGCTCGATTTCGAACGCGTCAGTTACTGGTCGGGCTTGCGCCCGTCCACCCCCTCGAACGTGCCTATCATCGGCCGCAGCCGTATCCCCAACCTGTACGTCAATACAGGACACGGTACGCTCGGTTGGACGATGGGCGTTGGCTCGGGCCGGGCATTGGCCGATCTGCTCAGCGGAAGGCGGCCGGAACCGGAGTTTCCTTTTCTTGGTCTGTGAACCTATGAAGAATCTGCAATTGGCGGGCGTTGCCCGCGCGATGTTCGCCAGCCGGCGCGCATGGTTGTTCGGCGCCGCCATGGCGATGGCCGGCGCGGCGAATGCCGCCGCGGTCGACATCCAGGTCTGGCACACGCTGACCGACGCAAACAAGGCCGAGTTCGAAAAGCTCGCCAAGCAATACAACAAGGAGCAGGACCAGGTCCGCGTGACACTGCGCGGCTTCGCCTCGCCCAACGCGCTGGAACAGGAAGCCGTCTCGGCGGTCAAGGCCAAGAAGGGCCCGAACCTGCTGCAGTTGACCGACAACCATTCGCCTGAAGTCGTCGCGCAACACAAGGCCGTGCTGCCGCTGTACGAGTTGCTGGCCAAGTACCCGATCAAGGACCTGAACTGGTTCGTGCCGGCCACCAGCAGCTTCACGCGCGACAGCAAGGGCCGCCTGCTGGCCTTCCCCTGGATGGCCGAAGTGCCGGTGATGTTCTACAACACCGCCGCCTACAAGAAGGCCGGCCTGGATCCCAACAAGCCCGCGCGCACCTGGACCGCCCTGCAAGGCGAGCTGCTGAAGCTGCGCGACGTGGCCGACATCGACTGCCCCTACGCCTCCAGCGACCAGGTCACGGTCCACCTGGAGAACCTGGCGCCGATCAACAACCAGCAGTTCACCAGCAACAACAACGGGCTGGACGCGGTCACCAAGAAGTCCGCCGCGCCTGCCATGCAGTTTGACACGCTGTACATGCGCCACATTTCGCTGATGGTGAGTTGGAAGCGTTCGCTGCTGTTCATGGCGCATTCGGGCGACAACGCCAGCGACAAGCTGTTCGCCAAGGGCGAATGCGCCGTGCTGACCGCCAACACGGGCGCATTCGGCCAGTTCCTCAACACCAAGTCGCTGTCCTTCGGCGTGGCGCCGCTGCCTTACTACGACCAGGTGACCAAGGACGGCGGCAAGCCGTTCGTGAGCGGTTCGGCGCTGTGGGCGCTGGAGGGCCATCCCCAGGCCGAAGAGAAGGCCACGGCGCAGTTCCTGGCCTGGCTGTCCAAGCCCGTCATCGCGGCGGAATGGCATCAGCGCACCGGCTACCTGCCGCTGACCGAAGCTGCTTTCCGCGCATCGGACGTGTCGTTCTATGAGCGGATTCCGGGCGTCCAGGCGCTGATTGCTTCAATGCGCGCCAACCCCACGGCGAATAGCCGCGGTTTCCGCATGGCCAACTACGAGCGCATCGAGCCTGTGCTGAACCAGCAGCTCAATGAAGCCTTCGAAGGCAAGGTGCCGCCGGTCGCGGCGCTGAACAACGCCGCCACGCAAGCGCGCAGCATCGCGGCGCAACGCTGATCCAGGCGGGCGGCGCATACGTCGCCGTGCCCTGATGCAAGCCCGGTCTCAGGACCGGGCTTTTTTTTGTCTCGCCGCCGCGCGACCAAACCATCCATGCGTACATGCCAGTCTGGCGACGAGCCGGCCGCTCGTCCACCATGCCTCTCATGCGTATCGATTCCGGTGCGCCTTTCGCTCGCGGTGAGGCATGGTTCGTTTCTTCTTCGTGGCGGCAGGGCTGTCCTGCCTGGGGGCCTGCACAGGGGCCGGCAAGAGTCCGGCCGCATCCCCATGGGAAGCCTCGCGGCAGGCTGCCCAAGGCTTCCGCTTTGACTGGCAGTTGTCCGGCGATCCTGCTGTTGCGCCCATGCAGGTGTTCGACGACGGCAAGGAAACTTGGTTGCAGTTCGCGCCGGGCCAGGCGCTGCCGGCGATTTTCGGCATAGGCAGTGACGGCGAACGCGCCTTGCCGTACTCGAGGCGCGACCCCTATGTCGTGCTGGCAGGAGGGTGGAACGGCCTGCTGTTTCGCGGCGGACGCCTGACGGCCCGTGCGCAACGCCTGCCAGCGGTCGCCGACGCCAGGGCGGCCGCCGGGACGGGGGCCAGAGCGC
>LNAP01010366.1_pt1 | contig 10757 bp, 6 predicted proteins | sample 602601 | NCBI WGS metagenome assembly LNAP01 (sample SAMN02440304, study PRJNA202911) | soil metagenome | biome: Subtropical and temperate rainforests or woodlands; isolation source: soil samples (1 kg each in a 20% v/v slurry with milli Q water) were... ...
ATCCACGCGCAACCGCCCCGCCGGCCGGTCGCGGCGAGCGGCGAGCTGCTCTTCGGCCGCTTCCACCGACGCCACGATCGCGCGGGCGTGGGCCAGGAACGCATCGCCCTCTTCCGTGAGCTGCAGGCGCCGGGTGGTGCGGGTCAGCAGCGTGGTGCGCAGCTTCTCTTCCAGCCGGCCCAGCGCGCGGCTCACCCCGGAGGTGGTCTGGCCCAGGGTTTCGGCGGCGGCCGTAATCGAGCCGCTGTCGATCACCGCAATGAAGGCCTGCATTTCGTCGAGGGTGGTTTTCATGGCGGACACGCGGCGGGCAGAGGCCCATTATTGACCATCAGGCAAGAGTGATTGGCGTGAAGGCCGCTTTTTCGGCAAGAGTGCGGCGCGCAGACTGCGCAGCCTCACCTCCCACCGGTAACCGTCATGTCCCGTGATATTCCCTTGGCCCTGCTGGCGCTCACCCTCGGTGCGTATGCCATCGGCACCACCGAATTCGTCATCGTCGGGTTGATCCCGACCATCGCCGCCGACCTGGGCGTGTCCCTGCCCTCGGCCGGCCTGCTGGTCTCGCTGTACGCACTGGGCGTGGCGGTGGGCGCACCGGTGCTGACCGCGCTCACCGGCCGTGTGCCGCGCAAGACCCTGCTGGTCGCGTTGATGGTGCTGTTCACGCTGGGCAACGTGATTGCCTGGATGGCGCCCGGCTACGGCTCGCTGATCGTGGCGCGGGTGCTCACCGGCCTGGCGCACGGCGTGTTCTTCTCGATCGGGTCGATCATCGCCACCTCGGTGGTGCCCAAGGAGAAGGCTGCCAGCGCAATCGCGATCATGTTCACCGGGCTTACCGTGGCGCTGGTGACCGGCGTGCCGCTGGGCACCTTCATCGGCCAGCACCTCGGCTGGCGCGCCACCTTCCTGGCGGTGGCCGCGCTCGGCGTGATCGCACTGATCGGCAGCCTGCTGTTCGTGCCGCGCAACCTGCAGCGCAGCGAACCGGCCACGTTCGGCCAGCAGCTGTCGGTGCTGGCCCAGCCGCGCCTGCTGCTGGTGTATGCGATCACCGCACTGGGCTACGGCGGCACCTTCCTGTCGTTCACCTACTTGGCCTCGATCCTGCAGGACGTCACCGGCTTTTCGGCCAATGCGGTCAGCGGCGTGCTGCTGGTGTACGGCGTGTCGGTGGCGATCGGCAATCTGTGGGGCGGCCGCCTGGCCGACCGTCGCGGCCCGATCCCGGCGCTGAAGCTGATCTTCGGTTTGCTCGCGGCCGTGTTGTTCGTGCTGACCTTCACCGCCTACAACACCTGGCTGGTGCTGCTGACCGTGCTGGCGCTGGGCGCGGTGGCGTTCGGCAACGTGCCGGGGCTGCAGGTGTACGTGGTCAAGCAGGCGCAGCGCTTCGCCCCGCAGGCCGCGGACGTGGCGTCGGGCCTGAACATCGCCGCGTTCAACGTCGGCATCGCGCTCGGCGCCTCGCTGGGCGGGCTGGTGGTGGACCACCTCGGCCTGATGCACACCCCGTGGCTGGGCGCACTGGTGGTGCTGGGCGCGTTGGGCCTGACCGTGCTGAGTGGCCGCCTGGATCGCCGCGATGGCGTGGCCGACCGCGCCGAAGGCATCGCCGTGGGCGCGCATTGAGGGATTCCGGTCGTTGACCCGTGACAGCAGCCGACCCACGGTCGGCTCTACCTGACAGCCGACCAACGGTCGGCTCTACCGTCGTTTTACGGTGCACGGCGTAGCCTGCACCTCACCCCATGAAGGAGTTTCCATGAGCATTCCCGCATTCGGCCTCGGCACGTTCCGCCTGAAGGGCCAGACCGTCATCGACTCGGTCCGCAACGCATTGGACGTGGGCTACCGCGCCGTCGATACCGCGCAGATCTACGACAACGAGGCCGAGGTGGGCCAGGCCATCGCCGAGTCCGGCGTGGCCCGCGATGATCTGTTCCTGACCACCAAGGTCTGGATCGCCAACTTCACCCACGACGCCCTGCTGGACAGCCTGCGCGAGAGCCTGCGCAAGCTGCGCACCGACCATGTCGAGCTCACCTTGATCCACTGGCCCTCGCCCAAGGACGCGGTGCCGATGGCCGAGTACCTGGGCGCATTGGCCGAAGCGAAGTCGCTGGGCCTGACCCGCCATATCGGCATCTCCAACTTCACCATCGACCTGACCCGCCAGGCCATCGCGATCCTGGGCGCCGATGCCATCGCCACCAACCAGATCGAAGTCCACCCCTACCTGCAGAACCGCGCCCTGATCGCGTTCCTGAAGGAACAGGGCATCCACGTGACCGCCTACATGAGCCTGGCCTACGGCGAAGTGCTCAAGGACCCGGTGATCCAGGCCATCGCCGAACGCCACCAGGCCACCCCGGCCCAGGTAGCGCTGGCGTGGGCGCTGCAGCAGGGCTTCGCGGTGATCCCCTCCTCCACCAAGCGCGAGAACCTGGCCAGCAACCTGCTCGCCACCGACCTGCGCCTGAGCGATGAGGACATGGCACAGATCGCCACGCTGGACCGCGGCCAGCGGCTGGCCAACCCGGACGGGATTGCGCCGGCCTGGGATTAACCGGTAGCGCCCGACCGTTGGTCGGGCGTAGGGGACGTGCCGACCGACGGTCGGCACCTACCCCTGGGATTTGCGCCGGTCTGGGATTGATCGGTAGCGCCCGACCGTTGGTCGGGCGTGGCGGGCGCGGCGACAGTGCCGGATCAGGCCTGCAACCACGCGCGCATCGCCGCGCTCACCTCGTCCGGTTTCTCCATCGGTGCCAGGTGCCCACAATCGGGCAGCACCACCAGCGTGGAGCCTGGCACCAGCGCATGCATTTCCTCGCTGATCGCCAGCGGGGTAATGCGGTCGTTGGCGCCGCACACGATCAACAGCGGATCGCGGTAGCCGGCCAGCACGTCGTGGCCATCGCCCCGTTCCAGCGCGCTCTGGCGCAGGAATACCTCCGCGCCCAGCCGCGCGGTCATGTCGCGCACGCGCTGCACCAGCACGTAGTCGTCCAGCCGCGAGGCGTCGATGTAGCTGCGCATCAGTGTGTCGCCAAAGCCGTGGAAGGTGCCGGGCAGGCGCACGCTGGCACGCTGCGACTGGCGCTGGGCGGCGCGCTCGGGCGAATCGGCGTGGATCGAGGTATCGATCAACGCAAGCCGCAGCACCCGCTCGGGGGAGGTGCGCAGGATCTGCTGGGCGACAAAGCCGCCGAGCGAGAAACCTGCCAGGGCGAAACGCTCGGGCGCCTGCGCCAGCACATCGTCGACCACGGCCTGCATCGTATCGCCCCGGGTCTGGTCGCCCACGGTGCAGTCGGCGATGTCGGACAGGTCGGCGATCTGCGCACGCCAGAGTTCAGCGTCGTTGAGCAGGCCGGGGAGCAGCAGCAGGGGGAGGCGGTCGGTCATGCCCCTATTGTCGCCGCGCCGACGTGCACGGTCCGTGCCGCCGACGGCTCAGTGCGTTGCGGTATCTGGCACGTCCGGTACCTGCACCTCCTGCACCGGCAAGGTCACCACCATGACCGTGGAGTCGTCCGGGTCCAGCTTGGTCTTGAAGCCCAGGCTCTGGCACATCGCCAGCATGGTGCTGTTCTCGCGCAGCACCTGGCCCTCGACGATGGCCACTTGGCGTACTCGATCATGATCGCCATCAGCCGCCAGCCGATGCCGTGGCCCTTCAGGTCCGAGCGGATCAGGATGCCGTACTCGCCGCGGTCGTAGTCGGCGTCGGCGTGCAGGCGCACCGCGCCGAGCATGTCGCCGCTGCGCGGGTCGATGGCCACCAGCGCGATCGAACGGGCGTAGTCGAGCTGGGTCAGGCGCGCGATGAATTCGTGGCTGAAGTGCTTCACCGACTGGAAGAAGCGCAGGCGCAGATCGTCGTCGGTGACGCGGGCGAAGAACGCGCGGAACAGCGCGTCGTCCTCCGGCCGTACCGGGCGCACGAAGGCCGGCGCGCCGTCGGACAGGGTAATGGTGCGTTCCCATTCCTTCGGATACGGGAACACCGCAAAGCGCGGATGGCCACGGCCCTTGTGCAGTTTGCGCGAGGGCGCGATGGCCACGCGTGCATCGAGCGCGATCACCCCGTCACGGTCGGCAAGCAGCGGGTTGATGTCCAGGCTGCGGATCTCGGGAATGTCGGCGGCCAACTGCGCCAGCTTGACCAGGATCAGCGCCACCGCGCGCTCATCGGCCGCCGGCACGTCGCGGTAGGCCTTGAGGATGCGCGAGACGCGGGTGCGGCCGATCAGCTCGTGCGACAGGCGCAGGTCCAGCGGCGGCAGCGCAAGCGCCTTGTCGTCGATCACTTCGACGGCGGTACCGCCGCGGCCGAACACGATCACCGGTCCGAAGGTGGGGTCGTCGGCGATGCCGGCGATCAGCTCGCGCGCCTTGGGGCGCACGATGGTGGGCTGCACCAGCACGCCGTCAATGCGGGCGTCGGGGCGCTTCTCATGCGCGCGCGCGATGATCGAGGTGGCCGCCGCATGCACCGCCTGCAGCGAGCCCAGGTTGAGGCGCACGCCGTCCACATCGGACTTGTGCGGGATGTCGGCGGAAAACACCTTCACCGCCACGGTGGCGCCCTGCTCCAGCAGCGGCTGGGCCAGCTCCATGGCCTCGCGCGCGTCGCGGGCCTGCATCACCGGCGCCGACGGAATGCCATAGGCGGTGAGCAGCTGGTGGGTGGCGATCGGGTCCAGCCACTGCTGGCCAGCCGCCAGCGCAGCCTCGACCAGCGCGCGCGCGGTGGTGGTATCGACCACGAAGTCTTCGGGCAGGCTGGGCGGGGTTTCCATCAGCGCGGCCTGCGCGTCGCGGTAACGCACCAGGTGCTGGAAGCCGCGCACGGCCTCGGCTTCGGTGGGATAAGTGGGCACACGCGCGGCGTTGAGCGTGGCGGTGGCCCGGTCATCGTTGCCGAGCCAGACCGCGAACACGGGTTTGTCGCGGTGGTGGCGCGGGCGCAGACCCAGGGTGCGGGTGAGCGCCTGGGCGGCGTCGGCCGAGGAGGTGAACGCGGTGGGCACGTTGACCACCAGCACGGCATCGTTTTCGCTGTCGGACATCAGCGCGTCGATGGCGGCGGCATAGCGCTCGCCGTCGGCATCGACCACGATGTCGACCGGGTTGCTGCGCGACCAGCCCTGCGGCAGCACGCTGTCCAGCTGCGCCACGGTGGCCGGCGACAGCTCGGCCAGACTGCCGCGCAGGGCCAGCAGCTGGTCCACGGCCAGGCGCCCTACCCCGCCGCCGTTGCTGAGGATGGCCAGCCGGCGGCCCGGGAAGGTACCGAGGCGGCCGAGCGTTTCGGCGGCGGTGAACAGTTCGTCCAGTGCCCCCACGCGCAGCAGGCCGGCGCGATTGAAGGCGGCGCCGTACACCGCATCGGCACTGGCCAGCGCCTGCACGTGGGTGTCGGCATCGGGGTTGATGCGGATGTGGCGGCCGGATTTGACCACCACCACCGGCTTGGCGCGCGCGGCGGCACGCGCGGCCGACATGAACTTGCGCGCATCGCCGATGTGTTCGACGTAGAGCAGGATGGCGCGGGTGCGGTAGTCGGTGGCGAAGTAGTCGAGCAGGTCACCGAAGTCGACGTCGAGGGTGTCGCCGAGCGAGACCACCGCGGAGAAGCCGACCGAGCGCGCCACGCCCCATTCGACCAGGGCCGCGGCGATGGCGCTGGATTCGGAGATCAGCGCCAGGTCGCCGGCCTGCGGGAAGTGGGCGGCGATGCTGGCATTCAAGCGCGCGTGCGGCGCGATGACGCCCAGGCAGTGCGGGCCGAGGATGCGCAGGCCTTTGGCGCGGGCGGCGGTTTCCACCTGCTCGGCCAGCGAGCCGGGCCCCTGGCCAAGGTTGGCGGTGAGGATGATGGCGGCGGCCACGCCGCGTTCGGCGGCGGTGGCCACGACCTGGGGCACGATGCTGGCCGGTGCGGTGATGACGACCAGTTCGGGAACCCAGTCGAGGTCCTTGAGGCGTTTGACGGTGCGGATGCCGTCGATGTCGCTGTAGCGGGGGTTGATCCAGGCCACCTTGCCGGGGAAGCCGGTGCTGCGCAGGTTGCGCATGACGGCGCGGCCGGCGGAGCGTTCGCGCGGGCTGCCGCCGATGACGGCAACCGATTGCGGGCGGAAGACGGATTGCAGGTGGTAGGTGCTCATGGGGCCGCACAGTCGCCGGGGTACGTGGCTACACGGTACACGGGTGGCGGTGCGGCCCGCATGATCGGGCGCAATCTGCGGGGTTCGTTGGCGTTGGCGTTGGCGTTGCCGGGCATGGCCCGGCACTACCGGGGCGGCGCTACAACAACGTGCCGCGCAGGATCATCGCGGCGATGCTGAAATAGATGACCAGGCCGGTGACGTCGACGAGCGTGGCGACGAACGGCGCCGATGCGCTGGCGGGGTCGAAGCCGAGGCGTTTGAGGATGAAGGGCAGCATCGAGCCGGACAGCGAGCCGAAGGTCACAATGCCCACCAGCGCCGCGCCGATGGTGAGGGCGAGCAGTTGCCAGTGCTGGCCGTAATCGTGCAGGCCGAGCAGCTGCCAGGAGACGATGCGGATCATCGCCAGCACGCCCAGGATGGCGCCGAGGGTGAGGCCGGTGGGGATTTCGCGCAGCGCCACTTTCCACCAGTCGCGCAGGCGCAGTTCGCGCAGGGCCAGGCTGCGGATCAGCAGGGAGGTGGCCTGGGAGCCGGAGTTGCCGCCCGAGCTCATGATCAGCGGAATGAACAGGGTGAGCACGACCGCGCGGGCCAGCTCGTCCTCGTAGTGCTGCATGGCGCTGGCGGTGAGCATTTCGCCCAGGAACAGCACGCTCAGCCAGCCGGCGCGCTTGCGGATCATGCCGAAGAAGCCGATCTGCATGTACGGCTTTTCCAGCGCTTCCATGCCGCCGAACTTGTGCGCGTCCTCGGTGGATTCCTCGATGAGGGCGTCCAGGATGTCGTCCACGGTGACGATGCCGAGCACGTGCTGGGCCGGGTCCACCACGGGGATGGCGAGCAGGTCGTGGCGGCGGATCAGCTGGGCCACTTCTTCCTGGTCGAGCATGGCATCGACGGTGACCGGCGGGTTGGTCTGGGCCACGTCGAGGATGGGCTCGTCGGGCAGGCCGGTGATCAGGCGGCGCATGGTCACCACCTGCACCAGGGTGCGGGTGTGCGGGTCGAGCACGTAGATGGCGTAGACGGTTTCGCGGGTGCGCTCGACTTCGCGGATGTGCTGCAGGGTGCGGCCGACGGTCCAGTCGGCCGGCACGCTGACGAACTCGGTGGTCATCAGCGCACCGGCGGTGTGCGCGGGGTAGCTGAGCAGCTGCTGGATGGACTGGCGCGCGTCGGCGCTGAGCAGCGGGATCAGGCGCGCGCGTTCGTCGTCGTCCAGCTCATGGACGATGTCGGTGGCGCGGTCGTCGGCCATCAGGCCCAGCAGCGCGGCGGCACGGGCCACCGGCAGCAGCGCCACCAGGTCGCCACTGCGGTTGAGCTCGGGCTGTTCGAGCATCTTCACCGCGCGCGGCAACGGCAAGGCGGCCAGGGTGTCGGCGGCGCGCGACAGCTCCAGGGTATTGAGGAATTCCACCGCATCGGCGGTGTTGAAGCTGGCCAGGGGTGCGCTCAGGGCGGCGGCATCGGCCACCGGGCGCAGCAGGTCTTTCTGGTTCATCGGGTTCGCCTGTGGGGATCGCCATGCGCGACGCCAGCAGTGGCGAACCGTCCCTCGTCAGGCGGTGGCCATCACTGGCGTCGAGCAAGGTCGACTTCTACTGTCGCTGGACATCGGTTCGGGGACTCCGCAAGGGTGTACTGCCGGACGTGCCGGCAGCGGCGGGCAGTCTGGACCCGGGCGCCGGGCGGGTCAACCCGGGCACCGCTGCCGTGTTGGGCTGCGATTGACGTTGGGCCAACGTGCGCGTCGCATAATGGGCGGCGGCCGTGGGCCGTGATGCCCTTTCCCTCGATGTTGCCCGGCGACGATCCCATGAGCAGGTCCTTCCATGCATAGCGGCGCGCTTGAGCTGGCCCTGGTGCTGCTGCTGGCGGCGGTGATCGCCGTGCCGGTGTTCAAGAAGCTGGGCTTCGGCGCGGTGCTGGGTTACCTGGCTGCGGGCGTGGTGCTGGGCCCGGACGGGCTGGGTTTCGTGCAGGACGCCGACCGCATCCTGGGTGCGGCCGAAATCGGCGTGGTGATGCTGCTGTTCGTGATCGGGCTGGAGCTGTCCCCGGCCCGCCTGAAGGTGATGCGGCGCTCGGTGTTCGGCGCCGGGGCACTGCAGGTGGCGCTGAGCGCGCTGGTGCTGGGCAGCCTGCTGCTGCTCGACCACTTCCAGTGGAAGAGCGCGCTGATCGTGGGCATCGCGCTGGCGCTGTCGTCCACCGCGGTGGGCCTGCAGCTGCTGTCCGAGCACAAGGCGATCAACAGCGATTACGGCCGGCTGGGCTTTGCCATCCTGCTGTTCCAGGATCTCATCGCCATTCCCCTGCTGGCGGCGATTCCGCTGCTGGGCGGGGCCAAGAATGAAACCCTGCAATGGAACGATGTGGCCGTGGCGCTGGGCGCGCTGGCGGTGGTGATCCTGTGCGGGCGACCGGTGCTGCGCCGGCTGTTCAACATCATCGCGCGCACGCGCAGCCCGGAAGTATTCACCGCGATGGCGCTGCTGGTGGTGCTGGGCACGGCGTGGTTCATGCAGGAGGCCGGGTTGAGCCCGAGCCTGGGCGCGTTCCTGGCCGGCGTGCTGCTGTCCGATTCGGAATTCCGCCACGAGCTGGAATCGCAGATCGAACCGTTCAAGGGGCTGCTGCTGGGGCTGTTCTTCATCGCGGTGGGCATGGGCATCGACCTGGACCGCATCGTCGCCGAGCCGGCGATGATCGCCGCGGGCGTGGCAATCCTGCTGGTGGTGAAGTTCGGCCTGCTGTTCGGCATCGGCAAGCTGGCCAAGCTGCGCACCCGGCATGCGGTGATGCTGGGCAGCGTGCTGTGGCTGGGCGGTGAGTTCGCCTTCGTGGTGTTCAACGAGGCGCAGCGCGCGCACCTGCTGGGCAGCGCCAACCACGACCGGCTGGTGGCGATCGTGGGCCTGTCGATGGCGATCACCCCGCTGTTGATGATCGCGCTGCTGCGCCTGCTGGGCCGCGAGGACGCGCCCAAGGGCACTGCGCCGCCGGCCGACAAGGTGGACACCGGCGGCACCCAGCCGCAGGTGATGATCGCCGGCATGGGCCGCTTCGGCCAGGTGGTGGCGCGTCTGCTGACCGCCCAGAAGATTCCGTTCGTGGCGCTGGAGTCGAACCCGGACACGGTGTCGGACCTGCGCCGGTTCGGCAACAAGCTGTACTACGGCGACCCGACCCGGCCGGAGATGCTGCGCGCCGCCGGTGGCGAGCACATCCGCGTGTATGTGGTGACGCTGGACGACCCGGACGCCAACATGCGCGCTACGCGGCTGATCCGGCGCATGTACCCCGATGCGGTGGTGCTGGTGCGTGCGCGCAACCGCCAGCATGCGTGGCGCTTGATGGACATGTCGGCCGAGCCGTTCCGCGAAGTGTTCGGTACAAGCCTGGAGCTGAGCGAGCGCATGCTGATCGCGCTGGGCATCCCGGCCGATACCGCGCGCAGCCATGTGCAGCGCTTCCGCGAGCACGACGAAAAACTGCTGCGCGACCAGTACCTGGTCTACGACGACGAGGCGGCGGTGATCCAGACCTCGCGTGATGCGCGGGCCGACCTGATGCATCTGTTCGAGGCGGATGCGGAGCGCGACGCGAAGACGGATGCGTCTGACCAGCGAGGTTGAAGTTACACCTACCCCGTAGTGCCGGGCTCTACCCGGCAACCGCGTGCAGCGCTGCCGGGCACCGCCTGGCGCTGACGGCAGCCGACCAACGGTCGGCTCTACGAGCGTGCACCGCCCCGTAGTGCCGGGCTCTGCCCGGCAACCGCGCGCAGCGGCTGAAAACCCCACCGCTTTTTGCGGAACGTACCGAGGCGTTGGCGGGCAGGTCACCGCTGTCTGGGCAGGAGCGGTTGGGTCACGCTGCAGGGACACTGCAGCGACGAGGCCACTATCCATGCCCCAGAAAGAACTTACCCCGGCCGCGTGCCAATGGCAGAGACGGTACCGGGGTTTGCCGGGCAAGGTTAGCGCCGCGATGCCACTGCATCAAGCGCCGCACCAGAGATTTTCTGAATGAAAGCGGCGAATGCTGAGAGACTCGCTGAATGGAATTCCGACGAGCGCATGCGTCGCTATCTGACATCAGTTGCCATGCAGTACCGATTAAGGGTTGTCGACAGGTCAGCCGTTGTCGCGCAGGAACCGCGCCATCGAGGACACGCCGGGGACGCGTGGTGCGAACTCGCCGGCCACGTCGATGAAGCCGCGCATGACCGCGATTTCGCGCGGGTTGCGGTTGAGCGCGTCGCGCACGTCCGGGTCGGCGCCGGCACGCATCAGGCGCTGCACCAGCAACGGCAGGCCGTGCAGGGCTGCCAGGTGCAGCGGACCGAATCCGCGCGGGTCGCGTACGTCCAGCGACACGTCCTCGTCGAGCAGGCGCTCCACCGCCGCCAGCACCACCTGTTCGTCGCAGGCGGTACCCGGTTCGGCGCGCGCGCCCAGCAGCAGCAGCAGCGGCGTTACCGAGCCTGCGGCGGCCTGGTCCGGCTCGGCGCCAGCCAGCAGCAGGGTGTCGAGCAGGGCGAGCAGACGCGAGCGGTCGCGC
>LNAP01005875.1_pt1 | contig 10756 bp, 10 predicted proteins | sample 602601 | NCBI WGS metagenome assembly LNAP01 (sample SAMN02440304, study PRJNA202911) | soil metagenome | biome: Subtropical and temperate rainforests or woodlands; isolation source: soil samples (1 kg each in a 20% v/v slurry with milli Q water) were... ...
TTTAAAAGTCGAGTTTGGCAAAAGTCGGAACAAAACTCGACTTTTTATCCGGTATAGGGCAGAAAATCGGCAAGTTTCGGGTCGAAAGTCGGACTTTGGCTGGGTATAGGGTCAGCCTAAAGAGAACTGCGTTGAATTTAGTGAAGAACGCATCTCTGGATCTGATGGAGTAACAAGTAAGATTGTAAACTGCATTGTACTCTTGGCATTCAAACATCTGCATCATTCATTCAGTTCACCTACCGGACGATGAAATGTACGTACAAAAAATCAAGAGACCAAGCACCAACCATTCCTTTATTTGATGCAAACCCATTCCATTATTGAATAGCTTCACGTTCATTCACACAGTTGTTGTACAAATGTCTGATTTTACTGGCTCAGACATTCCTGCGGTTGAGCCCGTTGTCGTTGAGGCCGTTGAGGTGATCGGTTTGGACAAGATATCCAGCACGCCATATCTCCCTGCATTGTTCCAGATAAGCAAAGAATGGATCGTATCACTGTGGAAGGGCAAACCAGATCAACTCAAGAGCATCGCCATTAATTTCAAGACGATCGGAAGAAACATGGGATTCATCTTGAAAGTGAGCTGCATCGATCCAACTCACAACACCACATTTTACGCCAAGATGCAGAAGGCCAGCATGGACATGGTTTTGATGCACCATTTGGTAAAGAAGATGAACTGTGGCCCGGATCGATTCCATATTGCCATGTTGCCTTCTACCAAATACCTTGGGGTGATTACCGAGGGTGTGAAAGATTGGAGCATGGCCAGTTTAATGACGCGGAATACATCGACAGCGTTGCTGAATGAGAAACAAACTTTGACTTCCACTGCCTTTCTGTTGACTTTTCTCATTGAGTTGGGTCGGTTTGGAAACATTCCCAACAACAAGGACAATTGGGGTTTCATCAGTGGTGAAGGTGATGGTGTCCCGTATCCACGCATGTCGCTGGTTGACTTTTCCCGAAGTGGTTATTGCCGTGATTCGTTCAGTAGCCGAAGTATGTTTACGCTCTACTGGAAAGACTGCTTGGGCTATTTTTTTCATGTGTGGCAGCCTCTTTGTGGGTCTTACGAAGATTTGCAGTTGTTTCGCGATAGAACCGCCGACCTGCGTAAGGCATTGTTGCACAACACTCACGTGGACGATCAGATTAAACATTTTCCGTTCCTGCAGTCGCGGCAGGCGTTGGTGGACCTTTTGCAGTCCAGTTGCGACGAAGCCGAATTGTGGTTGCACATTGAAGTGCGAAAAGCAGGCGCGACCCTTGATATTCATCGTTACTCTGATCCAGCACGAAAGTTAGCTGAGCCCTGTGCGCACAAGACATTAAAGGCCTTTCGCCACGGTCCTCGGCCTGACATGGATGGTCTACACGATCGATACAATGTGCTGCTGTGTGACTATTCTTCGTTGGTAAATGAGTGGAGTCTGAGTGTGGAGCAGTTGCTGCTGTGGTTTCCGTTTCCAAACCAGGATGACTCTGTTATGAACATGGAGGCCACTCCAACTGTTTGATGTGTAACTTCAAGATGTGTGTTGTACAAACATGTTAATGGAGCAAGATACAGAGTTAAGAACAGATTAAATGGTTTTGCTTGTGAATCCATAAATAACAGTATTCATTCTTTTCTCCACATTTCTGCCGGTTATAAATGACTCTATCCTTGTGTTACAGTTATAGACAGAATACCATATATCATTGTGTAGCACTGAAATCCAGTATCGTTTATGAGAATGGACATTTATGTGCCAAGTAGTATGCATAATTCAGTACCCTTTCCGGATGAAAATGTACGTACAATGCTCGCAACCAACCATTTCCAATCATTCGTTGACTGGCCTTGAACGACTTCCAACTCATTGTTCATAACTGAGTCAAATGTCAGACGAGTCTTGTGATAAGGCCGATCCAGTAGTAGAGCATGTAGTTCCGTCTGTGAAGGTGGTCGGTCTTGAAAAGGTCATGTCCTCAGAGCCGCTCAGATTTCTGTTCAATGCGAGCAAGAAGTGGATTCTATCTTTGTGGAAAGGTAAAACGGAACAAATTGAGAATATCACCATTTTGGATAAGATCATCGGGCGGAATGATGGGTTTGTTTTACTTGTGAACTGCCTTGATGCTAGCATGAGCGTCACATTTTACGCAAAATTGCAGTATGCCAGCATGGACACAGTTCTGATTCATCATCTGTTGAAGAACATGAAGTGTGGCCCGGATCGATTTCACGTTACCGAGCTTTTTGACGGATACAGTAGTCCATATCATGGTGTGATCACTGAGGAAGTCAAGGACTGGAGAATGGCGAGCAGCTTGACATCTGCCGAAACACGGGAGTTGTTGAATGAAAAGAAGAAGATCACCACAACCATGTTTCTGCACACTTTTCTCGTCGAGCTAGGTCGCTTTGGAAACATTCCTAACAACAGAGACAATTGGGGTTTTGTGGATGGCACTGATGATTCGATTCCGTATCCGCGAATGGCGATGATTGATTTCTCCCGGAGTAGCTATGCCAAACATAAATTTCGTTGTATGTATAACTTCTACTATTTCTGGGAAGAGAATTTAGCGTATATGTGGCGAAAGTGGGAGCCAGTCTGCGGTGATATTGAAGACTTGCAGTTGTTTCGTAATAGGACCGCAGACCTGCGCAGATCACTGCTACGAAACATTGACATTGAAGTTGAGATTCCGCACTTTCCCTTTCTGCAGTCTCGTGAAGCCTTTGTGCAAGTGTTGCAGTCGGCGTGTGACGATACCGCTCTGTGGCTGCAGGAAACCTTTCCGCAAGCGCGCGAGCCTACTGAAGATAACAATGAGAATAGCAACTGCAACAACGACAACAATTCCAACGTGTCCGCTTCAGCTGGTGCGGTTGATTCTGCTCCCGACAAGATTTTCCAGCCCTTCAAGCACATTTCACGGCCTTGTCCGATACGTTTCATCCACCTTCGCCTTATAGAAGAGTATGAGAGCTTGGTGGAAGAGTGGAACGACAGTGTGGCGATGTTGTCCAAGTGGTTGCGTTAATTGTGAGAGTAAGAGCGCAGTAGCCATTGACAGTGCGCATGGTGCCACCGATGGGTCCATGCAAGTTGAAGATTAAACATCATGCCTTGAAAATGTGATGGGATAGACACCAAATAGTTGTAATAGTTTCATCACAAGTACAACGGACCCAAAGGTCCTGTTTTCAAACATAGGAATTACAATAGTGCATGTTTTAAACAAAATACTTACAATTGTCTTTACAACAACACTAGTTCTCGGCTTTTCTACCGGACATTCACAAAACGTACGTACAATCAACACAAATCCTGGTGACCAACCATTTCATTGGTTGTGATGCAATCCATTGGCCCAGCAGCATATATTTTCCAACCGCAATGGCTGATGAATCATCTGCTCAGTCTCCATCTTCTGTCGAAGTGGAGGTGTTAGGGCTTGAAGTTATCCTAGATTCAGTACCTCTGACGTTGCTGTTCATTTCCAGTAAAGAGTGGATTTTATCATTGTGGGAAGGCAGAACCAACCATATTGAAAATATTACCATTTGGAAGAAGCAGATAGGAAAGAACGATGGATTTGTGCTAGATGTCAACTGCGTCGATCCTACTGCCAGCTCCTCATTCTATGCAAAAATGCAACGCGCAACCATAGATACAGTGTTGATGCACCATCTCTTGAAGGGCATGAAATGTGGTCCAGATCGCTTCCACATTACACTTATGGAAGGATTCTACAGCGACTATCACGGCGTGATCACCGAAGGTGTGAAGGATTGGAATATGGCAAGCTATTTCACTCAAGCCCAGAAAGAGAATTTGGTGAATGAAAAGCATCAGCTAATCACCACCACTTTTTTGCTTACATTCTTGATTGAGTTGGGTCGTTTTGGAAACATACCAAAGAACAGGAGTAACTGGGGTTTGGTTAACGCTGCGGACGCTTCCATTCCCTACCCACACTTGGCGCTGGTGGATTTCTCCATAGGTGGGTTTGCTAAGCATGCTTTCTTTAGCGAGGAAGCTTTCAACAGACAGTGGCGCCAGTCGCTGGAGTACTTGTTTGATAAATGGCAGCCAAAGTGTGGTGACTTTGAAGATTTGCAGTTGCATCAAGATAGAACGGCTGATCTACGCACATCCTTGCTGCGAGGCACTGTGGCCGCAGAGCAAGTTCACTACTTCCCGTTTCTCCAGTCCCAGCAAGAGTTTACTCAAGTGTTGCAGTCTGCGTGCGATGCAACGGCACTGTGGCTGCACGAAGTGGTGCGACAAGCGCGTGTTAATAAATACACGGATGTGGACGACTACAACAGTAAATGGCCGTCCAGCTGCGACTACTCTGACTTTTACACGATTGTAAAACCGTTTCACAACGTAGAGCGACCAAAAGTGTCTGATCTGGAGCCACAATATACCTATTTAGATGACGACTATGAGTTTTGGGTGGAAGAGTGGGATGTCAATGTGTCAATGCTCTTTGAATGGTTTCCTTTCCCAAACTCAGTTGACGTTCATGATGGTGGTATTGGTGCTGTTATAGAAGCAACTGCTACAGATGCAACTAATGCTACCGCTTGATGAAGAAACTACTGTAGAAAACACAGTGCCGAACAAGCTTTAGTGCAACAACACCGCCACATATGATAATTGCAGATCAAAAATGTATGAGTACCACTATTTTTCAATGGATAGAGTGTGTATTAGTTACTATTTGTAACTTCTGTGCTTTTATCCAGTTGTTGATAAAATGTAGATTGGACGTATTGAAATTTCTTTGATAAACAAAACGCGCATCCTCAGAGGTTTAGAAATTGCATAAAACATAAATGTACGATTGTTTGCGCGATTTAGTTTGCAGCTCTGTGCTACATGTGCCGCATGACTGCGATTCTATACCAAAGGTGCTCGAACGTCGAATAAGTTTCGGTACTACCGGTACCTTGAGAGAGGGGATTCCCGCTTTTCTCGCCTCACTTCGACTTTATTATCGAACGTGCTTTGGAAAATGATTGGGCTGTTGTGCAGTTAAAGGGCACCGGACAAAAAAACAGCAGTTTAGGGGCAGTCGAAGTCACCGATTAAATAATTACGCCAATTAGGGTCAACTTTGAAACCACGAAATCTACTTTGTTTTAACGACCCAGACCCGTTAGGGTTAGGATTAGGGCTCGCATTGGCTTTCTTTTGTTGTTAGGGTTCGTCCGCCGAAGGCGGGATTCTATTTTGACCAAATTAGGGCAACTTTGAAATCCTGCCCTCCAACTTCATTCATTTGTCCGGAATATGAAGTCGGTGACTTCGAAGAACTGCCCCTAAAGTGCAAGAGATCCAAATGATTGTGTCAATGTAGCTCACTACAATAAGACTTTCAGCTGTGTTCTTTTTGCGCTTAAGCACGTTGTTCTATGTCTTGAATCAAGCAGGACATGATTTGAAAGTTATTTTTGTGGTCGAGAAGTCTCCCACACTTCATCCCAGACTTGCCCTCCAGGATACAATGTATGTCATGTTTCCCACAAATAAATTGGCTGAGTCCATTTACATTCTAAATAACCGACCATCCGTTGGTAAAAATGACGGACAGTTCTGATTGTCAATCTTCTCTGAACGCTCGCGAGCTGGAAGTGTTTGGTCTGGAAACCATGTTGGATTTGATGCCTTTGACATTGTTGTTCATTGCTAGCAAGGAATGGATATTATCGTTGTATGACAACAGAACTGACCAGATTGAGAATATTACAGTTTGGAATAAAACAATTGGGAGAAACGATGGTTTCGTCTTGGACGTTCACTGTACTGACCCGACTGCCAGCACCACCTTCTATGCAAAGATGCAGCCTGCTAGCATTGACACCGTTTTGATTCACCACCTTCTGAAGAACATGAACTGCGGACCTCAATATTTCCATGTTACTCCTATTGAAGATAGTAGTTCTTTTGGTGTGGTCACTGAAGGTGTCAAAGATTGGACAATGGCGAGCTACCTCACGCGTGCCAGAAAAGATGGGTTGGTATATGAGAAGAAAAGGCTGGCAACAACCACCTTTTTGCTTACATTCCTGATTGAGTTGGGCCAATTTGCCAATATCCCACGCAACAAAAGTAACTGGGGCTTCTGCAAAGATTCGACGGATGCAATTTCTTATCCCTATGTGTCGCTGGTGGACTTCTCAAGAGGCAAAGGTGGGCGAGGTACTTTTCACAACAAGACACAGTTTACTATCTGTTGGCGCAAAAACTTAGAATACTTATTCGACAAATGGCAGCCTGTCTGTGGTGACTTGGAAGATCTGCAGCTATTTAGAGATAGAACAGCAGATCTGCGCAAGGCAATGTTGCACGACCTAGTAATTGAGGAGCAGGTGACGTATTTTTCTTTTCTGCAGTCAAAGCAAGCCTTTGTGGAGGTATTGCAGTCCTCTTGCGACCAGACTGCTCACTGGCTGCATGATATGGAACGTCAAGCTCGTGGTCACCGTCCAGAGCGTGTCGAGAGACAGAACGTCGATGAAAAACCTGCTGATTTCGACACTCCTACCACTCCTACCATTGTGATTCCGTTCCTGCGCATCCCGCCACCAGACCTGTTTGGGCTAAACGTGCAATTTATATCATTGGTGAATGAATATGGCGACCGTGTAGAGGAGTGGAACAACAGTGCTGAAGTGCTCTTTCAATGGTTTCCCTTTCCAAACTGAAGGATATTCTCTGCTTTGTCTTTTTGCAGTGTATTTCTCTACCTTATTCGGTATGTTGAAAGTATTTGTTTGGATATACTAACCTTGCTGATCACAGCGTCGTATATAGCTCTCCTGGCTAGTTTGTCTTGTCAATAAACAACACTTTGTACATTCTAACAATAATAAAGTACGTACAAAAATGACAGAAACCGTTTCGGCATCGGCTTTACATCCACCATCGCGACTTCCAGACTTCACGTTTTCAAACGTTTACGCTTAGAATCTCTGGATCTTGCAAATATGTCAGACAATGTCGAATATGTTTTGATGACAGTAATGTTTTCTGACGGATGTGCGTTCAATATTCCAAGATTGCGCTTACTTCCGTTTTGTTCCCCGGCAGAGATCCATACAAGGGTACAGATGACAAACAAGGACTTCACTGGTGGCACGATCTTACACTATAATGGATTGGAAGTTACCGATTGTTTCATCAAACCTGGTTTCTATATTTAATTTCTATCGGATTATGATACAAAGAAATATCGTCGCGTATTTAATCGCGTAAAGCGCCGTTGGACAAACCTAATGCGCGTTGAAATCGCGAACGAGTTTTACTTTGGCTCAAAACAACCCATCATGCACTTTTCTAGCGGAGAGTTTTCAGAGAACAGATATAACACTTCCTTTTGCAGCCATATTGGAAAGACGGAGGAAGGAGCTACTTGCAAACTGAAAAGAGTGAGCTTTAAGGTTGTAATCAGAAAGGGTTTTACTAGATCCTCAAATTTGTTTTTTTTTTGCTTATGATGCTTCACTATCATCTCTGCGAAAGGTTTGTGCATGTAAATTTACCATAAATAATTACTTGACTGAAATTTGAGAACAACGGTATCTTGTTCAGAACCGGTATGTAAGTATGTTCATATTTCCTAAACCTTATCTGAAGGGTCGAGGTTCCAAGCAACTAAATAAAGATAAATGTCATAGTAAATTGCTTTATATGAAAAGTCAGAACATAGGTCCTTGACAAAGGTCATTGCTTTAAAGAGCGTGGGTTAGGGCCAAGCTGTCGGGCTGTCAGACAGTTCAGAGTATACCGCCAGACTGATACTTCGTGAATGCATTAATATATTTTCCCATTTAACATACTATCATAGTAGCTTATCTCACAGCTTATCCCATGAACAACAATAATTCTTTGTTTCGGCAGCTACAGTAAATAAAGTTATGATATCAACCAAATGTACGTACAATGCATGAGTGGTTCAGAAAGTGGGTCGGTAAGCAGCAGCTGCCGACCTTCCTGAGCAATCATTTATTGCATCACTATAAATTAACGGTCTTGGTATGGATTTGGAGGGCGAGAATTTACTGAACTCAAAAAAGGCACGGGAACTGTTTGTATCAGGCAAGGAGTGGATCACCAAGCAATGGAAGGAAAGAGGAAAGAACGTGTTACACATAAACATTCTGCGAAAAACTATTGGTCGCAACAAGGGATTTATCATGGATGTCTTAGTTTCTGGTGAAGAAAAGAGCATTCGGTACTATGCGAAGATTCAGTCCGTTAGCATCAATACCGTGATGATCCACTATTTGCTCAAATTCACGAAATGTGGCCCAGACGAATTTCATATCGTGTTGCTGACTTGTCAGGAATCTGAATTTACTTGGGAGTCCAGCAAACATGGTGTAATCACAAGAGAAGCAGAGGATTGCAAAATGGCACTCGATTGGACAGAATCCGAACGGAAACTAATCGGAGCATCGGAGAAATTGTTCCGAACCGACAGTTTCTTGCTCACATTCTTCACTGGGTTTGGTCGGTTTGGCAATCACACACAAGGCGGGGGAGGAGGTTTGCTGACAGATATGATAGAGTTACATAATGCAAGCAAACAGTAATCATCTTTATAGACCATTTTATTGATAATAAGAAATCTTACTATATACAGCCCAAACGATTGATTATTTAAGATTCAAACATAAGCAACTTCTCAACCACCTCCCCCGCCTTGTGTGTGTATCTATCTGTACAGCCCTTCTTATTGAATACTATATCTTATACTATTATATACTTTCAATAAGAATATACTATACAGTTATTATTTATTATATCTATTTATTTACTTACAAAAAGAATCTACCCTTGGGAGTTTGGGAGTGGGAGTGAATGGTTTAAAACTTTGTATAGGAAAAATTTCACCCTAGGATAGTTTCAAAATCGTTGCCCACCCAAAAAACTCCCACGACAGCCAACGACATACAGCTCCATACAGCGGATTGCCTGCTGCTACGACTGGGTTAAGAGCTGTTCGATGGCGTTGTATGGTGGTTGCAATGATGGTACGTTAAAAGAAGAAGACTTTATGTGTTTAACACAACAATCATACTTAAATACTTACAAATAGAGCATATTATAACTAATCTAATGGAACAAATAATGAGACAAATGGAAATCATCAATCAAATGCAACAACAATTCATCCAGCAATACGCACCAATCGTTGAAATGTGGTTGCAAGTGAGAGGATACCCAAAATACGAAGTCAGCAGCTTTGGTAGAGTGCGCAATGTGACCAGCAAAAAGATACTTAAACCGTTTAAAAACAATGGTTACAATATGGTCAATCTATGCAAAAAGAGCAAGAAAAAGTACTTTTTCATTCATCGACTGGTAGCAAAAGCATTTATTCTCAATGACGCAGACAAAACATGTGTTGATCACATCAACCACAATAAGTCGGACAACAACGTTATAAACCTTCGATGGGCCACTCATTCAGAGAACAATATGAACAAACGAAAGCAAACCAGTAACACGTCTGGTGTCATTGGAGTGTGCCGGAACAAACGGGATCACAAATGGCAGGCATATATCTCGATAGACGGAATTCGAAAGCATCTCGGCTACTTTGATACTGTAGAAGCTGCCAAACGTGCTCGAGTGAGAGCGGTGAACAGATTGTTCGGTGAATTCGGGTTCTTGGAATGAGATTGAGATGGATCATATGTCACATGTCAGAGCATGCATATGTTTTCGAGCATATCCCTTCGGATATCCTCTTACATATTCATGGGATACGTAGTAATTATGTCTAGCACATTCACATAAAAACCGTATAATCATGTGAAACAAACGACGTCGCAATCATTGATACAAAAAAGGGATATGTCGAACAAAACGAAACGGCATATGCTAAAAACAAAACCACATCTTATCTTAAGCATATACGATCAGATATAAAGAGTTGGTAATATTACGTATTACGAACAAGAAGAATGAACAATAATAACAAATGCAAATATTGCGGATTCACTATCAAAAAGATTGGTGATAGAAGAAAAAATGGTGTAGGACAGAATGATTGGGACGGGAGAAAGCTACACAAAAAATGTATTAAAAAAGTGTTTACGATACGTAATGCATATTGCTTATCTATCCGTAATGAAGAGGATAGAAAACTGCGTCGTGCATTACGAAACAAACTAATTGAATTTTGTGACATCTATGACATACCAACACCTGAAGAAGAACTTCAAATGCTAAACAAATAACATGATACAAAAAATTATTTTCTTATTAAGTCCAATGTTCGCCAATTGTGAAACTATAAACTGTTTCACATGTGGTTCATTTCTTACTAATGTCATCGAATTAGTCATCGCGAAAAAGACAGTTATTGATTATTACCTTTCTCATATAACTATACACTTTCACGTATGTACTCACTTTGCGTATCAGTTTACTATCTAGTACAAACTGTATAATTCCTTTAATAACATCAATTTCATGAGGTTGTATTCCTACAAATATTTTAGTAAAGATTGTAACTACAAGTTCCAGTTTGTCAATCTTATCTTTCTTCTTTACCATGTTCTCAATCAATTGACAAGCTCTGGCGACACTCGCTACATCATTCTTATTAAGTGCAGGATTGCCTTTCAAATCACTAACAATGTAGTTGATTATTTGTTCTTTCTTTTTCTCTCGCGTGTCGCTCTTTTTCAATATTTTCATGGGGTTTTTTTTTTTTTTCTTCAAAAAAA
>LNAP01005876.1_pt1 | contig 10756 bp, 10 predicted proteins | sample 602601 | NCBI WGS metagenome assembly LNAP01 (sample SAMN02440304, study PRJNA202911) | soil metagenome | biome: Subtropical and temperate rainforests or woodlands; isolation source: soil samples (1 kg each in a 20% v/v slurry with milli Q water) were... ...
CGTGCTGCTCGTAGGCTTGTTCAAACAAACGGTGTTCGATCAGGTCCACGGCGGCGCGCACCAGTTCCAGCACGTCGGGCCGCAGGTCGCGCGCCGGGCTGGACAGGTCCAGCACGCCCAGCGTGCGGCCTTCGCTATCGGTGATGGGGACGGCCGCGCAGGTCAGGATGCGGTTGGGTTCGAAATAGTGTTCCGCGCCATGCACGGCGATGGGCCGGCCTTCGACCAGCGCGGTGCCGATGGCGTTGGTGCCTGCGGCGGCTTCGTCCCAGGGCGCGCCGGGCATCAGCGCCACGCGCGATGCGCGCTGAGCGAAACCGGTGTCGCCGTCCGTGTCCAGCACCAGGCCTTGCGCATCGGACAGGATCACCAGGCCGCCGTTGTCGCCGGCCTCGCGGCGCAGCAAAGACATGGCGGGTTCGGACAGCCTGCGCAACGCCTCGTTGCGCTGCTGGGCCTCGCGCAGTTCGCCCTGGGTCATAAGCTCGGCGCGGCGCACGCCGCGCATGTCGAAGCCCAGATCGGCGCAGCGCCGCCACGACCGCAGGATGGGCTCGGCGACCATGCCGCCGGGCACCGCGCCTTGCTGGTTGAACAGCAGGCGCGCTTGCGTCAGCGCGTGCTGACGGGAATGAGTGGCCATGCATGTCTCCTGGGACAGGCGTTCTGCGACACCTGTTCCGCGACGATGTCGCAAAAAGCGACAGGGAAGGCCCCCACGCCGCACCCGCTGCGCGGGCTTGCTGCCCCCCAAGGGGGCTGGCCCGCCTTGGGACGGCCCGGCGGCGGGCCGGCCCTCGAGGGGCTCTGCTGCCTATTGCCCGTTCTGAAACCTACTTTCGCATGCAAGCCGCGGGCTGTCCAGCGGGGAAGCCCCGACTGGCACGCTCCTTGCTTGATACAGGACAGGCAGCCGACTGCCGCTATCCCACAATACCGGAGACAAGCATGGACATCGCGACCCGCATCACCCCCGACTCCTACGGCACGCGCCTGGACTTGAAGACCCAGTACGACAATTTCATCGACGGCAAATGGCAGAAGCCCGCCGACGGCGAATACTTCGACAACGTCACGCCGGTCACGGGCCAAGTGCTGACGCGCAATGCGCGCTCGAAGGAGCGCGACATCGAACTGGCGCTGGACGCCGCGCACCGCGCCGCGCCTAAATGGGGAGCGACCCCGGCCGCGCAGCGCGCCCACATGCTGATGCAGATCGCCGATGTGATGGAGGCGAACCTGGAGCGCCTGGCCACGGCCGAAACCTGGGACAACGGCAAGCCCATCCGCGAAGCGCGCGCCGCCGACATTCCGCTGGCGATCGACCATTTCCGCTATTTCGCCTCTTGCATCCGCAGCCAGGAAGGCGGGCTGTCCGAGATCGACAGCGACACGGTGGCTTACCACTTCAATGAACCGCTGGGCGTGGTCGGCCAGATCATTCCGTGGAACTTCCCCATCCTGATGGCGGCATGGAAGCTGGCGCCGGCCCTGGCCGCAGGCAATTGCGTGGTACTCAAGCCCGCCGAGCAGACGCCGCTGGGCATCCTGCTGCTGATGGAACTGATCGGCGACATCCTGCCCCCGGGCGTGATCAACGTGGTTACCGGCTTCGGCCTGGAAGCCGGCAAGCCGCTGGCCTCGAACAAGCGCATCGCCAAGATCGCCTTCACCGGCGAGACCACCACCGGCCGCCTCATCATGCAGTACGCCTCGCAGAACATCATTCCGGTGACGCTGGAGCTGGGCGGCAAGTCGCCCAACATCTTCTTTGCCGACGTCGCCGCGCAGGACGATGATTTCCTCGACAAGGCGGTCGAAGGCTTCGTCATGTTCGCCCTGAACCAGGGCGAGGTCTGCACCTGCCCCAGCCGCGCGCTGATCCAGGAATCCCTGTACGACAAGTTCATGGAGCGCGCCTTGAAGCGCGTGGCCGAGATCAAGCAGGGCAATCCGCTGGACGCCGACACCATGCTGGGTGCGCAAGCCTCCACCGAACAGCTGGAGAAGATCCTGTCGTACCTGGACATCGGCAAGCAGGAAGGCGCCGACGTGCTGGCCGGCGGCTCGCGCGCACAGATGCAGGGCGCGCTGGAAGGCGGCTATTACGTGCAGCCCACGGTGTTCAAGGGCCACAACAAGATGCGCGTATTCCAGGAAGAAATCTTCGGGCCGGTGGTGGCCGTGACGACCTTCAAGGATGCCGACGACGCGCTGGCCCTGGCCAACGACACGCTCTACGGCCTGGGCGCGGGCGTGTGGTCGCGCGACGCCAACACCTGCTACCGCATGGGACGCGCGATCAAGGCGGGCCGCGTCTGGACCAACTGCTATCACGCCTATCCGGCGCATGCGGCGTTCGGCGGCTACAAGCAGTCCGGTATCGGTCGCGAGAACCACAAGATGATGCTCAACCACTATCAGCAGACCAAGAACCTGCTGGTGAGCTACTCGCCGAAGAAGCTGGGTTTCTTCTGAACCTGCCAGAGCCTGGCGCCGGGCCGCAAGGCCCGGCGCGCCTCAAAGGAGCCTGACATGGCAGAGCAAACGCCGCGCGTGGTCGCCACCGACGAGGCGCGCAGCCTGATCGAGACCCTGCGGACCAAGCATGGCCCGCTGATGTTCCACCAATCCGGCGGCTGCTGCGACGGCAGTTCGCCCATGTGCTACGCCCAGGGCGAATTCATGGTGGGCGGCTCGGACGTGCTGCTGGGCGACTTGGAGGGCTGCCCGTTCTACATGGGCGAGGACCAGTTCGCCTATTGGGAGCACACCCAGCTCATCATCGACGCCGTGCCCGGCCGGGGCGGCGCCTTCTCGCTGGACAGCGCGGAAGGCAAGCGCTTCCTGTTGCGTTCGCGGCTGTACTCGGACGAGGAATGGGCGCGGGTGGCGCCCGTCAGCAGAGGCTAGTCGCGGTCCCTGGGCAGGTCTGCGCGCGGGGCCCTAGCGGCCCTGCGAGCCGACTTGCGGGCTGCCCTTGTCCGGCGTGCCAGGCCCTGCGGCCTGTTGCCACTGGAACGACACGCGCCGGATGCGCGCGGCCCGGAATTGCGTGAACGAACGGCCGCCCGGCATGGGCGCGCCGCGATAGGCACTGCTGGCGTTTTTCATTGCTGAAGGTGAGTCGAGGAAAAAATTTGCGCAGGCGGACGGGCTCAGGGACGCGTGGCGGACGAGGTCCAGGCGCTGGCGGGCGCTGACCGGCGGGTCCATTCCAGCGCGTCTTCGAGGCGGTCGTTGCCCCAGAACATCTCGCCATCCACAAAAAAAGTGGGCGCGCCGAACAAGCCCAGGTTGCGCGCCTGGTCGACCTGGCCGCGCAGCGCTTCCTTGGCGGCTTCGGACTTGCCGCGGGCGATCAGGACATCGGCGTCCAGGCCCAGGTCCGTCAGCAGTCCGTGCACGACATCCTCGGACTGGATGTCCAGGTCGTGCTGGAAATTGGCGCGGAACACCGCCACGCAGAAATCGCGGCCCCAGGGTTCGTCCTGGCCCAGCAGCGCGATGCGCGCGGGCAGCACGCTCATGCGCGGAAACAGGCGCGGACGGTTGTAGACCAAGCCATATTTTTCGGCCAGACGGGCGATATCGCGCATCATGTAGGCGCCCTTGCCGGGGAACAGCCGGAACGGCGTGTCGTTCCAGCCCTGCGCCTGGAAGATCGGGCCCAGCAGGAAGGGCCGCAGATCGACCCGGACGGCGGCCTCTTGCGCCAGAGCGTCAATGCGTTCTATCGCCAGGTAGCTGTACGGGCTGGCGAAATCGAACCACATCTCGATGCGGGGCGTGTCGGGCAGGGGCGCGGTCATGACTGGGGCTCCGAAGCTGCTAGGAAATTAGCGCGACCTGCGCATCCGGCAGGCCGCTGAGAACGACATCGCGATCGCTGCCGACGGTGATGGAATCACCGGCTTGAAGCACGCTGTCATCGAAGCGCTGGTATTCGGACATCCATAAGGTGCCGGCGTGACACACGATGCGAACGCCCGAAGCGTGTTTGAGCAGCATAGTCGAGCCGCCGGCCAAACGAAATGACATTCCCGCAGTGCAACATACCTGGATCATGGCGTACCCCTGGGCCGCGGCGGCGGCGATCGCGGCGGGTTGCGGGGCCGTGCGCCCTTTACCCGTCGTCTGAGTCTTATTGAACGCCCGGGAGGTACTATTGCTCAAGCGACATTTCCGTCCGACACGCATGAGTTTTACGAATGCCATATCCGCTGGCCAAATTGCCGCCGCTTGATCTGGTCCGAGGCTTCGTGGCCGTGGGCCGCCGCATGAGCATCACGCTGGCCGCGCAGGACCTGCATGTGACGCAGTCGGCCGTGAGCCGCCAGATCCGGGCGCTGGAGGCCCACCTGGGCGTGCCGCTGCTGGTGCGCGGATTCCGCAGCGTGTCGTTCACCTCCGAAGGCGCGCAATTGTTCCGCATGGCCGACGTCTGGCTGAGCCAATTGGGCGACCTGACCGAGCAGCTGCGCGCGCCCGAGCGCCGCACGCCCGTCACCGTCACCACGACCATAGGGGTGGCCTCGCTGTGGCTGCTGCCGCGGCTGGGAGACTTCCAGGCGGCGCACCCGCATATCGACGTGCGCGTGGCGGCCGACAACCGGCTGATCGACATCGACCGCGAAAGCGTCGACATCGCCATCCGCTACAGCCTGCGCGACGGCGTGCCGGACAACGCGGCCTGGTTGTTCGGCGAGGCGGTGGTGCCGGTGGCCCACCCCTCGCTCAAGGCCCGCCTGCTGGACGCCGAGGAACTACAACGCCATGTGCTGTTGGAATTCGACGACCCGACGCGTCCCTGGCTGCAATGGTCGGAATGGCTGAACGCGCGCGGGCTGGGCCGGGCGCCCGCCCGGGGCATGCTGCGCTTCAACCAGTACGACCAGATCGTGCACGCCGCGCTGGCGGGCCACGGCATCGCGCTGGGACGGCTGGCGCTGATCGCGCCGATGCTGGCGGACCAGCGCCTGGAGGCTGTCGGCGGCCAGGCCGCCAGCGCCACCGAGCACGCCTACTGGCTGGTGCGCAATACCCGCCGCGCCACGCCGGACGCGGACGTGGTCACGCGCTGGCTGATGGAACAGGCGCAAGCGACCGCGCGCGACCTGACGCTCTAGCGCGCTGACATCACCACGCGCCGCTATACAAATCTTTATACATTGCAGCAGTGATTCCTGTAGATTGCGGCCTGCGCTTTCGCGCTGCGGCGAACTTGCCGCCCTCCCGACGCAAACCACCGCGGCATCCGCAACCTTGCTCCCAAGACCTTGATGAAGTTTTTCCGTTCGGCGCTTGGATGGCAAGACTGGCTCATCAACTTTCAGCGTTCCTTCCTGATTCTGCTGGCCCCCTGGGCGGTCAGCGTGCTGGCGCAAAGCGCCGGACGAAGCTATCTGCTGCTGCGCTATGCGGCGCCGGGGACTTATGACGCGCTGCCCCAGGACGTGCGGCGCAGCCTGACCACCGGGCTGCTGTTCGACATCAAGGTCGCCAGCATCGCCTGCGCGGCGCTCCTGCTGCTGTCCATGGCGGCGGCCGCCAGGCCCGGCCTGCAACAGCGCTGGCAGCGCTATCTGCCAGGACTGGGCGCGGTCATGGCGACCTTGTTTGCCGCCATCACGATCATCAGCGTTTTCTACTTCGACACGTTCTCGCGCTCGATCGACATTTTCGTGTTCGGCCTGGTCGACGACGACACCCACGCCATCCTCATGACCCTGTGGCACGGCTACCCCTTGGCGCAGGCGGGCCTGCTGCTGGCGGCGGTGCTGGCCGGCGCCTGGTGGCTCGGCCGCCGCTGGCGGGATCGGGTGCAGCGCATGCCGCTCAAGCGCCGCGCCGCCGTTCCCGGTCTGCTGCTGTTCACGCTGATCATAGGCATCACCGTGGTGGCGTGTAGAGGCTCGTTGGGAAAGTTTCCGCTCAACAAGGACGACACCAGCATCTCGTCGCTGCGCCTGCTCAACGACATTGCGCCCAACGGCATCTCGGCCTTTTCCTGGGCCCTGTCGGACCGCGGCAACGACAAGCGCTTCGAACCCGTCACCACGCGCGAAGGACGCCTGCTCTCCGAGCGCTTCCTGGGTTGGCCGGAAAACGGCCTGCGGCCCTTCATGGCCGCAACCGGGCCCAATCCGGCGGCTGCGGCGCAACCGCCCCATGTGGTGCTGCAGGTCATGGAGAGCATGGGCGCGCATCTCAACGCTTACGACGGTCCCGGCCGCGATCTGCTCGGCGCGCTGCGGCCGCACTGGCGCCAGGACTGGGTGTTCGATCGCTTTGTCGCCGAGGGCAACGGCACCATCGAATCATTGAGCCTGCTGCTGGTGCGCAGCCCGATTGCTGCCATCGGCCAATCGTCGGCGGTGGACACCCCATTCGCCAGCAATGCCTTCACGCCTTTTCTGCAACGCGGCTACCGGGTCATCTTCGTCACGTCCGGCGCCGCCACCTGGCGCAACCTCGGTGTCTTCGCCACCAAGCTGGGCGCGCACGAATTCGTGGACCAGCAGACCCTCAGGGCGCGCTATCCCCAAGCGGAGACGGGAACCTGGGGCGTGCCCGACGAATACATGTTCCGCTACATCGAGGAGCGGCTGGCGCAAGGCACCGACGACGGCCAACCGCTATTCATCGTGGCCTTGTCCACCACCCACCATCCGCCGTTCATCGTGCCGGAAGGCGGCCAGCGGGGCGGCCTGCCCCTGGATGACGTAGCCGGCCTGCCGTACTTCAAGAGCTGGGATGCGCTGGCGGACGCGTTCGACACGCTGCGCTATGCCAACGATCAACTGGGCGGCTTCCTAACCCGACTGAAAGCCTCCCCCGGCGCTGCCCGCACCATCGTCGCCGTGACCGGCGACCACAACATCCTGGGAATCGACTATCAGGATCCGAAGGACGCGGCGCTGGCCCGCGCCGTGCCGTTCTATCTGTACGTGCCGCCAGCCTATCGATCGCAGGCGCGCTACGACCCGGCGCGCGTGGGCAGCCACAAGGACATCCTGCCCACGCTGTACCACCTGAGCCTGCCGCAAACGCCCTACTTCCGCAGCGGCTGCGACCTGCTGGCCGCGCGGCCCGACCCGGCCTGGTGCTTCGGCTTCAATAACAAGCACGTCATGCTGACGGATGAAGGGGTGTTCCGGCAGGACAAGCCCGGCCGCATCCTGCCCTGGGCAGGCCAGTCAGGACTGGCGCTGGGGGAAGAACAGGATGCCACGGCCGAGCAATGGGCGGAGCAGGTGCGGCTGAACGCCTATCCGCGGCTACTGCACTGGCAGATCAACTACCAGGTGCAGGAATTGGGCCGCGCACGCCAGGAGCGCTAGCCCCTTGGGCAGCCGGCGCTTCAGTCGACGCGCACTTCCGGTTCGCCCGCGCGCATGTCGCCGATGATGGCCGCCTGTTCGAAACCGTGCTGGCGGAACAGGTCCAGCACCGCCTGCGCGGCATCCGGCGTACACGCCACCAGCAGGCCGCCCGCGGTCTGGGGATCGGTCAGCAAGGCCCGCTCCGTGTCGTTCACGCCCTCGCCCAGGCGCACCGACGCGCCGTAGGAAGCCCAGTTGCGGCCGGACGCGCCGGTGATGACGCCGTCCGCGGCAAACGCCTGCACGCCGGGCAGCCAGGGCAACGCATCGCGCCGCACATGCGCCGTCAGCTGCGCGCCGCGCGCCATTTCCAGCGTGTGCCCCAACAGGCCGAAGCCGGTCACGTCGGTGATGGCATGTACGCCTTCCATGGCGGCCAGCGCCGGGCCCGGGCGATTCAGGCGCGTGGTCTCAGTGATCATGGCGCGGTAGCCGGCGTCGTCCAGGCGGTTCTTCTTCAGCGCGGCCGACAGAATGCCCACGCCCAGCGCCTTGCCCAGGATCAGCACGTCGCCGGCGCGCGCATCGGCATTGCGCTTGATGCGGCCGGGATGCACCAGGCCCATCGCCGCCAGGCCGTAGATGGGTTCGACCGAGTCGATGCTATGGCCGCCGGCCACCGGAATGCCGGCGTCCTTGCAGACCGCCTCGCCGCCGCGCAGGATATCGGCGATGACGCTGTGCGGCAGCACGTTGATCGGCATGCCCACGATGGCCAGCGCCATGATGGGCGTGCCGCCCATCGCGTACACGTCCGACAGCGCGTTGGTCGCGGCGATGCGGCCGAAATCGTAGGGATCGTCGACGATGGGCATGAAGAAGTCGGTGGTGGCGATCAGCGCCTGCTCGTCGTTCAGCCGGTAGACCGCGGCGTCGTCGGCCGTCTCGGTACCCACCAGCAGATCGGGATAGCTGACCGCCGGGCCGAAGCGCTTGAGCAGCTCGGACAGCACGCCTGGCGCGATCTTGCAGCCGCAGCCGCCGCCGTGCGAAAGCGAAGTCAATCGCGGCACCGCCGCGCTGGCAACATCCTGGGTGGTCATTTGAATCTCCGTTGGTCAGTGGAAAAGGATAGCACCGCCCCCGCGATTGGCCCTATGATGATCCGGCAGCACGCAGCAACGGACGGCCGCCCGGCCCCGGGCGCACCGACAGCCAATCTTCACCGTGAGTGAGGGCTACATGGATCGCCGACACTTTCTCCGTTTCTCCGGCGCCCTGTGCGCCGCCAGCGCGGCACTGCCCAGGGCGGCGCGCGCGGAGCTCGCCCCCGTCAGCGCCGACTGGCGCGGCTTTGAACTGAGCACCGACATCACCGTGCAGGATCCGGGCGCGCATGCGCGCATCTGGATTCCGGTTCCCTATGCCACGGACACCCCCTACCAGCGCGGCGCGCAAAGCACCTGGCAGGTCAGCGGCGGCGGCAACGCGCAGCTGACGCAGGCGCCCGGCTATGGCGTGCAGATGCTGGCCGTGCAATGGCCGGATGCGCAAGCGCCGCGCCAGGTCACCGTCACCAGCCGTTTCCAGACCCGCAACCGGCGCGTGGACCTGAGCCAGCCGCCGGCTGCCGGCATCCCGCAGGAAAGCGCGGCGGCGCTGCGCGAATTCCTCCAGCCCACCACGCTGCTGCCCACCGACGGCATCGTCAAGAGCACGGCCGACCGCATCACCCGCGGCCATCGCGGCGATCTGGCGCAGGCCCGCGCCATTTACGAATGGGTGGTCGAAAATACCTGCAGGACCGCGTCCACCCGCGGCTGCGGCGTGGGCGACGTGCGCTACATGCTCACGGCCAACGATCTGAACGGCAAATGCGCCGACATCAACTCCCTGTTCGTCGCGCTGGCCCGCGCCGCCGGCATTCCCGCCCGCGACGCCTACGGCCTGCGCGTGGCGGACTCCGAGTTCGGCTACAAGAGCCTGGGCAAGGCGGGCGACGTCACCAAGGCGCAGCACTGCCGCGCCGAGTTCTATGCCGCTGGCTACGGCTGGGTGCCCGTGGACCCGGCCGACGTGCGCAAGGTCATGCTGGAAGAGCCTCCCGGCGAACTGCCGCTGACCGATGCCAAGGTGCGCGCCGCGCGCGTCATGCTGTTCGGCGCCTGGGAGATGAACTGGGTCGCATACAACCATGGCCACGACGTGGTCCTGCCTGGCGCGGCCCACGGCCCCGTGCCCTTCCTCATGTATCCCAACGGCGAAACCTCGGCCGGCCGGCTGGACAGCCTGGATCCCGACAGCTTCAGCTACAAGCTCCGCAGCAAGCCTCTAGCCATCTGAGTCCAGCCACGGGCACTGCCATGATCAGCCGCCGCCTACTCCTGCAGTCCGGCCTGTCGCTGGCGGCCCTGCCCTGGTTTGTCCGGGCCGCCAGCGACGATGCGCTCAAGAAGGCCACCGGTCCGGACTGGGCGCCCTGGACCGCGCCCACGCCACCCCTGGCCTTGCCTGACCTCTCCGGCCGCGAGAAAAAGCTCTCATCCTGGCGCGGCAATGTGGTCATCGTCAGTTTCTGGGCCACCTCGTGCGAGCCCTGCCGCGACGAAATCCCCATCATGTCCGCCATGGCCAAACGCCACCGCGAGGAAGGCTTGCGCCTGGTGGCGGTCAACGTGGGCGACTCAGCGGCCAAGATCAATACCTTTCTTGCGAAGTGGCCGGTCGCGGGCATCGTGCTGCACGACAGGAACAGCACGGCGTCGAAACAATGGGACGCGGTCGGACTGCCCGCGAACTATCTGGTGGACCGCGGCGGATCCATCCGATATTGGCACCTGGGGCAACTGGACTGGAAATCGGACCGCGTCGGCGGCGTGGTGACGGGGCTGCTGCGAGCCTAGCGCGCGGGCGCTGCGCGAAGGATGGCGGAAGGCAGCAGGAGTCGAACCTACCTGGGAACGTCTGACGCCCCCAACTGGGTTTGAAGCCCAGCCGTGCCACCGGGCACGAATGCCTTCCGCGGTGGCTGCCCATGATACCGGTTACTGCGCCGGGCGCGTGCTGCCGTAAGCGCTTTCCTGGCGCAGCACGTGCGCATCGCGCACCCGCCGGGTGTATCCCACGCGGTCGAAGAACTCCAGGATCTGGATCGCGCGCTTTCTGCCCAGTCCCGTGGCGTCGCGGAACGCCGCGGCATTCAAGCCCGCCGGCTGCGCCGTCAGGCCTTGCGCCAGCGCCGCCAGCCCGGCCACCTGATCGCGGTGATAGAACAGATCCTTTACCACCTGAGCCACTTCGCCGCGCCGCAGCAACTTGCGCAGCAGTTGCCGCACGCGGTCCTCGGGCTCGCCCAGCATGCGGGCCAGGTCGCGCACCCAGGGCGGGTCGAAGGCGCCGGCCGCCAGCAGGGGCAGCACGCGTGCGGCCAG
>LNAP01005878.1_pt1 | contig 10754 bp, 14 predicted proteins | sample 602601 | NCBI WGS metagenome assembly LNAP01 (sample SAMN02440304, study PRJNA202911) | soil metagenome | biome: Subtropical and temperate rainforests or woodlands; isolation source: soil samples (1 kg each in a 20% v/v slurry with milli Q water) were... ...
CTTCTGAACAGTATTACCTGCATCCTGGACGATGATTTCACCTTGTCTACCCAAGTTCTCAGGGCTCATGCCGCCATTCTGCAAGTTGCAGGCAACGTCCAAGACACCACCACATGCCATGGCCGATGATGAAAGGAGAAATGAGGCGATTCCGGCGGCCAGGCGCTGCCGACGGCCATTGAGCTTAATCACACGCATAGCTATCCCCTTTGAGCAATGTCATCCACGCTCGGGACAGCAAACCACCGATAAATCGCTGGACGATCGATTGTCGAGTCGGTTCATGATGAACCGCTTGCTCTACTGGTGTTAGTCCCACTCATACGGGTTGTCAATCTGAGGTGATCTGAAAGTGGTTGCTGCGACAGCTTTTATTTTCTAGCGCATCTGCCCAAACCGGCGTTCTGGGCGATCGCGACAGTTTTGCGCTTCCTCTCAATGAGGCTGAAGACCGCGAAATTCGTGGCCCTCCTGCGACAGTTTTAATTCTCTAAATCCAAGTTGATCGATAAACCCTCCCGGCGATTCTGGTCAGGAGATGTGCGTCTGGCCCAGCTTAAGCAAACACCCGTGCGTCTTAGTGGCCGACTCCCTCCTGCAGCAACACCTCTTCTCCAGATGCCCCTCCAGTCATGGGCACCCCCTGCACAAGCTGGCATTTCTGAGATGGGTGGCATGCTCGCAATGCCTTCCCGGGCTCATCTCTTGGCAGGAGCGAGCCCACCCAGTGCAAGCGTGGTTTGCCCCAGTTTCCGGTTCAGATGAAGCCCCAGTTGGCCATGGCCTCGTGAAACACTGAATCCATAGATTTTTCATCAGGAGATGAGATTGATGTCTGTACCTGACACCAACAACGATCGCATCAGCATTCCGCTAATGCTTGCTTTCCCCGTGGTGGCCATCAACACGTTTGAGATGAGCCGGGCTATTCAAGTCGTCGCGGCGGCAGCGAAGGATCGGAAGAAGACATTTGAAACCATGCCTTTCAAGCAGGTGCCTTCACCCGATTACATTAAGAACCTGGCCGGCAAAGCTGAAAAAGGCGGTCGAGGTACGGTGATTTTTGACCAGTATTTTTTTGACCGCAGTAAATCGAATCCTGAAAACCTGCCGAGCCTGAAAGCGTCCTTAACAGCAATCGAGGAGCTGGGGGTGACTTATGTGATCGCCGGCCGAGATTCGCTATCTGAGGAGTTTGTTTACCACATCGAACTCCCGCCGATGGATCAACAGGAGGTTATTGACGTACTCCTAAGTGCTGAGCGCGACGTACAGTTTGCGAGCGAAAGTCTGGTCGGCCGGGCAGAAATGATACCGACGATATTCAGCGAGCCAGAACGCGCGATTATCGCGAACCACGCAATGGGACTGTCTCACAGCCAAATGCGTAACGTGTTCATCTACTCGGCCTATCTGAAGCGTAAAGGGCATGACTATCTGGGTGAGATTCGCCGGGAGAAAAATCACATCTTGCGTGATGTGGGGCTTGATGTACTGGAGCCAGTGGCCATCGATACGGTAGGTGGACTGGGGCCGCTCAAGGACTTTCTGAACATCCGTAAGGCAGGCTGGGAAAAGAATCTTCCAGTCAAAGGCCTGCTTTTGGCAGGTGTTCCTGGCGGCGGTAAAACGCTTATGGCCAAAGCAGCCGCGGGGGTGTTCGGCACGACGTTGGTCCGCCTGGATATGGGCCGCTTCTACTCGAAATACCTCGGCGAGACTGAGGCCAAATTTACACGGGCGCTGCAGACCGTCGAGCAGATCGCGCCGGTTGTCGTGCTGATCGATGAGATCGAAAAGTTCTTTGGAAGCTCCGAAGGGGAGCATGAAGTCTCGAAGCGTCTCCTCGGTACCTTCCTGTACTGGCTCCAAGAGCGAAAGGGCAAAATCTTCATCGTGGCGTCCGCCAACCGCGTGAGTCAGCTACCTCCAGAGCTGATGCGAGCAGGGCGATGGGATCGGTGCTTCTTCATCGACTTACCAAGCATCGAGGAGCGCTCCTCGATCTTTCAAATTCACATCAACAAGGCCAAGGCCAACCCCGCCGAGTTCAATCTGCTGGCATTGATCGAGGGAAGTGAAGGCTATACCGGGGCTGAAATTGAACAAGCAGTGGTTGATGCCTTGTACATCGCCAATGCCAAGGATACTGCGCTGAGCCAGGCTGTTTTGCTGGAGGCATTGGGTGATATCACCCCGACGAGCGTAACGCGCAAGGCCGATATCGACAGCATCCGTCGTCTGGGTGACCAAGGTTTCTACCCCGCCAACACCTACGACCAAGTCCCCGGCTCGACGATGGGGCGGCAGCTCAACGTCGACTAACAAGGAAAATACCAATGAGTCATATCGTCAAAGGAAAGGTATCGGTGTCCTATACGGACCTGGATGTTCTGGTAAAGGCTTTGTCCGGGCTCGGCGAAGTTCGTGAGCAGGAAAAGCTGTATCGAGTGGGTGTTGGCTACACCGATGAGCGCTATTCCCTAGTACTGGTCGACCCCAATGACAATCAACGCCGCCTCGGGTTTCGACTTGAGGGCGGTGTGATCAATCAGTACCAGGAAGACTACGGGGCCTACGGGACTTGGACTGCCCAGACCAGCAACAAGATCGTCGATCGCTATCTGGCGTACCACTACGAAAAACAACTCAAAGCTGAAAACTATAACGTGACGGTGATGACCCAGGCCGATGGCACGCTCGAGGTTGTTGCCGAGGAGGTTGTGTGGTGAAGAAAGTCGTAATCACGATCAATGGCGGCCGTATCAACGGCGACTTCCAGGGTTTCCACGGCAAGACCTGCGAAACACTGGAGCAGCGTCTGCGCCCCGAAGGGCTCGAACTGCAGGAGGTCGAACGGAAACCTGAATATGACTTTCAGAGCGAAAACGCTCAGGCAGAGCACGTCTCATCCTAATCGGCTGATTTACCCCAGAACCTTACCAAGCAAAGCTTGAGCATCGACTGCAGCTGGTTTGCGAGGTTGGTCTGGTGTTATGGGGCGAAGAAGACTGATTCATGGTTGGAAGGCCAACGGAGTTTTTGATGAACATCGCACAACGGATCTTCGCCATCTGTGCAGTCGCGGCACTCATTGGTTGGGTGGTAACTGGCTGGGGAGTTCTTCTATTTTTGGCCCTTTTGTTGGGACTGTTCGGTTCGTTTGGAGTGTTCGGCGATTCGGGTGCAGCCGGAGAAGTTGAAACCACCAGCAGTGCTGTTTCTCCGGAAATAGCTTCCATCGCGCCTGTCGCGCGGGTATTGCCCGAGGAATCCCTGGTGCCCGCAACAACAGAAGGGAACGTTAGGCCTTCCGTAGGTAGGCGACTGTTTTTGGATGATGACTCCGATGATGAATGACCGAGCAGAGAAGAGCATTTATGTCTCATAAAAGGCGAATTGTCATACGCAACGGAACCGTTACCGGTTTTGCCGATGAGGTCAACTTTGCGGGTCTTACAGTAACGGGGTACGACAAGAAACGCGTCTCACGCGTCCTCCCTGCAGGGCGGTTTCAACGAGCTTGCTTCCTGGTGCTACGTGCGGTGGTAAGTGATGAGTCCAAAGCCGCGGCGTGGAGCAGGCTCTGGCGCTGTCAGTGGAATGTCCAGATCGACAAAGAAACGCATGGCCCCTTCGCGAGCCGTTCGGCCGCGATTCTCTTCGAGAAGGAGTTCATTTACAGGCAAGGAAAATTTGGTTGCTCTGTGCAGTTTGGTGGGAGTGATGAAAGTGTTGATTGATCGTTTCTTGCGGATCGCGGTTGCTCTGTTGGCGGTTTCATTGGGTAGCGGCGCTCGGGCAGCGGCTGCAGAGGAGGGCGCGTCCTCGACTCAGCCTGGCAAGCAAGAGATTACGACGGTCAAGACGCTGAATCTACGTGGGGATCAGTGGAGTAATGAGGCAGGAAGCGAGCTCAAAGTTTGCCCGGGGCGATTTCGTTCAATTGATGGGGAGATACGGTGCCGAGTGCCCGATGGTGGTCTCAATGGGCTCCTGGGTGGCATGGTCACAGGTGAGTCCATGACCGCTCAGGACGCGATCAAAAAAATGGCGGGAGATACTGCCAAGGTTCTCGATATCACCCAGAACGGCGACCAGAACAGGTTGCAGATCAAGTTCTCATACCAGGCTACTGGTGGTCGGGTGGCATCCTTAACGGATTTCAGCTCGATTGCCACCCGTAATCCCACCGAGGCGGACGAGCTTGCCAAATCCACCCTTGGTTGGTTCTTTGGAGTCGGGTTTGGGATTGTATTTCTGTTCATCTACAGAATGGTGGTGCTCGACCCAGACAAACTCAGGTCCCCGACCGTGTCTGAAAGTAGTGACACCTTTGCCCAGTTGAGGGATGAGCAGGCATCCCAGCGACCTACAGTTCGGGTTGATACACCCCCGCCACTGGTTTTGGAGCCATCGGCACAGCCAATGCCCTCCGCGACGGTGACGCCCTCATCGACCCTGCTGCCACCAGATCCCACTCCTGCGTCTGGTCGCAGGCTTTTTCTGGATTGATACTTCAGGGGCTCGTTTGCTCTGAGCGGCTGGCCCCGGCATTAGCACCCTCGCTTAGGGGCGAATAGACGCCTTTTCCCTACACACATGCGCGACCCTTTCATCTGTCAAAGACGAGTCGAGGGTCCGTCCCATGAAGTACATCAAACCGATCATCTGCTGCTCCGCGTTCTACATCCTGATTCAGCTGTTTGCGATTAAGTCTGGCCTCGATGGTGTGACGTATATGGCAGCCGGTTTCCTTGAGTACCTGGTTGCCGCATTGGTCATCATGTCCGGCTTATACCTGGCACACACTCTCGCCGGAACGAAAATCCTGACTGTCCTGAAACTGCTGTTGATGGTGGTTTTGGCCTACGCGATTTACCTTGGTGTGTATGCGATGGCCGGCCATTTGGATTTGCTGATCAGCCTGAACCTTCTGGCAGTTACCTCGGCCATTGTTGTGCTTTTGGGTACTGGAATTTACCTGATAGTCGTAGCGGCACTGCTGGCCAAGGAGAATGCACCAGCACGGATCGAGTAGGAGCGTTGACCATGGAAGGGCCGGCACTCTTCAAGAATTAATGGTGCTCATAAATGCCCTGGGTCTTGGGGCAAATTGACGGATCAATGACCAACTGGGTCATCAGAATGGAACAAATCGCCAAGCAGGATGCTGCCATGCCAGACCTCAGTAATTTCAGCCCGGCCAAAACGGATACAGGCACCGGACAGACATTCAGGGCTTCAAATCTCGAGAGAGGTTTGTCAGTTCACCCTATAAGGGCAGTGTTCGATCTCGTGCAACGCTGGACCTCCCAAACCCGCCGTAATTGCCTATGGCCAGAAGACTCTTCTGATGAGTTTCGAAGCAAGCCGTTGCAGGACTCTGCCAACATGGTTCCGCACGGTGAATGCAGCCCGCGCGCGGGTATGGTTTCGACGACGGCACGGGTGCAACGATTTGATCGCCTCTACAAGAACGCTGGTATGACCCATCGAGTTGAGGCTGTCATCCATTTGGAATTCGGCGGAGCCGAAGCCGCGACGTTTTGGATGAGAAAGCCGAGCGATGAGGCAATACAAGCAACGCTCAGAAGGCGAGGGTCTCTAGCTGTAGAAAACTACCAACTGATTGAATTGTAAGGTCTTCTCCATTCCCATCGTGGGAATATGTACCTGATTATGGGGTAACTTTCGGTATGAGCGCCCGGCTTGCATACCAAAACCATCAGTTACCATGGAAGCTCCTTATCACTGGAATTTGAGAACCCCCGATGCCCTTCGCTGAACTCCGACTGTATGCACAGATCAGCCTCGTAATGGTTGGGGCCGCCCTTAGTGCCGGTTGTGTTAACTACACCGCTCGCCTTGAAGGCGATGCCCATAATGCCGGCCGAATGACCGAGCTCTACACCGGAGGGATCTACCCAGTTCAGGCGGTATTGCCCAAGACGCTTAAAGGCAAGGTGTTGAGGGTGTACATCGAAGGGGATGGCCACGCCTGGGCGACGGCAAGTCAACCCAGCACTGATCCAACGCCCCATGAAAACCTTGTAGCAAATCTTGCTGCTAACGATCCTGGCGGAGCAGTCTATTTGGCCAGGCCCTGCCAGTATGTCACGAACGAACATTGCAATCCCAAGGCGTGGACTGATCAGCGTTTCAGTCCCCAGGTAATTGCAGATATGTCGTCTGCACTCGACGCCATAAAATTGCGGTACCCGGTGACGCGCATTGAGCTGGTGGGATATTCAGGTGGCGGGGCTGTGGCCTTGCTCTTGGCTGGTCAAAGGGATGATGTAGTGTCCGTGCAAACGCTCGCCGGAAATATTGCCGTTACCGCATGGACGCACCTGCATGGTCTGACACCCTTGAATGGGTCGCTTGACCCCGTGAACTATGCCAACAAGCTCAGGGCAATTCCTCAGCGTCATATGGTTGGTGACCAGGACACTGTGGTCCCGCATGCGGTGTCCTCGGCGTACCTGTCCAAGTTGAGCAGCACGCAGTGCGTTGAGATTGCTACAGTCCATGCCAACCATCAGGACGGGTGGCCAGCCGCTTGGGCGGTCTATAGCCAACGGCCTACCAGCTGCGTGAAATAGCGATCGCGACCAATGTAGATCGGAAGAAGAGTAAAGCCGGCGCTAAGCGCCGGCTTTTTTTTGAGCGTCTAAAAGTCCAATCGGGAGGTCCCTCAACAGGCTGACCGCACTCGAGGAGCTGAACCGAACTGAGGGGCTTGGAGGTGGTACCCATCCGCTACCAGCAACTCCTTAATTGCTCTCGAGCGGCGGCAGTCAAAGGGCAGGTTGGACCGGGGGAGAGCACGAGCGAGGGTGGAAATGCGCGCGGTTCTTGCACGGAGCCAGTTAGCGTCGGCTGTCAGTAGCGCATCCGGATTTGATTGAAGGATCGCGGATACCTTTTCGGCCAGATCTGGGGTAAGCACCACCCGGCCCAGGATGTGGAAGTCGCCATGCCTGATGGTAGCGGCGTCGTTCGCGGACATCGCTGCCAGGTTAGAAGGCACCCCTGCGCAGACTTTGCGGGTGCCAAAGAGCTTGAACGCTTCTTCAAGAAGATCCCCGGCGTTAAGGCGGCCTACTTGCAGTGGGACAATGACGCGAGCTCCCGCCTCGATCCAGCGCCTCACACGTTGGGCGTGTTCAGCCCAAAGCTCAAGCGTGGAGGCCTGGTCGCCAACAACGTCGGGAGCAACGATAGAAAGATTCCCAGACTGAACAGTCTGATTAATCAGCGTCTCGTAGGTTTGAAAAACTTTCTCCCAGTCCATGCTGGTACGCTTCTGGAAAGCGCTAAACGCACCGGAATCCACGAACAGTTTCCCGCCGGCGTTCAGGTGTTTTGGCAGGGTAAGGAAGATCTGGCGAGTGGTAAGTAGTGTGGCGACCACGCCTACGGGTAAGCCGAGATCAGTTGCGGCCCGCAGGTCAGCTGATGAGGACATGCCGGAATGGAATGCGTACTTCCATGGAGTATCTGAGACTGACATTGCGCAGTACCTGAGAGAATTCAGACTCCATCCTCTCGCGCTTGCGAAATATGCAAGCCCGGTCTTTAGGTTCCCTTAGGAAAGGAGCGCTTTCCGGAATATCAGAACGTGTTTAGCCCGATTGCTGGGGCGAATAGCTGTCATAGACAAAGCGGCGATCTGTGATTCTTTGCGAAAGTCCCCTGGAGCAAGGCCGTGTCAATTCGATCGCTTTTCAATGATCTCAATGAGGCTGGCATTATTGCCGTTGTAATTGACCAAAATTGCTTAAGTGCAGTGCTTGACGGAAGCCTGAGCAATCAAAAATTACTTGAAGATATGAGTTCGGCAGCTCGGAAGAGTGGGTATTTTGTTCGCCTGCCTGGGGCGACTGAGTTACAGGTCCAGCAATGTCTTCGGAAATGGGGGGGCGAAGAAGCCGTCGAAACCTACCACCGCCCTGCGTTTGACAATGCCTTCACGAATGGCGATGAACGTGTGTTTCTGCGTGCAGAAGCGGCTAACCTGATGCACGAAGGGTTGGCTAGAATTCGCGGTGCCGCCGGCAGCGATCCAGCACTGATCGGGTCAATATCGGATGCTCTCTACCATCTACCGAACAACGTATTGGCGGATGACCAACGCAGTCTGGAAAACTTGCGAGAACTAATTGGGCCGGCGCGGAAAGTTCTTGTGGAGGCTAGGGCGAGCAATAAAAAATATACCGACTATTATCGGATGCTTCCGTCGCCAGCTGTATTGTTTGTTATGGCTGTCATCTCAGGAGTCGATGCAATAAACTCTCTGATTCAAGGTAAGTTAGTGTATGGCAGCGTGGCTGGAACTCTTTCCGTTCTTTGCGTAATGGTTGGGCTGGTCCGCTGGCGCAAGAAAAAAGCTAATGTTGAAATTTGCCGTTATTGGGGGTAGTTAGTTGATAGCGAGTGGAGCGTTCTTTAACAGAATTATCGGTCTACATGGTTATTAACTCTGCTCCGACGCTGATCTGGATATCCTGTAGCCGAGACGTCCATCGTGGGCGCCAAATTAGGAGGCGATTCTTTGATGTCAGTTGCAGACCCGGCCTTATAAGTCGCGTTTATCACTCGTTATACGGGCTACCCCTTTAGACTGTGGTATGCGACGTGATCGCAAGAAGCCACTACGCCTTGCTCTATATGGGCAAAAATCCTCAGTATGTCAGTTATCATAGTAATGCTGGCCATAGTCCGTTTTGGTTAATTGCACTTTGCTATTGTTGTGCCATGTGCCTATCAATACGGTTCGCGAAGCAAGACAGATGGCGTGAATCGACTCATTGAAGGCGCTGCTGGGGAAAAGGTTAATCACAGGGAGATCGTACGATTGTTCCTGAAATAGGTTGTAAATCATTTAGTCCTATCTGAAATATCGCTAAACAAGGTGAAATATGACAGGCAAAATATATCTTGCAGCGGAGCCTGTTGTTAATCATAAAATGTGATGCCGAGCCACCAGCATGGAAAGCAATGGAGGGCCTTTTCACCGTAGTGGAGCCCGGTCTTGCACATTAAGAAGTCCATGAGAGGGTCGTACCAAAGACGCGAGGTGTTTGGTATGACAACTAAAGATACATACCCTGATTTTCCACTGGCTATTCGATGGCATGCAATCAAGGTAGCGCTGTTGGCGAAGGGAATTTCCCTTTCTTCCCTTTCCAAGTCCTCAGGTGTGACCGGCATCGCTTCGGCTGGAAATCGTAACTACCCAGCGGCACAAACCGAAATCGCCAAAGCGCTCGGAGTAACGGAGGGTACGCTTTTCCCAGAGCGTTACGATGTCGTCTGGAGCGATGAGCTCCAGGCGAAAATTGAGGTCACGTTACCTGAGCTTTTTGGCCTCCCTGTGGCGGTACCTGCGCGACAGCAGTTCAGCGATCTCATGGACAATCATTCGGGTATCCCAATCGATCTGGAAGGGCTGCCAAGTGAAGAGCCTGCGCGCCTGGCGTGGGTTAAGTCCGCCTTGCGAAATCGAGGTTTCGTTCTGATCAGCCTTACCACGTTCCTCGGTATCAGGCGCTCTGCTCTGGATACCTTGGGCTCTTCCAGGCTGGATAATCTGCAGCGTTTGGTTGCCAGATGCTTGGGGGTCAGGCCAGAGCAGATTTGGCCTGAGCGTTATGACGCCTTGGGGCGACCAATTCCAAAGGCAAAGACTCGGGCTAAGGGGCCGGAGCACCGCGATCCCCAAGTGGTATATCGGCTTGATCTCACGAAAGGGCTTTGGTTACCGGTGAGGGACCTGGTCGGGCTACCTGGTATGGCCATTGATGAAACGTTCATCGAGCATCGGGCTCATGTGCAAGGATGGCAGATGCGGCAGCGTTTCGGCGTCAATGAGCTCGCTTTTGGATCACTCCCCGAAGCAACAAAGCAGTACCTCCTCACGCCGACTGCGCTTGGGGCAGAAGAGGCGATTGTTCGTTCGCGTCGGCGGTTGAGCGGTCCCGTGGCAGTTGAGGCGACCGGTGAGCATGAGGCATCAACCACCACAGTTGTTAGGGTCGATGTTGTCGATAAAACGGTGCACCTGCAGATGGGAACGGAGGGTGAGTTGGCTGTCCTAAACCGGGAGCAAGTTTCCTTGCTCGCAGCTGCACTAATCGATGCCAGTCAGGAAATCCCTGAGTGAGCAGTTGGTGCTGAGTTGGTAGCTGCTCACCACGCTGATGCCACCCCACTGCGGAGCGCCGCATTTTTCTCAGCAGGTCGCGATCCAAGGTTGCAGTTTGGGGTTACGTCGTATCGTGAACTCAAACCTTTCAGGAGCTTTAACGATGACGCCATTTTTGAACCTTGCCTCCCACATGTCGGCTTTGTCCGCTTCGCTGTCCATGGAGGTGATGACGGTATCTGCTGGTGAGCTTCAAGGGCTTTTCGTGGAGGCCTTGGATGATGCGGAATGCCAGGTTCTTCATCGAATCAGCGATGGGCACCTCTATGTGCACCCATTTGCGGCCATGGCAGTTCACTCCTCGTGGCTTGAGCGTGTAGCCGATCTGCTGTGCGTTGACGCTGAGGATGTAGAGGGGGTCTTTCTCGGCACCGATTGCGAGCTTTCCGAGGCGGCCCTCGCTGATCTCATGCGCGCCTGCGCAGTTGCACTTATGAAGGCATCGGATGACATGAGACGAATTTCCGGCGCGGGTCTGGTTGATGCGGTCAGGCTTTCATCGGCGTCGGGTGAGCCGCTGGCGCAATCTCAGGTGCGCTTGGCT
>LNAP01009923.1_pt2 | contig 10753 bp, 9 predicted proteins | sample 602601 | NCBI WGS metagenome assembly LNAP01 (sample SAMN02440304, study PRJNA202911) | soil metagenome | biome: Subtropical and temperate rainforests or woodlands; isolation source: soil samples (1 kg each in a 20% v/v slurry with milli Q water) were... ...
GGCCTGCTGCAAAGCAGGCGTGGCCGAGCCACCTAGACTCAGCATAAAAGCCGCCCGGCTTTCGCTGGGCGGCTTTGAAGCCTGGCGGCTGAAGTTGGCAAATGCCAACATCAACATGGGTTGGCTTAGAACGAGTGACGAATACCGAATTCGTAGCCGTTGGAGCCCTTGGCTTCGCCAGTCGACACGAAACCAGCGCCGCTCAGACCGCTATTGGGGTTCGTCGTCAAAGTCGAGCCATCTTTGTTGGAGGTGTGGGCAACCGTGGCGTACAGCGCGGTGCGCTTCGACAGGTTGTGTACATAACCCAGAGCGAACTTCGTCGCACGCGGATCGTCGCCGGCGCCGTCGAGGCTGTAGCGGGCTTGACCGACGCTGGCGCGGATCAGGCCAGAGCCGACCGGTGCAGTTGCACCGAGCAGCCAGCCGTTGATCTTCGGCTTGGTCGTGCCAGCAGCAGTCTCCGTTTCGTTACGCACTTGCGACAGTTCGCCGAAGAGCTTCACGACGCCGAGGTCGTATGAAGCGCCGAGGTTCGCCGTCTTGACGGTGCGTTCGGAAGCAACCGCGTCGACGACCTTGCTTTGACCGTAAGCGAATGCCACATCCAACGGGCCGTTGGCGTAGCCGAAGCGGCCACCAGCGTAGCGACCTTGTTGCGAGTTGAAACCAACATCGGAATGGATGTTCTCGTCAAAGCCGTACATCACTTGACCGTAGAAACCACCCAGGTTCGGCGGCAGGAAGTAGCCGACGCTGTTGCTCGAACGGACGTAGTTGCCGTCGAGCCCCGAAACGTCATGCGCTTCATTGATGACGCTAGCGCCAACGCCGTTGGTGCCGAACGGATCGAAGGCGGTGTCGTTCCAGAACGTAGGCACGAAGTCGCGGCCCAGGCGGATTTCACCGAAGCCACCCGACAAGCTCACCGTCGAACGGCGGTTGAAGAAGTTGGAGTTGGAGATCGTGCCGTTGTCATTGCCCAAAGGGGCTTCGAGCCAGAAACCGGCAGCCAGACCGCCACCAAGGTCTTCCGTACCACGGAAGCCCAGGCGGCTGGAGTTGTAGCCGCCGTTTGACATGCCGTATTGCGTTTGCTTAACGGTGCCAACGCCAGGCACATTCTTCGTTTTTGCATCGGTGTAGCTGATGCCAGCGTCAACGATACCGAACAGGGTGACCGACGACTGAGCCGAGGCAGCACCGGCGAGAGCCAGGGCAGCCAGAGCAACTAGGGATTTTTTCATTGCAAGTTTCTCCAAGGTTAAACATAGGGCTCCGGTGCAGAGGGCTCACTGTGCTGGACACTTTGTGCTCCCACCGGACCCCGGGCCAACCTCCTTTTGGGAAGTTGTTGCTATTGCACCAGAGCGGCCGCGGCAGAGCAAAAGAATTCACCTGAAATGTCGAACGGGTCGGCGGTTTCGTTGCAGGGCCGCAACAAGCGTCGCGGCCGCCCTTCCTTGTGAGGGCGAAAGGCGGCGTACCGGAGTGGAAGGCGTGCTCAGGTCAAAATGACGGCATGCCCTTCTCGCCTGATTCGATGCTGATCGCCGCCGATGCCGCCCTGCGAACGCTTTTTGCCAAGCCGCACGCCACCCGGCCGACCCCGCTGCCCGGCAGCCCACCCGCCACGCTGAACGATGCCGAGCGCAAAGAGGCGGGCGCCCTGATGCGCGTGAACCACGTCGGCGAGGTCTGCGCCCAGGCGCTTTACACCGCGCAGGCCGCCGCCACGAAGGACCCGGCCCTGCGGGCGCACCTCATGGCCGCCTCCGAAGAAGAAACCGACCATCTCGCCTGGACCCGACAACGGCTGGACGAACTGGGCGCCCACCCGTCCCGCCTCAACCCGCTCTGGTACGCGGGCGCCTTCGGCCTGGGCCTGGTGGCCGGGCGACTGGGCGACCCGTTGAGCCTCGGCTTCGTGGCCGAGACCGAGCGTCAGGTCGAAGCCCATCTCGACGGGCACATGGCGAAGCTGCCGGCAGGCGACACCGCCTCGCGCGCGGTGGTGGCTCAGATGAAGCTCGACGAAGCCCGCCATGCCGCGCAGGCCCGGGATGCCGGCGGGCGGGAGCTGCCGCCGCCCGTCAAGGGGCTGATGCGCATGGCGGCGCGGGTCATGACGACCGTCGCGCACCGCATCTGAGCGGCTGAACGACGACCTCAGACTTCGACGAGGTCGAAGCTGGTGGTGATGTCCGCCGTCTTGCCGAGCATGATGCTGGCCGAACAGTAGGTCTCGTGGCTCAGGGCGATCGCCCGCTCGACGGCCGCCGGCGGGATGCCTTTGCCTGCCACCGTGAAGTGCATGTGGATCTTGGTGAAGACCTTCGGATCGGTCTCGGCCCGTGACGCTGCAACGCTCGACCTGGTGGCGGCCGCGCTTGAGGATGAGCACCACGTCGTAGGCCGTGCAGCCGCCGGTGCCCGCCAGCACGGTTTCCATCGGGCGCGGCGCCAGGTTGCGGCCGCCGTTTTGCGGCTTGCCGGCGTCCGGCGCGCCGTCCATGACCAGAACGTGGCCACTGCCGGTTTCGGCCACGAAGCCCATGGATGAATCCGTTCCGGCGTTGCCGGTCCAGCTGACTGTGCATTCCATATCTGTGCAAACTCCAAGAAGAAAACCGTGCGGCGCGCACCGATGGCGCAGCAATCTGTGTGGGAAAAGCATCACCGCTTGTTGCATTGCAGCAAACAGTCGATATACTTTATTTCATCGCGCACTTTCCGGAGTGCGCCCTGGTTGTCTCCTCCACCCTCTCAATTGGTGGATTTAGCCCCGAGTCGCAAGACTCGGGGCTTTTTTCTTGCGTGTCCGTGGAGGCGCAAGGGCAGCTGCTCTGGCTGCCCTGGCTCTCGCCGGTGCTGCCTCGGCTCAGTCGTCGGTCACCCTGTTCGGTATCGTTGACGCTGGCGTCGCATACACCGACGCGAAGACGAACCTCGCCACCGGCGGTAGCGTCAAGCAAAGCCAGTACGGCCTGTCGAACTCGGGTTACAACTCGAGCCGTCTGGGTTTCCGTGGCACGGAAGACCTCGGTGGCGGCCTGGCTGCCGGTTTCTGGCTCGAAGCCCCCCTGGGCAACGACAACGGCACGATCTCCAACTCGCTGTTCTTCAACCGTCGTTCGACGGTGAGCCTGTCGGGTGGTTTCGGTGAAATCCGTCTGGGTCGTGACTTCACCCCGACCTTCTGGAACGACACGACCTTCGATCCGTTCGGCACGAACGGCGTCGGCACCAACGTGATTTCCGCTGCTCACGGCAGCTCGAACATCCTGGGTGGCAACGGTCTGGCTGACAACGCCTACTTCCGTTCGAGCAACAGCATCGGCTACTTCCTGCCGCCGAACCTCGGTGGTTTCTATGGCCAGGTGATGTACGGTTTCGACGAAAACGTCCACACCGACAATGCCTTCAACTCGCAGCAAGGTCGTTACGCTGGTGGTCGCTTCGGCTACGCCAATGGCCCGCTGGACGTCGCGATCGCCTATGGCGAGAGCAAGACTGTGGATCGTGCGGCTGCCGCGGCAGTGGCTCCTACGGCGACTGCCCTGGGCGTCGCTGCGGTGACTGCTCTCACCGGTACGGCCAAGACGTTCAACCTGGGCGCTTCGTATGACCTCGGCGTCGTGAAGCTCTTCGGTGAACTGTCGCAAGTTCGTAACGAAAACGAACGCGCTGCTGGTTCGACGACCGATAAGGTCAACGGCTGGCTGCTCGGTGCCACGGCGCCTGTCGGCGCTGGCCTGATCCGCGCCAGCGTTGGCCAAGCCCGTGCAAGCCTGGACGGCCCTGGTGCCGACCCGCGCGCCACCAAGTTCGCGCTGGGCTACGTGCACAACCTGTCGAAGCGCACCGCGCTGTACGCCACGGTTGCTCATGTGTCCAACAAGGACGGCTCGGCTGTCGCTACCGGCACGAACATCAACCAAGGCAATGCCGGTACCGGTGCAACCAGCGCTGGTTTCGTGTCCGGCACGGGCAACGAAGCCAAGGGCTCCAACGGCTACGAATTCGGTATCCGTCACTCGTTCTAATCCCGTGCTGGCCTCGGCCAGCATTGGTTGAAGAACCCAAGGTCGCCCGGCGAAAGTCGGGCGACTTTTTTTATGCCTGCGTGCAGGCGCCGACGTGCTCCCGGATGGTGCATTTGCACCGCAACGGCTTGCACTTGTCAATCGCGCTTGACCCGGGGGCGGGCATGGCGCTTGCTCGCTAGCATTCCTTCTCTCTCTTTCGCCGAACGCCCCTGAATGCTTGCCTTTGTTCTGCGTCGCCTGTTCCAGGCTGCGATCGTGATGGTCGCCGTGGCGTTCATCTCCTTTTTGTTGTTCCAGTACGTGGGTGATCCCGTGGTGTTCCTGCTGGGGCAGGACGCCCGGCCTGAGCAGATCAATCAGCTGCGTGCCGATCTGGGCCTCGACCGGCCTTTCTTCGTGCAGTTCTGGCACTTCCTCTCCAATGCCGTTCAGGGCGAGTTCGGCCTGAGCCTTCGTCAGGGCGCCAAGGTGTCCCGGCTGATCGGCGAACGCTTCCCGGCCACGCTCGAACTGGCGCTGGTGGCGGCCGTCCTGGCGCTGGCCATCGGCATCCCGATGGGCGTCTACACGGCGCTGCGCCGCGGCACCTTCATGAGCCAGTTCTTCATGACGATGTCGCTGCTGGGTGTTTCGCTGCCGACCTTCCTCATCGGCATCCTGCTGATCCTGGTGTTTGCCGTGCATCTGGGCTGGTTTCCCAGCTTCGGGCGTGGCGACACTGTGCAGATCGGCTGGTGGAGCAGCGGGCTCTTCACGCGCGACGGCTGGCATCACCTGGTGCTGCCGGCGGTGACGCTGGCCATCTTCCAGCTCACGCTGATCATGCGGCTGGTGCGCGCCGAGATGCTCGAGGTGCTGCGCACCGACTACATCAAGTTCGCCCGCGCACGGGGCCTGAGCAACCGCGCCATCCACTTCGGCCACGCGCTCAAGAACACGCTGGTGCCGGTGATGACCATCACCGGCCTGCAACTGGGCGGCCTGATCGCCTTTGCGATCATCACCGAGAGCGTTTTCCAGTGGCCCGGCATGGGCCTGCTGTTCATCCAGGCCGTGACCTTCGCCGACATTCCCGTGATGTCCGCCTACCTCTGCCTGATCGCGCTGATCTTCGTCGTGATCAACCTGGTGGTCGACCTGCTGTACTTCGTGGTCGACCCGCGGCTTCGCGTCGGCAAGGCCGGGGGCCACTGATGCAGGCCGCACGCCTCCGACCGGCGGGCCGCGCGTTCGCCTACATTGCCGAATTCCATTCGGAGCTCACGGCTCTGCGGCGTGAGTTGCACGCGCACCCCGAACTCGGCTTCGAGGAGGTCTACACCGCCGCGCGCGTCAAGGAAGCCCTGCGGGTCTGCGGCGTGGACGAGATCCACGAGGGCATCGGCAAGACCGGTTTCGTCGCGGTGATCCGCGGCCAGCGCGACACGCGCGGCGCCATGATCGGCCTGCGCGCCGACATGGACGCGCTGCCGATGACCGAGCACAACGACTTCACCTGGAAATCGTCGAAGCAGGGCCTGATGCACGGCTGCGGCCACGACGGCCACACCACCATGCTGGTGGGTGCGGCCCGCTACCTGGCCAAGACCCGGAACTTCGACGGCACCGCCGTGCTCATCTTCCAGCCCGGCGAGGAGGGCTTCGCGGGCGCCCGCGTGATGATCGAGGACGGGCTGTTCGAGCGCTTTCCGGTGCAGTCGGTCTATGGCATGCACAACTGGCCATCGATGAAGCCGGGCACGGTCGGCATCAACATGGGCGCGATGATGGCGGCGGCCGACCGTGTCACCATCGACGTCACCGGCCGTGGCGGCCATGGCGCGCATGCGTACCAGACGGTCGACCCGGTGCTGGTGGCGGCGCACATCATCACCGCGGCGCAGAGCCTGGTGTCGCGCAACGTGCGGCCGATCGACAGCGCGGTGGTGAGCCTGGTCGCCATGCAGGCCGGCGATCTCGGCGCCTTCAGCGTTATCCCCGGCAAGGCGACCCTCGTGGGCACCGTGCGCACCTTCAACCCTGAGGTGCAGGACCTGATCGAGCGCCGCCTGAGCGAGCTGTGCAGCGGCGTGGCGCTCGGTTTCGGCGCGAGCGCCAGCGTGCACTACGACCGCATCTATCCGGCCACCATCAACACGCCGCGCGAAGCGGCTTTCGCGGCCGACGTGGCCGAGCGCCTGGTCGGCGCCGAGCATGTCGACCGCGACATGGAGCCGAGCATGGGCGCGGAAGATTTCTCGTTCATGCTGCAGGTCAAGCCGGGCGCCTACCTGCGCATCGGACAGGGCGGCGGGGGCGGCGCCGGCAGCACCTCGCTGCATAACAGCCGATACGATTTCAACGACGAGATCCTGCCGCTCGGCGCGGCCTTGCACGCCAGCCTGGCGGAGCAGGGCATGCCGCTCGACGCGACTTGATTTTTCCTTTTTTCAACGCAGTCAGGAGTCATTCCATGAAGTTCAAATCCACCGTGCTCGCCACAGCTGTCCTGTCTGCGCTGTGCGCGGCCAGCTTGTCGGTCGGCGCCCAGACCATCCGCATCGCCAACCAGGGCGACGCGCTGTCGCTCGACCCGCATTCGCTGAACGAGTCGCTGCAGTTGAGCACGACCGGAAACGTCTACGAGACGCTGGTCGGCCGCAACAAGGACCTGACCGTGGCGCCCCTGCTGGCGACGAGCTGGAAGCAGACGTCGCCGACCGTCTGGCGCTTCGAACTGCGCAAGAACGTGCAGTTCCACGACGGCACGCCCTTTACCGCGGACGACGTGCTCTTCAGCTTCGCACGCGCTGCCGGCGAAGGCTCGGACCTGAAATCGAACACCACCGACATCAAGGAAGTGCGCAAGGTCGGCGACCACGTGGTCGAGATCGAGACCAAGGGACCGTTCCCCATCCTGCCGGACGTCATCACCACGCTCATGATCATGAGCAAGAAGTGGTGCGAAGAGAACAAGGCCACCATTCCGGTCGATCGCCGAAAGGGCATCGAGAACACCGCGTCGTTCAAGGCCAACGGCACCGGTCCGTTCCGCGTGCGCGAGCGTCAGCCCAACGTGCGCACCGTGTTCGTCCGCAACGGCACTTACTGGGGCAAGATCGAAGGAAATGTGCAGGAAGTGATCTTCACGCCGATCGCCAACCCGGCGACGCGGGTCGCGGCGCTGGTATCCGGCGAGATCGACGTGATGGAGCCGGTGCCCGTGCAGGACATCGCCCGCATCAACGCGAGCCCCAATGCCCGTGTGATCGCCGGCCCCGAGCTGCGCACCATCTTCCTGGGCATGGACCAGAAGCGTGACGAGCTGCTGTATTCGAGCGTGAAGGGCAAGAACCCCTTCAAGGACAAGCGTGTTCGCCAGGCCTTCTACCAGGCCATCGACATCAACGGCATCCAGCGCACCGTGATGCGCGGCGCGTCGCGGCCCACCGCCCTGATGGTCGGCCCGGGCATCAACGGCTGGAACGAAGCGCAGGACAAGCGCCTCCCGTATGACGTGGAAGCCGCCAAGAAGCTGCTGGCGGACGCCGGCTACCCGAGCGGTTTCGAAGTCACGATGAACTGCCCGAACGATCGCTACGTCAACGACGGCCAGATCTGCCAGGCTGTTGCCGCCAACCTGGCGCGCATCGGCGTGAAGATCAACCTCGCCGCCGAGACCAAGGGCACCTACTTCCCGAAGGTGCTGCGTCGCGACACCAGCTTCTACATGCTGGGCTGGACGCCGAGCACCTACGACTCGCACAACGCGCTGACCGCGTTGATGGCCTGCCCCGACGACAAGACGGGCGCCGGCCAGTTCAACCTGGGCGCCTACTGCAACCCCAAGGTCGACGAGCTGACCAAGAAGATCCAGTCGGAAACCGACAAGCCCAAGCGCGACGCAATGATCAAGGAGGCCTTCGACCTGCACACCGCGGACATCGGCCACCTGCCGCTGCACCAGCAGACGCTGGCCTGGGGCGTCAGCAAGAAGGTGTCGCTCGTGCAGATGGCCGACAACTACATGCCCTTCAAGTGGATGAGTATCAAGTAACTGTCCCACCCCCGAATCCGGCTCACTGCGTGTAGCCGGTTCCCCCTCAAGGGGGCAACGCCAGCGGCCCGGCAGAGCCGGTTCCGCGGCGTTTCACGAACGGGCTTCGCTTCGCTTGCCATCGGGCAGGCGAAGCGGCCCTCTTAGCACTCACGATGATCAAAACACTCGCGCGCTGGGCCGACAGCGACGTCGGCTACAGCTTCCGGACCTCCCCCGTCGCCATCGTGGCGGCGGTGATCGCGTTCGTCTGCATCTTCTGCGCGGCCTTCGCCGGATGGGTGTCGCCGCACAACCCGTTCGACCTGGCCAAGCTCGAGCTCATGGACGCACGCCTGCCGCCCGCCTGGTATCCCGAAGGCACGCGCAAGTACCTGCTCGGCACCGATGACCAGGGCCGCGACATTCTTTCGGCCGTCATCTACGGCGCGCGCATCTCGCTGATCGTCGGCGTGGTGTCGGTGTTTCTCTCGGTCGCGGTCGGTACCTTGCTCGGGCTGATCGCGGGCTTTCGCGGCGGCTGGGTCGACTCGGCGCTGATGCGCCTGTGCGACGTGATGCTGTCCTTCCCGCCGATCCTGGTGGCGCTGCTCATCTCGGGCGTCGGCCGGGCACTGTTCCCGAATGCCGACACCACCGTCGCCTTCGGCGTGCTGATCTTCTCCATCTCGCTGACCAAGTGGGTCGACTACGCCCGCACGGTGCGCGGCTCCACCATGGTCGAGCGCAACAAGGAATACGTGCAGGCCGCGCGCGTCACCGGCGTGGCGCCGATGCGCATCATGCTGCGGCATGTGCTGCCCAACGTGACCGGCCCGGTGATGGTGCTGGCGACCATCCAGGTGGCGACGGCGATCATCACCGAGGCGACGCTGTCCTTCCTGGGCGTCGGGGTGCCGCCCACCTCGCCGTCGCTGGGTTCGCTCATCAGCATCGGCAACCAGTACCTCTTCTCCGGCGAATGGTGGATGACGGTGTTCCCCGGCCTGATGCTGGTGCTCATCGCGCTCAGCGTGAACCTGCTGGGCGACTGGCTGCGCGACGCGCTCAACCCGAGGCTCCGCTGATGACCAACCCTTTGCTTCAAGTCCAGAACCTGGTCGTCGAATTCCCCGGCCGCCGCGGCACGCTGCGGGCGCTCGACGACATCTCCTTCGACATCGCACCGGGTGAGATCCTCGGCGTGGTGGGCGAGTCCGGCGCCGGCAAGTCGCTGACCGGCGCCGCCATCATCGGCCTGCTCGAACCGCCGGGGCGCGTGGCCAGCGGCGAGATCCGCCTGGAGGGCGAGCGCATCGACCAGCTCTCGCACGACAAGATGCGCCACATCCGCGGCCGCAAGATCGGTGCGATCTTCCAGGACCCGCTGACCTCGCTGAACCCGCTCTACACCGTGGGCCGCCAGCTGGTGGAAACCATCCAGGCGCACCTGCCGGTCAACGGCGCCGAGGCGCGGCGCCGCGCCATCGGCCTGCTGCAGGACACCGGCATTCCCGCGGCCGAGCAGCGCATCGACCACTACCCGCACCAGTTCTCCGGCGGCATGCGGCAGCGTGTGGTGATCGCGCTGGCGCTGGCGGCCGAGCCCAAGCTGATCGTCGCCGACGAGCCGACCACCGCGCTCGACGTCGCAGATCATTCAGCTGCTCAAGCGCATCTGCAAGGAGCGCGGCGCGGCCGTGATGCTCATCACCCACGACATGGGCGTGATCGCCGAAACCTGCGACCGCGTGGCCGTGCTGTATGCCGGCCGCATCGCCGAGATCGGCCCGGTGCAGGAAGTCATCCATCAGCCGGCGCATCCCTACACGATGGGCCTGATGGCCTCCATCCCCGACATCGAGGTCGATCGGGAGCGCCTCAACCAAATCGACGGTGCCATGCCTCGCCTGAACGCCATCCCGCGCGGCTGTGCCTACAACCCGCGCTGCCCGCGCGTCTTCGAGCGTTGCACGCAGGAGCGGCCCGACCTGCTCAACGCCGGCGCCACGCGCGCGGCCTGCTGGCTGCACGATGCGCACGACCCGCACACGGCGCTGCACCGCACGGGAGCGCCCGCATGAGCACGACGACCCCGATGAACGCCTCGCAGGCCGGCGTGCCGCTGGTCGAGGTGCGTGACCTCGCCAAGACCTTCGACGTCTCGCCGCCCTGGCTCAACCGCATGATCGAGCGCAAGCCGAAGCAACTGCTGAACGCGGTCGACGGCGTCAGCTTCGAGATCGAGCGTGGCAAGACGCTGGCGCTGGTGGGCGAGTCGGGCTGCGGCAAGAGCACGGTCGCGCGCCTGATGGTCGGCCTCTACGGCCCCACCCGTGGCGGCATGCAGTTCGACAACCAGGACGCGCACGCCGCCTTCAAGACGCCCGAGGGGCGCACGCTGCGCCGCCGCATCCAGATGATCTTCCAGGACCCGTACGCGAGCCTGAACCCGCGCTGGATCGTGGAGGACATCATCGGCGAGCCGCTGCGCGAGCACGGCATCCTGAAGACCGGCCCGGCGCTCAAGCAGCGCGTGGGCGAACTGCTGCAGTCGGTCGGCCTGAGCCCTCTGGACATGTCGAAGTATCCGCACCAGTTCTCGGGCGGCCAGCGCCAGCGCATCTCGATCGCGCGGGCGCTCGCCACGCAGCCGGAGTTCCTGGTGTGCGACGAGCCGACCTCGGCG
>LNAP01005880.1_pt1 | contig 10751 bp, 12 predicted proteins | sample 602601 | NCBI WGS metagenome assembly LNAP01 (sample SAMN02440304, study PRJNA202911) | soil metagenome | biome: Subtropical and temperate rainforests or woodlands; isolation source: soil samples (1 kg each in a 20% v/v slurry with milli Q water) were... ...
TAAAGACCAAAAGAAAAATGCAATGTTTTTTTTTACCTTTCTCGCTGAGCTCGCCGCCCTGGAGGAGACCCGTGCCAGTCTCACTGCCCAGCACACCGCCCTGGCCCTGGAGCTACAGCAGATCGCCACCTCTCTGCAGACCAAAGCCACCGAGGCCAGCACGTTGGAGCAGCACCTCGAAGAACAGCGCGGTGTGGAGCAGGCCCAGCAGTCTCTCATCACCGAGGCCACCAAGATGCTCGACAAGCTACTGAGCAAGCGCTCGTTGCTGATTGAGACGGTGCACTCCCGTACCCGGAAGATGCGTGACCTGGGGACTATTCCGCATGCAGAATTGGAGGAATACAAGTCGCTGAGTGAGAAGCACATCATGCACCGGCTCAACAGTGTCAACGAACAGGTAAAGATTGTTGGTGTTTTGCGTTATGGGAGTGTTTGTCTTTTTCTTTGTTCTTTTCGTTCAGTGATGCTTGTGAGAAACCGAGAGATGCATGATTTAGCTCACAATTATCCCCTATTTTTAATCTGCTGTCACCACAGTTGAAGAAATACAGTGCGGTGAACCGCAAGGCCCTGGACCAGTTTTTGTCCTTCGACAAGCAGCGCGAGCATCTGATTTCCCGCAAAGAAGAAATGGACACCGACGGCAACGCCATCCAAGAACTCATCCAGTCTTTAGGTATATACACGTACATTGACGTTAATTGCATTGTTTGCCGTTCTTTTTCTACGTTTTTTGCTCCTTGGCTAGTCATAGGCATTTGGAAGTTCCATGACACATTCCCGTCATCTCATTTCGCTCTGTCCTCTTCTCTCTCTCCTGACCATTTCTCCACTTATATGTACTCCACCTTTCCACTTCTTTTTTTCAGATGCGCAGAAGGACGAGGCGATCTTGCGCACTTTTCGCGGGGTGAGTCGGCACTTCAGCGAAGTCTTCGCAGAGCTGGTGCCCGGGGGTGCGGGGCAGCTGATCATGCGCACCACCATGGATCAGGACCAAGATGCAGGGAACAGTAAAGGCAAGAGTGGCAAGGGGAAGAAAGCCGTGGCTGCAGGTGAGTGTGTATTTTCTTCTCTATTTTGATGCTTGAGCACCATCGAGTGTCATGTTATTTGCCTCATTGGGGTTCAGCAAGTCACTGGGTATTTTTTTTCGCTCTGTGTTTATGCTGATTTTTGCTTCCTTCTCCATGCACAATAATATCAATCACAGAAGGCGATCAGGACGAGGACGAGGCAGGCTCTGATCAGTTGCTGCAGGATCGCATTCTCGATGACAATGAAGATGAACCTGGCAACGGCAAGGGCACTGGTGCTGGAAGCAGCAGCGGCAACGGTGGTGAGTTGTGATAATATATTTTTTAGCGTGCATGATCATTTTTTGCGAGTGCTTTTTATTTGGCTTTCTTTGTTTTAAGCACAATGAGTGCTTCAGGTTAAAAAGCGCCATTGTCTTATCACACCCTACATACTCACATCCACATCATCCACTCCACACTCTAGGTCTGGCAATCTCTACCTTCCAGGGCGTGCAGGTGCGCGTGTCGTTCAGCGGGGCAGGCCAGCAGTACCAGATGTCGCAGCTCTCTGGTGGCCAGAAAGCACTGGTGGCATTAGCACTAATCTTCGCTATCCAACGGTGTGACCCGGCGCCTTTCTATCTCTTCGATGAGATCGACCAGGCCCTGGATGCCAACTACCGCGCTGGTGTGGCCAGGTGAGTGAGTGTGTTCTTGGTTTTGTCTCGGCTTGATTGTTGAGTATAAATTCCATTCCATATGTGACGTGAAATGGAATTCTTACACTTGATTCTTCTTGTAATTCTTTATTCTTCCATGTAATTTATTATTTTCAGATTGATCCAGAAGCAAGTGAACTCAGAGACAGCACCGGCGCAGTTCATCACCACGACGTTTCGTCCCGAACTGGTGGCCGTGGCGGACCGCTGCTACGGCATCGCTTTGCAGGACAGGGTTAGCGAGATCCGCTCTCTTGAGAAGGTAAAATAATAATGTTTGGTGCATTTTCTTTTGACCATTGCATGTCTTTATGGCACCGTTGCTTTTGCGAAATACTAATTATTGATGAACAGTGGCTACTTCCATTGCACTCTTTCTTCATATCTCTATCGTAGTTTTCAACTCATGTTTCTTTATGCTATTTCCACCTTACCTTAGGCGGACGCGCAGAAGTTCGTGACGGATCTGATGATGGAAGAAGAGGCGGTGGGCCCCATTCAAGGACAAGGACAGCTGCAAGGCAACAACAACGGTCGCAATAGGAACAGCAACAACAGTGCAAGTGCCTACCAGCAGCAGCGCGGTGGCCGTGGGTCGGGTCTGCAGCTGCAGGAGGAGATCGAGATCGAAGGTGGTGAAGGTAGTGGCGACGAGAACAGCGTCGAGGGAGAAGAAGAGGAAGAAGAGGTGACTTCCCCGCACAAGATCCGCCGCGTGCAGCGCGCTGCCTCTGCCGCTGCCTCTGCGCCTGCCAAGGGAAAAGGCAAGACCACTAGCAAGGCTGGTGCGAAGGGCACAGGCAAAGGAAAGAGCTCTGCCGCCACTGCCACCACCAACAAGAACAAGAAGGCTGCTCCGGGTGGCAACAAGGGTCGCCGCAGGGGAGGTGACAGCAGCAGCGAAGAGAGTGAAGGCAGTGAGCAGAGCGACGAGGAGGATGAGAACAACAATAGCGACGATAGTGGAGATGATAAGGGAGAGCGCAAAGGTGCCACGAAGAGTGCTGCGGGTGCCAAGGGTAGAAGCACCACCACCAGCACTAGTAGCAGGGGTGCCAGTGGTGGCAGAAAGATCGAGCTCGATGCAGAGGAAGCCGCCGCCTTTGCTCACTTGGGACTCAACGACCCCGACGAGGAAGGAGAAGAAGAGGAAGATGAGGATGAGGAGTAAGTGCGCCTGCGTGGGAATAAGTTAGCATCGTGCCATTTGAGTTGCGAAGTGCGCACGGTAAGTAGCAATAATGACATGGAAGGTGAATATATTGTAAAAGAAAGTGTGTGTCCGACATATGAGCGGGCTTTTGATTGAAATGTAGTATTGATTCAGTTCTGCTTGCGTTTCGTTGTGATAGTTCTGTTGTAAATAATAAGTGGGTGCTTTTGGAAATCACTCTTTGTTCGCATACTGAACACACACTCCACACACTAGTAACAAAAAAATCACTTCATAATTTTGGCCATTTGTTTGCACCGACCATCACTATGGTCCGTCGTTTAATCTATGTTGTGCTTCACGTGTGTCTATGGACGGATGGGATAGGCTGGGTCGTGACTAGGGGACTTGTGAGTCGACCTGTCTCGCGATATCGCCACGTCTGCGGTACCGCACTGCCATCAATACCAGTCAATGCTGAAGTTATGAACGGATGGAATGCTGCAAACAAAGAACTATTTGTTAGTAAATACCTGCAGAAGCAACCCGTTCTGATCCGAAACGCTTTCCCAAACATACAGTCGACTGTCAAGCTGAACTTCACCGATTTTTCGGAACTTGCCTGCGATGAGGACGTCGAAACGAGAGTTTTCACACCTCACAAAGGAAAGTACATTGAAAAGAATGGCCCATTTACGTTGGAATACATGGAAGAGTTGCATAGGAGTCATAACTGGAGCATTCTGGTCCAGGAAGTCGACCGGCACATTCCACAAGTTGCGGATCTGTGGAGCACAGGATTCGCTTTTATGCCGAACTGGCGGAGAGACGACATCATGTTTAGCTATTCTAGTCCAGGTGGCGGTATTGGAGCTCACGTTGATAACTACGATGTTTTTTTGCTGCAAGGAAGGTAAGACAATTCCAATGAACTAACTACGGCAAAACGATTTTGCCACTTCACCACACTCATCGCTATTATATTACTCCGTTGCAGTGGCAATCGAAGATGGTCTATCGAAAGTAAATTCATAACAGAGAAGGAGGAAAAGCGACGAAGGGTGCCTCGCACTTCAACACGGCTGTTGCGTGACTTCGCGGCTGATGAAGAATGGGAGTTAAACCCCGGCGATATGTTGTACTTGCCTCCACGCATCCCACACCAAGGCAAGCGCAAATTTCTGTAAAAAATTTATACTTTCTTTCTTCATGCACCCTTTAAGCCAGTTCTAATGTTTGTTCTTGAAAAATATCTGGTTGTTATTCAGGAGTGACGATTGGCGACGCGCACGGCACGACGATTTCGGTTGGATTTCGTGCCCCCAACTACAAATCAGTCGTGACTGCCCTGTGGGAGGAAATCTGCTCTTCGCACCTGCCTGATGAAATAGCTTTCTACAAAGATGGGACTGATTTATTAGCAGTACCTTTGTCGCCCGGAAGCATCTCCCACCACGCTATTGCCTCGATAAAAAGCGACATACAAAGCAAGGTAACACACAAAAATCCCATTCACAGTTTATGATGCCAGTTTCCAATAATGATTTTCCCACCTAATATCTAGTTCTTGTCCAAGCTCAATGATCCCAAGTACTTTCATGCCTGGCTGGGGAAACACCTGACAGAGCCATTAAGATACCGTCAGCGGGGTCCTTCTGCCTTCTTTCTTCAGTCGGCTGGTCTGACTTTGGCGGAAGCTATGGGTGAAATGGAGAAAGTGAAGAGTGATGACGAAGATCAGGGTAAGCTCATGTGTAATTCTAATTTAATTTCAGAAACAATAAATTTTAAAGAAATCATTTTGCTTTCCCTCAGGCAATGCAGGTGTATATAATAAAAAAAATGAAGAAAAGGAAGAGGAAGAGGAAGAGGAAGAACAAAAAGACGATACCATCCTACCATACGCCGTGCGCAGTCGCCACAGTGTTGCCTGGACCCAGCGGGTATTTACCGACGCGAAAGCCGTGCTGCGCGCGGTGCTGCACCACGAGTGTGCGCTGCGGCGGGCAGAAGGGCTGCGGGCTGCGTATATTGACGACACACTTTACGTCGACGGAGAGGTGCGTTTTTTTCTCCCTCTCCATCGGAAAAAACTCTCCATTTCAATTATTTGCATTTAATCTTGCCTTGTTTATTCTTTTGTGCAGGAATTTTATGATTCACGACTGGACAGAGAAATAAGGATTCGGTTGTACCGAGCCTTCTGTGATACGAATGTGATTTTGCCGACGCAACTAAAAACCATCATTAATCTGTCGGACCTGGACGGACCGAATTCCCCTGTTATTTCCTTCTTCACAAAGTTTCTACAATTGGGTTATTTCTATCCTGTATCTCTAATCGAGTGAAACTGAGTGGCTGAAGTTGAGAAATTGCTTCTGACATTGCTTGTTTTGGTTTGTTTAAAAAACAGCATGTCCAGATTTAGAAAATACAACTGCCACCTATTATGTACACAAATACACCAACCAAAATATTCGATCATGCTATATTTCTTCCCCACACTTTTTGTGGGAAAGAATGACAAGCACAACGATTATTTTCCTTTTCTCGCTTTGTAATCTTCGATGATTTTCTTCTTTTGATCTTCAATCGACGCGAGCCGGCGCTCTACTTTGACCTTTTCCGCCAAAATCTTATGACGCTTCATCTTCATGCGCGCCATCTTGACCGCTTGGCTTTCAACCTGTTCAAGATTTCTCTCCAGAGTAGAAGCCTTCACTCCAAAGCCACTGCCGATCGCCGGCAACCGCGTCATGTCGGAGGAGCCACCCAGGGATGCCCCCAGCAGACTAAAGTGACCCGTACTGTGGCTACGGTCCATCGCACCTGGCGCCGTGGAGGACAGAGAGAGCGCCGCCGCACTCGCCGTGGCATCACCAAAGCTCCTCTTCAGCATCGTGTTGAGGTTGACGCTTTCACGCAGCGTGGGCAGCTGCAGCGCTTCGGTCGTGACATCGGCACCGTAGATCTGCCGGATAAACGAATTGTAATCAAGCGTCTGGCTGCCGTTGGTGTCAAACCACTTTAGCGCAACCAAGAGGTCAGCACTCGAGACGTCGGCGACCTTCAGCTCTCTCGCCACGGCCTTGACCGCGTCCATCTCCACGCGACCCGAGCGAGACGCATCGAAGCGCAGAAACGTGCCGTGAATCACATCTCTGGCCTCCAGACGGCCCTTGGACTTGGACGTGTACGCATCGCCGGCGCGCTTGAACTTTGCGAGCACCTGCAGCACCTGCGGTGGAGTGCGAGAGGTGGCAGAAAACTCCCGATCCACGATCTTGGCATCCATCAAAAAGTGCGCATCTTCGGTCATGATCTCCTGGGCGAGGTACTGGTAATGCATCTCTCCAGTCTTGAAGCGATCGTAGCACGTAATCAATACTTTCGCTTCGTCGTCGGAGATGGTCACACCAAGACGTTTCGCCGCCCCTTGCAAGTGGTCCCAGCGGCTAATTTTGCTGGTGTAATTGGGATCCCAGGTAATAAACGCCTCGCGAATCCACGAGGCCACCGTGCCACCCAGCTTGTTGACCTTGTTCACCAAGGCAATCTTCACGTCTTGCTTGAACTTTTCGAGGACTTTATTGGTCGGCGCGGCGAACGGTTTGGGGATAAAAGGATTCACAGCAAGAGACTTTTTGGAAGCGGCGATACTGCGAGGACTGAGCTCCGTGAAGGTCAAAATAGGCTTCACGTCAATGCAAACGTCGGCAATGAACTTCTCAGGCACAATTTCTCCCACGCCCTTGCGGTCATAGTAGTCCACGATTTCTTGCGCCTGCTCGAGGGTAATTTGCAATTTCATTTTGCGCCGGCAGGCGAGCACCAGCTCCTTGGGCAACAAACCGTTCGAATAGTCATAATCGTAGAATTGAAACAAGTGCTGGATGTGCTGGAACGGCGTGCCTCCAACGTTGCGCATGGTGGCGGCCAGGTAGGAGCGCACAGCTTCAAGAAACTTGATCACAATCGACGGCATTTGCACGAACTTATCGGCCACTTCTTCGAAGCGAAGCTCGTTGAGGTCACGTTCTTCGTCTTCATGCTGCGTGACAAACGCAATCACACTGGGCTCGCCGACGAGGATGTCCTGCAACAGCTCGCGGTAATCCATCTCACCACTCAGGTCCAAACCAGCGTAGTACCGCACAATCTCTTCGCACTCTTCGTAGGAGACTTTTACACCCAGCGATTGCATGCACTGCACTAGCTCATCTGCACTAATCCGACCAGACTTATCCGCGTCCCAGTACAGGAAAAGCGAGCGGATGATGCTGTAGGGCGTGCCACCTTTGTAACGCATCGTGTGACGCACACTCTTCTTCAAGGTGCCAATAAATTTCAAGATGTTCATGGGCAGGGACTTGGTATCTTGCTTTAACTTTTTATCGAGGAACTGCGACCGTCTATTGTCTTCTGATCTGATACTTTCCTTCAGTGCAAGCCATTTCTTGAGGATAGTATCACGCTCGTTGCGGATATAGCTACGAATCTCAGCGCGGACTTCCTGCACCGGCTTCTTCTCAGGGATCTCGCCAGATTTCTTCTTAGGCATCTTAATCTATCCACGACCGCTGGAATAATAGTCTTCCTTTGATAAGAGACACCGCAACAATCCCAATGAATGAGTCCGTGAGACGGCTGGAAGACAGAAAAGCGAAACGGTAAAGCGCCGATTCCCAGGATCCCATTCCCTGACTTCAGTATTTTCCAACGCATCGATGGCCATCGACGTAAATCAAGACATTTTCATTTGTCTTACACCTGCCTAGCAATGTCAGTTCGAAGAACCTGGGACAAAGAATTTTACGAGAAGAAGGCTAGGGAAAGGGCCGAGCAGGGTGACGACTACGCTGGTGACGCTGGAGAAGGAAATGCGGCGAAAGTTCGGAAGTTAATGAAGGAGGAGTTCAAGGCGGCGGACGAGGGTGCTGCTGGACCTATTGGTTCGCAGCGTGCATTTTTAAAGTCGCGAGTGAACAAGATAGACTTGGATCAAAAAGTTGGCAAGACAGAAGTTATTAACCCCACATCTGCCGGTGATTACAGAGGGGCTGGATTTTGGTGTGAAACTTGCAGCTGCTTGCTGAAAGACTCTGCCAGTTATTTGGATCACATCAACGGAAAGAAACATCAAAGAGCGCTAGGCTTTAGTATGCGCGTCGAGCGCGCCGATGTGAGCGCGGTGAAGAACAGAATGGAAGAGTTGAAGAAGCGCGTGGCCACGAAAGCAGCGAATGCATTGCTGCCGGTCGTCCCCGCCATTGACGAATACGACTCCCGATTGCAAGCTGATTTACAAGAGAAAGAAGCGATCAAGTTGAAGTTGAAGAAGGAAGCCGAGGAGAGAAAGAAGGAGAAGAAGGCGGTGGAGGAGCTGGAGAAGGCTGAAGAAGCAGAGGGCGCGGAGGAGGATGACGAGTTTCAAGCAATGATGGGCTTTGGGGGATTTGGCTCCAGTAAAAGGAAATGAACATTTACTCCGCTACAACATAATTGCACTTTAATATTAACGCAATGTTACATTCACCCATTGTTAGTTCCAAAATGTTTATGATGTAAATATTAGCTCATGGCCAACGTCTCGTTCAGCTCGTCCAGCACCAGCATAAATCCCGGAGCGTGTGTAATGCAGATACTAGGCCTGGAAAGAAAAAAAATAAAAACGAAACAGTTAGAGTTTGCTCAATAGCTGTGCTTATACGAAAAATCTATTGTTCATCGACTTACTTAGTTTTCATGACAACCGCCTGCGGGGTCACACCGCATGCCCAAAACACAGGAATTTCACCCTCTTTCAAATCCACAGCCTCTCCGAAATCAGGAGCGTTTATATCTGCAATTCCAATTTGCTCCTGGTCAAACAAGGGCAGCACAATGGAGTATGGAAGTGTCATTATTGTGAATAATAGATGGAGGAAAATTTAGAGTAGCTTACTGGGTTGCCGAGATGGATGGGCGCTCCGTGCACCCGTGGGTACTTACTGGTCACCTCCACTGCAGTAATAGCGTCCTCTAATGCACAATAAATACACAATAGAATAGTTGGTTTACGTTTACAATTCGGTCATCCAGTTAAAGTTATTGCGTGCGCTATTTGAAAAGCCCAAAAGCATTTACTTACTTGGTACATAAGGGCGCATCGAAACAACCACGTTGCCGTTAAAGACACCGGCAGATTTGCACGGTATGTTCGTCTTGTACCTATGTACATAGTCGTGAAATGATAGTTTAGACTTATGACGCAAGAGCAATAAACGAGAATAGACTTACATTGGAACATTTCGACCTTGATCAATATGGCGGATGCTGAGTCCAGCCTTAACTAACGCGTCCTCAAACGAAAATGAGCAACCAATCAAAAAGGTTACGAAGTCCTCGCGCCACAAGTCGTCGATCGAGTCAACCTCCTTTGTCAGAACACCATCCTCAAACACGCGATACTTGGGAATGTCAGTTCTTATATCAATATCGTTGAGAGTATAGGAGCCCGGCTCCAAGACATGCAACAAAGGGCACGGCTTGGGGTTCCTTTGACAAAAGAGTAAGAAATCAAAAGCATACTCCCTGGGCAGAATACACAAGTTAGCCTGAGCAAATCCGGGTGCTTGACCCGAGGTCTGACCTCTAAACTTTCCACTGCGAACTGCAGCACGTAACTCCTGAGGTAGCTTATACATTCTGGTCGGAAAGATATGCCACCAAGAATGATCCAATGACGATGCCGAATAACCCTCTCAACCCGATCTACAAGTACGTACAGTTTGGCCGTTACACACAGTTAAAAACCCTTCCTACATATGTAAATATTCGTTTTTAAGACACATAAATGGACCAGTAAGTTTGGTTTCGAAAGGGTATCGCCGAATGAACCGTTGGTCGGCCAGCTCAACTCATCTCTCTTTCTTTAGCAGAAGTGCCGTTGGCTGAAAGACTTGCTTGCGAAGCGTGTTTTTCTCCTAGGTTGTTTTGTAGAATTAGACTTCTCGTATTGTACAATAAGTATAAGCAATAATTATCAGTATGGATGCTATATCACTGCTGGCCAACGCTTGCTCAGACCCGTCCATCCTAACGTTAATAGAGCGTCCTTCAAGCTCCAGTAATGACCTTCCACTGAAGATAGACACCGACTCTATTATTGCTACACCCTTTGATGGTGGAAGCTGTGGCGGGACGCCAATGAAGTCATCTTCACGCGGAAACTGGACAGCCGAAGAGGACGAGTTGCTACGATCCGCTGTACAGCAGTATGGTGGAAGGAATTGGAAAAAGATCTCTGACCAGATACCAGAGCGTACAGATGTGCAGTGCTTACACCGCTGGCAGAAAGTCCTTAGGCCTGGGTTGGTGAAGGGTCCTTGGACACCAGAGGTGCGTTGAGTTATTTTTAGGTCATGTTGGTTGCGCAATCTCATTGACTGTATATTTTACTTAAATAATAGGAGGACAAGAGCGTGATTGAGCTGGTGGCAAAATTTGGCGTTAAGAGCTGGTCTTTTATCGCTCGGCAGCTGCAAGGTCGACTGGGCAAGCAGTGTCGGGAGAGGTATTGATTTGTTTTCCAACAGCTTCTATCCACGCATCTTCCTCCTTTTATTAACCCTGTTGTATGCATTGTTGTAGGTGGTACAATCATTTAAACCCAGACATTGTGAAACAGCCTTGGCGACCTGAAGAAGACCGAATCATTGTCGAGGTACGCCGTTCAAACAAATTTTACTACGAAATACCGATAACCGATATGACAATGTTTCTACCTTATTCTCTTACAGGAACACCACGGCAAGGGCAACAAGTGGGCCGAAATTGAATAAGGTAGAAACATTGTCATATCGGTTATCGGTATTT
>LNAP01005885.1_pt1 | contig 10741 bp, 18 predicted proteins | sample 602601 | NCBI WGS metagenome assembly LNAP01 (sample SAMN02440304, study PRJNA202911) | soil metagenome | biome: Subtropical and temperate rainforests or woodlands; isolation source: soil samples (1 kg each in a 20% v/v slurry with milli Q water) were... ...
TTGCGTCGACGCACCTGAGGTTAGTGGCACTGTGCCAGCACCATAATATGGCTGACTGTGGCATGCTGCAGTACTACGACAGCACACTTGGCGCCAAGCTGTTCAGACAGTCCAATGTACCCCTGCTGGCAGGTTAGCACTGCTACTTTTTCGTCATCGATTTTGTCTCACGTATAATTTTTAACTGTTTTTGTATGACCACAGAGCTGGTCGGCACTGTGATGGAACGTAATTCACCGGAAGTAGCCACCAACTGTCTCCGCACCATTGTGACCTACCTCAACAACATTATCAAGGTAAAGTCGCTTGTGTTCTTCACGATTCACTTCCAAACTTCCTTTTTCTCACCCACATCTCTTCCTTTTCTTACACCACTGCCAGGACCCCACGGAGAGAAAATACCAAACGATTAAATTAAGCAACAGCGTTCTCCAACAGAACGTCCTGCAGGCGCACGGCGGCATCGCTTTGCTTCTCTTTGGGCCAGCAGCCTTCACCCTCACGATCTCGTCGCTGAGCGCCAGTTTGGGACAACAAGTGGTGCAATCTGCCCTGGCTAGTGAGATTCTACAGGAAGATAAATCGACTTCTTTTCGCACACGATATGTTGCATGGCTGCGTCAGTATGTGGGCTTTTTAACCGCTGCGCTGGACTCGATTGCCCGCTAAAATTTATGAATAGAATGTTATTTCTGTTCATAAAATTGAAGAAAGTTGCAATTTTTACCGATGTATTTCTTACCCGCATTAGAGTCAGGTTTAAAAAGGCAAAGAATTATAATTTCCACAGAAAAATAAAGCATTTCTTCTTTTAGTTTAAGTGCGCGAGCAGATCTGCCATGGTGGCGGGCACAGCCGCGGATGGGAAGAAAGCATGTCGCATGTCGTGTTCTCTCACCAGCACGGCGCGTAGCCCCATCACCCCTACTGCACCAGCTGTGCCACATACAGGGGTTGGCAGCAGCTCTGGGCCTTCAAAGTCCTCCTCTTCGTTCGCAAACTCCTGCGATAACGTCCGATATATGATGTCAATATCAATGATAACAAAAAGAATAAAGCAATGTTTGCAAGTATAATAGAAAGTCACCCACCTCTTCCTCTGCGTCATTCTTCTCTGCACCCTCGTCCGGCTCATAGTCACTCTCTTTATCAGAGTCACTGTCATTGCCCTCTCCATCTTCTCCATCTACACCCTCTGACTCCTTCGCTAGGTCCGGCAGGGCCGCATCGGACTCCGGTGCGATAGGAGGTAGCACTTTATCTGGGAGGGAAGGCACGCTTGGTAGGTTGTTGTTTCCAGTCTCAGTCTCAGTCTCAGTGTCAGTCTCAGGGGCCTCGGGTGCCACATCTTGAGAGGTCAGCTCTCCAGAGGACAAGGCAGCAGCGATGATTTCACTGGGACGCATTGGCTCTCCATCTATCATCAAAGTTAAAAAATACAGAGTGTTAGCCCTAAATATTACCATGACAACACTGCAAGTGCTGCAAGTGAGACCAACTCACCAGGGCGGGTGATGACGTTGAGTGCCTGCTGGGCCATCTCTGCGCCCAGTTCCTGCTCATCTTCCTCGATCTTCTTACTCTTGCTGCCTTTCTTGCGGGGAAAAGGACGCAGCGCCTTGGCCGTCACAGCTTCTGTTTCAGCGTCGGTGGGGTCCAAGCACACATTGCCTGTGGAGGAAGAAATAGCCAGCATTACCTTGTGGTGGCGAAGCTTCTTCAGCCACTTCTGCCGCAATGCTCTGGGGAAAACACTAAAAATACATTGGAAAAGAATGTGTAAGATTCATACGATAAATGGAGATTTTGTGAGCAAGGCACTCACCTGATGGCTCCATCGGTGGTCTCCATGTCCGGTTCATCAATGTCCGAGACAAACCAGGGATGGTACGAAAACACCACGATGCAGTTGGAGCACAGCTTGCACTGCTCCACCTCCTCGGTCAGCCACAGTTCCTGTCTGGCTGCGTCCTCGGGGGCGCCCTGGGGAGAAATCAGCAAGCTGGAATTAATCACCACACCGCGCATGCCGCCGAACCAAAAACCAAAATAATCGGCACCGAAGCGCTCGCGGTAGGCCTGAAGAGAGGCCACTGTGGGCACAGCCCCGACGTCGTGGCTGCCCGGAACGTAAATCGCCGGAATTGTATCCGACAAACGGGCCATGGTTTTGCGCACACTCTCGACTTGAGTGTCAAATAGCGCTCCGTCCGTAGGGGTAGCATACGTCAGGTTGCCAATCATGACCAGGAACTTCGGACGGAGCTTGTTGACCGACGCGATTATCGTTTTTAAACGGGTCTCTTCAGCGGCTTCGGTCGTCACAGCATCACTCGCAGCGTCGTCATCAACGGTTGGAATGGTGTTACCGACAGCGGGGGCACCAAACAATGGAGAGGCGAGCTGCACAAAGTGAAAATCTTTATCCCAGTGGCCGTGCAGTCCGCGGGTCAAACCAATGTACTCTCCGGTGCTCGGTTCGGAGCGCTTGGATCGGGTTTCCACGACCGACGAACAGAACAATCGGTACACGCCGGGGGTGTGCAGGCGCTGCTGGCGGGACAAATAATGCTTGATTTGCGCACGGTCCAGCGCACACAGCTTGCCCAGGTCAAATGTCTGTTACCAGGATCAACGTGATCAAAATTAAAAAGTTTATTCCAAACAGGAAAGAAATGAACTAGAATATTGGTTGTACCTGCATCCAGGCTGGAGACTTAGGCCGCACCCCACCATTCTCCGCGGTCGCGGCCGCCAGCAGCAACGCCGCGCGACCCGTGGCACGCAGACTCAGCTCCCGTAACGTTGGCATCTTGTGGGCCTCTCGCTCATACACACTGCGCACACTTTCCACCGTGCTGAGGTCGTCAAAGGTCGACGCATGTGCCGCGCAAACTCCCGGACAGGTGGCATGCGCGTTGGTGAACATTTCGTGGCCCCGCAAGGCGTCGTAGTTGATCCCCGAAGGATGCTTCGTGGTGCCCAAGGACAGAGTCTCTGTACCAGTATCACTGGTGGTGTCCAGTCCACAGGCACTGCGGAGACGGGCCTTGGCGTCGCTTTGCAGCAATAGACGCATCATTGACGCCAACGGCGCAGGAATCCAGTCGGGTATCTGTGCACAGGGTAAAAGAATCAAAAGAAGCAAAAAAGGTAAAAACGACTGTTGCGTAATTTTTGTGTTATGACTTAACAAATATCAATGTCATCTACCTGCAGAAAAGACCGCTTGATGCGAAGGAAGGTCAAGTAGGGCGACGGAGCTCCATAGGGAGTGTAGCCGAGCAGCATCTGGTGCAACACAATGCCCAGCGCCCACAGGTCCACCTCCACACCGCACTTTCTGTTGCGCACCGTGCTGGGCGACAGGTACTCTGGTGTGCCTAGAATGAATGGAAAAATAAAACAGAGAAAGTATGCATAAACATAAACTTGAGTTTTTTCCGCATGAATCACGAATTACAGAGAGGAGCTGATTCAGCAAGAATTATAGATACATTAAGACAATGGCATCACATAAAAGAGAAAAAGAATACAAAATATACCTACAAACTCTGGCCCGTTAAGGTCTGTGTGAATAAAGTCCTTGGCCGTGCCGAAATCCACAAATTTTAGATGACCTACAGGAAGTGAAGGGCAAGGGTTAGCAACACAAAATAAGGTTGAAAAGAGTAAGAACATATTTGAAGTTTGGACGTACCATTCTCTGTGATAATCATGTTCTCTGGCTTGATGTCTCTGTGGGCAATCCCACGCCTGCGCAACGAAAATTTTAATGTTACATGTTTTGCGACGGTGCATGAAACACCATACTACACACACAAGTCAACAACTACCAATCTATATATCTTTACTTACTGGTGCATGTGCTCGACAGCATTGATGGCCTGGGCCATATAGAACCTTGCCATGCTCCAGTGGCAGCCCACCTGGGCGTGCTGTGCGTTCTCTCCTGCACTGGCCGCTGCATTGCTCCCGGAGGTGGTCAAGTGACCTGTGAGCTGCACCTCATGCAGCCGGTGCCACAGGTCATTGCCGCCCACGTACTCCATCTGGTAGTACAGAGTGCCGTAGTCTTGGAAGGTGTTATACAAGGTCACGATACCGGGGTAGTCCAGGCGGTGCAGCGCCTGCAATATACAAACGCAAAAGTGTACACAAGTGAGGGAAGATGAGATTCAAGCAAGCACGGGAGTAGTAATCCGACGAAATGCATTTGACGCATGCGAATGTGTATATTTACTTACTCTCTTTTCCATGAGAATCTCGTTGTTGATATTTCCGTGTCTCTTCTTCATGCGGTCCACAGTCATCTTCTCAATTGTCTTTGTGTTGCAATGTTGTAAACAAGAAGGAAGTTTGACATGCATACGAAGTTAGCAACGAAGGATACAAACCACAGCATACAAACAGAAGACTGGAAAGTAGCCTACCTTGATCGCAAACACCTTATTGGTAGACTTGTGCAGCGCTTTGTAAACCTTGCTGAAGTTTCCGTCACCCAACTCACCCACAATCTCGAAGTCAGTGGACTTGGGTCGTAGAGGGATGCCCGTGCGGACCGCAAGCTCGTCCTCAAGTGATTTCATCTCTTTGCTTTCACCACACTCTTTTAGTCCATTCAATATCGCCAAGCGAGCATCTTTGAACCGATCCAACTCGAACAATGCCTTGACAAGACGAAAGTGCGCTTTCTGCGCTTTGGGCGCCAGCTTCAACGAAGCCCTAGCATCTTCAGCTGAATTGGCCCAATCCCTCATACTAGAATAACATAACGACCTATTGATCAGATACTTTGAACTGCTGGGATCGAGTTCGATTGCTTTGGTATATAGCTGCAACGCCGTTACGAAGTCGCCGGCCTTAAAGAAACTGTTTCCTTCTTCTTTGATGGCCTCAGCCGCTTCGTTTATCACTTGATTATCCATTGCTCCTAAGACTATACAGAAATCTGAACTGCACGACACTTCAACTGGAAGAAAATGCCTGCAAACGTTTGAAATATCGTTGCACAATCATTGGTCTTAACGGAAAGGGTTATTCGGATGCCTACAAATAGTACTGTCAACAAATATTGAATAGTACGGAAATTAGCGTTAGCAGTCAACCAAACGTGTATCAACCAGGTGCACCCGAAAAAACTACGTTATTTATTTCTTTTTGGCCTTCTTCACAGGCTTGAGAGGCTCACTACTCTGTTTTTTCTGCTTGCGAATTGTCCCATCTTTCTCCATCGCCTCCAGGGCTTTCTGCACTGCAAATGTGCGCAGTTCCAGTGCGTCACTCTCACTCACGTGGAGGGTCTTCACATCCACCCTGGTCCAGATACTCTTTGTTTCGTAGTACTTGTAGGTCACGCACTTAATGAACTCGCTCATGTCTGGGGGATACACAAAGGCTGTTACTTCCATCTTTGCATCGTCACGGGAAAAAGGATCTTTTACTCGCTTAAGTGTGTTCACATACGCAATGGCAGTCCTACACTCAATTATCAGCACCGCTTGCTGCCTTATGCCAATATTAGGAATGTCTTCTTGCTTGCCGACACTGTCAAAACGAATAGCAATCTGAGGCACCATTTTCTCTCTTGTGTTAAGCCCATCAAAACGTTGGTGCATTGCCCAGCTCATGAGGAAGATATTGCTCGCACTCCCAGCCAGCTCTTGATGTGCGGATTGACCCATCAAGTGGCAGCGATACGAAGCAAGGTCGTCGAAGTCTTCGAGGTCATTCTTTTCAATCATCATCAGCGAATCCTCCAAGGTGATGCAAATCACAACGTTGGGGAAACTGGTTGCATATGTTTTGGCGCCGACTGTGGCAGAATCGTACTCATCAGCGTCATAATCGGTGCAAAAAACGAGACTTGGCATAGCGACGGAGTTTACAGTATCATAAGAAGCTTCGTATTATACACCTCCTAGTCCCTTGTTCACACAGGATTGCAACAGTGCGTTGGTAAACTTGTGCGCGGAGATTTTCGACTCAAATAGAAGAACAACCTCGAGGTCAGTGGAATCAATGTTGTAGTAGATTGATGTCTTCGCGCTGCCATTATAATAAGCTAAGTTGTCTGCCGCAAGTCGATACACTTCTCTCCTCATTCCGGCATGGTGAAAGGACAACGGCAAGGTGAGACTGGCTTTGTAGAGAACAAAATCTAGAGATAATGAAAGAGTATACAATTGATAAACTAAATAAATCTTCGACAAAGCTCAGGCAAGGATTCGAGCTGACTCACCTGATTCGCCGTGAGCTCTTGGAGCATCCAACGTTTCAATAGCGGCTTTGAATAGAAAGTGTTTGTTAAATTAATTAGTTTTTGGCGAGCATATAAATGAAAAGGACTTTGTACAAAAAGAGTGTACAATAAATCTCACACCTAACCTTTTAAATATTCAATTTCTACCTCCAACCAAAGGTTCAATTCCTCGCGCAACTGAATGCGCTCCTCTGCATCTTCCTTGCACAGCGCAATGTTGTCTTTAATTTCCTCTAATTCCCGCAATTTAGCTTCACTGAGCCCTACGCCCAACGCAGGGACTACAAAAATGATATAATTAGCTGTAAACGTAGAGTGTCTGTGGCAGAGAAAGCCGGCGGATTCAACACACCTTTCACCAGAAGTAACTGAAGGGCCAGAAATAGCAGCTGTCCCTTCAGCAGGCACATCCGCTCAACCCGATCATCACAACAAGCTATACACCCATTTATATCTTCAATCTCCACGGTAAATGGTGGTCTCCTTGACATCTCTCCAGCACTGCAAAATAGCTACCGGTAGGTATGAAGTTTGATGCAGATCAAAATTCAATGCAGCGAGTGTCATAATCGACTTTTTCGGTACGATTCGGAACCAGCACTGCAACTGAGTTGCGTGCCGAGATTCCTACACAACAAGCAGGATGGACGTACAAATACAAGTGAAGAAGCCTGCTGTAGCACCAGTGTGGACTGATGTGACAGACTTGTGCAGGAGAGCCGCTGCTGAGATGACAAACCTAGCACCGATGGTGCACACCGAGGAGTTCTCCCTCTTGGACTCTATGTCCGCTGTCGAGGTACGCTTTTCTTTTCATGTGCTAAAAGTATGTACTAATTCGCTCAAATTACTTCAGATTATGGACCCTATTATGGACCAATGCTGTGGCTTGAAAGGGTCACTGAAAGAGGAAGACCTCTTTAATGTGGCCTATCCGGCTGAGGGCATCGCTTTGACCACGGTTGTAAAGCTATTCCAATCGCTCTTCATCTACGAAGCAGCATTTCTAGACGGAGCCTCGTTGATGGAGAGCATTAACAAGTGCATCTTCTCTTGGGAGGGTTCCTGGAGCGGTCTGGAGAAGAGGGCCGCAATGCTGGGCACTGCCGGCTTGGCTGACAGAGCTGTGCTGGCGTACTGCAAAAGTCTCGTGTTTACCACCGGCTGCCAGTTCAAGGCAATTCTGGCAGCAGATATATACGAAGGTATGCATGTTTTTCAATTACACTCATGCTCACCATGACTAAAAACTATTCAACTATACTTTTAATCAGACGAGGATTTCCAGCCTGGCTACAAGAACTTTCTCTTTGACAAGACTCTGGAATCTGTGAATATCCTCGCCGCACTGGAGAGCGTGATTGTCGAGCTCGAAGAAGTGGACAGCGGCGACAACACTGTTCAGTACTTGCTGCAGATCCTTAAGACCCGCCTGCAGCTGCATAACTTCCATTATTCCGTGGGGTTCTGGATCCACTCTACGATCCAAGAATACACTCGTTTGCTGAAACAGCGCCGTGCGGAGGACCCCAGCAAAGCCTCAGAGGCAGGAGCCAACCCAGCGGAGATGGCTCTCACACAGCTGTTGCTCAGTGCGCGCAAGCGCAGCAAGTTAGGATGTGCGAAAATTAAGACCCTTTCTGCCCAGACCGCGGCTTCGCTGCAGAGTTTGGTGGACCTGCACAAGGCCGGAGGTGCTGTTTCGGGTATTTACGAAGACATCCCCCACCCTACATCTTGTGTGGAGATTTCCTTCGCGCTTAGCAACAACATCGTAAAGTTACATCAGACCGGGCCGATTCGACGGGTGGCGATGAAGCCTTACCTCGCCAGTGTGGCCTATGTACAGTCAATCTGCGCCGAGCTGGTGGACATCAGCACCACCGTGGCGTCTTTCTTTGCCGCACCGATCGCCAGTACCGTAGAGGAGGCGCGGGCAGTCCGAGCCACGAATGAAGCCAACGGGAACCTTCACAAGGAGCTGTTGACCCTGGACACCGTGCTGCACACCACATTGCACCTCTCGGCCGCCAACTTGCACCTCCTCACGCGCTGCTACTACACAGCCGTATTGTACGTACTGTCTCCCGACATGACGTCACTCATTTGGGCGTCAATGTACACACACGGCCTACCGCGTGCGCTCATTGAGAGCGAGGTCGTCACCAACCACTGGATTGCGGCCAATCTGTGCGTGGTGGCATGGGACACCCTCAAGGGCCTAGGTAGGATTGCATGGGTTTGTTTGCATACACTTCCTTGCCTTTCTCGCTTATTTATCTCACAGCTCTACCCTGTTTATCCTTTCATGTACCTTTTAGTGGTCTGTCGCAGCCGATTGTTTGCCACGCGCCTGCAGAACATTCTGGATTTGTGGAACAACGTGGCCAACGAGTCACTTTTCATCGACGGCAACTTCCACCGTGACCTGCACGGCGCAGAGGCCGCCGCAGAAACCCCGCAGCACCAGTGGAGCAGCCTCTGGGCCCTGCAGCAGCTGGTCTACATGATGGATCTTTATATGTCCCTCATGGTCGAAATGGACCTCGTCGGCGTCGAGGAGTGGGATTATTTCTACTGGTACTGGGACTACATCTGCAACTCCGGAACCTACGCGGTAGAAAAGTTGCGCACACAGTGTCACCAACTGGCATTGCAAATGCACGGCAGCGCCTGCGCGGACCTGGCGAAGCTAACCCTCTCCGACGAGGCAGACGGCGGCGCGGGAGGGAAGAAAGCGAACAAGAAAAAGAAGAAACCTGCAGCTGGTACGTCATTTATTGAACTATCTTTTTTTCTTTTATAAAATACTGGTTTGCACTGTCATCGTTGGATGCAAAACTCACCTCATATTAACTTCTAAATCCTGCAATTGCTACTTATATAACATTTTTCAGCGCCTACTCAGCCGTTGCCCCCGATGCCGCCTGCACCGGTGTTGCAGCCACCGAGTACCGAGGAGGTGCTGCTGAAAGGACGTGGCCTGCTCTGCAGAGGAGTGTATCGCATGTGCGCACTGGCTGGGCCCGCCCCCATGGGCATCGGTGAGTGGAAAAATCATGTTTTTTTTTCGACTGTTTTTTCTTTTCATTGTGGGTATATCTTGCGAGCGTAGGTGCTAACGCATCTTGTACTTCCGCTGCATCGCACATTCTACAACAAGAATGTCTTTTCTTAATTTGATGGATTTATTTCTCTTTTTTGCAGGGCTGACCAAGCGCGGGGAGCCGCTGATCAACAAGGCCGAGGGCCGGTACAGCACGTGGGACATTAAATTCGCCCACCGCTTCCAGGCCTTCGCGGAGCTTCAGAACCCTGGACCGCTCAGCTACAGTGATTATCTACAAGCCACGGATCGCACTGCTGCTTCGGTGGCGAACGGTGCACTCAAGGGCCCAGGGACACTGACCGGTGCCCAGCGCGATGTGACCGTGCTGAACAATCTCACCCAGGGGGCGCAGTTGTGTTTCCAGCATGCCCGCAAGCTATTCGACGAGGCAAAAAGCGACACGAAGAATACAGACCACAAGTATGTCAATGCAACCATCACCACCCTCACCAAGGTAAAAAGCAAGATTTCTCCTTTTTTTCGCACATTTCTATTCGACTAAACCGGAATATATGTATTGTTTTTATTTATGTATGCAGGCATCAGTGGCGAGTGCACTGTCTACTATGCGGGTGGCACAGCTGCTGAAAGACCTTCCAACTAGTACCACCACCACTGTTAAATCGACTGGTGACAAGTGTTATGCGCTGGGGGTAAATCGTACGTACAATAAACACTTCGCGGTGCTGGATTTCAGTTTGGATTCGTCCGCAAAATGGGACTGAGAGTTTGCGTATGGTTTGATACTTTTTTGTGAGGTGGTCGTTAACATTAATGGTCATTTAAGAAGAAGAAGTTATGTTGACTTTTTGTTTTATTTCTTTTAAAAAATGTTATCAGCAGATGCACAGACAACTTTTTATTTGTATTTTTCAAAAACAATAAAGGGCACTACACAGTTTTATTCAACGAAGTATTTTTTGCACAAGATAACATACTACTATTTAAACAGCCAGAGAGCTCTGCGTGGCGCAGTTGTCATCGGTGTAGCCGGGGAAGCACTGGCAGGTGCCGCTCTCGTTGTCGCAGATACCTCTGTTGGAGCACTGAGCAACATACTCGTAGCTGGAGGCCACCGCAGGGAAGAACTTGTACACGTGGAACTGGGGCTTGCCAAAGGCGTTGCCCATAGGGGAGAAGGCAGAAGGACCCTGGTTGCCGATGGAGGCACCCCAGTTGGTGGCGATGTCCGTGTTGATGAAGTGGGTCAAGTAGTGCATCTCGTGATCATCGTTGGCGCCGCGGCCCACGACAGCGTTGCTGAAGCGCTCCGCCACGCTGTGCTTGTAGTTGCCGGTGTGCAGGCGCTCGGCGGTGTACAAGTTAATGTAGGCAGGGTTCACACTGGGGAATTCCCAGTTGAGCATAGT
>LNAP01009231.1_pt1 | contig 10739 bp, 9 predicted proteins | sample 602601 | NCBI WGS metagenome assembly LNAP01 (sample SAMN02440304, study PRJNA202911) | soil metagenome | biome: Subtropical and temperate rainforests or woodlands; isolation source: soil samples (1 kg each in a 20% v/v slurry with milli Q water) were... ...
CTGTCTTCTTTCGACATGCAGTAAAGCCCTCGGTGTCCAATGAATGGCCCGGTGCAACTGCGCCAGGCAAAAGCGGCGTGCATTGTGCCCGAAAAATGGTGTTTAAGCCAAGGGGTTTAGGGCTTGCTCTAGTTCAGAACGACCCAGCGCTGGTTTATCAGCAGTTCGATGGGGCGATACTGGGTCTTGTAGCTCATTTTTTTGCAGTTCTTGATCCAGTAGCCCAGGTAAACTGCGTCCAGCCCCAGGCGCCGGGCTTCGGCGATTTGCCACAGTATCGCGTAGCGCCCCAGGCTGCGGCGCTCTTCGCCGGGCTCATAGAAGGTGTAGACCGCCGACAGACCGTTCGGCAGAAGGTCGGTGACGGCGATGGCCAGTAGACGACCCTGGAGGCGAAATTCGTAGAACCGCGAAAAAGGCAGGTCGCGAACCAGAAAGGTCGAGAACTGATCGCGGCTGGGCGGGTACATGTCGCCATCGGCATGGCGTTCTTCGATGTAGCGCTGATAAAGATCGAAATATTCTTCGCTGAAACCTGGCTTGGCGGGGCGGACCTGCAAGTCGGCGTTGCGTTTGAAAATGCGTTTTTGCTGACGATTGGGCGTGAATTGCCCTACCGGAATGCGTGCCGGTACGCACGCATTGCAATTCTGGCAATGGGGGCGATACAGGTGGTCGCCACTGCGCCGAAAACCCATCTCGGAAAGATCTGCATACACGTGCACATCCATGGGCTGGCTAGGGTCGAGAAACAGGGTGGTGGCCTGCTCCTCGGGCAGATAGCTGCAGGAGTGGGGTTGAGTGGCATAAAACTTCAAGCGCGCCAACTCGGTCATGATCAACCCTCGGAAAGCTTTTGGATAAGTGTAAGCCACGCGGGCCAAAGTCGCTCAGCAAACCCAGGTTGCACGATTGGGCTGATCCAGATGCCGCGCCAGGTAATCGGCAAACACCCGGCGCGGAATCGCTCGCGCACCCAGGCTATGCAAATGATCGGTGGGCATCTGGCAATCGATGAGCACGAAACCCGAGTCTTTCAGATGTCGTACCAGTGTGGCAAAGCCAAATTTCGACGCGTTGTCGGCCAGGCTGAACATGGATTCGCCGAAAAACAGCTGGCCCATCGCCAGTCCATATAGCCCGCCCACCAGTTGATCCTGGTCCCAGACCTCCACCGAGTGCGCATGGCCGCGTTTGTGCAGTTCGATGTAGGCGTCCTGCATGGCTTCGGTGATCCAGGTGCCGTCCGCATATTCCCGGGGGGCGGCGCAGGCGCGTATGACCGCGGCAAAATCCTGGTCGAAGGTCACTTGGTAGCGTTGTTGGCGCAGCAGTTTGTTCAGGCTGCGGGACACGTGCAGTTCATCGGGAAACAGCACGGTGCGAGGGTCCGGCGACCACCAGAGGATCGGCTGGCCTTCGGAAAACCAGGGGAAGCAGCCATGGCGGTAGGCCTGGATCAGTCGATCGGCGGACAGGTCGCCACCGGCCGCCAGCAATCCATTGGGATCGCGCATGGCCTTTTCCAGGGCCGGGAACGTCAGGGTGTTGCGTTGTAACCAGGTCAGCATGGCATCAGGGCTTACAGAAGGGGAGGGCGATGGCGGGCGTAAGCCCGCCGTGAAGTTTGCCGTCAAACAGTGGGAATGTCGTCGAGGTATTTTTCTGCGTCCAGGGCGGCCATGCAGCCGGCGCCCGCAGAGGTGACGGCCTGGCGATAGACGTGATCGGCGACGTCACCCGCGGCAAACACCCCTTCGATGGCGGTTGCCGTCGCATTGCCTTCGCTGCCACCGTTGACCAGCAGATAGCCGTCACGCATTTCCAGCTGGCCGGCGAACAGGTCGGTATTGGGCTTGTGGCCGATGGCGATGAACACGCCGGTCAGGGGCAGCTCAGTGATTGCGCCGGTATGACTGTCGCGCAGGCGCGCACCGGTCACGCCGCTGGCGTCGCCCAGCACTTCGTCCAGATTCTGGTTCCAGTGCAGGCGAATATTGCCCTTGGCGGCTTTTTCAAAGAGTTTGTCCTGAAGAATTTTTTCCGAGCGCAACTTGTCGCGACGGTGAATCAGATGGACTTCCCGGGCAATGTTCGACAGATAAAGCGCTTCTTCAACGGCGGTATTACCGCCGCCCACCACCGCGACCACCTGGTTGCGATAGAAGAAGCCGTCGCAGGTGGCGCAGGCTGAAACCCCTTTGCCGGCAAATGTCTCTTCCGAAGGCAAGCCCAGATACTGGGCCGAGGCTCCCGTGGCGATAATCAGTGCGTCGCAGGTATAAGTGCCGCTGTCACCGATAAGTTCGAAGGGGCGCTGCTGCAACTTGGCGGTATGGATGTGGTCGTAAACGATCTCGGTGGCAAAGCGCTCGGCGTGTTTTTGCATGCGCTCCATCAAGACCGGGCCAGTCAGGCCTTCGACATCGCCTGGCCAGTTATCGACTTCCACGGTGGTAGTGAGCTGGCCACCTGCCTGTATGCCGGTAATCACAACGGGCTTGAGGTTGGCGCGAGCGGCATACACGGCTGCGCTGTAACCCGCGGGGCCGGATCCCAGGATGATCAGGCGGGAATGCTTCGCTACGCTCATAAAAACACCTCATAAGCCTTTGTCACAAAAGAGAATGCGTGCTCAAATTGAGTCGCACGTAATGTGCTGTTGACTATGCTACACCCAAGAGTTGCCAGCATGGCATCGGACGTACAAACCCGTACAATGCCTGGCTATAACAGTGTTTGTAACAAAATCGGCATCGCATTTCGTGTTTATGAAAACCGATGCGCAGTGTTAAAAGTAGTCCCGGTTACGCCTGTTAACTTTTTTACCTGCCTGGATTGGGCAGTTTTATAGTCATTCAACAGATGGACGCGCCGTTGGCGCAGGAAAAACAGGTTTTGAAGAAATCCACCGCAGCACCCAAAACAGTTGTTCCACTCTGGCGTCAGCACCTGCACTACCGCCTCAAGGAAGGTGCATTGATCGCCATCGGTGCGTTGTGCCTGTTCCTGATGATGGCCTTGCTGACCTATGGCAAGGACGATCCGGGCTGGAGCCACAACAGCAAGATCGAGGACGTTCAAAACTTCGGCGGCCCGGCGGGTTCCTACAGCGCCGATATCCTGTTCATGGTGCTGGGTTACTTTGCCTATATCTTCCCGTTATTGCTGGCGATCAAGGCCTATCAGATCTTCCGCCAACGCCACGAGCCATGGGAGTGGAGCGGCTGGCTGTTCTCCTGGCGCCTGATCGGCCTGGTGTTCCTGGTGCTGTCCGGTGCCGCGCTGGCGCATATTCATTTCCATGCCGCGACCGGTCTGCCGGCTGGCGCTGGGGGAGCGCTGGGCGAGAGCCTTGGCGACCTGGCGAAGAACGCGCTGAACATCCAGGGCAGCACGCTGCTGTTCATCGCCTTGTTCCTGTTCGGTCTCACGGTATTCACCGACCTGTCATGGTTCAAGGTGATGGACGTTACCGGCAAGATCACCCTCGACCTGTTCGAGCTGTTCCAGGGTGCCGCCAATCGCTGGTGGGCAGCCCGTACCGAGCGCAAGCAACTGGTGGCGCAGCTGCGTGAAGTCGATGAGCGCGTGCACGACGTGGTCGCGCCAACCGTCACCGACAAGCGCGAACAGGCCAAGGTCAAGGAACGCCTGATCGAGCGCGAGCAGGCCCTGAGCAAGCACATGTCCGAGCGCGAGAAGCAGGTGCCGCCGGTGATTGCTCCAGCGCCACCCAAGCCACCAGCGCCGAGCAAGCGCGTGGAAAAAGAAAAGCAGGCGCCGTTGTTCGTCGACAGCGCCGTGGAGGGCACCTTGCCGCCGATCTCGATTCTCGACCCGGCGGAAAAGAAACAACTCAATTACTCGCCTGAATCCCTGGCGGCCGTCGGCCACCTGCTGGAAATCAAGCTCAAGGAATTCGGCGTCGAAGTCAACGTGGATTCGATCCACCCGGGTCCGGTGATTACCCGTTACGAGATCCAGCCAGCGGCCGGGGTCAAGGTCAGCCGTATCTCCAACCTGGCGAAAGACCTGGCGCGTTCCCTGGCCGTGACCAGCGTGCGTGTGGTGGAAGTGATTCCGGGCAAGACCACGGTCGGTATCGAGATTCCCAACGAAGACCGGCAGATCGTGCGCTTCTCTGAAGTGCTGTCGACCCCCGAGTACGACAACTTCAAGTCCCCGGTCACCCTGGCCCTGGGCCATGACATCGGCGGCAAGCCGGTGATCACCGACCTGGCGAAGATGCCGCACCTGTTGGTGGCCGGTACGACCGGTTCCGGTAAGTCGGTGGGGGTGAACGCGATGATCCTGTCGATCCTGTTCAAGTCCGGCCCGGAAGACGCCAAGCTGATCATGATCGACCCGAAAATGCTCGAACTGTCGATCTATGAAGGCATTCCGCACCTGCTGTGCCCGGTGGTCACCGACATGAAGGACGCCGCCAACGCCTTGCGCTGGAGCGTCGCCGAGATGGAACGGCGCTACAAGCTGATGGCGAAGATGGGCGTGCGTAACCTGTCCGGCTTCAACGCCAAGGTCAAGGAGGCGCAGGACGCCGGCGAGCCATTGAGCGACCCGTTGTACAAGCGCGAAAGCATCCACGACGAAGCGCCGCTGTTGCAGAAACTGCCGACCATCGTCGTGGTGGTCGACGAATTCGCCGACATGATGATGATTGTCGGCAAGAAGGTCGAAGAACTGATCGCGCGTATCGCCCAAAAGGCGCGGGCGGCAGGTATCCACTTGATCCTTGCGACCCAGCGTCCGTCGGTGGACGTGATCACCGGCCTGATCAAGGCCAACATCCCCACGCGCATGGCGTTCCAGGTGTCGAGCAAGATCGACTCGCGGACCATCATCGACCAGGGCGGCGCCGAGCAATTGCTGGGTCACGGTGACATGTTGTACATGCCACCGGGTACCAGCCTGCCGATCCGGGTTCACGGTGCGTTCGTTTCCGACGATGAGGTTCACCGCGTGGTCGAGGCCTGGAAACTGCGCGGCGCGCCGGAATACAACGACGACATCCTCAACGGTGTCGAAGAGGCCGGCAGCGGCTTTGAAGGCAGCAGCGGTGGCGGCGACGGCGATGATCCCGAGGCCGACGCGCTGTATGACGAAGCAGTGCAGTTCGTCCTGGAAAGCCGTCGCGCGTCCATCTCCGCGGTACAGCGTAAGCTGAAGATCGGCTACAACCGCGCCGCGCGCATGATCGAAGCCATGGAAATGGCCGGGGTCGTGACGTCCATGAACACCAACGGTTCGCGTGAAGTCCTGGCCCCTGGCCCGGTACGCGACTGACCCGATACTGAAAAGGGGTGGCGCCCCAAGGCGCTGCCCGCACTCCCACGAATGTTATGAGGACTCCCATGCGTCTGATCCGCATGCTGTTGCTGCCGGTACTGGCTTTGAGCACGCTCTCGGCCCACGCCGATGACAAGGACGTGGCACGCCTGACCCAATTGCTGGAAAAATCCCAGACCCTGACCGCGCGCTTCTCCCAGCTGACCCTGGATGGCACCGGTACCCAATTGCAGGAAACTGCCGGCGAGATGTCGCTGCAGCGCCCTGGCCTGTTCTATTGGCACACCAATGCGCCTGCCGAGCAGACCATGGTCTCCGACGGTAAAAAGGTCACCCTGTGGGACCCGGACCTGGAACAGGCCACCATCAAGAATCTCGATCAACGCCTGACCCAGACGCCAGCGCTGCTGCTGTCCGGTGACGTGTCGAAGATCAGCCAGAGCTTCGATATCAGCGCCAAGGAAGCCGGTGGCGTGATCGACTTCACCTTGAAGCCCAAGACCAAGGACACCCTGTTCGACAGCCTGCGCCTGTCGTTCCGCAATGGCCTGGTCAATGACATGCAACTGATCGACAGTGTCGGCCAGCGCACCAATATCCTGTTCACCGGGGTGAAGGCTAACGAGCCGATCCCGGCATCGAAGTTCAAGTTCGACATTCCCAAGGGTGCCGATGTAATCCAGGAATAAAACGCGAAACCCCTGTAGGAGCGAGCATGCTCGCGATGAACTCAAGGACACCGTTGGGTGTCAGGTTGCCAGCGTTATCGTTGACGACCATCGCGAGCATGCTCGCTCCTACAGTGGGGACGGTGTTCAATTGAGGTTTCGGAAATAGTGATGGACCTGTTTCGCAGCACCCCGATCGCCCAACCCTTGGCCGCCCGTTTGCGCGCGACCAACCTGGACGAGTACGTCGGTCAGGAACACGTGCTCGCTCGCGGCAAGCCCTTGCGCGAAGCGTTGGAGCAGGGTGCCCTGCATTCGATGATTTTCTGGGGACCGCCAGGCGTAGGCAAGACCACCCTGGCGCGATTGCTCGCGGAAGTATCGGAGGCGCATTTCGAAACGGTGTCGGCAGTGCTCGCCGGCGTGAAGGAGATTCGCCAGGCGGTGGAAATCGCCAAGCAGCAGGCCGCGCAGTACGGCCGACGCACGATCCTGTTCGTCGACGAAGTGCACCGCTTCAACAAGTCCCAGCAGGATGCGTTCCTGCCGTATGTTGAAGACGGCACCCTGATTTTTATCGGCGCGACCACGGAAAACCCCTCGTTCGAACTCAACAACGCCTTGCTGTCGCGCGCACGAGTCTATGTGCTCAAGAGCCTCGACGAAGCCGCCTTGCGCAAACTGGTGCACCGCGCGCTGACCGAAGAGCGTGGCCTGGGCAAGCGCAACCTGACCCTCAGCGATGAGGGCTTCCAGATGCTGTTGTCGGCCGCCGATGGCGATGGCCGGCGCTTGCTCAATCTGCTGGAAAACGCCTCGGACCTGGCCGAAGACAACAGCGAGATCGGCATCGATCTGCTGCAAAGCCTGCTCGGTGATACCCGCCGGCGCTTCGACAAGGGTGGCGAAGCGTTCTACGACCAGATCTCCGCGCTGCACAAATCCGTGCGTGGTTCCAACCCCGACGGCGCGTTGTACTGGTTCGCGCGCATGATCGATGGCGGTTGCGATCCGTTGTACCTGGCCCGGCGCGTGGTGCGCATGGCCAGCGAAGATATCGGCAATGCCGACCCGCGTGCGCTTAGCCTGTGCCTGGCGGCGTGGGAAGTGCAGGAGCGCCTCGGTAGCCCCGAAGGCGAGCTGGCGGTCGCGCAGGCCATTACTTATCTGGCGTGCGCGCCGAAAAGCAACGCGGTGTACATGGGCTTCAAGACCGCGCTACGTGCCGCCGCCGAGCATGGCTCGCTGGAAGTGCCGCTGCACCTGCGCAATGCGCCGACCAAGCTGATGAAGCAGCTCGGTTATGGCGACGAATACCGTTATGCCCACGACGAACCTGATGCCTACGCCGCCGGAGAAGACTATTTCCCGGAAGAACTTGACCCGATCCCGTTTTACCAGCCAGTGCCCCGTGGCCTGGAGCTGAAGATTGGCGAAAAGCTCAATCACCTGGCGAAACTAGACCGATTAAGCCCCCGGCAGCGGAGAAAATAGTGCTCCCCTTGATCCTTGCGGTTTCCGCCGGCGGTGTAGCCGGCACCTTGTTACGCTTTGCCACGGGCAACTGGATCAACGCTAATTGGCCGCGGCACTTCTATACCGCGACGCTGGCCGTTAATATCGTCGGCTGTTTGCTGATCGGCGTTTTATACGGTCTGTTTTTGCTACGCCCGGAGGTGCCCATCGAGGTGCGTGCCGGGTTGATCATCGGCTTCCTCGGGGGGCTGACGACTTTTTCATCCTTTTCACTGGATACGGTGCGCCTGCTGGAAAGCGGGCAGGTGCCGCTAGCCCTGGGCTATGCTGCCATCAGCGTATTCGGCGGGCTGCTCGCCACCTGGGCTGGCCTGTCCTTGACCAAACTTTGATAACGAGAGACCGACATGCTCTTACGTAGCAACCTTCAGGACGTAGCGGACCGCCTGGCATCCCGTGGCTTTACCCTGGATGTCGCGCGCATCGAAGCGCTGGAAGAACAGCGCAAGACCGTCCAGACCCGCACCGAAGCACTGCAGGCTGAACGTAACGCGCGCTCCAAATCCATCGGTCAGGCCAAGCAGCGCGGCGAAGACATCGCCCCGTTGATGGCCGACGTCGAGCGCATGGCGGGCGAGTTGAGTGCCGGTAAATCCGAACTGGACTCGATCCAGACCGAGCTGGACTCGATCGTGCTCGGCATTCCCAACTTGCCACACGAATCGGTGCCGATTGGCGACGACGAAGACGGCAACGTCGAAGTGCGCCGCTGGGGCACGCCGACCGCGTTCGATTTCCCGGTACAGGACCACGTCGCCCTGGGCGAAAAATTCGGCTGGCTCGACTTCGAGACCGCTGCCAAGCTGTCCGGCGCTCGTTTCGCCCTGCTGCGCGGCCCGATCGCGCGCCTGCACCGCGCCCTGGCGCAGTTCATGATCAACCTGCACGTTACCGAGCACGGCTACGAAGAGGCCTACACGCCTTATCTGGTCCAGGCTCCGGCGCTGCAGGGCACTGGTCAACTGCCGAAGTTCGAAGAAGATCTGTTCAAGATCGCGCGCGAAGGCGAAGCCGACCTGTACCTGATCCCGACCGCCGAAGTGTCGCTGACCAACATTGTCGCCGGCGAAATCGTCGATTCGAAACTGCTGCCGATCAAGTTCGTTGCCCACACGCCGTGCTTCCGCAGTGAAGCCGGTGCGTCGGGTCGCGATACCCGCGGCATGATCCGCCAGCATCAGTTCGACAAGGTCGAGATGGTCCAGATCGTCGAGCCGTCGACTTCGATGGAAGCGCTTGAGGGCCTGACCGCCAACGCCGAGAAAGTCCTGCAACTGCTGGAGTTGCCTTACCGCACCATCGCGCTGTGCACCGGCGACATGGGCTTCAGCGCGGTCAAGACCTACGACCTGGAAGTGTGGATTCCGAGCCAGGACAAATATCGTGAAATCTCGTCGTGCTCCAACTGCGGCGATTTCCAGGCCCGTCGTATGCAAGCGCGTTTCCGTAACCCGGAAACCGGCAAGCCGGAACTGGTACACACCCTGAACGGTTCCGGCCTGGCGGTCGGTCGTACCCTGGTGGCGGTGCTGGAAAACTACCAGCAGGCCGACGGTTCGATCCGTGTGCCTGAGGTGCTCAAGCCGTACATGGGTGGCCTTGAGGTCATCGGCTAAATGAACTATCTGCCGCTGTTCCATAACCTTCGCGGCAGTCGTGTGTTGGTCGTCGGCGGGGGGGAAATTGCCTTGCGCAAATCCCGCCTGCTGGCCGATGCCGGTGCGCTGCTGCGGGTGGTCGCACCTGAAATCGAAACCCAGTTGCGCGAGCTGGTCAGCGCCAGCGCTGGCGAGTGCCTGACGCGCGGTTACCTCGAGTCGGACCTGGACGGTTGTGCGCTGATCATTGCGGCCACCGACGACGAAACGCTCAATGCACAGGTGTCTGCCGATGCCCATCGGCGTTGCGTGCCGGTCAATGTGGTGGACGCGCCGGCCTTGTGCAGCGTGATCTTCCCGGCCATTGTCGACCGTTCGCCGCTGATCATTGCCGTGTCCAGCGGTGGCGACGCGCCGGTGCTGGCGCGATTGATCCGCGCCAAGATCGAAACCTGGATTCCTTCGACCTATGGTCAACTGGCTGGTCTGGCGGCACGTTTCCGTCACCAGGTGAAAAAACTGTTCCCGGACGTGCAGCAACGTCGTGCGTTCTGGGAAGACGTGTTCCAGGGTCCGATTGCCGACCGGCAACTGGCCGGGCAGGGCGGGGAAGCCGAGCGATTGCTGCAGGCGAAGATTGCTGGAGAGGCGCCGGTAGCCACCGGTGAGGTGTATCTGGTGGGCGCCGGTCCCGGTGATCCGGACCTGCTGACGTTCCGCGCCTTGCGCCTGATGCAGCAAGCCGACGTGGTGTTGTACGACCGCTTGGTGGCACCAGCGATTATCGAGTTGTGCCGTCGTGATGCCGAGCGCGTGTATGTCGGCAAGCGCCGCGCCGATCACGCCGTGCCGCAGGACCAGATCAACCAGCAACTGGTCGACCTGGCGAAGCAAGGCAAGCGTGTGGTGCGGTTGAAGGGCGGCGATCCGTTCATCTTCGGGCGTGGCGGTGAAGAGATCGAAGAATTGGCGGCCCATGGCATCCCGTTCCAGGTCGTACCGGGCATCACGGCGGCCAGCGGTTGTGCTGCTTATGCCGGGATTCCGCTGACACACCGCGATTACGCGCAGTCGGTGCGGTTCATTACCGGTCACCTGAAGGACGGCTCCACCGATCTGCCGTGGGCCGACTTGGTCGCGCCAGCGCAAACACTGGTGTTCTACATGGGACTGGTGGGCTTGCCGAGCATCTGTGAGCAGTTGATCAAGCACGGTCGCGGGGCGGATACCCCGGCGGCGTTGATCCAGCAGGGCACTACGGTCAATCAGCGGGTGTTTACCGGCACCCTGGCGGACCTGCCACGGCTGGTGGCGGAGCATGAAGTGCATGCGCCGACGCTGGTGATCGTGGGTGAAGTGGTGCAACTGCGCGAGAAACTGGCGTGGTTTGAAGGGGCTCAGGCGCAAGTCTGAATCTCTGCAACCGATCGTTCCCACGCTCTGCGTGGGAATGCCGCCAGGGACGCTCTGCGTTCCGCTTCTAACGCTGTGACGCGGAGCGTCACGGGATGCATTCCCACGCGGAGCATCACTAGTGTCCGGTAAAAACCGAAGGGGGAGCTTGCTCCCCCTTGCTGTTGGCGGCCGTCAGTCATAATCGGATTTTTCAGACTCGATTTTGGCTCAT
>LNAP01013484.1_pt1 | contig 10739 bp, 10 predicted proteins | sample 602601 | NCBI WGS metagenome assembly LNAP01 (sample SAMN02440304, study PRJNA202911) | soil metagenome | biome: Subtropical and temperate rainforests or woodlands; isolation source: soil samples (1 kg each in a 20% v/v slurry with milli Q water) were... ...
TTGTCGATGCCAAGGACGATTTCCAAAGCGGTCAGGGTCAGAAACGCGACCCAGATCTCTGGACTCATTAGCCATTCCATATGTGTGCCTCAAAGGGGGTAAGTTGAACCCGCTAGGTTCTTAGCTTTAATCGACCTGGGCCAGCTGTTGCTCGAGGCTTTCCAGATGTTCCAGGGCCAGCATCCAGGCCTCTTCCAGCTCGCCTTCGCGGGCCTTCATTTTGGCTTGTTCGGCGAGAAGATCGCGAAGTTCGTCTTTACGCGATGTTTCATAAATAGCCGAATCGCCGAGGCGCGCTTCCACCTTGGCCAGTTTTTCGTGCAACAGGCCCAACTCTTTTTCCAGCTTGTCCGCTTCGCGCTTGTGCGGCGCCAGCTGTTGGCGCAACGCGGCAGCCGCTTGACGCTGGGCGCGCTTATCGGTTTTGTCGCCAGCCGGTGCGGCGCTACTAACCGGTGCTTGCCGCGCGCGGTAGTCGACTAACCAACGAGCATAGTCTTCCAGATCACCGTCGAATTCCTGAATGCGCCCTTCGGCCACCAGCAAAAATTCATCGGTGGTGCTCTTGAGCAAATGCCGATCGTGGGACACCACCACCACCGCCCCCTCGAATTCCTGCAAAGCCATGGTCAGGGCCAGGCGCATTTCCAGGTCGAGGTGGTTAGTCGGTTCGTCGAGCAGCAGCAAGTTCGGCTTGCCCCAGGCGATCAAGGCCAAGGCCAGACGTGCTTTTTCGCCGCCGGAAAAATTCAGCACCGGCTCATCGCAACGTGGGCCACGGAAGTCGAAGCCGCCGAGGAAGTCGCGCAGGGTTTGCTCACGCTCAGTGGGTGCCAAGCGCTGGAAATGCAGCAAGGGGCTGGCCTTGTTATCCAGCGAATCCAGTTGATGCTGGGCGAAGTAACCCACCACCAGGTTTTCACCGCGCACCAGACGACCGCCAATGGGCTGAATTTCGCCCACCAGGGTTTTGATCAGGGTCGATTTACCCGCGCCATTGGGGCCGAGCAAGCCAATGCGGGCGCCGGGCACCAGGCCGAACTTGACCTTCTCCAGCACCACTTTTTCGCCATAACCCAGGCGACCTTCGGAAAGGTCCAGCAGCGGGCTGGAGATTTTGTCGGCTTCGCGAAAGGTGAAGTCGAACGGCGAATCAACGTGGGCAGCGGACAACTCTTCCATCCGCTCCAGCGCCTTGATCCGGCTCTGCGCCTGACGGGCTTTGGTCGCCTGCGCTTTGAAGCGGGCGATGTATTTTTCCATGTGCGCGCGCTGCGCCTGCTGCTTTTCGTAGGCCTGTTGCTGCTGGGCCAAGCGTTCGGCACGGGCGCGCTCGAAGGCGGTATAGCCGCCGCGATAAAGCGTGAGTTTGCGCTGATCAACGTGGGTGACATGGTCGACCACGGCATCGAGAAAATCGCGATCGTGGGAAATCAGCAACATGGTGCCGGCGTAGCTTTTCAACCACTCTTCCAGCCAGAGGATGGCGTCGAGGTCCAAGTGGTTGGTCGGTTCATCGAGCAGCAACAGGTCGGATGGGCACATCAGCGCTTGGGCGAGGTTCAAGCGCATGCGCCAGCCACCGGAGAAGCTACCTACCGGGCGATCCATCTGTTCATTGCTAAAGCCCAGGCCGGCGAGCAATTTGCGCGCGCGGGCATCGCTGGTGTAACCGTCGGCGGAGTCCAGCTCGGCGTGCAAGCGGGCTTGCGCGGCGCCGTCATGGGCAGCTTCAGCAGCGGCCAGGTCGCGCTGTACCTCGCGCAAACGCACGTCGCCATCAAGCACGTAGTCGACGGCAATACGATCGACCGCATCCACCTCCTGGCGCATATGGGCAATGCGCCAATCGGCGGGCAGGAAGCAATCGCCGGAGTCGGGCGTGAGCTCGCCGCGCAGTAACGCGAACAGGCTGGATTTGCCGGCGCCGTTGGCACCGATGAGGCCGGCTTTGTGACCGGCGTGCAGGGTGAGCTCGGCGTCTTCTAACAAACGCTGCGGGCCACGCTGTAAAGTGAGGTTTTGTAGTCGGATCATAATGGCGGCGGAGTCTACCAGCTCTGCGCGCTTATCGCCTGGAAAGCACCATGTCCTCTGACCTGTGGAGTTTCGCCACCACCTTTTACGCCCGCCCTGGCGTGGAAGCCACATGCCTGCGTTTGCAGCAGCAAGGCGCGGATGTGTGCCTATTGTTGTGTGCCGTGTGGCTACACCAACAAAACATCGCGTGCACGCCCGAACGCGTTAAGGCATTGCACACCGTCGCCAACCCTTGGCAACAGCAGGTGGTCACACCGATTCGCCAGCTGCGCCAAAGTTGGCGCGAAGCAGCCGCCCACGACGGAGCGCTTAAGGCGTTGCGCGAACAGGTGAAGGCGTTGGAGCTGCACGCTGAGCGAGAGCTGCTCAAGCGGCTGGAAGAAACAACAACTAACTGGCCGATTGGCCGAGCAGAAGGGGACTGGTTGACTGCTATAGCGGCCCAGCATGACCACGACGCGCTGGAAACCCTGCGCGTCGCGGCCACTCACGCTTAGGAAGCGCTAGGTACGCCGCTGCCGTTGGTGACAGGCGCTGCAGCCGGAGTAGCTGGCGCAGCAGGTGCTGCGCCAGCCGGTGCTGGAGCTACAGCAGGTTTAGCCGGCGCGGCGGGCTTGGCTGCTACGGCGGGTTTCGCCGCTGGCTTGGCCACAGGTTTAACCGCTGGTTTGGCAGCTGATTTTGCCACCGCTGGTTTTGCTGCAACAGCAGGCTTGGCAGCAGCAGGTTTAGCCGCAGCTTTTACTGCAGGTTTAGCGGCCGGCTTAGCGGCAGCTTTTGCCGGCGCCTTGGCTGCCGGTTTAGCCGCTGGCTTAGCTGCAACCTTGGCCGGTGCTTTTGCCGCGACTGGTTTAGCGGCGGGCTTGGCAGCTGCCTTCACAGCAGGCTTGGCAGCCGCTTTTACTGGGGCCTTGGCCGCAGGTTTTGCCGGTGCTTTGGCAGCAGGCTTAGCAGCAGCTTTCACCGGCGCTTTTACTGCAGGTTTGGCGGCGGCCTTCGCAGGTGCTTTAGCAGCAGGTTTGGCCGCAGATTTTGCCGGGGCTTTTGCGACAGGCTTGGCAGCAGCTTTTGCCGGTGCTTTGGCGGCTGGTTTGGCAGCGGCCTTGACCGGTGCTTTTGCTGCAGGTTTAGCAGCCGGCTTGGCCGGCGCTTTTGCAGCAGGCGCCTTGGCAGCAGGTTTAGCGGCAACAGGTTTAGGCGCTGCGCTGCGAGCAGACAAGGCCTTGGCCACCGACTCTTTTACCTTGCCAACACCCTGGGCCAATTTCAGGCTTTCCTGGGCGTCGCGCTTGAGTTGCACGATGTAGTTGCGCGTCTCAGCCTGGCTGGCTTTGAGCGTGTCGAGCAGGGCTTCCAATTCGGCCACCGCTTTCTGGGCTTTGCCCTGCGCTTTGTTCTTTCCAGCAGTGGCTGCAGCTTGCAGCAAGCTGCGTGCGTCGTGCAGTTTTTCTTGAGCTTTACCGCGTTGTTTCTCCAGCTTGGCGAGTAGCTTTTCAGCGTCGACCAAAGCCTGGGAACAAGCACTTTCGAGATGGTCCAGCAGGCTTTGAGAAAGCTGCTGTAGCAGATGCAAAGGAGTAGTTACCGATTTCTTATTGGCCGACATGACGCGCCTCCTGGCGAACGTTGGTGCGGCCCATACTAGCCGGGTGTTTCGCCGCAAGGGCTGGCATAATCGCCGCACTCGTCGCTTGGAGAACGCTCATGTCGCGCTGTTTTTTTCTGCTGATTTTTCTGCTCATGGCGCCGGTTCACGCCGACGAAAACCAACACGATCTGGCCTATAGCCTCGGGGTAAAACTCGGCCAACGTCTGCGCGAGGAAGTGCCAGATTTACAACTCCAGGCACTGCTAGACGGCCTGCGCCAAGCCTATCGGGGTGAGCCGTTGCAGCTTGATGAAAAACGTATTGAGCAAGTGCTCGCCGAGCACGAAGCCAAGCAGGCGGCAACGCCTATCGACGATCAAAAAGCCGTGCAAGCCGAGACGCGTTTTATGGTCAACGAAAAAGCCAAAGCCGGCGTGCGTGAATTGGCTGGCGGCGTGCTGTACACCGAGCTGGTTCGTGGCCAAGGCATAAAAGCAAAAGCCAACGGCCGCGTGCGGGTGAAGTACGTTGGGCGTTTTGCCGACGGCAGCGTGTTTGACGAGAGTGCGCAACCGGTGTGGTTCAAGCTCGATAGCGTGATTACCGGATGGCGAATTGCATTGCAGGAAATGCCAGTTGGCAGCAAATGGCGGCTGGTGATTCCATCGGCCCAAGCCTATGGCGCCGAAGGGGCTGGCGACTTGATCGCGCCGTATTCACCGCTGGTATTTGAATTGGAATTGCTGGAGGCCGCCGACTGAGCGGCAGCCCCTTGGCACATCACACCGCAGGCGCAGTCTGCTGCTGGTGAGCGTTGTGCAGCACTTCGATCAGGCAGTCTTCCAATTCGAAACGCTCATGGAGCATTTGCCCCAAACGCTTCAACTCGGCAGCCACCACGGCCGCATCACTGCAATCACCTTTATCGCAGCGATCGTTGAACGCCAAGGCGACTTCGGTGATGGCTTCGATACGTGGGTAGATCTGCTTGGCCAACTCCAACCCGCGCTCGTCACCGAATGCTTTAGCTTCGTTGGTCAGCTGTTCATAGACTTCAAAGTGGCCAGCGGACACATAGTCCACCAAGACTTCGCAGAAGCGCTGCAGCGCTTGCTCATTAGCGGCCTGCGAAGCGGCTTCGTCATGCAGCACATCAAAACTGCGCACCAATTCGTGGCGCTCTTGCAGCCAACGGTCGATTAGCAGATGAACCCCACCCCAGCGTTCTTGGGCGTTCTGGCAGCTCTCGAGCATGATGAATTCACTCCCCTTGATCGTCTTGATCGTAATGCAGTTATACGTCTGCTCCGAGACGGTTTTTAAGAACGGCATTTTACCGACGTTTTCTGCAGGCCAGATTATGCCCGCCCGTCAGCGCCTACAAGGCACTGCGGGAGAAAGTTTCATACGAGCGTTTGATCCGGACGCCGCATGCGGCTTGGCCTGAGCAGATAAACAGCCCAGAGAGGCAGCGGCGTTGAGCCGCTGACAAGGGAAGGGTTAAGCGCGGCGCAGGAACTGGTAGGCCGAGAAAATCAGCATGCCGATAAAGGCCAGCAAGCACCACTCGGGCAAGCTCATCCCGAACAGCGTCCAGGTAACTTCGGCACAATCGGCAGTGCCGTGCAGCACCCAGGCGACAAACTTCTGGAACGGCAGCGCTTGCAGCATGTAATCGAAGTTGGTTGGCATGCACGAGGCCATTGGATCTGGCGGCGTGTTCTGCAGCCAAATCTGCCGACAGGCCGCAGCACCACCGGCCAACGCCGCCAAACCCGTAAGCACGGAATACACACGACGACCGCCACGAGCAGGGTTGTGCAACGCGGCCACCAAGCAGATCACGCCAAAGGCGATTACGCAAAGCCGTTGCACGATGCATAGCGGGCACGGCTCGAGGCCGACCACATGCTCCAGATAAAGCGCGCCGCCCATCATGGCAACGCAGGCAAGAAAGGCGAGGAAAAACAGCGAACGCGGGCTAGCCAGCGACATGACAACTCCGAGGGGGTGGAGAAAGGCGGTTACGTTAGAGGAAAGCACCTGCCCCTTACAAGCCAGGGCCAGGCCGCAACCATCGGCACTCTGCCACCGCACGTCTGTTATGCGCGCCGGCCGAGACAATACGCCGCGGCCGGCCGCAATGGCTTAGGCGCTAACCGCCTCCGGTAACGGCAAGGCCGGCAGGTGTTGGTTGAGCAAGCCCAGGCTTTCCTGGAACAGCTCGTTGCTGCGTTCAATCTCACCCTGCTGCGCCAGCAAGCGCGCCAGTTCGGCGCACGCCTGTGGGCTGCGGGCAAAGCTCAGGCTGCTTTCAAAATACTCACGAGCCTTGCCCCACAGATGATTTTGCAAGCTCAAGCGCCCCAGGCACAGCAGTAACACGGCATCGGTTGGGTTGGCTTTTAACCAGCTCTCGGCCGTCTGCAGTTGCTTGCTGGCATCACGACCGCGCACTAAACCGTAGAGGTTGACCAGGCGGCTGTCGTACTGACGGGCAATGGCGCTGCGTAGCACTTCTTCGGCTTCTTCCGGCGCGCCTAAGGTACGCAATTGCTCGGCATATACCGCGACCAATTGCGGCTCACTGCGCTGGCTCTTGGACAGGTGCTGCCAGGCGTTGGTCAGCGGCTGTAAGGCAATCTCACCGTCGTTCAAACCATCACTCGCGGCGCTGGCCAAACGGGCACACCAGGCCTGCTGTTCAAGAGCGCTGAGTTCGGCGTCGCCGAGCACTTTGTCTTTGCGCAAATCGGGCAATAGGGCAATCACCGCCGGCCAGTCGCCGCGCTGCTGATGCACCTGCTGCAAATGTTTGAGCACTTGGCGATGGTGTGGATGACGGTCGCGCATCACCTGCAACGTTTCCAGCGCAGCTTCGGTTTGCCCGCGGGCCTGTTGCAGTTCGGCATGAGCCAAAGCGATAGCCAGCTCGGCATGGGGCTGACGCTCAAGGGCCTTTTCCAGAAAGCCATCGCTTTGCTCGTAATCGCCTAATTCGTTGGCGGCACGAGCCGCACCGAGGTAATAAATCAGCGGCTGCTGCTCGCCGTCAGCGGCCCGTTGCAGATGGCGCACAGCCCGCGCCCAGCGACCTTCGGCCAGGTCCAACAAGCCCTGCTCGGAAGCGAGCTGCACGCGGCGTTTACGGTTGCGCCGCGACCACGGGTTAACCACACCCCCAGACACAAACACCAGGCTCAGTACCAAGCGCACCAGATACACCGCCAGGCACACCACCGCGATCAAACTGACGGCAGCCCACAGGCTCGACTCGTAGCGGAAGTTTTTATAGGCAACCAGCACATAGCCAGGGTGCTCGACCACGGCCAAGCCGATCAAAACGGCCGTGGCGATCAGCAACAGAAGAATCAGCAGCACGCGTCTCATGGGCTGACTTCCTCCAGGTCATCGCCAGGTTGCTCACCCTCGGCTTTCTCTTCCTGGAATTGCTGCTGGCTGGCGTTCTGACGTTTCTGCACGTAGGCGCGCACAGCATCGGTGGCCGGTGTCAGATCGGGCAAGGCGACGGCAACCGGCTGACTGCTGAGCTCGGTAATACGCGCCAGCAGCGCCTGGCTATCGGGGTTGTTCGGGTTGAAGTAACTGTCCAGCACTTCGCGCGCCTGTGTGAGCGCTTGGCGATACACCTCGGGCTTGCCATTCAAGGCAGCCCATTGCGCCTGCTCAAGCGCCAGGGTCAGGGCCAATCGCACTTGGGTCAGGCTTTGCCCGGCGAGCAATGGCCGTACGTTCTGGTCAGCATTGAAATCGATGCGAATGTAGCGCGAGAGCTTTTCCAGCCACTCGGCCCACCAGCCTTGGCCATCGCCTTCAGCGGCAAAATTGAACTGCTCACCTTTGCTGGTGAACTCCGGTACCAAGGTGCTGAGCTGGGCAGCTTGCTCACGCATAGCGCCCAATTGCAGGAACAGGCCGGTACGGTCCAACGCGGTAATGCTGCGCAGGCCCACCAAGGCTTTGGCCAGTTGTTCGCGGGCCGCGTAGGCGCCGGAGTCATCCTGGTCACGCAGAATTTCATCAGCGCCCTGCACCAGCACCGTAGCGCTGCCCACGTCTTGCAAAGCAGAAAGACGCAGCGAAGCCAGGCGCAACAAATGTTCAGCTTCGGCCAAGCGCCATTCCTGGCGGCTGGCGCCCAATACACTTTCTACGCGCTCACTAAGGTGCTGCTGATCGCCTTGCAACTGCGCCAGCAGACGTCGACGGGTTTCCAATTCTTGCGGGTCGGGTAATGCGGCAAGGCGCTCGGTCAGACTTTGCTCGCGCTGCGCCACCAACTGCGTCTGGCTGCGCGCCTGTTCAAGCTGCGCCAGCTGCTGCTGATCATGGCTCTGCAACTGGCGCACTTGCCAGACGCCCCAGCCACCGACCGCCACACCGGCAGCACCGATCAGCAGCGCCAGCGCCGCCAAGCCGTTGCCGCGTTTGCTTGCAACGGGCTCGATACGCGGTGGCAGTGCACCGGAGGAAGTAGGCGCAGTCAGCGCAGGTTGCGTGTCATCTTTCGGGGGGGTTGCTTGGCTCACGTATCCGTCCTGTGCATCAGAGGGCAGCCGGGGCATGTTCCCGCAAAGCTGCCAGCAACGCCGCGGCACTCGCACCACGACAGTCCACAACCGCAAGAGCTCCAGCGGCCGCTGCCAATTCGGCAACCCGCGGGCTCGGTACAAACAAGGGTAGCCGCGCCAATGTCGGCCAGTCTTTGCCGGCAAGCGCCAGCAGGTGTTGAAAACCCTGCCCACTGCTGACCACCAGACCATTCAAGCGTTCAGCGTAAACACGCTCGGGCAACGCTGCCAGCGCATAGTGCGGCAAGCGGCGGCGGTAGAGTTGCAGATAATCGACCGCCACACCTTGGCCGCGCAAGCAGTCGGCCAAGGCTTCACGGCCACCCTCGCCGCGCAGAATCAATACCCGTGGCGACGGGGTAGCAGCCAAGGCACGTTGCAGTTCAGGCAGAGCAAGCAACGCCTCGCTGTCATCGCCCTGAGCGGGAAAACTTACGCGAAGGCCGTGTTCGGCGAGGATGTGCGCGGTAGCGGCACCGACGCTAAACCAAGGCTGGTCTTTCGGCGGTTGCGGCCAGTAACGATCTAACACTTGCAGGCCTAAGCGAGCCGCTGGCTTGCTGACCACGATCACCGCGCAATAGCGCTGCAGCTCAAGCCAGGTGCAGCGCTGTTCGGCGGTTTCGGCGATGGGTTCAATTTCCAGCAACGGCAGGCTGCTGCTAAACACGCCCTGCTCAGCCAAGGTAGCGGACAGTGCCGCACACTCCTCGGCAGGACGGGTAAGCAACAGTCGCCACCCTGTCACTCGGGTTTAGCCTCGCCATAAACGGCTTGCAGAATGGCGGCCGCGCCTTGCTTGAGCAGGTCCTCAGCTACGCCCACACCCAAGGCGGTTGGATCTTTGATCGAGCCAGTCGCTTCGGCGCGCAGCAGCAGACCGCCGTCGGGCTGTCCCACCAAGCCGCGCAACCACAGGTTTTCACCTTGCAGCTCGGCATAGCAGGCAATCGGTACCTGGCAGCCGCCGTTGAGGTGCTTATTCAGGGCACGTTCGGCGATTACCCGCAACGCGGTTTCGTGGTGATGCAGAGCGTCGAGCAGCACGTGGATATCCGCATCAGCGCTGCGGCATTCGATACCCACTGCGCCTTGGCCACCAGCAGGCAAGCTGTCGATCACACTGATGCTGGAACGGATACGGTCGGCAAAACCCAGGCGAATCAGCCCGGCCGCAGCAAGGATGATCGCGTCGTACTCGCCGGCATCCAACTTGGCCAGACGGGTGTTGACGTTGCCGCGCAAAAAGCGGATTTGCAGGTCCGGGCGGATCGCCAGCAACTGGGTCTGGCGCCGCAAGCTGGAGGTGCCAACGATGGCGCCTTGCGGCAGCGCCGCGAGACTCTCATAGGTATTGGAAACAAACGCATCCCGCGGGTCTTCACGTTCGCAGATGCAGTACAGGCCAAGGCCTTCAGGGAAATCCATCGGCACATCTTTCATTGAGTGCACGGCGATGTCGGCTTCGTTTTCCAGCAACGCGGTCTCGAGCTCTTTGACGAACAAGCCCTTGCCGCCGATTTTCGACAGCGGCGAGTCGAGCAGCTTGTCGCCGCGACTGACCATGGGCACCAGGCTGACGACGATGCCAGGGTGAGCAGACTCTAAAGCAGCTTTAACGAACTCAGCCTGCCAGAGGGCCAGGGCACTTTTACGGGTGGCGATGCGGATTTCGCGGGCGGACATAACGGCTCTCGAACGGAATTAACCCGCGCATAGTAAGGCAGCCGCGCGGGTGGTGCACCCGCCGACCCGCGACCGGCTGCCGCAGCAGTCGCTGCGCAACCGTCGCCAGCCATTCAGGCAGAGGTCGTTAGAGGTTGTTCATCAACTTGCGCACACCGGCCACATGCCGGCGGCTGACGATCAGGGCATCGCCATTCAAGCCTTTGAGGTACAGCTGAAAATGCCCCAGCGGCGTGCGCTGCAAGCGTTCGATACGCTCGCGGGCCACCAGAGCGTTACGGTGGATACGCACAAAGCGATCGCCAAATTCGTCTTCCAGCGCTTTGAGCGGCTCATCGAGCAACACTTCACCGCCCTCGTGACGCAGGGTTACGTATTTGTGGTCGGCAATAAAGTAGATGACTTGGTCCAGCGGAATCAGCTCAATGCCCTTACGGGTGCGGGCACTGATATGAGTGCGTGGGCCGTTGCCGGTTTCAGCTGCCGGGCGAGTCAGCGCAACCAACTGAACGCGATTGGGCCGCTCGGCTTTTTTCAGCGCTTCGATCAGGCTTTCCGGGCGCACGGGTTTAACCAGATAACCCACGGCGCTGACCTGAAACGCATCAATGGCAAACTCATCATGCGCGGTGCAAAAGATCACCGCAGGCGGCGCTTCGCGTTCGCAGAGTTTGGCGGCGACCTGCAAGCCATCCAAACCCGGCATGCGGATGTCGAGCAACACCACGTCGGGTTTAAGACTATCGATCAGGGTCAACGCCTCTTCGCCATTGCTGGCACTGGGCTCCAACACTCGGTAACCATCGAGCTCGCCGACCATACGGCTGAGGCGC
>LNAP01022010.1_pt1 | contig 10739 bp, 9 predicted proteins | sample 602601 | NCBI WGS metagenome assembly LNAP01 (sample SAMN02440304, study PRJNA202911) | soil metagenome | biome: Subtropical and temperate rainforests or woodlands; isolation source: soil samples (1 kg each in a 20% v/v slurry with milli Q water) were... ...
GTCAGCGGATAATGGCCGAAAACCAGTACCACCTCGCACTGCTCACGCGCCTCAAGCAAGTTTTTCTCAATCCATTCAAGCTGTTTCGGCCCGACCGCACCGTTCCAGGGCTGCGCCTGCGACTGCTGACATTCTGTCAGTTCTTCCAGCATATATTCTGCTAACTGGCGGTCATCGGCATTGGCGTGGTTGCAATACAAACTGACGTCGTTACCGTCGATGACCAGAAAACGATAGCCCGGCAAACTGAACGAATAATAACTTTTCGGTAAACCGATGGCCGGTTTCTGCGCCCCGAGATGCTCGGAAATCACCTGCGCGTCGTGGTTGCCGATCACCGCCGCATGCGGGTGGCGCAGCGCCTCATAACGGGCAAGAACGGCCTGAAAACTGCTCCAGTCGCGGTCCACCAGATCACCCAGCGTGACCACAAAATCGAGTTTGAGATCATTAAGCTCATTGATGGCGGTGGCCAGTTTATTCAGGCTGTTGCGGTAATAACGGATTTTTTGGGGTTCGGCATCCGCATACTGCGGGTCGGCAATCAGCCCGAAGCGCAGCCGTGTGCCAGTGACCAGCGCATCGTGAACGTCCGGCAACTGATAAAATGCACTCACGTTGCCCAGCGCCAGCGCCTGCCCGGCGACGATGCCGCGCACGCCGATGCCGGAAGCGGAGTCGAACTGCTCGGGCTCGGTCAACGGCAGGCCGCGCTCGCGCGCCGCCTTGACGATGGCCGCTGCCAGCGGGTGCTCGCTGCCCTGATCCAGGCTGGCGGCCAGGCGCAGTACGTCGTCTTCGGCAAAACCGGCTGCGGCCACTGCGCGCTCGAAGGCCGGGCGGCCCTCGGTCAGGGTGCCGGTCTTGTCCACGATGAGGGTGTCGATCTTGCGCAGGTTCTCGATGGCCGCCGCGTCGCGGAACAGCACGCCATGGGTGGCGCCGCGCCCCGTGGCGACCATGATGGACATGGGCGTGGCCAGGCCCAGCGCACAGGGACAGGCGATGATGAGCACCGCCACGGCGTTGATCAGGCCATACACCCAGCTCGGCTGCGGGCCAAAAAATCCCCAGCCAAAAAAGGCGAGCAACGCAGCCGCCACCACCGCCATCACAAAGTAGCCGGCCACGGTGTCGGCCATGCGCTGCATGGGCGCGCGCGAGCGCTGGGCCTGCGCCACCATCTGCACGATCTGCGACAGCACCGTGGCCGCGCCGACATGCTCGGAGCGCATGACCAGCGCGCCGCTGGTGTTGAGCGTGGCGCCGATGAGCTTGTCGCCCACGCGCTTGGTCACGGGCAGCGGCTCGCCGGTAAGCATGGATTCGTCGAGCGCGCTGCTGCCTTCCTCCACCACGCCGTCCACGGGCACCTTCTCGCCGGGGCGCACGCGCAGCCGGTCGCCCACATGCACATGGGCCAGGGGAATGTCTGCTTCGGTGCCATCGGGCGCGATACGGCGCGCCGTCTTGGGCGCCAGGCCGAGCAAGGACTTGATGGCGGCCGAGGTCTGCGAGCGCGCCTTCAGTTCCAGAATCTGCCCCAGCAAGGTCAGCGAGATGATCACCGCCGCTGCTTCAAAGTACACCGCCACCCGCCCCATGGATATGAACGAGTCGGGGAACACCTGGGGCGCCACGGTGGCCACCACGCTGTAGCAAAAGGCGGCGCTGGTGCCCAGGCCGATCAGCGTCCACATGTTGGGGCTGCGGTTCACCACCGACTGCACTCCGCGCACCAGAAACGGCCAGCCCGCCCACAGCGCAATCGGCAGCGTAAGCACCAGCTCGATCCAGCTTTGCACGGCCATGTTGAACCAGCCCAGCTGGTGGCCGAACATCGCCAGGAAGGTGACCACCACGGTGAGCGGCAGCGTCCACCAGAAGCGGCGCTGAAAGTCCACCAGCTCGGGATTCGCTTCCTCGGTCAGTTCGGGAATCATCGGCTCCAGCGACATGCCGCACTTGGGGCAGTTGCCGGGGTGGTCCTGCCGGATCTCGGGGTGCATGGGGCAGGTGTAGATCGCACCGCTGCCTGCGGGCGCGCTGGTGGGTGGCGCTGCAGATACCTGCCCGGGCACAGGCGGGGTTTGAGCCTGACCATGTTGATGCACATGTTCGTGCCCGTGCCCGCTGCCTTCGGGCTGCAGCGTCATGTGGCACAGGGGGCAACTGCCGGGATGGTCCTGCCGCACCTCGGGGTGCATGGGGCAAATGTAGAGGGTGCCAGGGGCCGCTGGGGCCTGTGCCGATGGGGGCTGCGTGCCATGGCCGTGGTGCGCAGGACCATTCGGGTGGCTGGGCGTGGGGGTATCGGACGGGTTCATGCGGGCCTTTCTGGCGGGATGCACGGGTAAGAACGTGAACACATTCTAAAGGTGTCGTGGCTCAGCGCGCGGCTTCCATGCGGGTGACGAAGTACCCTGCACTTTGCTGTTCCGCCCGGAAGCGCACCTTGTCGCCCGGCTGGAAGGGGGCGAGCATGCTCGCGTCGTTCACGCGGAACACCATGGTCATGGGCGGCATACCCAGGTTCTTGATCTCGCCATGGCGCAGCGTGACCTTGAGCGTGCGCGGGTCCCAGCGGGTGATTTCGCCTTCGCTCAGCTCACTATGGTCTGCTGGCGCGATGCCAGGGGATTCTTGTGCGGCCGGTGAGGCAGGGGCCGTGGCGGGGTGGTGGCTGCCATGGTCGTCAGCCGCGGCGGGGGCCTGCGCCAGGGCCTGGGCCAGCGCGCTGGCCAGCAACAGTGCGGCGGTGGAGTGGGCGAGTGGTTTCATGACGATGCCTTCTGGTTGTAGCTCTTGAAGATGCGGGTGCTGCCATCGCGCGCCACCAGCAGCACGTCGTAGGGGTCGCGGCGGTTGCCGTAAACCGCGCCGTCCATGCCGGGCGAGCCCACCGGCATGCCTGGCACCGTGAGGCCCAGCGCCTTGGGTTTTTGCTGCAGCAGCGCGCGCACATCGCTGGCGGGTACATGGCCCTCGATCAGGTAGCCGCCCACGAGTGCGGTGTGGCACGAGCCCAGCTTTTGCGGCAGGCCCAGGCGGGAGCGCACCGCGTTGTTGCCGGTGTCGTGGATGGTGAAGCTGAAACCGTTGGCTTCCATGTGGGCGATCCAGTCATGGCAGCAGCCGCAGCTGGGGTCTTTCCAGACCTCGATGGCGGTGCCGGTGGCGGCGCGCACGAGGCGCGGCGCCATGAGGGCTGCGCCGGTCAGGGGTAACGCGGCCAGCAGCAGATGGCGGCGACTCAGGCCGCTGTGGGGGGTGGTGGGGGCGGCAGAAAAAACCGGGGTTTTGAACATGGTGGAGGCTTTCGATGTGAATGGAGAAACTTGTGAGCAACTTGTTTTGGCAAGTCAACGGCTGCGCGGCCGCACGGTGATGGTTCCGGTCATGCCGGCCGCGTAGTGGCCGGGGATCAGGCAGGCAAAGTCAAAGGTGCCGGGCCGGTTGAAGTGCCAGACGATGTCGCCGCGCTGGCCCGCGCGCACATGGGCCATGTAGGGCGCGTCGTGTTCCATGTCGGGAAACTTCTGCATCATCTGCGCATGCTGGTCGAGTTCGGCTTGGGTGCCCAGCACGATCTCGTGCAGCACCTTGCCCTTGTTCTGGGCGCGCAGGCGCACGGTGTCGCCTTCCTGCACTTCGATATGGCTCGGGGAAAAGCGCATGTCGTCGCCCATGCGGATGGTGATGGTGCGGCCCACGGCAGCGGCATCGCCGGCAATGCCCCAGTCCTTTTGCTCTTTGACCACGGCGGCGCTGGCGGCATGGTGCGGCATGGTTTCATGGCCAAAAGAGGCGTTAGCGCTTATGAATAAAGCGCAAGCAGCTATGAATTTGATAGTTTTCATGGTGAAGTCCTCGTTGGGTGCGGGTTCAATGGCGGCGGGCTTGCGTGCGTTGGCGGCGCCGGGGGCGGTGCCAGGGGTGTCGGTGCGTGCGGGGCGTGGCGTGCTGGCGGGTGCGCCCGTCCATTCATAGGCCTGCGTGCCCGGCGGCTGCTTGAAGTCGCCGGGGTCGCGGTAGTCGCCCGCTCTCTGGTCGGCGCGCACTTTCAGCGTGGTGAACATGCCGCCCATCTCCAGTGGGCCAAACGGCCCGGTGCCGGTCATCATGGGGAAGGTGTTGTCGGGCAGCGGCATCTCCATGGCGCCCATGTCGGCCATGCCGCGCTCGCCCATCACCATGTAGTCGGGCACGATCTTCTGGATCTTGCCGACCAGGCCCCGATGATCGACGCCAATCATGGTCGGCACGCTGTGGCCCATGGCGCCCATGGTGTGGTGGCTTTTGTGGCAGTGCAGCGCCCAGTCGCCGGGCTCGTCGGCAATGAAATCGACCTGCCGCATCTGGCCCACGGCCACGTCGGTGGTTACCTCGGGCCAGCGCGCGCTTTTGGGCACGGGGCCGCCGTCGGTGCCGGTCACTTCAAATTCGTGGCCGTGCAGGTGGATGGGGTGGTTGGTCATGGTGAGGTTGCCCACGCGGATGCGCACGCGCTCGCCCTGACGTGCCACCAGCGGACTGATGGCGGGGAAGACGCGGCTGTTGAAGCACCAGATGTTGTGGTCTAGCATGGTGTTGACTTTGGGGGTCAGGCTGCCGGGCTCCACGTCAAACGCGTTGAGTAAAAAAGCGTAGTCGCGCTGCGCCTTGGCGATATGCGGGTGCGCGGCCTTCGGGTGGGTGATCCACAGGCCCATCATGCCCATGGCCATTTGCACCATCTCGTCGGCATGCGGGTGGTACATGAAGGTGCCGGGGCGGCGCGCCTCGAACTCGTACACAAAGGTCTTGCCTGGCTGGATGCCCGGCTGGTTGAGCCCGCCCACGCCGTCCATGCCGTTGGGCAGGCGCTGGCCGTGCCAGTGGATGGTGGTGTGCTCGGGCAGGCGGTTGGTGACGAAGATGCGCACGCGATCGCCTTCGACGACCTCGATGGTGGGGCCGGGGCTCTGGCCGTTGTAGCCCCACATATTCACCACGAAGCCGGGCGCCACCTCGCGCACCACGGGCTCGGCCACCAGGTGGAATTCCTTGACACCGGCGTTCATGCGCCAGGGGGCGGTCCAGCCGTTCAGGGTGACCACCGGGTTGTAGGGACGGCCCGTGGGCGGGTGCAGCGGCGGCGCGGTGTCGGCGCTGGTCTGCAGGGCGGGCTCGGGCAGCGCGGCCAGGGCCACGCGGCTGACGGAGGCAGCGGCCACGGCGGTGGCGGCGCCAGAGAAGAAATTGCGACGGTTCATGTCAGTGGCCTTGTGGGGTGGTGGTGGCTGCGGCGCCGGAGGTGAGGCCCTGCAATGCGCCTGGCGACGTGCCAGTGAGTGCCAGTTGCAGATCCGTCTCGGCCAGCCAGAAGTCGCGTTGCGCTTCGATGGCGTTGGCCACGGCCTGGGTGCTGGCGCGGGCCTCGGCCAGCAGCTCCCACACGCTGGCCAGCATGCCGTTGTAGCGCAACGTGGTCTCGTCGCTGATGAACTGGCGCAGGGGCACGACCTCGCCTTGCTGCTGGCGTGCCAGATCGAGCGCGGTGCGGTAGGTGCGCCAGGCGCTGCGCACCTCGCTGCGGGCGCGCACGGCGGTGTCTTGCAGCTGGGCGGCGCTTTGCTCTACCTCGGCCTGGGCGCGGGTGCGGGCGGCTCCGCCCCAGTCAAACAGGGGCAGGGGCAGGTCCAGCTCCCAGCCGCGCTTTACGTCGCGCTCGCCCGTCGCTCTTTCGGTCGTGGTGTTGCGGGTGTAAGCCAGGCCGATATCGCCAAACACGGCCCCCACACGGCTCCAGCCTTGTCGGATGGCCTGGGTGTCGAGCTGGCGGCGGGCAGCCTGCACATCGAGGCGCTCGCGCAGCGCGGTGGCTTCGATGCCGTCCGCAGGCAATGCAGTGGCGGGCAGGGCGGGTAATTGATCTGCCAGGCGGTACTGCGCCTGCAGGCCCCAAACGCCCAGACGGCGGCTGAGCTGCTCGCGCTCTGTGGCGGCGGCCAGGCGGGCGCGGGCCAGCTGGGCGCGGGTTTCGTGCAGCACGGCCTGTTCGCGCGCCAGTTGCAGGCGGCTCCAGTTGCCCACGCGCGCCATGCGGCGGGCCAGCTCGGCACCGGTTTCGGCGGCCTCGGCCATGCGCTCGTGCGCGGCGGCCACCTGCTCGGCAGCCACGGCACGCAGCCAGGCGCGGCGCGTGTCGGAGGCCAGCGTGACCACTTCTTGTGCGGTTTGCAGCGTGGCAACCTGCATGCGCTCGGCCTGCCGGGCGGTGCGCCAGGGAAGGGTGACGAGGTCCAGCAGGCTGAAGCTCAGGGTGCGCTCGATTTCGCGCTCCTGGCTGTTGGTGAATCGCCCCAGCGCCAGGTGCGGGTTGGGTAGCGTGATGGCCTGCACGCGCTCGGCATCGGCCACGCCCAGTGCGGCCAGCCTGGCGTGCAGGCCGGGGTTGTTGAGCAGCGCAATGCGCACGGCAGCGTCTTGCGTGAGGGGCTGGGCCAGCCAACCCTGGATGGATTGCTGCGCCTGGGCGCGGGCGGCTGGGTCGGCAGCGGGCAGGGCGGCTTGTACACCACCGGTGCGGCCCGCCGTGAGCGCAGCCACGTCGCCGCGCAGGCCGTCGGGCGAAACGCTGGCACAGCCGGCCAGGAAGGCGACAGCGCCCAGCAGGGACAGGCGATGGATGGCGCTCATGGCTTGCTCCCCTGCATGGGCATGTGCTGGTGCGGTTGCATGGGCTGGGCGCCATGGCCTGAATGCGGCGGGCTGCCAGTAGATGGCGGCGCACTGGTCGGGGCCAAGGGTGGCTTGGCTGCCGATTGCTGCTCCCACGCCAGGATGTCGGCGTGGCCGCGCGGGAAGGCGTCATGGGCCTCGCGCCAGGCGTTGGGGCTGGGTGCGTCGTTCCCCAGCGGCATGGGCGTCATCCCGAGGTGAACCAGCGGGGCGCCAGGGGCATCGGGGTTGGCCGCATCCCGCATGGAATCGGGGGCCTGGGCTAGCGCGATCAGCGGCGTCAGCAGCGCCAGACATGCCGCATGTCGGGGCGAAAAAATCAGTGAATCAGGGGCGCGCATGGCGATCTCCAGACAACGAACAAAACGTTGCGCTACCGCCCGATGCGTACGCATCAGGCCATGGCAGACGCACTTCGGGCGTCGGAGATCAGGCGATGGGTGGTTTGATGGTGCGCGCCGCTTGCACACTGGCAAACGGGACGCTATTGGCAGACCGCACCGCACCACGCAGGTGCAGGGGCTGCGCTGGCAGCGTGGGTGGCGCCAGCATGGCCGAATGGCAGATGTCGCAGTCAGCGCAGGCTGGGCTGTGCTCGTGCGGGTTGCATCCGTTGGCGGGGGTGTCGTGGCAGCTGGCCGGGGCTGCTGCCTGATGGGCATCGCCATGCTCTGCGTGCAATGTGTGTTCCGCGTGGCTCTCGGCTGAGCTCGCTTGCATCTGCAGCATGGCACCCTGCACGGCTTGCACCGGCAGTGTGGGCATCACCCCGGCGGCCATGGCAGTGCCCATGAGACCCCGAAGGACCAGCATGACCACCAAAGCCAGGGACAGGATGCGACGCATGGGTGAATGATAGGCGCAAGCGCGAAAAGGTTCCGTGGTGCTGGGGGGCAGCCCTTGTTGCGTTGGGCTGGTGCCGCAATCCAGCGGCTACACCGCCATGTAGCGCCCGGGCCGGTGGTTCATGGCCAGCACCAGGTTCAGCGCCACGGCGCCGGCAATGGACCAGAGCACGCGCACGGGCTCCACCGACCACAGCGCCAGCAGCACGATGCAGCAGTCCACGGCCATTTGCACCTTGCCAGCGCGCCAGCCGTAGCGGTCCTGCAGATACAGGGCCGCAATGCCCACACCGCCCAGGCTGCAGCGGTGGCGAAACAGCACCAGAAAGCCCGTGCCCGTGATCAACCCGCCAGCGATGGCGGCATACAGGGGTTGCAGCTGCGAGAACTGCAGCAACTGCGCCTGCAGCTCGGTCAGTACCGACAGCAGCAGCACGGCGGCAAAGGTCTTGAGCGTGAACTCACGCCCCAGCTTGCGCAGGGCCAGCCAGTAAAACGGCAGGTTGAGCACGAAGAAAATCTTGCCAAAGCCGATGCCCGTGGCGTAGTGCAGCAAAAAAGCCAGCCCGGCCGTGCCACCCGTCAGCAGCCCGGCACTGGTGAAAAACGCCACGCCCACCGAGATCAGCAGCACGCCGGTGAACATCGCCACCGCGTCTTCGGTGGCGGTGTGCGGCACGCTGGCGGCGGGCGGTGTCGTGGTGGGGGCGGGGTCAGTGGTCGGGCGGGTCATGGCAGTCGGGCGGGGCGGGAGTGGATTGGAGCATGCAAGGGCGGTGCCCGGCTTGCTTTGCGTCAACCCTGGGCGTGTCGGGTGGGCTGAGTTTGCAATGAAATTGATAGCTGCTAGCGATTATGTAGTAAGCGCTTGAGCGTGTTTTGTGCAGTGAAAAGATCTTTCTGGTGACGCAGGCCGGGGCCATCTGGCAAAACCCTGAAACGCTACTGAAGTGATAGCTGCTTGCGCTTTGCAGTCAAGCGCTGGATCGGTATTTTGTTTCAAATGCCGCGGTGGCGCGGACGCTATGATCCGCCCATGCTCTCCCACCTGCCCGGTTATTCGTTGCCCGAGCGCCTGTGGCGCACCGCACGGCGCTGGGCGCTGGCCTGGGGGCGCATCGTGTACCTGGGTGCCGTGGTTCTGGTATTGGTGCTGTCGCCATCCAGTTACACCCGGGCGGCCCGCCGCACGCTGGCGCGCCATATCTACCTTGATACAGCGCCCATCCTGATGGGGTTCACGGTGCTGGCAGCATTGCTGGCCCTGGTCATCACCCGCATTGTGGTGGTGACGGCGCTGAGTTATGGCTTGTCGCGCTATGCGCTCGAAATGGTGATCCGGGTACTGGTGCTTGAACTCATTCCGCTCACGGCCACGCTGTTCGTGGCGATGCGCTGCACCATTCCCCAAGGCACGCAACTGGCGCTGCTGCGCCAGTCGGGCGCGGGCCCAAGGTGGCGACCCGGTGCGCATGGAGCTGCTGCCGCGCGTGGTGGCCGGCGTGTTTGCCAGCATCACGCTGGCGGCGCTGTCGTGCGTGGTGGCGCTGGTCATGGCCTACCTCAGTGTGTATGGCTTCAACCTGGCCGGCCTGCCCAGCTACACGCGCATGTTCGGCCATGTGTTCTCGCCGGCGGTGACGCTGGTGTTTGTGCTCAAGACGCTGTTTTCCAGCCTGGCCGTGGCCTTGATTCCCACCACGGCCGGCATGTACGACGCGGGCGAGGGCGCCGCGCCCGACTCCGAGCTGGGCGGCCTCGCGCGCATGTTTGCCGTGCTGCTGCTGATCGAGGTGGGCTCGCTCGTCGGCAACTACTATTGATACCGATGGCCTTACCGAACCCTTGCAGCGCTCCATGACAGAACCAACCCCTTCTTCACCGCCGCCGCAGCAGCCCCCGCTGGTGGAGCCGCTGCGCCCGGTGGCCCATCTGCAGATCAAGGCAGCGGCGTTGCTGTTGTTCACGCTGGCGCTCATCGTGGGCTCGGGCCTGTACCTGCTGTATGCGCGCGGCGCCTTCGAGCCCACGCAAACGCTGGTGCTCACGGCCGGCGTGGTGGTGGGCATGGACATGACGTTCTCGGGCTTTCCGATTGGCCGCGTGCGGCGCATCGAACTGTCGGACGACGGCAATGCCCGCATCGTCGTGGACGTGCCGCGCAAGGACGCGCACTGGCTGCGCCAGTCGAGCGTTTTCACGCTGGTGCGCGGCATCGTGGGCGGCACCAACATCCGCGCCTACACCGGCATGCTCAACGACCCGCTGTTGCCCGATGGCGCCGTGCGGCCCGTGTTGCGCGGCGACGCCACGGCCGAAATCCCCCAGCTCATGGCAGCGGCACGCGAGCTGCTGGGCAACCTCAACACCCTCACGGCCCAGGACGCCGCACTGGGCAGCAGCCTGGGCCAGCTGCAACAACTGGCCGCGCGGCTCAATGGGCCGGGCGGCGCGCTGGGCGTGCTGATGGGCAACGAAGCCGACGCCAAAAAAATCGTTGCCACACTGGACCGCACCAATGCCTTGCTCGCCCGCCTCGACGGCATGGTGGCGCGCGCCGACCGCCAGGTGTTTGGCCAGGATGGCAAGGACGCCCTGGTGCCTGAGGTGCGGGCCACCGTGGTGCAGCTCAATGGCCTGCTGGCGGAAACCCGCGCCAGCCTCAAGAAGGTGGACGCGGTGCTGGTCGAGGCGCAGGCCATTGGCGCCAACGCCCGCGAAGCCACCACCGACCTGGGCGCCTTGCGCGCCGAGGTGGAAAGCAGTCTGCGCAAAGTGGAAAGCCTGGTCAACGAAATCAACCGCAAATGGCCCTTTGCGCGCAACACGGAGCTGCAACTGCCATGACCATTGCCGCCGCATGGACGAAGGGCGCTTTCCGCTGGGGCGTGCTGTGCCTGGGCCTGGCCCTGGCGGCCTGTGCCAGCGGCCCGCCCACCCCCGAATGGCAGATGAACGCCCATGGGGCAGCGCAAAAGGCCCAGAACGCCTACCTGGCCGGCGACACCCGGGTCGAGCAGCTGGAATGGAACCGCGCCCGCGAAGCCTTGGCCCGCACCGGCCGCCTGGACTTGCTGGCGCGGCTGGAGCTGCTGCGCTGCGCCGGGCGCGTGGCCAGCCTGGTGTTTGAGCCGTGCGCAGGGTTTGAAGCGTTGCGCCAGGATGCCGCTG
>LNAP01005888.1_pt1 | contig 10735 bp, 10 predicted proteins | sample 602601 | NCBI WGS metagenome assembly LNAP01 (sample SAMN02440304, study PRJNA202911) | soil metagenome | biome: Subtropical and temperate rainforests or woodlands; isolation source: soil samples (1 kg each in a 20% v/v slurry with milli Q water) were... ...
CCGGTATCCACTCAGGTATCCACGGTTTGAGGCTGATCCGGCGCGGATACCCTGGCTAGTGACCAGGCGCGGTGACCACCATCAGTGACCACTTTCCGCTGGTCACAAAACCATCAAAACCCATTTGGGGAAACCGAACCCCATGAATGAGCCGAGTCAAGTGCCTATCGGAGTGTTTTCGCGCAGTGTTTCGCGCACGTCCGTCGCGCAGTTGGAGTGCGCGAAACCGTCCCCAACAAAGCTTCACTCAGTCATTCACGCAGCGTATTCACGTACTGGGGCCGTGTAACAGATGATGTAACAGCAAAGCGCCCTGTTTCACGCACCGCGTCGTGCAGGCTTTTCACTCAACTGGAGTGCGCGAAAACGGTCTTTGAGACCGAATTGTCCGGCATTTGTATGCAGTCAGGTACGCACCTTCGGTACGCATTTTGGCGTGCGCACTAGCCACAAGTTCGCACCGAGGTTCGCACATCTGGTTCGCACCCTCATACGCGAGGCTGGTGCGAACCCGGTCAGTGGACATCATGCTGGTTACTACGGAAAAAACTTGACCAGTCTTGACGGATTTCGAGCCGAGCATGGGCCAGAGCCCAGCTGAAAGCCACGATCTGTAAGGGCTTGCGCAGCTTTCCATACAAATAATTGGTCAGGGCTCGTCAAATATCCACCAAGGAAAATTCAGGTCCGGGCCAGGTAGAAAAAGTACACATTGCACCCAGCACCCATGCCGCGCCGTGTAATCCATTACCCCCCTCGCTGCGCCATGTCTGACTGATAAAGTAGACTGATGCGGCGTCCGCATGATGCTAAATTGACTGCATCTACGGGAGTGCGCCAATTGAGACGATTATTGTTATTAGGGATGGCCTGCGTTGCGTTGGCCGGCTGCGAGACGACTAGGGTTTCGCCCGACCAAGCGCGCCAGGTATCAGTTGAAGATGTTTATGCGTTCGGTCGCCCAAGTGGCCCTGAATACGCAAGGATCGTGTTCACGCAGGATGCAGGCGCCATGAGCTGCTTCGGTGCTGGTATGCAGGTTTTCTTGAATGATCGGCTTGCAGCAGAAACAAGCAGCGGAAAGTCGGTGAAGCTTTACCATAAACCCGGCCTCGTACAGCTGAGCATCAAAAACAATGCTTTGTGCGCTGGGGGTGATTTGCGCGGGCTTCTCCTGGATTTGAAACCGGGGTATTCGTACTCAGTCCGCGGATACAGGGGAATGTGGGACAAGGCCGAACCTCTGCTGGCCTCGCCAGAACCATTCAAGTACACAAAATAGTCAGTGAGATAGATCAATCAAACCGCCAGCTTGGCGGTTTTTTTATATCTGGAAAAAAGCGATGACTTAGGCCTTCCTCTTGGTAATAGATTGATAGTCGGGTGCCGCGCCAACAACGACAGATAATGCAAGCCTTAAGGTTTCCAACGTAGGTTTCCATCCACTTTGGTTTCCAGGAATAGTTACCATTAGCCTGGTAACACTTGCCCTCTCGAAAACACCCTATAAATGACCGTATCTGCCCATTCTGCACACCCTAAAAAGGCGAATGCCCTGTTTGCGAAATTAACCCCATGAATGAGGCTCAAAGCGACCCTAATGACCCGTTGTGGAAACACCCCATGAATGACCTACGATTACAGAGCGGCCCGTCTACCAAGAGAATAACAACGCATGAGCAAACCCGACGACGAAAGCAAGCCACCAAAGCGCTTGAGCTTTGAGGTTCCCCACCGTGTCTATTGGGATTACAAGAATCAGGCGGCAAGCCTTGACCTGTCCATGACGGATTATTTTCTTTCGCTGTGGGCGGCAAGTAGCGTAGATGAAAAGTGCCTATGTGACTGGACGTACTCGGTGACGGACAAGAATGGGGAAAAGCTGGTCGTATTGGTGGATCTAATGACCGGTCGGCTAAGCCTCCCAGCCGACATCAAGTATGTTTTCCGTGACCTGTGCGACAAGATTAACGTGGATAGCCAAACCTTTATTGTCTTCAAACAAGCTGGCGGGCGTTATACCCAAATAGATTTCGGTGAGAAAGGCTTTGTCCAGACTTTGGACGTGGGCGACATTTTTTCGTTTGAGGAAATCACCCGCTTATTTTTCCAGAGGGCCGAGGTCACTTTGACCATCACTGACGAAATGTGAGACAGGCATGAGACGAAATCTGCGCCTGGTTGGCGAAAACGGGTAAAAATGGCCCAGCAGCGAGCACCGTGTATCCCTTGGTGTATCCCTTAGAAACAAGCACCAATCAATACCTAGCAAATACAGGAACTTACACATCCAGTTCAAGTGACTGTGTAGCCACCAAGTACTAAAAACGGCTTACCGAAAGGTAGGCCGTTTTTTTATGCCTCGAGAAAAGTGCTCCCTGTCCACAGGGCGGTTAGTCCCCACACTTCGCGGTTCTCTCCTACAGTTAACGCCAAAGCTAAACGCAGAGAGACCACCCTATGTACTGGGGCCTGGACGAGATCATTGTGTTTTTCATCGCGGTCGCCATTTTCTGCGTGGTGCTGGAACTCGCTTTTCGTCTCGGCCGTCATCACCGAACCCACAGCAGTGATTCGGCCCGATCCCACCTCACCGTTTTGCAAACCGCCCTCCTCGTTTTGCTCGCGTTGTTGCTGGGTTTCAACTTCGCCATGGCCACTTCACGTTTCGAAGCGCGCAAGACACTGATTCAAGATGAAGTCACGGTAATCGGCTCGACCTATCTGCGAGCGAAGTTGCTGCCACCTGAACTGCGCGGGAAGGTGACAGCGCTGCTCAAGGAGTATGTCTCGGCGCGGATTGAGTACCTGCGCGCCGGCACGGACGAGAAACTGCTGAAGGCGGCCAGCGCATCGTCGCGGACGATCGAGGACCAGTTATGGAATCTGGCCACCGCCGCCGAGGCCCAGGGCGAAGCGACAGCCGCCATGAACCTGATGATCCAGTCGTTGACCGACGTCTACAGTGTCAATGAAAAGCGTCGCGCCGAGCAGGACAATCATGTCCCGGCAACCGTCATCAATCTGCTGTTCGTGGTGGCCATCGGCGCGTTGGGTTTGATCGCTTACAGCTATGGCCTGGGCCACCGTCGACGGCACGGCTCGACGGCCATCTTCGCGGTGCTGATTGCCATGGTCTTCACCCTCATCCTCGACCTGGATCAGCCCCGCAGCGGCTTCATCCGCGTAGGCGAAGAAAGCCTGCTGCGGTTGCAAGAGAATTTGAACCGCACGAGTTCGGGCAAAGAGAGGCCACGTCCGCGCCAATCACGTCAGGAACGCATTGCCGACAATGTTGGTAACGCCCGCCCCCAGATCTGCCAGGTCCGCAGCCAGACCATCGCCTGCCAGTCACTGTCGGCGGGATAGAACTGCTCGATCAGATTCAATTTGATACGTCCCGCACTCGATCACAAAGTGGCATCAACCGCACCTGCGGCAGCGCGCGTGGTTTGCGTCGCTTCCGTTCGGCCGATAAAGTCCCCTGATCTTTCCCACGGACGGAGTGCCCCCACGTGTTCTCAGCCTTTCACTTGAGCCGCTATCGCCTGTCAGCCTTTTCGCTGATCGCCGCAGCTTTAACCCTCGCAGCCTGTAGCGCCCCGACCACTTCAACGTTGCCTGTCGCGCCCGAAGCCGCGTCAGGTTATCGCGCCGACCTGCAGACCCAATACGCCTCGAAACACATGGCAGCCGCGGCCAATCCGCTGGCGGCCGAGGCTGGGCGGGAGATGTTGCGTCAGGGTGGTTCGGCAATCGATGCCGCGATTGCGATGCAAGCCGTGCTGACCCTGGTCGAGCCACAATCTTCAGGCATTGGCGGTGGTGCATTTATCGTGCTTTGGGATGGCAAGGCGGTGCGCACTTATGACGGTCGCGAAACCGCTCCGGCCGGCGCCACCGAGAAGCTATTCCTGCAAGTCGACGGCAAACCGATGCCGTTCACCCAGGCGCAGATTGGCGGTCGTTCAGTCGGGACACCGGGCGTGATGCGGGCCCTTGAGTTGGCCCATCAGAAACACGGTCGTCTGCCCTGGGCACAGCTGTTCGAACCGGCGATCAGACTCGCGGATCAAGGTTTCGCCATCTCGCCACGCCTACACCAGTTGATCGCTTCGGATTCGTCCATTCGACGCTCGCCGGACATGGCCGCCTACTTCCTGAATGCCGATGGCAGCCCGAAAGCAGCAGGCACGCAATTGAAAAACCCGGCGCTGGCGGCTGTGTTCAAACGCATTGCCAAGGAAGGACCGGATGCGTTGTACAAAGGCCCCGTTGCACAGGAAATCGTCGCCAAGGTTCAGGGCCACGCCAACCCGGGCAGCCTGTCGCTGAACGACCTCAACGGCTACAGCGCCAAGGAGCGCGCGCCGCTGTGCACCGACTACAAACGCTGGCAGGTCTGCGGCATGCCGCCACCGTCGTCGGGCGGAATTGCCGTGGCGCAGATCCTCGGCACCTTGCAGGCCCTGGAAACCCGTGATCCGCGTTTTGCCCTGGCGCCGCTCAAACCGGTCAAGACCAACAAACCTGCGGGCATCGAACCGGCGCCTGAAGCCGTGCACCTGATCTCCGAGGCCGAGCGCCTGGCCTACGCCGACCGCGCGCTGTACGTGGCCGACGCAGACTTCGTGCCTGTGCCCGTCAAAGGTCTGGTGGCCCCTGCGTATCTGGCCGACCGCGCGGCCCTGATCGGCGATCGCAGCATGGGCACCGCCAAACCCGGCACCCCGCCAGGCATTCAGGTCGCCTACGCACCGGACCGCTCGCCGCTGCGCATCTCCACCTCGCAAGTGGTGGCGGTGGATGACGAAGGCGGCGCCGTGTCCATGACCACCACGGTGGAATCCGCGTTTGGCTCGCACCTGATGGTTCAGGGTTTCCTGCTCAACAACCAGATGACCGACTTCTCGTTCATCCCCGAAGAGAATGGCCAAAAGGTTGCCAACCGCGTCGAACCCGGCAAACGCCCCCGCTCCTCCATGGCTCCGACCCTGATTTTCGACCGCCAGAGCGGCGAATTCCTCGCCACCATTGGCTCCCCCGGCGGCTCGCAGATCATCGAATACGTCGCCAAATCCACCATCGGCCTGCTCGACTGGAACCTCGACCCACAAACCGCCATCAGCCTGCCCAACTTCGGCAGCCGCAACGGCCCGACCGAACTGGAACAGGGGCAGTTCAGCCCGGCGCTGATTCAAACGCTGAAAGACAAAGGCCACAGCGTGAACGAGATCGACATGACCAGCGGGACCCAGGCGATTGTGCGGGTCAAGGATGCGCAAGGGAAAACGTCGCTGGCGGGCGGGGCCGATCCGCGGCGTGAGGGGGCGGCGTTGGGGGATTGAGTCTTACGTGGGAATGAGCAAGGGCTTACCGGGAGGTAGGCCCTTTTTTACACCTGATACATCCTGATCGGCCACTTCACGCAGCCTTTTCCTACCTACAAATGACTGCTTCTTGGATAGAGTCGGCACTCCCAAACAGTAAGACGCAATCGACGCTGATACCGTCGAGATGGAGTAACCCATGAACATCCGCCCCATTCACACCGACGAGGAATATCGTGCAGCCCTCAAGAACGTGTCAGCGTTGTTCGACAACGAACCAGAGCCTGGCACTCCTGAGGGTGATTACTTCGACATTATGATCACGCTGATCGAAGCCTATGAATCGAAGCGGTTGCGTCAGCAGACGAATCAGGCCGACAGACCCAAAATGATATGAGACGCCGTGATCGTTGCCGTCGAACTGGATGACGACTTCAAAGTTCACGGCGCGCGAATTCAACCTAGCGAGAGATCTTCAGCGCCTGCCGCGCCTGATGCTTCTCCAGCGCCAGGTCGATCAAACGGCTGACCAACCCGCCGTAAGTCATACCGGTGGCCTGCCATAACTTGGGGTACATGCTGATGCGGGTGAAGCCGGGCAATGAGTTGATCTCATTGATCAGCACTTCGCCGCTGTCGGTCAGGAACACGTCGACCCGCGCCAGCCCGGAACAACCCAACACCTGGAATGCCTCGACGGCCAGGGCACGGATGCGTTCACTGGCTTCGATGCTGATGTTTGCCGGCACCACCACTTCCGCCGCTTGAGCGTCAATGTATTTGCTGTCGTAGGAATAGAATCCGCTGCGCACCACGATTTCGCCGCAACCGCTGGCGATGGCGTCATCGTTGCCGAGTACCGCGCACTCAATTTCGCGACCACGGACGGCGGATTCGACCAGTACTTTCTCATCGAAACCCAAGGCCAGCTCCACTGCTGCCGCGTACTCGATTTCGTCATTCACCTTGCTGACGCCCACGGAAGATCCCTGGTTCGCCGGTTTGACGAACAGCGGCAAGCCGAGTTTGCCTTGCACCTCGGCGAACCCGGTGCGCGCTGCGGTGGCGCGGGTCAGGGTGACGAACGGCGTGACCGCCAACCCGGCGTCACGCAGCAGGCGCTTGCTGATGTCCTTGTCCATGCAGACGGCCGAACCAAGCACATCGGAGCCGACAAACGGCAGGTCGGCCATGCGCAGCAAACCTTGCAGGCAACCGTCTTCGCCCAAGGTGCCGTGGACGATCGGGAAGATCACATCGACGTGTCCCAGCATTTCCTGACTGGAGGTTTCCACCAATTGTTGACTGGCCTTGCCCGGCACGACGGCCAGTTCACGGTTGGATTGGTTAAGGGCAATCAACGCCGGGTTTTCCTGGTTGAGCAGGAAGTTCGAAGGGTCATTCAGGTGCCAGTGGCCTTGCTTGTCGATGCCGATCAGCACCGGCTCGAAGCGCGAACGGTCCAGGGCATCGACGATGTTTTTCGCCGATTGCAGTGACACTTCGTGTTCAGCCGAACGGCCGCCAAAAATAATACCTACCCGCAGTTTGCTCATTCAGAACTCCTCAACGATTGGCCACCAGATGCGCGCCGAACAGCAGATAGCAACTGCCGGCGAAGCGATCCAGCCATTTACGCGAACGATCATAAGCACCCGCCACCCGCCGGCTGGCGAACAGCAGCGCCACGCTGCAATACCAACTGAATGACAAGGTCGCCATGGTCAGCACGGCCAGCGCCAGCAACATCGGTGGCGGCGAGGCCGGCATGGCCGTAGCGAAAATTGTCGCAACGAACAGCGCGGCCTTGGGATTGGTCATGTTGCCCACAAAGCCCCGGCCATAAGCCGAGAGCAGCGTGCGACCGGCGACATTCAGCGAGCCGTTATCGCCCGGCACACTCGGTGGTTTGCGTTTGAACTGCTTCAAACCCAGATAGATCAGGTAACAACCGCCGGCAATCTTGAAGCTCAGGTAGAGCGTCGGCGCTGCGCTGAACAGCGACTTGATGCCCAGACCACCCGCCAACCCCCAAAGCACCGTGCCCGTGGCCACGCCGAGTGCGGCGACGACCCCGTGGCGCCGGGAGCAACTGGCAGCCAGTTGCGCGGTGTTGAAGAAGTTCGGCCCCGGCGTCACCACCGCAACCGTCCACAACAGCGCCAATGACAACAACGGGGCAGCGTAGCTCAGGTGGGATATTTCCATGATGTGGGGCGCCTTCGTGACTTAAAAACATGCAACACCTTGCAACATTAGTCGGGGATTTTCTACCGGCCGGGGTGATTCGATCGGCAGCAGACAGGCGGTTGGTGAGTGGGGTAACGTGTTCAGCATCGAGTTCAAGGCAACACCACCATGGCCAAGCACACGCCTCCCATCGATTGGTTCCACCGCGCGCCGGACGTTGGCGGGCTTCAGCGTTTCGAGGCGTTTTTTGCCGGACACGGCTACGACCTTCACCGTCACGATACCTACGCCATCGGCCATACCCTGGCCGGCGTGCAGAGTTTTCAGTACCGCGGCGGCTGGCGCCACAGTCTGCCGGGCGGGACCATGGTGCTGCACCCGGACGAAGTTCACGATGGCGAAGCCGGCACCGAGACCGGGTTCCAATATCGAATGATGTACATCGAGCCGGCGCTGATCCAGCAGATGCTCGGCGGCCAGCCGTTGCCGTTTATCAAGACCGGCCTGTCGGCCGATCCACGTTTGTTCGCCGCCACCGCCGTGCTGCTGCGAAGCCTCGATTGTCCCCTCGATCCTCTGGAAGAGCAGGATGCGCTGTTCGATCTGGCCCAAGCCTTGAACAGTGTTTCTGGCGTGCCTGCCACACGCCAGAGCTTCGACTACGTGGCCGCCGAACGCGCGCGCGAATTCATCCACAGCGCACTGGATCGCACCGTGACGCTGGAAGAACTGGCGCAACACAGTGGTCGCGATCGCTGGAGCCTGTCGCGGGATTTTCGCCTGTTGTTCGGCACCAGCCCTTATCGATACCTGACCATGCGCCGCCTCGACCTGGTCCGCTCGCTGTTGATCCAGGGCCAGTCACTGGTCAGCGCCGCGCTGATCGCCGGCTTCACCGATCAGAGCCACATGACCCGGCAATTCAGCAAAACCTACGGCTTGTCGCCGGCACGCTGGATGAAAATGCACCGCCGCTGAGCCACGCACAATCGTTCAAGAAGCTCACCGATACGCCGGCTATCGTGGATGCACGATCAAACCACGAGAGCTGCTGCATGAACGCTTACGAAAGCCTTAATTTCGCTGAGAAAATTTCCAGGATCGGGCCGTACTGGACGCCCAGGGTCATCGCCGAAATGAACGACTACCAGTTCAAGGTGGTGAAGCTGCTGGGGGATTTCATCTGGCACGATCACCAGGATACCGACGAAACCTTCATCGTCCTCGAAGGACAATTGCGGATCGACTTTCGCGATGGCCACGTGCTGGTGAACGCCGGCGAAATGTATGTGGTGTCAAAAGGTGTCGAGCACAAACCGTTCGCCGAGCAGGAGGTGAAACTCCTGCTGATCGAACCCAAGGGTGTGCTGAACACCGGGAGCGAAGGCGGCGAGCGTACTGCGCAGAATGACGTCTGGGTCTGAAAGGCAGGCGGCTTACGGCTGCAAGGTTTTGCCGTCCACTGGATCGCCGATTTTCAGGAAATGTCCGCCCGCCACATGGTGCAAGGTGCGCAACGCGTCTTGCCCTTCGAAGTGCCAGCGACCGTCACTGAACACTCGCTCGTCCGCCTGAGCGGCAATCACTTCGGCCAGAAACAGATCGTATTGCTGGTGATTGTCGGGTTCCGGCAGCAGTCGGCATTCCAGCCAGGCGACGCAGCCTTCAAGCATCGGCGCATCGATCAATTCAGCGCTGAACGTCGGCAAATCATAGATCTGGAACTTGTCCCGGCCTTGATCCCGGGTCAATTCCAGGCCGGACGTCGAACCCACCGTCTGGACGATATCGGCTTGGGCGGCGCAGGGAACATTCAGCACAAATGTGCCCGAAGCCTCCAGCAATTGCCGTGTCCAGGTGGACTTGTCCAGCACCACGGCAATTTTCGGCGGCTCGAAATCCAGCGGCATGGCCCAGGCCGCCGCCATGATGTTGCGCTGACCGTCGTGGGCCGCGCTGACCAGCACGGTCGGGCCGTGATTGAGCAGACGATACGCCTTGGGCAAAGGAACCGGACGGCGGTGAGAAACGCTCATGATGGCTGCTCCTGGGAAAAACGCCGATTGTAGCGATTTACGCCGCGATGGCAGGCATCAAGTCGCCAACTGATTGGCAAACTGCCCGACCGCGTTCACCACTTTCTGTGCACCATCCTGAATTTCGACAATCACCGTCCCCGCCTCTGCCGCCAGCGCCAGCCCCTGTTCAGCCTGGAGTTTGCCCTCGGTCATCAGCGCCACGGCGTTGCGCGCCATGTCCTGGTTCTGCCGCACCACGCCGACAATCTCATCGGTTGCCTGGCTGGTGCGCGAAGCCAATTGCCGGACCTCATCCGCCACCACCGCGAAACCACGCCCCTGTTCCCCGGCCCGAGCCGCTTCGATGGCCGCGTTGAGCGCCAGCAGGTTGGTCTGTTCGGCAATCCCGCTGATGGTTTTGACAATGGTGCCGATCACCAGCGACTGCTCGTTCAGCGCTTCGATGCCTTCCCCGGCGGTTTGCATGTGCGAAGCAAGGTCACGCATCACGTTGACCGCCTGAGTCACCACCGCACTCCCGCGCTGCGCGCTGCTGTCGGTTTGCTGCGAGGTGCTATAGGCAATGTTGGCGGCTTCGGCGACGGCTTGCTCCTGATTGACTTGATCGGTAATCACCGTGGCGAATTTCACCACTTTGTAGAGTTTGTTATTGGCATCGACCACCGGGTTGTAGGAAGCCTCCAGCCAGACCACGCGACCGTGGCTGTCGATGCGCTTGAAACGGGCAGCGACGAACTCCCCTGCGTTCAAGCGGCGCCAGAAATCCTGGTACGCGGTGCTGTTGTAATCCTCGGGTTCGCAGAACATGCGGTGATGTTTGCCCTGGATTTGCGCCAGGCTGTAACCCATGCCGCTGAGGAACCGTTCGTTGGCCGCCAGCACGTTGCCATTGAGGTCAAACTCGATCACTGCCGTGGAGCGCACAAGCGCGCCGATCAGGTTCTCATGCTCACGAGACGCCTCGATGGTGCGGGTCAGGTCACTGGAGTAAATCGAGAAGTGCTTGATCCGGCCCTCCGCGGACCGAACCGGCTGCACGATCGAGCGCAGCCAGGCTTCCTGGCCATTGCCGCGCAACAAACGCACCGTGCCGGCAAAGTGCTCGCCACGGGTCAGTGCGACCTTGAAGCGCTTGTGGAATTCGTCCGACTTCACATGGGCCGGGACGATGTCTTC
>LNAP01005889.1_pt1 | contig 10735 bp, 10 predicted proteins | sample 602601 | NCBI WGS metagenome assembly LNAP01 (sample SAMN02440304, study PRJNA202911) | soil metagenome | biome: Subtropical and temperate rainforests or woodlands; isolation source: soil samples (1 kg each in a 20% v/v slurry with milli Q water) were... ...
GGTGCCGCGAATGGCCAGCGGGCCTTCGGGGCTCGGCAGTTGCTCGCCCTCGCCGAGCAGGCGGCGGGCGAGCTGCGGCAGTGCGAGGCCGGCGACGGCGGCATCCGCTGTGACGCCGGTGCCGAACAAAGCCGCCACCATGGCATCGCGCACGAAACCCAGAGCGCGGGACGCGAGGGTCAGCAGAGCGACGGTCGAGGCGTGCCGGAGCAGGGCCATGGTGTCCTTAAAAGCGGCAGGGTGCCGGGATGAAGCAATAGACGCGGAGCCTTGATGGGGACAAGCGTTGCGGTGCCCCGCCCGCTCTGCTACCGCAGCCGCAACGTTTGCTTCCCCCAAGATCTGCTTCAGCGAGAGGGCCTGACCTTGACCGCACACCAGCTCGATGTGATCGGCTTCGGCAATGCCATTGTCGACGTGATCGCCCGCTCCGACGAGGCCTTTCTCGCCACTCACGACATGCGCAAGGGTGGCATGACGCTGATCGACGAGGCGCGGGCCGGGACGGTCTATGGCGCGATGGGGCCGGGCGTCGAGATTTCCGGCGGGTCGGCGGCCAACACCATGGTCGGCATCGCCGCGCTCGGCGGGCGCTCGGGCTTCATCGGCAAGGTACGCGACGACGAGCTGGGCGGCATCTTCGCCCATGACATCAATGCCGCCGGCGTCGCCTTCGCCACCCCGGCAGCATCCGAGGGCCCGACCACGGCGCGCTGCCTCATATTGGTGACGCCGGATGGCGAGCGCACCATGAACACCTATCTCGGCGCCGCGCAGGATTTGCGCCCCGAGGATGTCGACGAGGCGATGGTCGCCAGCGCCCGCGTGACCTATCTCGAAGGCTATCTGTGGGACCAGCCGGCCGCCAAGCAGGCCTTCCTCAAGGCGGCAAAGATCGCGCACGGCGCTAATCGTACCGTGGCGCTGACGCTGTCGGACGCATTTTGCGTCGGGCGCTATCGCGCGGAATTTCTGGAGCTGCTGCGCAACGGCACGGTCGATCTGGTGTTCGCCAATGAGAGTGAGCTGATGTCGCTCTACGAGACCGATTTCGACCAGGCGCTCGGCCTGCTGACCGAGGACGTCTCGCGCGCGGTGGTGACCCGCAGCGAGAAGGGCGCGCTGTCGGTGTCGGGCGACACGCTGGTGGAAGTGCCGGCGTTTCCGGTGGCCAAGGTGGTCGACACCACCGGCGCGGGCGATCTGTTCGCCGCCGGCTATCTGCACGGCCACGCGCGCGGCTTCTCGCCGGAAGAGTCGCTCCGGCTCGGGGCACTGTGCGCCTCGGAGATCATCAGCCACATCGGCGCCCGCCCCGAGCGCTCGCTGGTCGAGATGGCGAGGGAGCAGGGGTTAAGGGTGTAGGGGCTGATATCTCTCCCGCGGCAGATCGGTTCGGGCTCTGGACGGCATGGGCGCAGGACGCGCCGCGGCGCAACCATTCCGATGGTGCATTCGCAATAGCGGATAGGTCAGGTTTTCGGCGGAGCGCCCAGGCTCCGCGTCCAAGAGAGCGCCATGCTACCCCCTTTGGGGCCTTTCATGTGCAAAGAGCAATATGCGACTCTCTGACAAGCTCCAGCGCGCTCGCGCCGGACGCAATCGCATTGTCCGTCATCCGCCACTCCCGCGAGGAGCGCGAGCGAATGTACAACACCGAGTGGCATCGCCGGCACGAAACCAAGACGGAAGCCTCCGCCGACCGGATTCTGCCGATCCTTAAATCCGTCCTGCCGTTACAGAGCGTGCTCGATGTCGGCTGCGGAGCCGGCATCTGGTTGCAGGCGGCGCAACGCCTGGGCGTCGAAACGATCCTCGGCATCGACGGCCCCTGGACGGATGTCGCGCAGCTCCGCATCGCCCAGGACGCCGTGCGCGTCGTCGATCTGGAGAAGCCCTTTGTCCTCGGCCAGCGGTTCGATCTGGCGATCTGCCTGGAAGTCGCCGAGCATGTGAGTCGAGAAGGCGGAGAAGAGCTGGTCTGCGGCCTGACAGCCCACGCCGACGTGGTCCTGTTCGGGGCCGCAATCCCGTTCCAGGGCGGGTTCCGGCACATCAACGAGCAGTGGCAATCCTACTGGGCGGATCGCTTCCGGTCCCGCTCCTTCCATCATTTCGATCTGGTCAGGCCCCAGGTGTGGAACGAGGAGGACGTCCATTTCTGGTACAAGCAGAACGCGCTAGTCTACATCAACAAGCACCGGCAGGATTTGATCGCCAGTGCGGAGGCCTACCAGAAGCGCGAGGCGCTCACGCCCTTTCCGGTCGATATGGTCTATCCCGATCTCTACCTCGCGCTCGCTTCCTACGAGCGGATCGCCTTCCGTCCGTTGCTGAACCGGCTGCCTTCGCGGGCGATGAGCAAGCTGCGCGATATCGTCCATCGCGGCATCTAGGGGCTGCGGGTGTAACGCAAGAACCCTCTCTCTGAGGAAGAGTGGCGAGGCTACTCCAAGATCGCCCTCATGCCCGGGCTTGACCCGGGCACCCAGCTTTCCCGCGACGCACCGAGCCCAAGTCTGGGTCCCCGGATCAAGTCCGGGGATGAGGGACGTGCTGGAACCCTACCGCGGCGCCCTTTTTGCCAGAATCCGCTGCAGCGTTCTGCGGTGCATGGACAGGCGTCTTGCGGTCTCGGAGACGTTGCGGCCGCACAGCTCGTAGACGCGCTGGATGTGTTCCCAGCGCACGCGGTCGGCCGACATCGGGTTTTCCGGCAATTGCGGCTTGTAATCGCCCTGCGCGTTCAATGCGGCGCAGATGTCGTCGGCGTCCGCCGGCTTGGCCAGATAATCCACCGCGCCCATCTTCACCGCGTTCACGGCGGTGGCGATGTTGCCATAGCCGGTGAGGATGATGCCGCGTGCGTCGGGGCGGCGGCGCTTCAGCGCCGAGATCACGTCGAGCCCATTGCCGTCGCCGAGCCGCATGTCCACCACCGCATAGGCCGGGGGGCCGCCCTCGACGCTGGCGAGGCCGTCCGCGACGGTTTCCGCCGTGGTGACGGTGAAGCCGCGCGATTCCATGGCGCGGGCAAGCCGCTGCAGGAACGGCTTGTCGTCATCGACGATGAGCAGCGTGCGGTCGGGGGTCTCAATGGTGGGTTCGAGCATGGCGTCTTCCTTCGGGCCGCGTGGTTCGTCCGCGACCTTATGTCTTTTGACTAAGGGTACACCGCTCAGCGCGCAGCGCAAAATGGCGTTCAAACCCTCATTCCCGCTTCATATACGGGGTTTTCGCCCTATCCGCCCGCTTGTTCCGGCCTCTTGCCCTCCTTAGGCTCCTGTTCGCCGGAGATATCGACGAGATGGCGCGGCCAGCGCACGCTGACCTGGGCGCCATGGGCGGGCGCCGGGCGGTTGACGAAGGCGAGCTCGGCGCCGGAGCGCTCCAGCAGCGTCTTGGCGATGAACACGCCGAGGCCGAGGCCCTCATGGCTTTCCTCTGACTCGGTGCCGGGCTCGCGGCGCCAGCGGTGGCGGCCGCGGCTGGTGATGTAGGGCGCGCCGATGCTGTCCACCAGTTCCGGGGGGAAGCCGGGGCCGTCATCGGTGACGGTGATGGTGAGGTCGCGCGCCGTCCAGCTCGCCACGATGGTCACGCTGCCGGCGGAAAAATCCACCGCGTTCTCGACGATGTTGCCGAGGCCGTAGAGCAGGCCGGGGTTGCGGGCGAGCACCGGCTCGTCTGCGGATTCTTGCGCCGTGGCGTCCGGCAGCGTCACGGTGATGGCGATGCCGAAATTGCGGTGCGGGGCGACGACGTCCTCCAATATGTGGGAGATCGGCATGCGGTCGAACGGCGCGTCGCCGGAGCCCAGCGAGGTGAGCGTGCGCAGGATCGCCCGGCAGCGCTCGGACTGTTCGCCGAGCAGGCGGATGTCGTCCGCCATCGGGCTGTCCGGCGGCAGTGCGCGGGCAAGTTCCTTGGCGACCACGGTGATGGTGGCGAGCGGGGTGCCGAGCTCGTGCGCGGCGGCGGCGGCCAGCCCGTCCAGCGCCGACAGATGCTGCTCGCGCGCCAGCACCAGCTCGGTGGCGGCAAGTGCCTCCGACAATTCGCGGGTTTCCTCCGCCACCCGCCAGGTGTGCACGCCGATGAAGGCGATGGCGATGGCGAGCGCGAACCAGATGGCGGCGAGATAGACCGCCGGCAGCACCGGCCCGGTGCCGAGCGCCTCGCTATGGGTCCAGGGCAGCGGCATGTGCCACAGCCCGACAAAGGCGGCGCAGCTCGCCGCCAGCACGCCGAGCAATATGGTGCTGCGCGGGGAGAGTGCGGTCGCCGAGATCAGCACCGGCGCGAGGAACAGCAGCGCGAACGGGTTGGCGAGGCCGCCGGTAAGGAACATCAGGGCCGCGAGCTGGAGGGTGTCATAAGCCAGCAGCCATGCCGCCTCACCGTCCGACAGCCGGCGCGCGCCGGGATTGCGCACCCGCAAGGCGAGGTTGAGCCAGCCCGACAGCGCGACCACGCCGAGGCAGGCGCCGATGGGAAGCGTGAAGCCGAGCAGCCACTGCACCACGACGATGGCCAGCGTCTGGCCGGAAATCGCCAGCCAGCGCAGCCGGATCAGCGTGTCGAGCCGCAGGCCGAAATAGCGTTCACCGATGGGGCGGTCGAGCGAGAGCGTCATGAAACTCTCTATAGCCGGTGATGCGACTAAAGCGCGAGTGACGCGTTGCGTTGACGAGACTGTCAAAGAGCCTATCTATGCTGCAACGCACAAAGAAAAAGTGCGAGCGAGGGCGGTTTACGGAGGCATTCATGGCAATCGGCGTTTTCGGCGACGTGCCTGATCTGGAACAGGCGGCGGACACCCCGGAGGTCGGCCTCGAGGTCGGTTCGGCGATGTCCAAATCGCTGTACTGGATGTTCGAGATGGGCCATGCGGCGCTCGACCCGCTACGCATCATGGCCGATGCCGGCAGGCTGTATTACCGCAACCCCGCCAATCCGCTGAGCCATACCGAGATCGGCAAGTCGATGTCGGCGGCGTTCGAGATGTTCGAGCGCACCACGCGGCGCTACGGCAAGCCGGCATGGGGCATCGACGAGGTCAGCGTCGGCGCGACCCGGGTGCCGGTGAAGACGCAGACGGTGTGGGAGCGCCCGTTCTGCAAGCTGGTGCATTTCGAGCGGCAGTTCGAGCACGCGCCGCGCCGGCCGCAGCCGCGCATGCTGATCGTCGCGCCGATGTCCGGCCATTACGCCACGCTGCTGCGCGGCACGGTGCAGACGCTGCTGGCCAATCACGATGTCTATGTCACCGACTGGGTCGATGCGCGCGAGGTGCCCCTACACGCCGGGCGCTTCGATCTCGACGACTATATCGACTACCTCATCGAGATTTTTCAGCATCTCGGTGGCGGCGTGCATGTGGTGGCGGTGTGCCAGCCGGCGGTCCCGGTGCTAGCGGCGGTCGCCCGCATGGAAGAGCTCGGCGACCCCGACGTGCCGGCCTCCATGGTGCTGATGGGCGGGCCGATCGACACCCGCGAGAGCCCGACCGCGGTGAACGACTTCGCGCAGGCGCGCGGGCTGGCCTGGTTCCAGCGCAATGTGGTGACCACCGTGCCGTGGCCGCATCCCGGCGTGATGCGCGAGGTCTATCCGGGCTTTTTGCAGCTCCACGGCTTCATGGCGATGAATCTGGAGCGCCACATCCAGGCCCATGCCGACATGTTCGGGCATCTGGTGAAGGGCGACGGCGACAGCGCCGCCAAGCACCGCGAATTCTATGACGAGTATCTGTCGGTGATGGATTTGCCGGCTGAGTATTACATCCAGACGCTGCAGACCGTGTTCATCGACCATTCGCTGCCCAAAGGCGAGATGACCCATCGCGGCGAGAAGGTCGACCCATCGAAGATCCGCAATGTCGCGCTGCTCACCGTCGAGGGCGAGAATGACGACATTTCCGGCGTCGGCCAGACCAGGGCGGCGCATACGCTGTGCACCAATCTGCCCGAGGACAAGCGGGCGCATTACCTCCAACCGACGGTCGGGCATTACGGCGTGTTCAACGGCTCGCGCTTCCGCGCCGAGATCGCGCCGCGCATTTCCGATTTCGTGCTGACGCATAATTGGCCGCGCAAGGGTGATAATAAGCCGGCTCAAGAGTCCCAATAGGGCGGGTCGCCGAACGCCTCGCGCAGACAGTCGGCGACGGCGCGCAGCTTGGCGGAGGGGCGGCGGCCTTCGGGGTGGGCGAGGTAGATGTGCTCGGGTTCCGGCTCGACGCCGATGTGAATAGTGCGGAGCTGCCCGGCCTTGATGGCGGCGCCGACGATGAATGTCGGCAGCAGTGCAATGCCGAGACCCGCAATGGCGGCGTCGCGCATCATGTCGCCATTGTTGACCCGGAGCGTGACGTTGCCGCGCACCAGCACCGCGCCGTCCGCCGTGTGGAAGCGCCAGTCGGCAACGCCGCGATTGGTGTAGAAAATCCCGCGATGGCGGTCGAGATCGGCCAGGCCGGCCGGCGTGCCGTGCTGCGCGAGATAGGTGGGGGACGCCACCAGCACGCGCCGGCTGGACGCGAGGCGCCACGCCACCAGACGGGAATCCTCGATCGGCCCGTGGCGCACCGCGGCGTCATAGCCCTCGGATGCCGCCTCGATCCGGCGGTCGTCGAGGTCGATGGTCAGCTCGATCTGCGGGTGCTGTAGCAGGAACGGGTATAGCGCGGGGCCAAGATGCATGCGCCCGAAGGTGACGGGCGCTGAAAGGCGCAGCGGTCCCGCCAGCGTGCCGCGCCGCTCCGACAGGTCTGCGACCGCCTCGTCGAGGTCGCGCAGCGTGCGGCTGGCGCGCTCAAGGAACGCCGCGCCATCCTCGGTGAGCGAGAGCTTGCGGGTGGAACGGTGCATCAGCGATGTCCCAAGCGCGCGTTCCAGCTCGGCGAGGCGCTCGCTGACCACGGATTTTGACAGCCGTAGCCGCCGGGCCGCCTCGCTGATCGAGCCGGCTGCGGCGACAGTGACGAAAGCACTGAGTCCGTCGAGTTTCATCGTTCGGTTTTTCCAGAAACGAGGTTCATTATTTTCAGGCTAATCCGAACGGAGCGTTGCCGCCATATTGCTCGGTGAAACAAGGCAGGCCCTGAGCCGCTCAGTGGCCGCCCGCAGCACATTACCTAGGAGACTTTCCATGGGACGCCTCAACGACAAGGTCGCCATCATCACGGGCGCCAGCTCCGGCATCGGGCGCGCCAGCGCCCTGCTATTCGCGCGCGAAGGCGCCCGGATCGTGGTCGGCGCGCGGCGCCAGGCCGAGTTAGAGGCGCTGGTCACGGAGATCACCGCCGCCGGCGGCAAGGCCGTGGCGCTGGCCGGCGACGTGCGCTCGGAAGACTATGCCGGGGCGTTGGTGGCGCTGGCGGTGGAGCGCTTCGGCCGGCTCGACATCGCCTTCAACAATGCCGGCACGCTCGGCGAGGGCGGGGAGAGCACAGGTGTTTCCGCCGACGGCTGGAACGACGCGCTGGCGATCAACCTCACCGGCGCATTTTTTGGCGCCAAGCACCAGATCGCACAGATGCTGAAGGACGGCGGCGGCTCGGTGGTCTTCACCTCGACCTTTGTCGGCTACACCGTCGCCTTCCCCGGCACGGCGGCCTATGCCGCTTCAAAATCCGGCCTCATCGGCCTGACGCAGGCGCTGGCGGCGGAATATGGCCCGAAGGGCATAAGGGTGAATTCGGTGCTGCCGGGGGCGATCGACACGCCGATGTTCCGGGAGCGCAGCCCCGACCCGGCCGAGCAGGACTTCCTTGCCGGCATGCACGCGCTGAAGCGCGTCGGCCAGCCGGAGGAGATCGCCCGCGCGGTGCTGTATCTAGCGTCGGACGATGCGTCCTTCGTCACCGGCACGGCGCATCTGGTGGATGGCGGGTTGTCGATCACCCGGACTTGAGGGACGACCCTCTCGTCCTCATGGCCGGGCTTGACCCGGCCACCCAGGCATTCTTGGGCGAGGCGGCTAGAAAGTTGGGTCCCCGGGTCAAGCCCGGGGATGAGGGTGGTTCATGAAATGATGAGCGGCGTGGCCTCGCCCGCCCGCCGCCCAATGCGCTGGTTCAGTGCGCCCTTGCGAACATCTCGTTGAACGAATAGCCGGAGCCGCGCACGGTGCGGATCGGGTCGGGCTGGCGCGGGCGGTTGAGCGCCTTGCGCAGGCGCCCGACATGGACGTCCACGGTGCGCTCGTCGATATAGACGTCCTGGCCCCAGACGCCGTCGAGCAGCTGCTCGCGCGAATAGACCCGGCCGGGCGACTGCATGAGGAATTCCAGCAGCCGGAACTCGGTGGGACCGAGATGCAGCTCGCGGCCCGAGCGGTGGACCCGCTTGGTCTCGCGATCGAGCTCGATGTCGCCGGCGCGCAGCAGCGTCGAGACGTGGTCGGGCTTGGCACGGCGCAGCAGCGCCCGCACGCGGGCCACCAACTCGGGCACTGAGAACGGCTTCACCACATAATCGTCGGCGCCGGTGGCGAGGCCGCGCACGCGCTCGGTCTCCTCGCCGCGGGCCGTGAGCATCAGCACCGGCATGCGCTCGGTCTCCGGCCGAGCCCGCAGGCGCCGGCACAGCTCGATGCCGGACAGGCCGGGCAGCATCCAGTCGAGAATGACGAGATCCGGCACGCTCTCGCGCAACCGGGTTTCCGCCTCGTCGCCGCGTGCCACGCTCTCGACCGCGTAGCCCTCGGATTCCAGATTGTAGCGGAGAAGGAGGGTGAGGGGCTCCTCATCCTCCACGATCAGAATATTGGTCTGCATCTTTTATCCCCGACGGTTCGCCGGCCAAGATCACGTCCGTGACGTGGTCAATCAGATAGTTGGGGCATGATGCCGTCTGAAAACCGCGTCGCAGTCTTCGGGCATCATGCCCGGGGTCAGGCCGGGAACGCCACGCTGGTCAGGCTGGTGGTGTCCTGCTTGGGCCGTTCCTCGGTGAGGAGCTGGCCGGTCGCGAGATAATGCACGGTCTCGGCGATGTTGGTGGCGTGGTCGCCGATCCGCTCGATGTTCTTGGCGCAGAACAGCAGATGCGTGCACAGCGAGATGTTGCGGGGATCTTCCATCATGTAGGTCAGCAACTCGCGGAACAGCGAGGTGTAGAGCACGTCGACCTCGCCGTCGCGCTGCCAGACTTCGAGCGCGCGGGTGGCATCGCGGTTGGCGTAGGAATCGAGCACCATCTTGAGCTGCTCGAGCACGATGCCGGACATATGCTCGACGCCGCGTACCAGCTTCTGCGGGTGGAATTCGCCGCTGAGGGCGAGCACGCGCTTGGCGGTGTTCTTGGCGAGGTCGCCGATGCGCTCCAGATCGTTGGCGATGCGCATGGCGGCCACGATCTCGCGCAGGTCGCCGGCCAGGGGCTGGCGGCGGGCGATGGTGAGGATGGCCTTTTCCTCGATCTCGCGCTGAAGCAGGTCGATCGGGCCGTCGAGCACGATCACCTTCTGGGCGAGCTCGGCGTCGCGCTTGACCAGCGCTTCGACCGAGTCGGCGACGAGGCGCTCGGCCTGGCCGCCCATTTCGACGACCCTGCGGCCAAGTTCCTTCAGATCGGTGTCGAACGACGAGACGATGTGTTCGGTCATGGGTTCAGCCTCTTGTCGTCGCCGGATCAGCCGAAGCGGCCGGTGATGTAGTCGCGGGTGCGGGCTTCGCGCGGATTGGTGAAGATTTCAGCGGACGGGCCGACCTCGATCATCTCGCCGAGATAGAAGAACGAGGTGATGTCGGCACAGCGGGCCGCCTGCTGCATGTTGTGCGTCACGATGACGATGGTGAATTCCTGCTTCAGCTCGTCGATCAGGTCCTCGATCTTCGAGGTCGAGATCGGGTCGAGCGCCGAGGTGGGCTCATCGAGCAGGATGACTTCCGGGCGCACCGCGATGGTGCGGGCGATGCACAGGCGCTGCTGCTGGCCGCCGGACATGCCGAGCGCCGAGGTGTGCAGGCGGTCCTTGGTCTCATCCCAGATCGCGGCCTTGCGCAGGCACCATTCCACCCGCTCGTCCATCGCCGCCTTGTTCAGGCTCTCGTGCAGGCGCACGCCGAAGGCGATGTTGTCATAGATCGACATCGGGAACGGGGTCGGCTTCTGGAACACCATGCCGATGCGCGAGCGCACGATGGTGGAATCGAGGCTCTTGCCGAGCAGATCGGTGCCGTCGAACAGGATCTTGCCCTCCGCGCGCTGGCCCGGATAGAGCTGGAACATGCGGTTGAACACGCGCAGCAGCGTGGACTTGCCGCAGCCCGAGGGGCCGATCATCGCGGTGACGCGCTTCTCGGGGATCGCGAAGTTGATGTTCTTCAGGGCGTGGTTGTCGCCGTAATAGAAATTCAGCTTCTCGACCAGGAGCTTGGGCTCGGTGCCGGCCGGAGTGGCGCGGTTGACGGCGGAAGCGATGTCGATCGACGTTTCAGGTGCGAAATTCATGGTCCGTCTCACTTCATCTTCGCCAGGACGAGGCGGGAAATAATGTTCAGGGTAAGCACCCCGACGGTGATGAGCAGCGCGCCGGCCCAGGCCAGGGCGACCCAGTCGTCGAAGGGGCTGGCGGCATATTGATAGATCGCAATCGGCAGGCTGGCCATCGGCGCGTCGAGGCTGATGGACCAGCCATTATTGCCGAGCGAGGTGAACAGCAGCGGCGCGGTCTCGCCGGCGGCGCGGGCGACGGCCAGCATGATGCCGGTGACGATGCCGGCACG
>LNAP01005892.1_pt1 | contig 10733 bp, 8 predicted proteins | sample 602601 | NCBI WGS metagenome assembly LNAP01 (sample SAMN02440304, study PRJNA202911) | soil metagenome | biome: Subtropical and temperate rainforests or woodlands; isolation source: soil samples (1 kg each in a 20% v/v slurry with milli Q water) were... ...
GCGAAGCTGCCGCCGTTCGTGCTTCCCCACGTAACAGTCTGACCCGCGGTGCTCACCGGATTGCCGCTCGCATCAGATAGCTGCGCCGTCACCGTTACTGTCCCGCCAGCGTTCACCGTCGGTGTGCTCAACGTGACGATGTACTTCGTCGCCGTCGGCGTGCCGCCCACGGTCGTCACCGGCGCACTCGTGCCCGTGCGGCTGCTGCCGTCGGTCGCGATGAACGTATATGTAGGACCGGTGCTCGTTGTGAACGTGATCGTCGCGAGACCGTTTCCATCGGTCGTCGACGTCGGCAACGAGAACGAACCGCCCGTGCCCGTCTTGCTCCACGAAATCACCTGGCCCGATTGGCTCACCGGCTGATCGTTCGCGTCCACGAGCTGCGCGGCGATCGTCACCGTTGCACCAGCTGCCACGCTATTCGCGCTCGAGGTCACGCGATACCGAGTACCGACGGACGGCGAACCACCGGTCGTCGTGATCGTACTCGACTGCCCGGTGATGTTCCCCGTCGTCGCTTTGACGACATGATTCGCGCCGACACTCGCACTCGTCGTGAACACGATCTGCGCGATCCCGTTCGCGTCCGTCGAGCTCGTGGACGATGCAAACGATCCACCGCCGATGCTGGTCCAGGTCACGACCTGGTTCGCCGCCTTCACGGGATCGCCCGTCGGGCCGGCGAGCTGCGCGAAGATCGTCACCGATCCACCCGCGGGCACCGCCACCGCACTCGGTGTCACCAGATACTGCGTGGGATTCGCCGCGGTCGCGGCGATCGGCGCGGCCTGGCCAGTGATGTTGCCAGTCGTCGCGCTGATGACGTAGGTCGTCAACGCTGCGCTCGTCGTGAACGTGACGGTGGCGGAGCCATTCGAGCTCGTGAAACTCGTCGGCGCGCTGAACGTGCCGCCGTTGTTGCTGGCCCACGCGACCAGTTGGTTCGGGGTGGGCACGTTGTTGTTGTATGCGTCGACCAGCTGCGCGGTGATCGCAACCGCGTTGCCGGCGACGGTCGTCGTCGTTGACGGCGTGACCGCGTAGCGCGTCGCAGCGCCCGCAATCGTCGAGATGGTACCCGACGTTCCGGTGAGTCCTCCCGTCGTCGCCGTCACACGCGCCACCGTTCCAGCGACGGTATTCGGCGTAAAGGTCACGGTGGCAGTGCCGCTCCCGTTCGTCGTGCTCGTCGGCGACGCGAACGAGCCGCCGGCGTTGCTCGACCACGTCACGACTTGGCCAGACAGCGCCACAGCGACGCCTGCAGCATCGCTCAGCCGCGCAGTGATGGTGACGTTTCCACCCGCACCGACCGACGCCTGCGACGAGCTGACGATGTAGCTCGCCGGTGTTCCGTTGTTTCCGCCACCACCGCCACCGCCACCACCGCCACCGCCTCCTCCGTTGCTCGAGCCGAGCAAAAACCGCGCGGACGTTGCGATGCCCTCGACCGCAGCGAATGCTTCGACCGGCGTGATCTGCGAGGGAAGCGTGATCTGGTTCGACGCGAGGCCCTGGCTATCGGTGACCGATGTCGGCGCAGAGAGCGTCGCCGCATTCGTGGCCGTCCAGTTGACGGTCACGCCTTCGACCGGTATGCCGTCGATATCGGTGACCTTCGCGACGAGCGACTGCGGGAGCGTCGTTCCGGGCAGACCACTCTGTCCGCCGCCCGAGAACGCGACCACGGCCGCAAGCTTCGCGGCACTCGCTTGCGCGGTGAACGTCGCGCTCAAAGTGCCGACGGTCGCAACAATCAACTCGGCGCCCGGCACGTTGCCGAGCCGGTAAGTGGTCTTCGCGGCACCGTTAACGTCGGTCGTCGATTCGGCATCGCCGACCTGTCCCGTGTTCTTCGACGCCCACTTCACCACGACGTCGGGAACCACGTTCTCGAACCGATCCGTGACTTTCACGGTGAGCGGCAGCTCGAGCAAGCGGCGCACGACGGCGCTCTGCTTGTCGCCCGAGAGGACTCCGATGGCGAAGGGAACGTCCGGCTTCGCCGTTTCGGGAATCGTCGCGCTGACGCCGTCGGCGCCGGCGGTGAACGTCTGTTGGCCCGCGACGCGTCCGAGGCTGATCGTCGTCGTGGCCCGACCCGAGGCGTAGGTCGTCGCGGTGGACGGACTCGCCGTTCCACCCGTCGGCACGACGAACGCGATCGGAATTCCAACGAGCAGCGAGTTGTCGCTCGCGCGTGCTTCGACCACGACCGGCACCGGCAGCAAGGCACCGACTTTGTCGATCTGATTGGCGCCGCTGATGACCGTGACCTTCGCGACCGGCGGCATCAGTGTCGCATTCGCTTGATCGGTGATGCGATTCGGCGTGCGTGCTGTGACGATGACTGCGCCGGCGCTTCCTTTAGATGTCAGCGAAGCCGACGCCCCGTTGGCGGCAATTGTGGCGGCATTGCCATCGGAGACCGACCACGCGATCGGCGCCGGAACGACCGCGCCGTCTTTATCGAAGGCGGTCGCCGTGAGCGTCATCGACCGCGACGCCGGCACCGAGAGCGTCTTCGGCGAAATCGTGAGTCGAGTCGCGTTCGCGCCCGGGCCGACATACGTGAGACTGAGCGACGTCGGCGGCGCCGCGGTCTCGTTGAGCGCGCGCGCGAGGACGCGAACCTTGGCGGTGAAGTAGATCGTCGTCGCGTCGCGATATTCGATCACCGCATCGAACCACGCTTCGCGCGTCGAGATCTTGACCCGGAGGTCGAGGTCGAGATTCGGGCTGGCGGGGTTGAATGAGAACGTGGTGTCGAGCGCTGCGGCCGGTTGTCCGACGCGCGTCAGGACGATGCGGACCCGATCGTACTTGAGGCCGAAATCATCGAGCGCCTTCGCGACTTCTGCCGCCTCAGCGGTAAATGCGGGCGCGAGACCGATGCGGCCAAGCTCCACGGACGGGGCGCTCGGGCCTTCCGAACAGGTTACGGTGAGGCCGGCGAGAAGCGGAACGCCGCACGCTCGGACCGCCGACAAAATGACGCGACGAATCGAGCGGATGGGGGCGAATGCGTGAGTACGCAAAGCTGGAGGGACTCGGGAGGGAAGCGCGGCTGTATTTCGTGTATTACCAACGATCTACCGCGATCCGATCGATGCGCGCACTGACGACCTGATGCACCGGCGAGCAACAACAGTGGTGGTCGGCTCGTGCATTTACAAGGGCTTGGCACAAAGTCTAGCAGTGCATCGATTTGGGAGGCGTCACCTCAACTAGCCGGTTACTTAGACTTTTGGTGTTTGTGGCGTTTGCGCAACACTCGCCTAGGTAAAAAACGGCCGGCCCGGCCGCTAACGTTGAGTCTCATCAGGAAATGGGACATCTGAGCGTGAGGCAATAACACGTGGCAAGACGAAGCCGGGCGCGGCGACGCCCAAAACCGACTACCGACCGGCGGACGCCAGAGGAGCGGCTCGAGGCGATGGTGCGCGAAGACAATCTCGACCGCGCGCATCGCATGTTCGCGCGCATCCTCGACGATCTCGACGCGCAACCGGAGCCCGGGCCATGGATCTCCGGCGCCCGCACATTGGCCGATCGGCTGATCGTCAGCGAGGACGCGTTCTACTATATGGCTGAGAAGCTGACGGAGTGCTTGCTGTTCTCTGATCCGGAGCTCGTCCGGATCGGCGACGCGATGGAGGAGATCGAGCGCGCGCACGGCCTGCGCGAGGGCGAGTACTGGCGCATCGATGAAGCGCCGGAGGAGTGGCGCGCACTGGACAGCGAATGGAACCGGCGCGCCGATACGCTGGTCGACGCGACACTTCGCGAGTTCGGGCACGGTGACGTCGCGGATCTTCGTGCGCGCGATCGCGACGAGTACGATGCGCGGTGTGACCGAGGTCAGATCGATGTCTGGGGCGACGAGGAAGAGGACGAGAGCGACGTGTAAGTCAGCGCGGGTTTCACGACGTGATCCGAAGCATCTGTCGCAGCGTCTCGGCCAACCGCTCCCGGATCCGAGACGGTGCAAGCACCTCGGCCTCGGACCCATACTGCAACACGTGCCGGACCGCCCAGGCGTCGTCGGCGAGAGGATGACTCACGACGAACGAGCCGTCCTCGCCCGATTCTCCCTCCTCTCGTTCGGCGATCCAGCGCGCGATGCGCGGCGAATAGCGAACGACGAGCCGGTCGGCGACCGACGCAGATAACGCGCGCTCTCCGCCTAAGAGCAGATCCTTCGCTTCGCTCAGGATGACGTCCGTTGGAGCAAACGCTTGGTCAAGCTTCTTCGCCGACTGCACGCGATCGACGCGAAAGAACCGCGTTCCTCCGGCCCGCTCGCAGTGCGCAACGAGGAACCACGCGCCACGCACGGGCAGCACTGCGTACGGATGCACGATGCGCTCAGTGGACTCCGACGAATCACCACGGCGATAGACAATTTGTGCTTTGGTCGCCGTAGCAGCGCTCGAGCGAAGCACCTCGAGCGTTTTCTCATTGGGCGTTCGCGGCCCGCTCGCGTACCAGAGATCGTTCCGCGCCTCCGTCTCCGGCATCGAAACGATCGCCCGACGCACGCGGGCCCGTGCCCGGTCGATCACATCACGCTCGCTCGCCGACACGGATGCGCCGAGGATCGCGAGGCCGAGCTCGAGTGCGCAGAGCTCGGGGAGCGTGATCCGAATCGGCCGCGCAAAATGCGGCGATTCGACGGACACGGAATCAGGTTCGAAGAAGATGCGGACCGCTTCGACGTGGCCGGGAGGCGGCTCGTCGTCGCGCTCCGTCAGTGCGCGCAGATCGTCGAGCAGTGTGAGCGCGTCCATCCCCGCCATCGACTCGACGTGCGTGAACGGCACGTCGCCCTTGTCGACGACGAGCGGCATGAGCCGAAGAAATCTCTGAAGTCGCTCGCCCGCGTCGATGCTCATACGTTCGACTCCGGCGTGTACGCGGACAACGTCGCGCGAATCACCGCGTGATAGTGCTCGACCACACTCGGCGGAGAGACGGGCACGACCTCGCCGGCGAACGACATGATCCAGCGGACGAACGAGTCGACGCGACGCACCTGAAAGCGACGCTGCGGCGGCATTCCCTCGACTGCAGCGCCGAGCGAACGAATCGCCATCGCCGCGCCGCTGTCGCCTCGGATCTCGATGATCATCTCCTCGGGTGCTTCTTCGCCGAGCTCCCAGGATTCCTTCGAGCGTGCATGCGCGGCGAGGTCGAAGTCCTTCGGAACCTCGTAGTCGGGCGACTGCGGCTTCTTCGCGTTCGCGACGACGCGTTGCATGCGGCTCACGCGGAATTTGCGCAGCGCATTCGCCGCCACGTCTCGGCCGGCGAGATACCAGTGCCCGCCCGTGAAGAACAAGCCATATGGTTCGACGCTGCGCTTGTCCGTGACGTCGCGATTCATCGAGTGATAGATGAAGTCCACTCGCTTGCGACGCAGCAGCGCTTCGCCGATGACGCTCACCGCCGGCGCCGACGCTGCCTCGGGAACGCGCGCGGAATCTGTCTCCGATTCACCGGCGACCGACCCCAACGCGACGCCGAGGTCGTACGTCAGCTTCGAGATCGCAGACTCGGCGTCGCGCGTGAGCGCTTCGTCGCCCGCGCCCTTCGCGCATCGCGCCGCGCGCAAGAGTGCGGAGAGCTCGTCGGGCCCGAAGATGAGATTCGGGACGTCTCGATAGCCCGCGGGCGGAAGAGATGAGGCGGCCGATCCCGCAGACGTCGAGGCAAGCGCGAGGTACGGCAAATAGAGATCGCGGCCCCGGACGTAGTAGTGCTGCGTGAGACCTTCGTCGTGCTCTTCTTCGCGCACGCGGATCGGAATGCCGAGCGCGCGGAGCTCGTCCTTGTCGCGCTCGAACATGCGCGCGATGGTGTCCGGCTCCTTGTCGGCACCGTACGCGGGGACGACCGCCTTCAACTCGGCGAACGTGGCGCCGTATCGGTGTGCGAGGAGCGCGGCGAGGAGGTCGATCCAACGCTGCAGCTTGGCATCGGCAGGTTTCACAGAACTAGTATGACTCCGACGACGCATTCGATGCTAGCCCGCGTTTGGACGAATGACGGCCGGACGTGCAATGCCTCCACGGATCGCCTGCGCCAACTCACCGGCATACGTGTCCCACATGCGCGATCCCTCGTGCACCAGGTAGTCGGCCATCGTTGGCGTCAGCTCACTGCCGCCGAGAAAGGCGCTGATGCGGAAACGCATATAGCCTGTTTCGGAGTCGACGTCGAAGTTGCCGGAGCAGAGGCGGGTGTTGATGCATGCCATTGCTTCGGCGACGGCGGCGCGGCGTCCCGCGGGCGCGGGTTCGGGTGCGAAGGTGCAGCTGCAGACGATGTCAGCGTCGGCGTCGGCGATGAAGCACACTTGGTATGTCACACCACTGCGCGTGAGCAGCACGTAGCGCGTGTTCGTCGAGCGGCCGACGGCGTAGCCGTGCTGATCGAAGACATCGAGCACGGGCGCGAGGAGCTCAGCTTCGCGGCGTGCGGCGTCCGGGGCGACTTGGGCTCGGAGCGGCGTCGAGTCCGTGGAAGTGAACTGTCGCCCGGTGGTGAGGTCGAGCCAATGGGTTTTGCCATTCTCGCGAGCGAGCTCGATCAGGCTGGGCTCATCATCGTTGGACCGTGTATGCGTGCGCATGCTACTGGGCGGTCGTCAGCTGTGTGCCGGCGCCGACGATTTCGGCAGCTCTGAGTCCGTTCGGCAGTACGTAGCCGGATTCCGACGACGGTCGGATGAGCTCGAGCGGATCGTGAGAATCCCGCGATTTGGCGTCGATCATGGTCCTCCACGTGTGGACGAGGACATGTTGGCGGGGGGGACTGACAGTCGTGGCGGTGCGGCTAGATGTCTGATTTCCGGTCGCCCGGCGAGTAGTCAGAGCTCCTGCGCTTCTGCTGTTCGCGGGCAAACATCCAAAGGCAGGAGACCGTCGCGGCGCATCCCGCGACGAATCCGGAGATGAAGGTCCACATGCGGGGTTGCTCGGCTCGATCGGTGTGACGGGCGTCCGCCGACACTCGGTATGGCTTGGTTTTGGAAAGCCGAGGCTCTGAAAGATGAGGCCTCGGATTGGGATCCGAGGTCAAATATTGAGATGGCGTCTGACAGTCTTTGCTAAACGGCGGGCAGCTTGCGGAACGGCGGAGAAGCAGATCCCTCGCTTCGCTCGTGATGACGGCTACCGGGATGCTACTCGTGATGACGGCTACCGGGATGCTGCTCGGGATGACGCTATCGGGATGCTTCGGTCAATCAGCGGGAACGATCGCGACGCGCGCCGCCCTTCTCCGCCCAAGGACGAAGATCGCGACTCCGGCCAGGTTCGTCGCGACGAGCACGGTCACGATCTTCGCCGAGAAGATGCGCCAGTCGGCGACGTCGATGATCGGGAAGATCGACAGCACCGAATAGAGCACCGACATCGCGAGTCCCGACATCGCCGCGCCCTTGAGCCAGAGCGACGGCCGCTCCGCGAGCCGATGCGCGGCGAACAGCGGAATCGAGAACATCGCGATGTACGCGAACGCGTAGAAAATCCCGCCGGCGTTCTCGAGCACTTGGAAAGCTTCCTGCAATCCGACGCCCACCTGGCCCGCGAGCGTGAACGCGAGCGTGAGACCGCCGACGAAGAGGATGGAGTTCGTCGGGGTGAGATACCGCGGATGGAGCGTCGTGAACCACTTCGGCAAAAGCCCGTCCCAGCCAGCAACCATCGGCAGACGCGTCGTGCCGGCGAACATCAGGGACACGTTGCCGATCTGCCTGAGGAGGAGCAGCGCGATGAGCAGCGGCGCGATCATCGACGCCCAGCCCATTCCGCGGAAGATCATCGTGAGCGTTTGCGGAATCGGGCTCACGAGGTCGATCTGATCCTTCGGCACAATCGCGACGACGGTGCTCGTGCCGAGGATGAACATGAGCGCGATGATCGGTGACGCGATTACGACGGATCGGCCGATCGTGCGCGCGGGGTTCTTGCATTCGCCGGCGAGCAGCGCGACGTACTCGAACCCGCTCAACGCGCCCAGCGCCATCTTGCCGAGCAGGTTGAGATTGAGCGCGGTGAGCGGCGGGAACGATGCGGCGAAGGGATGGAACTCGGTGATCTGGCCGCGCGAGAGCGCGACGAACGGCACGATGAGCAGTGCGGCATACGTCAGCAGCTGCGCGGTGCCGCCGATGCTCTGCATCCACTTCCCAACGCGAAGGCCGAACAGTGCGAGAATCGTGATGACGACAACCATCGTCGCACTCACCACCGGTGTGTACCATGCCGCATCGGTGAGCCAAGTCGCGCTGGCGCCGGCGAGATAGGAGAGGTTCGTCGCCATCATTACGCCGAACGTTGCGAGGATGAGGATCGCGAACGCCCACAGGTTCCACGCGGTGAGGAAGCCGCCGAACTCACCGAAGCCGACGGTCGCCCACTGATACAGGCCGCCCTCGAGGGGCATCAGACGATTCAAATAGATGACGACGGCCGCTTGCGGCAGATAATAGAGCGCCATCGCCGCGAGCCAGAACACGACGTGGCCGGTGCCCAGCTTGGCCGCGGTACCGACCCAGCCCGAGCCGACGATGAACATGATCTGGGTGAGGACGAGCGTCGGCAGTCCGAGCTCTTTGCGGAGCCCCGCGGTGTGCTGCTCAACGTTCCGTACGCGCTCGCCGGAGGTGCTCACTCGCCGTCGCCGTCGTCGAGGGTCGCAAGACCTTACCGGCGGGTACGGCGGAGTGCAAGCGGGTTGTCATCACGAGGCATCCCGAGGCCGTCATCACGAGCGAAGCGAGGGATCTGCTTTCCCGAACGGCGGTAAGAGCAGATCCCTCGGTCGCTTCGCTCCGGTCGTGATGACGCCTCGGGAACCTCCTACTGGCCCGCGTACTTCGCGATGAAATCGAGCACGTCGCGACGATCGACGCGGAAGACGCCACCGGTGCCGCCGCACGATCCGTTCATTCCAAACGACGTCACCCCGGCGACGACGTTACTCGTGCCGACGAAGTTCGGACCGCCCGAGTCGCCGAAGCACGTGCCGCCGGTGGACGCGTTATTCGAGAGCATCAAGGAAAACGATCCGGTGAATCCGGTATTGATCTGCAGCAGGTGCGGCTCGGCGCTCATGCGGATTTTTTCCGCGACGAGTTTCACCGTGTTGATGCGCTGCACACCGTATCCGACTGACGTGAACGTCGTCTTGCTGCTCGGCTTCAGCGCATCGAGCTGATTCTCCGACGGCAAGCGACCGTACGCCGACGCCGGCAACGTGATCGGCGACTTGAGCTCGATGATGCCGACGTCGTGCAGGAAGAACGCCGCCTCCGTGAAAAGCGGATGTGAGTGCCACGCCTTGGCCTCGACCGCATTCGGTCCCGCGAGCGGATAGTTGTTGTTGCCATTCTCGACGTCGGATTCGATGAAGACACGCATACCACTGAACTCGCCGGGCTCGCCCGTGCAATGGCCGGCGGTCAAGACGATGCGTGGCGAGAGAAGCGTTCCGCTGCATCGAAACGCCGGTTCGCCGTCAACCTCCATCAGGATCAGCACGACGGCAGGATGCGCGTTGCCGTCGAGCGTACCGCGTGTGATGAACGATGGCGTCGACTCTGGCGCGATGCTCGGCGTCGTGACGCTGCTGTTCGTGTCGCACGCCGCGAGCGCGATTGCGCTGGCGGCGAAGAGGGCGCGCGTTTTCATGACGAGACAGCCTCGGAGGGAGTTGAGGCTGACATTGCCGCCGTTGTGATGAGCCGTCAAGCGAGCGAGCGACGCCGTGAGACGGCTCGGAAATATTCTTTGCGGCCCTGCGGAGAAACGATGATGTACGGCCGGGACGACGACGGCAGATTGCTCGCCCAATCTCAACCTCGTCGCGAGGCGAACATGCCCGAATTCACGATGGACCAGATCCTCGACGCGCTCGACCAGCACCACCAGCGCGCCACGTACAGCGCCGTCGCCGCACTCCTCGACCGCCAACCGCGGACGCTCATGCAGGGCCGCGACCGAAATCCCCGGTCGTCATGGATCGTGAGCCGCAAGAACGGCGAGCCGACAGGCTACACGACCGACGACGTGCACCCTTCGTTGCGCGAGCGCGACGTCGTGATCGACTCGAAGGAGGAGCTGACGCGCTGGCTCAGCGCGGTGATCCAGTAAGGGCGCGAAAAGCAGATCCCCTTTCGTCGCTTGCACTCATCGAGGGCGGCGAAAAGCAGATCCCTCGCTTCGCTCGTGATGACACGGTGCTACGGAAGAATTACCGTCCCGAGCGTCGCCTCCTGCCCCGCGCTCACGACGACGTTCGGGACGACCATCCGTCCAAGCGACGCGCTGCGCGGCGGATCGACCGCAACGATGTACGTGTCGCCGGCACGCGCCGGGATCCCGGTCCACCACGTGCTGCGTGTGACATACGAAAACTTGAATGCGCCGCTCGCGTCGGTCTTCGCCGTCGCGAGCGTGGACCACGTGTTCTCCGGCGTGCCGGGCTTGCCCAAGTAGAGACGGAGTGATGCGTCAACGACCGGCGCGCCGGTCCCGTTGCGCGCGCGCACGATGCCGGAGATGGTCCCCGTGCGCGTCGCATCGGCGGCGCGGATCACCGGCGAGAAGATGAAGCCGCTGTCGGTGCTCGCGGGATTGATCTCCTGCGGCGGAATGAACGCCTTGCCGACGTCGAAGTCGATGACGGCGACGGCTCCGGTCGACGGCACTTTGATCTGTTCG
>LNAP01005894.1_pt1 | contig 10732 bp, 4 predicted proteins | sample 602601 | NCBI WGS metagenome assembly LNAP01 (sample SAMN02440304, study PRJNA202911) | soil metagenome | biome: Subtropical and temperate rainforests or woodlands; isolation source: soil samples (1 kg each in a 20% v/v slurry with milli Q water) were... ...
GCGAGTCGCACACTAAGTTCACAACTGTGCAGACCGACTTGACCGCTCTCGGCAAGACGCTGCACGAGCGGATCAACCAGGTGATCAAGCAGACGGATGCGAACATTGAGCTCACCACCTCGCAGCTCACCGCCAAGCACAGCGAAACCATGCACAAGGTACAGAGTCTTGGGGATTCCTTCGCGCACCTCGCGCAGCAGCAGTTTGACTTGTGTGCTCTGCAAGAGAAGCAACAGCTGGACCTCAGCAATCTCACCGTGGAGCTGAACACAGCCAGGGTTAAGTTGGACGAGAAGGTCAGTACCTCAATGGCGTCACTGCAAAGCAATCTGGCGATCCACACCAAGAGCCACCAAGCTGCGCTGGCCGAAGAGAAATACGATCTGCTGCAGCTCACCAGCCGCGTGGCGCTTCTGGAGCAGCTGATTCGCTACGGCCAGGACCTCGAGGACTACAACAACACAACTACGTTCGATAAGAATGACCGGTCCGCAGGAGTCGCGGTGCGCACCCTAGCACCCCGCCCGGCCGACCCCGAGGTGCGCCAGCAGCTAAAAGAACTGAAATTGGGACTTGACGAGGTGCGCGACGAGGCCTCCTCCGCGCGCTCCGAAATGGATTCCCGATTGGACACTTTCAAAGTGGGACTGGCAGCTTTGCGGACGCAGTTTGAAGACGAAATGGAAGAGATTAAGGAAAGCGCGGACAATGACCAGAAAAGGTTTGGCCGTGTTGAACAGATGCAGAAGTCACTTCAAGCGCAAATTGATGTGCTCCAGGTTTGTATGAATCCTGTTTTAAAGTTTTCATTATTTCCCTAATTTCTGTTTGGTATTTTGGTTCACAGGATGAAATTCAGGAGATGGGTCAGCTTGTGCATAACACAGAATCGGAACAGAAAGGTAATGCTCAAACATAATTCATATAAGTGGACTCAATGTTGATCTTTATCTGAGTTGTTTTTCATACAATGCAGCTGCCACGAAGAAACCTTCGTCTCCAGTGCGTCTGATGCGCTCTGCCTCTGCAGAGAGTCCAACTCGTGGTCCAGGTCCTGTTCCTGTTCCTTCGACCAATCCTACCGTGGTTGCCATGTTGAATGAACCTGACAAGGAGGAAGCTACTTCGAGTGACACTGCTGCGGGTCAGCGCACCAACTCCTCGACAGGTTCGGACAAACCGAGCTCCACCTTTGCTTCTCCTCCCATGTCACCAGAGAAGCCAAACTTCGCCTCGCTGAGAGCGGCGATGTTGGCACCAGCACCGGCTGCCACACGCACTCCACCACGACCTGGCGCGGGCCTGGAAGATAGTTTTGACGAGGGTTCTAGTTTTGAAGGCAGTGATGTGTTTCCATTGTCCCCCACTACTCCCACGCCCGCCTCCCCTGCAGTACCCGGGCTAGCAGCTGGGTGGAACAAAAAACCCTCCGCTGCTACTGGATGGAACACAAAGAACAAAGCAACCGAAGAGGTGTCTCCGTTCTCTCCCGGCAGCGAAGCCTCTCCGCCCCCTAAAGCCAAGCTGAGCATTCAGACCTTTAGCCCCGCCGCAACCAAGCCGGGAGCGCAGCAAAACACTGTGCCGGACACTCCTGATTCTCCCTGGGATGTGGACAGCGAGGACGAAGAGGAAGAGGATAAGGACCAGGACGAGGAGGATGTAAAGAGTGAAAAGAGTGACAGTGCACCCGCGCGGAAGCTTGCCGGCGCTGCAAAAGACTCAAAGGAGGACGACGACACGAGCAGTGTCGACTCCGAGGTGAAGATCAAGCACACTCCGCCGCACAGCTCCAGCATCTCGAAGTTGGTGATCCCCAGTGCCTTCGGTGGGGCAAGTGGTGCTGCCAAGGGGCCTCTGTCCAATCCAAAGGCTATTTCTGGACCGAGCGTAGCGTCCGTAGCGCAGTATTCGGGTTCAGGTGCATCCACTGCAGGGGCAGGTAAGTCGCCTGCCAAGGCCAAGCTGAGCGGTTCGTTGTTGAGTTCGGGTCGATCCAGTGGCCCTAGTCTGGGATTTAAATAAGTGTGTCCTTGCGCAGGAAGGATATCTTTATGTGGACTTTGATGTGTATATTTACAGTATGTATTTTGGGGATTTTTTTTTTAAGAATATAGAAAAGCACTGATTTGATTCAAATTTTAGCATGCAAGATTATCGTTTGGGACAATATTGAGCAACAAATGACTATTTGACGTTGAAAAATAACCACCACGTATTGAAACAGGATATGAAAAAACCCTAAACACTACTTGGTTGCTGGTGGAACATGGTCGAGAGATAGGATAATGGACGGGTGACTCCGGCCTTCCACGGTCGCCTTCTTCGCCGCAGTGAGCGCTTGCGGCGTGCGGAAGTCGGTAATCACATAACGCGCGTCCTGCACCTTTGGAGGAGAGTACGGTGCGAAAGGAATCTTCACTTCACCTATCAGCTGGTCATTGATGAAGCCCTTGTAGTGCAGACTGACGAACAGCTCCGACATGCTGTTCTTGGCCGAGTCGCTCGTCCCGATGCCATGCAGTGGGATCAGGATCGGCGCTTCGGCAGACCAGTCCGCAACCACATCAGCTTGAAGTACCTTAGTGGTGAACTGGAACTTGCCAAAGCGTACTTTGATGTACGGATGAGGAGTGCGCAGCGTGTCGAGGTGGAACAGATCCTCTACTCGGAGTCCCGTGAGCCGCAGCTCGCCGAGTGTCTCCAATGCGTCCTCAGGGCTGTGCGGCGAGAGATTCGACATTGAATCAACTTTCACGCCGAAATCGCGACCTTTCTTGGTTTGCGAACGGAACAGTCCCTTGAACGCACCGCCGAGACTGAAAACAGCCGAAGCAGAAGTTTGACCCGGTTCGGCCGTGCGAGGCCGCGCAGAGTGCAGAATCTGCACATCGAGCGGGTATTCACTGGAATAGTCCGTGCCGTAAACACGCTCGAGGGGGCTGCTACGTGTGAGCGAAGTGTACTTGCGCTCACTGAAGGTAGAATGACTGCGCACGTCCTGGATTATCAGCGCGATGCAGTCAACCAGAGCTTGCTGGCGGATCTCCTTGGCTGCGCGCATCATCTCTTGCTCTTCCGCTTCTTCGTTTCTCTCAGCTTCTGCCTCCGCATCGGCCTCGCTCTGTGCCATAGCCTTCTGCGCCAGAATGGCACCCTCTTCGGGTGTCAGGGGTGGCAACGAGCGTCTCGGCTGAGTAGGTGTGGCTGCCGCCGGGTCGGGGCTCTGTCCGCCAAAGAAGCCCCCAAACAAACTTCCGCGTCTTGTGACGGGCTGAGGGGCAGCTGCGGGGGGAGGTGTACCAGGTGCATGTGGCAACACACCGCCTGGCTGGCGTCCCAACGGAGCATGCGGCGGAGATGGATTGGGCACCGAAAGAGGAGACGCTCCGGTGATGGAACCACGCGGAGCCGGAGTGCCCGTGACAGAAGAACGTGGCACCGGCGACTTTCTGCGCGCACTGTACTTGGGAACACCCTTCAGACCCAGACAAGTCTCCAGCAGAGACGCCAGACCCACCGCATCAGCAGGAGTCTTTTCCGCTTCCGCGACCATCTTTTTCATGACTTTGTCAAACTCCTGCGACGAGATATCGTGCTCGAACAGTTCGCAGCAGTACTCGATAGTGATGAAGCGGTCGTTAATCGACTTGGCGACTTCGTGGTATTCAGGCGTTTCCTTCTTGTCTTCTTGCAAGGCGCTCATCAAACCCGCTCTCATGGATTGAATGTCTTTTCGCATTTGCTTTGTCTCACGCAGACCAAACACAGCTCCGTAGCGCTGCGCGATCTTAAACAGCGACAAATACAAGATAAACACCTTCTCTGCCGCGAGGTTCACCAACTTCAAGTAGCACGACTGCTTCAGAAAGGGTCTCTTTTGCTGCAAAAAGAACGTCACATCTTCCATGATGGCGGGAATGATGGGCTCAACTTCTTCGGTACTGCCCTCCAACTCAGGCAGAGTGTCCACCCAGGTCTTGTACAGCTGGTCATTCATCAGGTTCGAGCGCTCGTGGAAGACGTAAATGAACACAATGCAACACAGATGGTCGAGCGCGTTCAACGCCAAGCGGCGGAACGACTTCAAGGTGCGTCGCTCGATTCCTTTCTCCTTGCTGGCATTCGCCCCGGTATCCTCCTCGAACTTCTCTTCTTCCTTGGCGGCGTCAGCGACTCGATTCGGGGCGTGCAGCTGGTGGGCCTCGACGCGGTGCGCATCGTTGGCAACACTGGCCAGCCAAGTGGCGTACTCTGCGAGCTCATCCTCGACCACGCTGGCTGCCCAGTCTTTCGAGTCCAGCGCCGCGGACATTTGCTCGGAGAGGTAGAGAAACGAGGAAGTGTAGGCCATTAGCACCTCCGCATCGAGGCGACTCACGCTGTCCTGAAAACTCGGCGCGACGGTGTCCTTGTGAATGCGTGCATGCTGCAGGTAAGTAATCAACACCTCCGCGAGGTCTTCGGGAATCTGCGTAAAGAACTGCGCATCGCTTCGCTCCGTGTGCAGCGGCACCCACGGCACAACGTACTTGTACTTGCTGTTGTTGTCCGTTACGTCCTTCGAAGGGTCTTTCCACACGTTCAACACGTGGTTGGCGCGCTCACGCATCTCCAGTAACAGCACCGAGGTGTACCAAGACACCAAAATGTCGAAGTCCAGGAAGAGATTGAGCGTGGCGGCAGGCTTGGCGCGCAGAGCATACGGGCGCAGGGCGTGGTCGATGATGATCGCCAGGCGGTCGTTGTGCTTTAAGTACGTGTTGATCAGCTCAACCTTGCTGCCCAGTCCCTGCAAATTGTGACCAAAACAAGAACAAAAAGTTAATAAAACCAATGATTTTTGTATAATAATCGATAAGTATTTTACCTTTACAGAGGTCTTGCCGCTGTCTTCAAAGAAAGTACCCAGCAGACCCACAATCTCAATGAAATAACCATTGGCAAAAATCTCCAATGTACGCTGCAGATCCCCCTGCTCGCGGTAGTTCCAGCCACACAGCACGGCATCGCGGATGCGCTTCTCCGCCGTGTCCAGGTAGTACTCGATGCGATTGTTCGCCGTGGCCACTTCGTTGTCTTGTTTGATGTTCTGCGCCATCTTGAAATCCCGCTCCATGATCGCGCGCACCTCCTCTTCGACGTAGTTGTGGTTTCCTTTCAAACCGACGCCGAACAATGCAGCCATGTAGACGCGCAGGCGGCAGTCTCGGCGCAGGATGATGGACTTCTCCTTGAGCGCAATCTTGTCCTCTTTCTCGTTGTGCAGACCGATGTACTTGTCCAGCTCGCGCACGCGCCCTTCCAGTGCAATGGAATTCTCGTCCAAATCTGCGACCAGCTCGGAGCCCAAAGAGAGCTCTTCGGTCTCTGGCACTGCGTCTTCCTCAATTGCCGCCAAGAACTGGTCACCATCCATCGCCGCGGGGTTCGGCTTGCCAGACACGTGGCCGGACTGCACCAGCGAGCGGATCTGGCCTTTGAAAGAGCTAAACCACTTGCGTTCTTCAATCATGCTCTTTAACTCAGCTGCCGGACAGTTCGACACGAATATCTCGACGTCCGCCGGACGGAAAAAGCCCGGCTCGTTGGACTTTTTGTCCACCATGTAGCGATGCACCGACACGTAGACGGACAGCACTGAAGGAGACACCACAAAGACATCCTTCACCTGTTCCCAGGGAATCATCACATTCGCCTGGTTGGTCAGTCGCTCTTGGCACACCGCCACGAAGGCATTGGGAGAGTGGGTGAGGAAGTCGTTGCGCCAGGAGGCAGCTTTCAGTTCGACCGGTGCGTGATTCTTGGTGTTGGCAGGAGTGTCTCGGGTGGAGATGGAGGCGCGCTCACTGTGTGCAGAGGTGTCCATCATCTTCTGCGACTCCAAGCTATTGGCCTCGGCAAACTGAGTCACCGTGTTCCGGCCCCCAAAGGAACTGCCACCCTGCAGACTAACCGCACGTCGCACCCACTTGCGTCTGCGCGCCATCATCTTCGTCTGTTTGGTGTGGGACTTGCCTTGCTTGTAGCTCGACAAAATGGCTCCAAAGGTGTAACCGTACACCCAGCCCTGCGCGTCGGTCTCAATGTAGCTCTTGTCCAGACACCACTCTGAGCACCACTCAAAACCATCCGGAGGAGAGGCTGCATTGAGCGTCTCAAACTTGTAGCCGACGTTGTACGTGAGATCCGAGAAGACCGGCCTCGTGTAGGCCTTGGTGCTCCAATCGAACGGGTAATAAGGCTGGCGGCGCTGGTTCTCAAACACCTCCACGTCGATCTCGTAATTGTCTGGCTCTTCGCCCTTGGACCAATCCTCAGACATTACCTGGTTGCCGGATTGCTCCTGGGAGGCACCGCGGACAACCTTTGTGGGATCGTGGGAAGAACCACGGGACAGGGGAACTTGCTCCAACGAAGGGTTCGAATTGTTTTTGGTGAGAATGTCGGTGTGGTCCAGAGCGGTCTCCGCGGAGCCTCGTCCCGTTGCCACGAGCTCCAAACCTTCCATGGACGGCATCAAAGAGAACTCTTCGATGTCTTTCAGGTGCTCGGTGTTTACCGTGCCCGCGGGCACACACTCCGCATACCACCGCGTATTGAAGATGTTGGCTTCGATCAACCGAGGCAAGATGGTCATCACCGCCGGGGAGTTACCGTCTTCTTCGATGCGGTAGATGCGGAAGGTGGTCTCGCCCAGTGCATTGATGATATTGCTGTCGCGCTGGTGCACTGCGGGCAGCTTGAATCGGGTCATCGGAAAGGTGTATTCTTTGGACTTCTTGCGGAACAGAATCAACGGAATAAAACACGTGCCCAGGGTAAAGTTGGTGGTGAAATCGTCAAGACACACTTCAATGCGTAGGTACGTGGCATTTTCAAAGCCATCCTGCGCCTTAAAAGTCGCGTGACAATTCCAGTCGGGGTTAGGCGTGGGTGGCATCGAGACCGTCTTGAACTCCTGCAACCGGCCCAGAGCTTTGGAATTGCCGTGACGGTCGACGAACTTAATCTTCACGTGCATGCCACCCACGCCGATGGTCATCCGAGCGGGATTGGAGAGCTGCAGGCCGCGAGAATTAATCAACTCAATCCCGTAGGCTAAATTTATAGAAAAAGGGAACAACAATCAGAAGAAAGCCTTTTCACGATACGTACTCAAGATGCTGGCATCGAAACCTACCTAGCTGCACATTAAGGGGAACCTCGCTGATGACATCGAGCTTCTGTCGAAGAATCTGCGCGGTCAGTCTCTTGTGCCCGATGACCATCTGTGCCATGCTGTTTCCGTGGCAGAGCAAAAAACACACACCAGTGTTCGCTCGGTCTATTTCCGGATACTTCGGCATAAGCGCATCCTCCGGCGACGCGTTCTCTTCTTTCGCTGACTGGTCTTTGTCCTTGTCTTTCTTGTTGCGACGCAGAATGCGGTCCGCAAAGGAGTCCTCGTTCATGTCGACATAGATGTGATCTCCTTGATCTGACTTCATAACCACGTTGTCAAACATGGCGACATTGTACGTGGACGCCTCGCCCAGCACCGAAGTGGCGTCCTTGAGGATGGAGCGCAAGTTCTTGCCCACGGACAGCAGGTCATCTTGAGCTTGGTGAATGATCGCTGTGGGATTGCCGGTGACCACAGAGCGTGCGGCCCCGATTGCAGTGCCAGCCACGCCTACAGCTGCTCCGACCGCGACATCCGTGGCACCCGAGACCACTCCGATGCCCACATTCGCCACGCCGAGGACGGCTCCCTTCACCGCCCCGCGGATACCTAGGCGCACGTTGTTGATCGTGCCGAAAACGCCTTTTTTCGCGTTCGCAGCCGCAGCCTCTTTCTCCAGGAGTGCCTTTTCGTCACGCGAGAGCTCACCGGTGGCACTGAAGGAATGGATCTCGATGTCCATGATGTATTCCTTGGGCTTCATCGAGTCCGCGGACATAATGATGCTGTGGAGGTTCTTGAACGGCGTGCACTCGTCGTTGACGCGCAGCTCGAAAGGACGCTCAATAGCTAGCACCAGACGGCCCGTGGCGCTGTGCCCGTCAGAGCGCTGCACCGTGCAACGTGCCGTATAGGAGCAATTATTCGCCCAGCTTGGCAGCTCCGAGGGTTTGATCAGCCCTTTCCAGAAGTCATACAGCATGATCAGCCAGCGTGTGCAGACCCACATGGAGAGGCGGTTGTAGAACTGGATGTTGATAAATTTGGAGTCATTCGGCAGCAAATTCAACTGCAGGCAGTTCTTGGGAATGGGAGGGTGCCAGGAGCACTGCTTGGTGCTGAGCATGAGCCGACTGGCGTTGACTACACGTAGATGGGTGCGGTTGTAGACAGGTCTAGAAGAGTTCCGGAGAAGCGTGGCGGCTTCAGCACCGGAGTGGGTCAGAGAACTCGCATCCCACAGAAGATCTTGCAGCATCTCCTTCGAGAAGAAGCGGTACCGTTCTTGGGTGATGTACCGGGTCAGCGCGTTCACAACACTTTCTTGGACATTGAACAACGGGTGCTCTCGGATCAGACATTCGATGATCTCGCTGAGTTTCTCGGGATTGACGGAAGAAGTGTTGGAAACGACGGAAATGTCCATCATGGGCGTTGTGGGACTGGCACAGGAGGTGGGCGACTCTAAAGACTCCTCCCCGGCAAACCCCACAATGTCTTCAACCTCGTCCGGAACAATTTGAATGACAGATTCGTTGCTCTTGACGGTCACAGTCACCTCAATCTTCGATGCCTTCGTGTCGAAACTCCCGAAGGCAATCACTTGATACTTCTTCCTGATTTGCTGATCTAGTGGCAAGTCTGTTAGGTCGATGTACACCGTACCGAGGATATCATCGTCTTTCCCTCTATCCTCATCGTATACTTTTAAAGTGATGATGGACCTGCGGTGCAGAAGCTTGAGGTTAAACTCTTCATTCCAAACGGGGTTCCTGTTTCTATATATTGTTTTCGTTCTCCCCTCCAAGCGTCCTCCAACCAAAATTGTAACATAGGGATCACTGCTTGTAATATCAGCAATAGGCAATGCTTCACCATTGTGGATGGTAAGTTGCAACTTATAGGGAGAGTGCATAGCGTTCTCGTTCATTTGTGCCGATTTCGTGACAGGAAATTCAACTATTTAAACGAAAGCTTCTGGACTCAAGAGCAAAGACACAATCAAACAAGGGAGTTGGTCTTAGCTTCTGTTCCCAGTGCAACACTGTTGATGTTTGCGGCAGTAGGTGGCTCAAATGGTGAAAGGGATGTTGGAAGATTTTATGCAGGTAAGCTTCATTTTTGCACCCGACGAGGCGCATAAATATTTGAGCATTTTCTGACCCGATTGGGTCTGGAAACGATTTGGGTTCTTTCTTATGAATACTAATAATAGACAACAGTGCGGAAACAGACAGCGACATTCAATTAAAAATCTTATTGCCAACGCCACCCTTTCGCCTCTTCTTCCTCCTTCTCAACAGCGCTGCGAGCAACTGCTTTTGTACTTGCATTACTCAACTTCACAGACTCATCTTGAAGCGACACATTCACCGGCGAGTGAGCACCACTCACGGAGGCTTGCTGCTCAGCTGACACAGGATTGTTAAAATCCACACCTTGTATTGGCTCCAGCTCCGCCTCGAAGCCTTTCGAACTTCTGAGCGGTGACACAGGTACAGGGGACGTTCTTCCACTTCCCAATTTTTCGGAAGCTGTTTCAACTTTCAGCTTGGCAATTTTCTTTGACTTCTTTGATGAGCTAGTTTCTGATGTAGGCTTTGTCTTCGCTTTCTCGCTGGCTTCTGCTTGGTCTTCTCCTTGTTCTAGTTCTGCTTCACTCTCGGCAGCTACAGGCGCAGGGTATGCCGCGGCAATCACAACGTCTAGGGGCTTGCACACAAAGACTTTGTCGGAAACATTCGCAACATACAGCTCGCCACCATCGACCAGAGCCTCCCAGTCGGGCTGCAGAGGCACGCGACACATGGTTAACACGTCCTGCGAGTTGCGCACTTGCTTCTGTTTGCGCGCCAACATCATCAGTTCGAACTCTTCCTGGGTCAGCGGGCCCGCCACGGTCGTCCAGGTTCCCTGTAAAATAATTGCGTTGTCTGTGTGAATATGACGTATATCAAAAAAATAACACAAAATATCTTCTCACGTTCTTGATAGCGAAGTAGAAAATGTTTCCTTTTGGACCCATGTACCAGCCAGCCTCCCCTGTAAATAAATTGTTCAATTGACATTAGAGTGAACACAACGTTTACTAAGGCCAGAAATGTAGACAAACCTTGTTTGGTGTTTGCCATTGCATGGAGGATGCCGGATTCCCGAGCAAGTTTGGAAGTTTGTAAGCGCCGCACCCGCGCACGACCAAGAAACCCCCTGGTGATACTGGTCAGCTTGATCAGCGCAACGACCTGCTCAATGCTCAACGTAGCGATTTTCTTGTTGAAGCGCTCGGTCTGTTGGTGCGTTAACTGGTTTCGGCGACGGTCACCCTCGAGGTGCGAGATGATTTCTTTGCACTGCGCGATCTCCTCGTGCAACGTGTGCACCAAGGCCTGGCAGTCAAACAGCTCCGCTTCGGTCAGCGCGCGGGCCTCTTCCAGTTCCTGCACAGCCTGGGAGTGCTTGTGCTCTAAATTAAGCATTTCTTCGCGCAGGTACTCGGCCTGCAGACGTGTCGCGCGTACCCCCAATCGATCCACGGCGATTGTGTGCGTAGACCCGGAAGGCGCGGAG
>LNAP01005895.1_pt1 | contig 10731 bp, 11 predicted proteins | sample 602601 | NCBI WGS metagenome assembly LNAP01 (sample SAMN02440304, study PRJNA202911) | soil metagenome | biome: Subtropical and temperate rainforests or woodlands; isolation source: soil samples (1 kg each in a 20% v/v slurry with milli Q water) were... ...
GTCCTCCTCATAGAGCTGCGGTGGCGCATGCGGTGCAAGCTGGGCAGGGGCGTTGTTGTTCGACCGCCGCAACGGAATGATCCGGAACGTGAGATTCCCGTTGGAAAAGTGAATTTCCGTCCGCACCTCTTCGGTTTCATCGGTTTCTGTTTCGTCGTTGCCGAGGAGCATAGCTCGGACGGAGCGCTTGCAGAGAGGACACTGTGACGACTGCTGGAACCACTGGTCAATGCATTCCACGTGGAAAATGTGACCGCAGGGTGCCGGCAAGGCGCGACACATGGTGCCGACTTCAATGTCCATCAGGCAAATGGAACACTCGCAGGAAGATGAAGAGGATGAACTGCTTGCCGCAGCGGGTGCACTGGCTCCTGCCTCGAGATCTCCCTCCACTACTACCGCCACCGCCGTGGTTGTGGCGATGTCAGAGGACGGTTCGACAGAGTTGTTCAGGGCGACATCGTCCACAGGATGCAGCAACTTGTGCTGTTCTTTGCGGTGCTTTTGGTAAAACTCCTCGGTAAACTCCACTTCTCCCAGGGCTTCGCACTCAAACGCTGAGAGTCCTCGTGTACCGTTGGTGCCCATCCGTCGGCGGATGACGGAGTTTTCCGCCGCCAGAATGGCTTCGTTGAACCGAATCGTGTCTTCGTTCATAGATCGCAATATTAACATCCGTCGGATGGAATAAGACACCGACACAACGAGGAAGGACAAAGCGCAGATGATCAACAGCAACACGATCGTCTGGGAGACCATGTTGTTTGAATCGTCATCGTCGCAAAAGAACACCGGGGTGATTCCCGTCATCCCCGCCGCACAGTCGTTGCACGCGGTCACCAGCGCACGGCCGAACGGCGTGCCCGCACAGTCCTTCGTGGTATCTTGTCCTCCGCACACACCGAGGGAATCGCACTGTGCACCAGGGTAACCCGGCAAGGCATTGCAACCACACGACGTCCGGCTTGCGCTGTTGGTGTAATAGCGCAGCAGCACATTGGCGCGATCAATCTCACCGTTGGTTCCCCGGTACACACCGAACACCGTCTTGGTGCCGAAGTTATCGTTGATGTTTTGGACATATCTCACCTCATCGCCGCCGCCGCCAGTCATCACACGCACTGCAGAGACCTCGATGGAGACTTCAATCACCGAACCATCAGAGAAATTCAACGCCGGCACAGGGCATGAGACGATCGAATACAGGCTGCTTGCATTCACCGCGTGAAAGGTCGCGGGCGTGATCTCCACGCCACCCACAAACACGCAGCGGAAAGAAAGCACGAAGTCATCGCCCAGGGCGGCACAGGTGGTGGTGCCGTTCCACCGTACTTGCAGCGTATCTTCTGGGGCCACGCAGGACTCCACCGGGCAACCCGAGGAACCCATCGAGCAATACAAAATCTCACTCCCACTGACCATCAAGCTGCGCGGCACGGTCTCGTTGTGGTACAGCAAGTTCGTGCTCTCCGTGGTGTCGTCCAGCGAGGACACGCACGAACCCCACAGCCCGCTAAAATCTGATTTCGTCGAGGCCTCGCTGATGTCGATGAAGGACAATCGCACGGAGCTGTCGGCATACACCGAGGCGGCGAAAGTATTCTTGGGGCCCAGCACGCCAGGAGAGCTCTCGGTGTGATGGATCACATTCGTCCACAATACGTGTAGGGCGGTGCCGGTGACGCCAAAGATCTCCGGAGAGGTGGCATCTTGGCGGAGAAAGGTGATGCTGCTGTCTGCGCTGAGGCTTGGGTCCCAATCCGCGTGGTAGGGAGAGATGAGGTTGGTCGAGGTGGAGAACAGAATGCACTGCGTGGATAAAAAGGCGAAAACAAGATAAAAACGTTAAAATATTGCAACCAGAAGGCAGACACAGCGTAATTCAGAGCTATTAAGAAGTACATACAGTATTGGACTCACAAGAGTTCTACAAACTGTTTTTCATACCTGATCTTCGTTGCATTGTCGAATGGGGGGCAAGGAGAGCACCCCATCGGGACTGATGTACCCTTCGCTTATCTTGTTTCCGAAAAACACAATATCAAAGCCCAGCTCCACTGGCTGGAAAGGGTAATCATCGTTCTTGGAGTTCAAGGAGACCACGCCGTTTTGTCGGATGTAGTCTGCCGACGTGGATTGTGTTTGTGCGAGGGAGGAACTGTTGGAGTAATAGGTGTAGTACATGAAGGCAGTTTTGTGGCTGGTGAGATAGGACACCGTGCTGTCCAGACCCGTCTCGGAGGTATACACACACAGCCCTGTGGTGATATCACACACATCACGTGTGGCGAGATACCCATCGGCGCAATCCGAGTTAACTTTGCAAAATCCCCGGCCAATGGTGTTGGCGGCAGAAGTGGGGTTGACAGTGATCACTGCGCCTGCGTCGCCTGTCATGATGCTCACGGGATAATCATCACTGTTCGCACTGGAGAGAAGCTTGTAATCAGACTGATACGCGCGCGCGGCGTTGCATTGCAGGTTGTCGTTGTTAACCGCGCAGTTTTGACGATACGCTGTGGCGTCAGGGGGAAAACACACACTAATGGTGGACGATCCCTGGTCATTCAACGGGCGACACGTGTGGTCGCACGAGCATGCCAAATCGTCCGCATTGGAGCACATCAACACGCAAAATTGAAATCCTGTTTGTCTGTTCCATAAGCAAACATAACCAGGAGGACATTGTGGAGTCAAGGCTCGAGCATCACAGGCCAAGCAGTTACACGTCTCCAAAGAAGTACAAGTCTCTCCATAGACATACGCCGAAGTGGTGCTGTCTAATACTGCTATGTTGCTTCCGGACACTGACAGTTTTCCGTTGTTTAGTACGGCAGATCGAATGACAGCAGTGCCTGCATCGTATGTGCCCGCACACGTGTATACAGGCTTGGCCGTGCTATCCCTCGGCAACCACCCGTAATTCGAGAAATGTGCACTAAAACCCTGCGTAAAGCATTCGCCATTGTCTCGGCACCACAATCCTGGGGCGCAGCACCCTTCTATTCCGTAACCGTTCGTACTTGAAGTCGAGACATTCATGTTCAGTATATTGGTGACTACGTCTCTGAACGTAGCTTCGTCCCAGACCAATGAATTACGATCCATGTTAATTGGAAACATATTATTTCTAATACATGCCTCTGGTTCAGTTTCTCCTAATTCAGCTTGCACCCAAGATATGTCAACCGCCACCGATAACCGCAGGACGGCGAATAAACATGCGAGTTTTTCCACATTAAACATTTATTCCGCGGGATACAGACAAACAGTAGCCACAAACTTTTGCTGAACAGATAGATCTAGCCGTAGATCGTCGTGGAACGTGATATACCAGCAGATTGATTCACCACGTTGTCGAAGGTCACCCCGAAAGGGTTATCGTTGCTGCCGCGATAACCCTTTCTTTGGTTTTGGTGGGCTTGCATGGTTTCGTTGCGGTCAGCCGAATTACTAACCATTTAAGCCTAGCTTTTGTTTATTCAACATGAACTCGGGACTGCTTCTTTCAAGGTGGGGTAGAAAGTTGGGGAAGCGGCTTATGAAGCCTCGTCTTAGTCCGATGCCGGAGGAAGATCCTCGGCGGTGGAACATTGTTCGTGGCGACATGGTAGAGGTTATCCAGGGTCATTCCATTGGTCAGAAGGGAAAAGTTCTTTCTATTATTAGAGACTCGGCTCGTGTAATTGTCGACGGAGTGAACATGGTATATGAATTTTTTGGTCTTCTTCTTTCATGAACTACCAATTTATCCTCACAACCGTTGTCTCGTGATAATAGCGAAGCAGAAATATTAAGCCCAAGCAGGATGGAACGCCCGGCAAAAAGATTATGAGACCTAGCGCTTTACATTACTCTAATATCATGCTTATTGACCCAACCACTGGGTAAGAAAGTTTGTTGTTGCTTCTCGCCGCAACTTTTCACTGACTTTTGTGTGTGTCTGTCGGCTTCCATCACAGCAAGCCCACCAAGACTTCCCGGCGATTCTTAGAAGATGGAACCAAGGTTAGAGTTTCGAAGGCAACAGGCCAGGTTATTCCTAAGCCTGAACCTTTGCTGGACCGCAAGCCTCGCTCAGTTGGTACGTTCGCATTGTCTTGTAATCTGGGTTTGTTTTGCACTCGTTTCGACTTTTATTTCATCTCTGTCACACTTCATATCTGACCTATCGCATCTCTTCTTATGAACCAGTTGTTGGATCCAAAGACACAGCTCCTGCGGATGTTTTCAAAGTCACTTTCCTGGACTATGCGAGATACTTGCCGTACATTTATGCCACAGAAAACGCCGCTAGCGAACTTGATTAAACAGAGCTGGAAGAAATGAAGGCAGATGTAATTGTTTTTATGAAATGTGAAAGGCTGTTGCTAATCTAAGAAAATGATGTGGTTGTAATTATCTGACGCCGTACAAAAGTTGTGTCAGTAAATGAATATGGACAGCACACTCTGCGCACTTATACAACATATATAGGCGTCGATTTACTCAAAAAGAGAGATGGCACGGTTGCATGCAGAGATTGATTACCTTAAGCTGAAGCCCTTGCCCTGAAAATACATGGGGTATGTTCAATATTTACTTATTTACAAAATAGACTTAGAAGACGCATTCAACAAACAGACAACATCTTTGATTGATTGATCAATCAAAGGTTGTAGAGTCATCAAACGAAGACAGTGCGAAAAAAACGTGCATCGCTTTACTTTGGTCCCTCGACGGGCAGCTTGGCTTGCGCTGGCTTGCACATCACTTTATGAATCACCTTCTTCGGCACAAACCTACCCAATATCTTCATTGACATTTTGGCAAAGTAGTTGTGTCTGCCTGACAATGTTCCGATCGCAAGCAAGACAGCAGCGTACATGGGCGACACGCAGAGGATGCACATTGCCCGATAGGAATTCGGCCCGTCTATTAGGGTCCCTTCGATACCAAAGATTGATTTGAGACTAGGTCGCACTGCTAACACGCTTAAACTTCCTGTAATTCCGAACACAACGAAAGCTACAGCGGCTTCCGTCTTGTTTTCTTTCCAACTCGGCCGAGCGGCCGTGGTCCACTGCCAGAAACTATTTGTCGAAGAGAAACGCTTTTGCGAAATCAATCCTCTTGCCTGCAGAGGACGAACAATTTTACTTAGCATAATCAGTTGCGGGTGATGAAAACGTTGTAGAGGTGGCCAGATACTCAATGAATTCTGCTGTCAGATGTTTGGTCAACATCGACAGTATGGATAAACCGAATGTTAAATTCCGGACTCCATCACTTTGTGCAAACTTCAAAATTCGATTTTCCAAATCTACTGTACACAAAGATGAATGCTAAAACCGCGGAACAGGCATTTGTAGATGGTGATATTGCATCAGGAGAGATCTTACTCGCAAGATCGGGAGAAAAGGGCGATCAAAGCGACTTTGCAATTCCCGTTCTCTTTGCGGCCCTTGTGGAAGTACTCACCACTGCTACAGAACCGAAGTGCAGCGAGTTGGCTGCAGGGATAGTTGCCAACTTACTGCTTCACAACGACGTAAATGATTTATGTATCGAAGCTCTCGGCGTTCCGATGTTTCTTTATGAATGTTGTACAGTCGTAGACGACCCACATACAATTGCGGAAATACTGCGTGGACTGGCTAATTTGATCTATGTCGGAAAGTCAGAATGTCTTCATGCCAGCTTGCCTACTTTATCATCTTTAGTGCTGTACTTGGCGGAAAATTCTCTATCTCCTAAGCTATTGATCCATGTCGTTCAACTCGTCTACTACATTCAAGTTTATTGCTCGAATACTAGCATGCTACTGGATTGGGAATCTTCTTGGGATGCAAAATCGTTTTACCTGCATCTGTTAGGAAACGATGCAATTGTAAATCCTGGTGATGTTGATGGGGCTGTGTCATCTTTGAATAACGAAGAATTGTATTCGACTGTGCTGATGCTGCAAAGTGAATCGGTTGGCGACTGCACGGGGCTAGAGTGGCTGCTTCTTTCTATCGATCGGGTTGCTCTTTCACAATCTATTCATAGTCCTGTCGTATGCAATTCAGAGGAAATATTGACGTTTATAGTTCATTTGCTGTTGTCGCAGTGTACGCAAAGTTGGGACACAGTGAGGTCGAAAACTCCTGCTAATAGTCATGGCGTCACGTTCAATCTATCTACGGCGGAGAAGTTTCTTGCAGTATCAGTACTGGATAGTATAGTTAGCTATAGAGCAAGTCAAGCATTGGACTCTCCGGCAAAAAACCCAAGTCTAAGCGTACTTCAGGAATTATTTACAATTGCCAATCAGTATTCTACCAAAAAGTGTGATGGATGGATGGCGCTAACGCAAGCTCTGTTGGAGACGCTGGAAGATGCAGTGTTGATGAAAGATAGCTATGGATTGTACGCGTCTGCGAATCTACTAAACCAGATGTTTAAAAGCAACGTAAGTCTGAGAAATACTACACTCAGTCCACACGATACTATAACTTCCCTGGAAATTACGTTCTTGGCGGAACACTTCGGCGTTCTCTATCCATTCATACAAAACATGGTTGAACTATTGGCTATTATTGAAAATATTAAATGGCTGGAAGGTCACACCGACAACGATACTGAGAAAGCTAACTTGGCTGGATTGTTATTTACGGTGAAAAAGTCATTGTTAGAGGAAACGAAGAAAAGCTCTGATCCAAAACGCGTTGGCAGTTATACTTTGCTTGTGAGTGGAGTGGAAAAGATAGTAACCAGTTTATAAACCACTTTCTTGGTTGGAATAATTATTAAAGAAGCTGCTATTTGAATTACAAACGCATTATTCTTGAAATACTTGTTACATGTCAAATGCAACCAAATTTTAGTTGTGTAAATACTTTTTCAGTGCGGCCCGCAGGTCTGTCACTCGGAGGCTAGGCAGCATAATATGCGCAGCCGGATATACCTGTGCGCGCTGGGCCTCTAATTCCGCTTCACTGTACACATTGCCCTCGTGCACCTCTTGGGTGGTAAATTCCTTCCGTAGCAGCATACCACTGATCATGCCAGCGTTGTTGGCTCCCAGTACGTCACACTCATAAGAGTCTCCGACAAACAAGATCCGGTTCGGAGGTACATTGCCCACCTGCGAGCAGGCGATAAAACCCACCGGCGAGGGCTTGGGCAAACCCACATCCGCCGCCGTGAACACGAGGGATAAATACTTGCTCAATATGTCGCACGAGTTTAAATCCGCGCTGCCGTTGGTGAACACCCCGAGTTTGATCCCAATGCTGTGGAGCCACTCAAGGCACTCAACCGTGTCGGTGTAGAAGTTGCTGGACACATCGGAGCGCACGCGGAAGAACACTTCGATGGCTTCTTGGACGAGGTGTTGCTCGTTGAAAGGGGTGGCCAGCTGGTGCAGTGCGCGGCGGCGCACTTCGATGAGGTCGTGGGCAATCAAAGGAAACTCCAGCATGACGCTAAGAAAACAAAAAGTGAAAACAAAAAGTGAAAACAAAAAGTAAAAACAAAGAAGTAAAAAGAAGAAGTGAAAAGGAGAAAAAGAAAGGGTAAGTCCACCGTTCAGGGAAATTGACTAACCCAATGAATTGCTCCTTCAGTGTAAACAGCAAAACAAATACAAAAATACAGTTTATCTTACTTCTTCATGGCAAATCGAAGTTTGTCTTCGACCACGGCCGCGGTGTGGGGCATTTTCTCTTGTAAAAACTCCCGCATCGCGCAGGTGGCGCTGTTGAGCTGCGTCAAGACCGGAACTAAAGTATCGTCTAAATCGAATACTACCATGTCGATGGCACCGCGCACAGACAGTTCCAGCTCATCCAGACCCGCGGGAAGCTCTGTATGGGTACAATGAAAGTGTAAGTTATTGTGTGTTTTATGCTATTGTGCTATTGTACAGAAATGGCTACAAAACAACCAAAAATGCACCGTCAAAATTGTTTCTTACCATTGTGAGATGCACTAGGCTTTCCGTTTTTCCACGTCTCCCACAGATCCTGGTTCTTCTCAATAATACTTTCAATATGGGTTGCTAACTGACGTTTGGCCTCGGAAAAGCCTTCGTAATCAGTGTGGATCAGAAAGTCTGCATTTTTCCGCTTTTCTTCGTCTGGCACTTGCTTCTGTAAGATTGAGTGAAATTTCTCTTCGGTCATGCCGGGGCGCTCTAGAACACGGCGTCGCTGAATCTCTGGATTGGCAGTTGCGACGACGATATAATCTACGGTATGTTTGCTGAGGTTTTCGAAGAGAAGGGGGATGTCGTAGACCACAAGCAGTTTACCAGCATCAGCCGCATTCTCATAAAACATAACTCTTTCAGCGGAGACCAGCGGGTGCACAATTTTCTCCACCACACTCAGACTGGATGGATCACGCATTATAACAGTAGACAGTTTGGCACGATCGACCCTGCCGTCAACAACCACGTCAGGAAATTGTTTCTCAATAAGCGGAACTGCTGCACCTTCAGGTGAATACAGGCGATGGACTTCCCGATCCGCATCGAATAAGGGGAAGCCTAGCTTTATTAACTGGTTAGAAATCGTGGACTTGCCCATGCCAATTGATCCTGTCAAGCCCACCTGTAATGTCGATATTGTTGAAGCCTGCATGATACTTAAATTGTTCCTTCGATTCAATCGCACCCCAACTGGAAAACCTCCAAGTCTATATGATGAAAGGAATAAAAATCTAGCAGAAACGAGCAGTGAAACAACTCGGGACTGGCCACAAAGCATTGAAAAGTGCTGGGAATCTTCGGAAAAGTGATCCACTTTGCTGGACATGTCCAGCAAATCGCCGCGAAAGGGTTAAACTGCCGTTTCAAATCTGGTGATACCGGTACTTCGAATTTCGAAGCTCATTATCTGCCAATAACCTTACAAGGGAGACTTTTAAATATGATCAATGAGTCAGAGTTTGTGCGCTTTTTGTTGGCACCTAAGGCTATTCGTCAACTTGCCTTAGAAACAGAAAACTTTGAGAAGAGAATCAAGCAGGGCGAAAAGGATGGCAATATACCGAAGTCGGAGTTAAACATGATGTGGATGGATACTATAACGAAGAAGGATTTGATAAAGTCGGGAACCGGAATTTCTTATGAACCTCCACATGAAGTGACACGTCCTGAAAAACTAATCTTAATGAAGCTATTTCGGGATTTGTCGGGTTGTAGCTGGTCGAAGAACTTTGGCTGGATTGGACAGGGCCTTGCCAAAGGGCGTCAAGCAATTGAAGTCTTCGAAGTATCTTCTTCATTATATGATGGCATAGAAACCACGAAGAGCAGTGACGCAAGGGATACTGTTGCCAACGTCACAAAATTGGACTTTGGTGGTAAGTCTATACACTAGAACCAATTGTATGCAAATGAGCTGGCGAGGTTAATCCTGAAGTGTCTTTTTCTTTGTAGGCATTGGATGTACGGGTAAGCTACCCGACAGCATAAGTGGCTTGGAAGAATGTACATTTCTCAAACTGAATTGGAACCTAATTTTCGGAAACTTGCCGACACGATTGGGGTTGATGAGCAAGCTCGTCACTCTGGATCTCTCTAGCAACATGTTGTGTGGATATCTAGATGCTGACTCCTTCGCACAATTTACCTGCCTGAAAGACTTGAATTTGTCGTTCAATGAGTTTGAAGGGCCCATTCCAGATGTTTTCCATTGCATGCGCGAGCTTACACATTTAAACCTGTCCGGTAACAAACTCATCGGAGAGATTCCATCAAGTATCTCGTGTTTGACAGAATTGCAAGAGTTGAAATTATATAATAACCAGCTCTCAGGAAACATCCCTGCTGGAATGTCGGCACTGCAGAATTTGGTGAGAGTGAATCTATCGCAGAACAGGTACCGTAATAACAAGCGTATCGATTTCCTTTCTTTATGCATGAATGTTAATCTTGTTCATTTTTGTTTATGCATATATTTCGATTAGGTTGACTGGCGGACTGAATGCGTTCTACAACTGCACTGCCCTGCGCGTGCTGGAGCTGAGCAACAACAATCTCCGCGGCCACATCGACATCAACATTGTGGGTATGCGCCGACTGGACGTGTTGTATCTGCAGCACAACCAGCTCTCTGGCATTGTTCCACCCGAACTCTGCCTTCTCACGCGTCTACAGCGGCTCAATCTGTCGCACAACAAGTTTCGTGGTGTGCTGCCACACAACATTGGCGAACTGGTAAACTTGGAGAGTTTCCTGCTTACTGGGAACAACATTGTCGGTCCCGTACCCGTATCCATATCGAAACTGACGAAACTGAGGGATTTTCATATCTTTCGGAGTTACCCGTCCGAAATGTGTTCCGAGCCGTTGGCCTTCAACAAGGTGGCATTTAAACGTATTTATGAGTTCGGGCCATCGGTGGGTGTAAACAGTATGGTGTGGGACTTTCAGCAGTTGTATGGTAGAGAGCGTGACGAGACAGATAATGATTCTGTTACTGTGTTTTCGGGGTTGCTGTAATACAATATCCATTGAAAGAAAAGACATTCAGAAACGTTTTGGTAAAGATATTTGTGATTTTGCTTTAGATAAGGTTTTGCTAAGTTTAGCATGTGTGAATTGACCAAACTTCGATCAACACTTGCAAAGTTTGTCTCGCACACTTCTTGCTGAAAGATGAATCTTTTCCTTCTTGTTGTGCTCGCAGGAAGGCTCGTCGAGCAGCTCGGCAATGTCCTTGGCTTTCATCGCTTACCCCTCTGGATGCGTCGGTGCGGCAT
>LNAP01005896.1_pt1 | contig 10729 bp, 7 predicted proteins | sample 602601 | NCBI WGS metagenome assembly LNAP01 (sample SAMN02440304, study PRJNA202911) | soil metagenome | biome: Subtropical and temperate rainforests or woodlands; isolation source: soil samples (1 kg each in a 20% v/v slurry with milli Q water) were... ...
CGGCGCAATTCGCGCATGCCCTGGGCACCGCCGCCACCTTTGCGGCCGGCTTGCAGCAAGCCTTTCGCAGCGACTCCATGTCCAAACCGCTGCATGCCGCGCGGGCGGCCGAAGCCGGGGTGCTGGCCGCGAAGGCGGCGCGGCGCGGGCTGACGGGGGCTTGGGACATGCTGGACGGAAAAGGGGGGCTGGGGCAAGCCATGAGCGATGGCCCCACGTGGGATGGCGTGGGCGACACCTTGGGCAAGGACTTTCACATTACCCGGCTGACGTTCAAGAATCATGTGGGTTGCGGCCATACCTTCGCGGCCATCGATGCCGCGCTTGCGCTGCGCGAGGGGGCGGGCTTCAAGCTCGGGGACGCCAGCCGAATCCATGTCTACACCTATCGTCCCGCGTTGGACATCGCCTGCTATGGCAAGCCGGCAAGCTCCAACGAAGCCCGCTTCAGCCTGCGCTACGTAGTGGCGCATGCCTTGCTTCACGGCAGCGTCCGCTTGAACGCCTATGACGATGAACGTGTCCACGACCCCGTGCTCGGCGCGCTGATCGACCGTATCGATGTGCATGCGGACCCCGATATCGACGCCGCATTCCCGGCGAACCGGTCCGCTCGGATCGACATTGCGTTCACATCCGGAGAACGGCGCACGCACTTCCAGGCAAACCGCAAGGGCGATCCGGAAGATCCGTTGAGCGACGCTGAGCTTGAGTCAAAATTCATCGAGCTTGCCACTCCATGTCTGGGTGCTGCGGCGGCAAAGGAAAAGCTGGCGGAGCTTTGGCGTATCGATCAGCGCGCCGACCTGCGCAACATGGCGTAGTCAGACATATAACTGTTGGTCGAAATCGATATTGGACCGTCTTGAAGCCGCAAAGATAGAGTGCTTGCACGGACGCGACAGAACGTCCGCGCCATTCGCAGCCCGCACGCGCAACCCTGAAAGCGCGGCGTGCGCTGCGGATGAACTCGACATCCCTGGCTGGAGACAACATGAAGTCCAATCAACGACGCGCGTTCCTGCGCGCAAGCCTGCCGTTAGCCGCAATGATCGCATCTGGCGCGGCTGCGCTTTCCGCTACGGCATGGGCCGATACGGCGTATCCGAAGCAGAAGGCGATCACGCTGGTGGTGCCGTACACCCCCGGCGGATCAATCGATACGATGGCGCGCCTGGTGGCCGAACAATTGCAGGCCAGGCTGGGCCAGAACATCATCGTCGAGAACCGCGCAGGCGCGTCGGGACTGATCGGCTCTGAATACGTCGCGCGCTCGGCGCCCGATGGCTACACCTTGCTGTTCAACGCGTCGAGCCAAGTGGAAATGCCCTTGGTGATGGGCCGCGCCACCTATGACGCCGAGAAGGATTTCACCGCCATCTCGCAGGTCGGGTACGTGCCCTTGCTGGTGGTGACGCATCCCGGCATACCCGCCAAGGACTTGCGCGAATTCTCGTCGCTGGTTAAAGGCGGGAAGAACAAATACACCTGGGCGACGTCTGGCTACGGCACGTCGGGCCATCTGGCTGAAGAGCTCATCAAGCACGGGCTGAAGCTGGACATGGACATCATCTCGTACAAGGGCGCCGCGCCGCAGCTGACGGACGTGATGGGCGGCCACGTGTCCGCCGCTGTGTCGCCCATGCCCGGTGTCTATCCCCACGTCAAATCCGGCAAGCTACGGCCGCTGGCGGTGACCAGCGCAGCGCGTCTGCCGCAAATGCCGGATGTGCCCACCGTTGCGGAAAGCGGTCTGCCCGGCTTCGAACTGTTGTCGTGGTACGGCGTGTGGGGGCCGGCTGGCATGCCCGAGCCGGTCGTGCAGCGGCTGGCGCAGGAAGTCGAGGCCGTGAAAACCAATACCGCCTTGCAAGCACGATTCCAGGAATTGTCGTTTGTCACTGTGCCGTCGACGCCGGCCGCCTTCGCAGACGTGATCCGCAAAGACATCGAGAAGGTCAAAGGCATTGTCGCGGACGCAAATATTCGCGTGGCGTTTTAAGGAGAAGCCGTGATGACGACAACCACGAAGGCGCTTGCACAATGGATTTCCGGTTTGCGGCGCGATGACGTGCCAGAGGATGTGCGCCGTGCCTTGCGTTTGCTGGCTCTAGATACGTTCGCGTGCGCAATGGTAGGCGGCGCGCAGCCGTGGACGCAGGCCATCCGCTCATGGGCGTTGGCGCCCGGCTCCAGCTTGCAGGGGCCGTCGCGAATTTGGGGGGAGTCCACGGGACGCTTGCGCGCGTCGGACGCCGCCATGGTGAACGGCGCGGCCGCCCATGCGTTCGAGTTGGATGACTTCCACAACGCCAAGGTGCATCTGGGTGCGGTGGTGGTGCCCACGGTGTTTGCGCTGGCTGAAAGCCTGGACGCCACGCCCGAACGCGTCGAGACCGCACTGGCCGCGGGTTACGAGATCATCATCCGAAGTTCGCTGGCGCTTAAGCCCGCGTTGGCGCGGCTGCACGGTTGGCACCTGACCGCCGTGTGCGGTCCTTTGGGCGCAGCGGCGGCAGCGTCCGTGATGCTGGGGCTGGACGCGGAGCGCACCAGTTGGGCCTTGGGCTTGGCTGGGACGCAGTCGGGCGGGCTGTTTGCCTTTACGGCAGACGGCGCGTCTTCCAAACGCTTTCACCCGGGGCGCGCGGCGCATGCCGGCGTGATGGCGGCGGAACTGGCGAGCCTGGGCTTGAGCGGCCCGACGCAGCTGTTCGAGGCGGAAGACGGAGGATGGCTGCGCGCATTCTCAAAAGATCCGGATGAATCGGCGCTGACCGATCGCCTGGGCGTGCATTGGCACGCTCCAGAGACCAACTTCAAACCTTATGCGTGCTGCGGCAGCGTGCACGCGCATGTGGACGCTGCGATCGCACTGCGGCCCCACTGGACGCCGGGCGGCCGCGTGCGCGTGGGCATGCCCGAGGTGGTTCGGGTGCAGTGCGGTTACGACTATCTGCCGGGCAGTGCGCTGAATGCGCAGATGAGCGGCCGATACAGCGTGGCGGTGGCGCTGCTGGACGGTGCGGTGCTGCCCGAACAGTTCGAAGCGGGCAGGATGCAGTCGGAGGATGTCGTCACGCTTGCCGGGCAGCTGGAGCTGGTCCACGACAAGGACCTGGACGCGCTTTACCCGCGCAACTTTTGCGGCTGGGTCGAGGTGCAGCGCCCGGATGGCGAATGGAAGCGCCACGCGGTGTTGAATCCGTCCGGGTCGGCGGCCAACGCGTCGCGTGGCGAGGCGATACAGGCCAAGGCCCATACCCTTCTGACGCCATTGTTGGGCGCGAACGATGCGGCGAGATTGCGCGGATCGTTCGACTCGCTGGGCGAAACGCCCATCCGCGAGCTGCTGGCCAACGCCACGATCCACGACGTGGCGGAACCGGCGCGGCCGGCTCGCCATGTTGCGTAGCGGCGGCGCGCTCAGGCGATAGGGGGCTCAAGAATGCCTCGGACCACGTTGGCAACAACATCCGAGGGGTTCTTGGGGTTCCAGATGGCGCAGATGCGGACGCGTTGCTGCACCTGGTCAAGCTTGCGGTAGACCACGCCCGATACGGCGCTTTGCGCGAATGAGCTGGGCACGAACGCAATGCCCAGCCCCAGGCTGACCATTTGGAAAATCGTCAGCGCGTGCCGCGCCGTGTGCGCGATCTTGGGGCTGAAGCCCGCCTCGGCGCACGCCGCGATAAAGCTGTCAAAGAGCGCGGGTGCATACTCGCGCGAAAACGCCACGAATGCCTGATCGCGCATTTCGCCCAAGGGTATGTCCGCGCGGGTGGCGAAGGCGTGGCTGGAAGGAATGGCCAGGCTAAACGGCTCGGTGAATATCGGCAGCGCAGCCAGCTCTTCAATGTGGGGCTGTTCGTGAATGATGCCGATATCGATCTTGTCCTGAAGCACCGCCCGAATCTGGTCTCTGGACCCCATATCGGTGACCGCCACATTCACCTGCGGAAACTGGGCCTGTAGCCGCTCCAGTATCTTTGGCATCACGTGAAACACGGCCGATGTCGCCATGCCCAGCCGCAGTTCACCGATGTCGCCTTTGGCCGTTTTCAGCGTGGTGTCGACCGCGGCTTGCAGATGCGCAAGCACGGATCGGCTTTCGCGCAGGAAGACCTTTCCTGCATCCGTCAATTTCACTTCGCGCCGCGTGCGCAGAAAGAGCATCACCCCCATCTCTTCTTCCAGCGCTTTGATCTGCTGAGACAACGGGGGTTGCGACATGTGCAGCTTCGTCGCCGCACGGCTGAAATTCAGTTCTTCTGCGACGGTAACGAAGTAACGAAGCTGGCGAATGTCCATTAGTCAGTGTTCCGATAACTGTTAGCCGAATTCCATATTGGATGGATGCTTGGCAAACGCCTAGAGTGCTGAGCTTGGGCTCACTTTCGAAGTGGAAACCGTAGATGCAAACAGGAGAGCGAATGGAATCGGTTGTTCAACAGTCTCGCATGGAACGAGAAACGAAAGCAGATAAATCTGACGCCTGCGCAACAAGCTCATTCTTTGTCGAGCGTGAAAATGGCGTGTGTCTGGAGGTGTACGCGCAGGGGCAGGGGGACTTGCTTGTCCTGCTCCCGTCGCTTGGCCGCGGCGCGATAGATATGGAAGACATATCAACGCCATTGGCCGCTTCGGGATATCGGGTGCTGCGTCCCGAGCCTCGCGGAAATGGCCGCAGTGTGGGTCCGCTGGAAGACAAGACCTTGCACGATTGGGCGGAGGATATCGCTGCGGTCGTGGAAAGCCAGCATGCCGGTCCGGCATTCATCCTGGGCCACGCGCATGGGAATTGGATCGCCAGAACGCTGGCCTCTGACCGCCCGGACCTGGTGCGTGCGCTGCTGTTGTTGGCAGGCTCCGCAGGCAAGGTGCCCGAGGGCTTTGAGGGACTGCCGATCAGCCATGAAACACGGGCGGTGATTGAACGTTGCGGAGACACGTCGCTTCCCACGGACGTGCGTCTCAGAAGCCTGCAAGAAGTATTTTTTGCGCCGGGCAATGACGCCAGCGTATGGCTGACCGGATGGAACACGCGGTTATTGACCATGCAGACGCTCGCGCAAAAGCGTACGCCCGTGGACGATTTCTTTGCGGGCGGTGTTGCCCCCATCCTGAACTTGCAGGCGCAATACGACGTGATCGCGCCGCAACGTTTCGCGCGGGTATTGAGCGATCGGCTGGGCGAACGGGTGACCAACGTCACCATTCCCAATGCCGCGCACGCGCTGCTGCCAGAACAGCCGGAGGCGGTGGTTGCCGCCGTGCTGGATTACCTGAGCAAGCATCGCTCGCGGTGACGTGCCGCGCCTGGCCTGCCCATCGGGACGGGCCAGGCGCGAGTGACATCCAAGCGTTGCATGGCGCCTAGGCAGGCGGCGGCGTATATCCACACAAGCCCGCTTCTTCAAGCGCTTGAAGGAAAGACACAAGATTGATGTCACGGCCGGCTGCGGCGCCGAATTGCAGGCCCACGGGAAGGCCCTGCGCGGACAGCCCGACGGGCACGCTCGCTGCCGGCAGTCCCGTCAGGCTGAAAGGAACCCTGGCCTGGAGATCGTAAGTGTCCCGAATGAGGGCTTGGTCATCGATAGGACACGGGAAAACGAAGCTCGATAGAGATAGACACACATCGACGTCTCTAAGCGCCGTATCCAGCTGCTGGGTGAGCAGCCGCTGTTCGTCCTTCGCCAGAACGTATTCCCGAACCGTCACAAAGCGGCCTTTCCCGATTCGATCCAAGGTTCGCTGACCGTAAGCAGTCGGGTGCGCATCGATGGCTTCCCCATGGTAGGCGTACGCCTCGGTGTAAACGACGGACCTGGAGCACGCAATAAATCGCGCCAGAGGCGGCGCATCAACGCGTTTGATGATGGCGCCCGCCTTGTGCAGGCTGGCAACCATCGCGTTCAGCGCCTTTGTCATTTCTGGATATGCGTCTGTCTCTGACGAAAACGAATCGATGACGCCGATCACCGCTCCACGCAATGATGTCTTCGGTCTCGTCAGCGCAAGCGCCTGATAGGCCAGCCGGTCGGCCAATCGTGCCGCGATCGCGCCCATGATCAAGGGAAGATCGTGCGCGGATCGGCAGAGCACGCCAACGTGGTCGCAGCTTCCGGAAAGCGGAACAACGCCAGTGGTGGAGATGGCCTCGAAGGTGGGCTTGAAGCCGTAGATGCCGCAAGCGCTGGCCGGGTGGCGCACGGAGCCTCCGGTATCTGTGCCCAGTGCAAAGTAAGCCATGCCAGCCGCCACCGCCACGGCTGACCCGCTGGAGGAGCCGCCCGGGTGCCTCGCCGCGTCCCACGGGTTGCGCGCTGGCGGCCAAGGCAGGTCCAGGGAGGGGCCGCCAGTAGCCAATTCATGCAGGCTGTTCTTGCCGATCAGGATTGCCGCGGTCTCTCGCAGGGCCGAGGCAACGTCACTGTCTTTGTCAGCGACAACATTTTTCCGGGCGCTCGAATGGCAGGTCGTTCGCCAATTCTTGACATCGATATTGTCTTTGAGGGCGTAGGGTATGCCGGCCAGGAGCTTGGCCGGCTCCGCAGACACGTCGGTCTGCGCGGCGGTAGCCCTGGCATGTTCGAGGTCAACCGCCAGAAACGCCCCAAGCGTGCTCTCCAGGAGGTCGATCTGTCCGGCGCAGGCATCGACGGCTTCCACAGGGGAAATGCGCTTCGCGCGGAACGCCGCATGCATCTGGGCCGTGGACCAGAAGCACGGGTCGGATGCGCGTGACGAACGCGCGCGGGTGCCGGTCGAGTCGTGAGTCATCGTAGGCCCATCTCATCGATCAGTTTGGTCCAGCGGCTGCGTTCTCCGGCCGTGAAGGCGTCCATGGCTTGCGGCGTGACGAGGTTCACGTTCGCCCCCATGTCGTTCAAAGCCGTGGCAACATCAGGCGCCTGCAAGGCTTGGTTGAATGCGGCGTTCAGCTTGTTCACAACCGCGTCGGGCACACCCGCCGGGACAAAAACGCCATACCAGCCAACCACGTCAAACCCGGGAATACCTTGTTCGGCGATGGTCGGGACATTTGGGAACGCCGGACTTCGTACCGCCGACGTCACGCCCAGCGCCTTTAGCTTTCCCGCTTTGATCTGACTGATGCAGAGCGGAACATTGCAGAACATCATCTCGACGCGGCCCGTGATCAGATCGGGCAAAAGGGTCTTCCCCCCTTTGTACGGGACGTGCAACATATCCACATGCGCCATCTTCTTGAACAATTCTCCGGAGAGATGGACGGTTCCGCCAGCGCCGGTCGAGGCGAACGTGTAGGGCTTTTGCTTTGCTAGTGCGATCAGCTCAGAAACGTTACTAGCTGGAATGTCGTTGCCGACCACCAACAGATTTGGAATCGACGCTAACTTGGCAACCGCACGAAAGTCTTTCTGAGGGTCATACGAGAGGTTTTGCTGCATGACCACATTGACGGCATTGGTGCTGGTCGTGCCTAGCATCAGTACATAGCCGTCTGGGCGCGAAGATGCCACGTACCCCGCGCCGATGTTGCCGTCCGCGCCTGCCTTGTTTTCCACAACCACCGGCACCTTAAGGATCTTTGACAGCTCGCCGGAAACGAGCCGGGCCAACGTGTCCGTCGTGCTGCCCGGACCCCATGGAACTATCCATCGGATTGGCTTGTCGGGGAAATTCGAAGCGAAGGCATGTTGAGTCATGGCGCACATCGATACCACGGATGCCACTATGCAAGTCAGCCATCTGGCGCCGAGAAACGCCCCTTGTCGTCGGTGATCCAATTTTGTCTCCTTTTTTTGCTGGGTGGGGCTGAAGGGCCGCACCCGTGGATTCTAGGATCGACAAAATAGGGATTCCAATACGATTTCAGACTCACTGTTATTCGTTTCGCTAGTAGCGCCATCGTGGCTCGGCCCGCATGAAGTGTTGTGGCTGCGATGTCATGTCCGCTTCCTCGGAGGGGCGTTGAAGCGCTCTGGGACACGTTCTGGTTCAATCACCTTGGCTGTCATTCCTGAGCGGTTGGTTGCGGCCAGGAGCGGCCGGCTGTCGGAAAACGTCCACTGACCGCTCCTAGCCGCAAGCGGCCATCGCATAAAGACCGCTTCCGACCGAGAGCAAAAGTCCGAGCCCCAGGGGTGACCGGGCCACGCTACATCCCGCTATAGGCAATATTGCCGACACTGCTCATGCGCTTGGTGATAAGGCGATCTTCCGAAAAGATCGGCAGTAAAGACGATTAACTCCTAGGAAATCGTCGCCACTGCGTAACCCCGTTCGGCTCAAATTCGGTCATTCCTACCCAACGGAGACCGTCGAAAAATGAGAGTCAAGCATCCCGCCATTTCGGCGCTGGCGCGCACGCCAGCGAACCCTGCGCTACGCGTCCGCCTCCTGCTCCGAGAGCACCGCGCGGCCGCGTGGGCCCGCCTGGCTGCCACCGCAATGCTGTCGTTGGCGCTGACCGCGTGTGGCGGCAGCGACGACGATACCGATGCGGGCACGCCCCAGCCCGAAACGCCCGCCATGCCGCAGCCGCCTGTCGCGTCGGCCAGCCGCCATGCACTGGTGATCGACATGGACAGCGCCGTTTACCGCGCGGTGCAAAGCGGCATTGCCGCCGGCACGCTGCCGAACCTGGCGAGGCTTCAGGTGCAGTTGGCCTACAACGGCGGCGTTGCCGGCACCCCCAGTCAGCAGCCCACGTTGGACATGCCGGGGTGGGCCACTCTGCTAACCGGCACGTGGGCATATCGGCATGGCGTGATCTCCAGCGCGCCCGTGCAAGCCCTGCGGGCCCCCACGCTGTTTCAACAATCCAAGGCCGCGAACACGGGGCTGAACGGTGCGGCCGTGGCATCGCCAGAATTGGCGCAACTGCTGGTGGCCGACCTCGACGCCGGCTACCTGGACACCATGGCCGATTGTTCGGACCAGGCCGCCACCATGGATTGCGTGTCGGATCAGGCGGTGCGGATGATCGGCGGCGGCTATCGCACGGTGGTCGCGCAATTTCGTTCCGCCAAGGACGCCGCGCTGGATTACGGCCTGGGCTCGCCCCAGTACACGGCCACGCTGGCCAAACTGGACCGCGCCGTGGGCGCCATGCTGGACGAGACCGGCAAGCTTGCCGACCGCCAGTGGCTGATCGTCGTGACGGGCAACCACGGCCTTAGCGACAACAGCCAGGACGACGGCTTGCCGCTGGTGCCGGAATCGGCCACCTTCATCGGGTTCAACCAAGCCACTAACAACGGCGGCCAGGGCGTCGGCGCGCCGATGCCCGCCACGTTGGACGATCTGTATGGCTACGCCAGCATGGCAGATGTGGCGCCCACGATATTGGGATACCTGAACGCAACGCCGCAGGCCGCGCAGTACGCGCTTGATGGCGGCAGCCTGCTGGGGCCGCAACCGGTATCGCGTTTGGTGGCGGCGGTTGCTGACAACAACTCGTCTTCCGTCAACGTGGTGTTGACGTGGACGGCGCCGCCTGACCGCCGCATCGACGTACTGCGTGACGGCCGCGTCATAGCCTCCCGGCTGCCCGCGGGCACCACGACGTATATCGACAACCAGCTGACGGCGGACCTGTCCGCGCGCGGCACCTATCAATTCACCTACACCGTGCAGGCCGGCGAAGGTGATACCGCCGCATCGCGCAGCATTATCAGCCCGCCCTTGTCGTACACGCCGCCGGTGCCGCTGGCTGCGACGCTGCGCAACGGCCTGGTGTCCTACTACCCGTTCAGCGCGACGCTGCCGCCGGTGGACGCGCAGGGCAACAGCACGATGGGCCCTGCCTCCAGCGAGCTGCCGGCGTCGGCCGGTCTGGTCGCGCCCGGCCCGTTCGCGGGCACCAACGGCTTGCTGGTCGATACCAATTTCGTCACGACCGCCGGGCTGGAAGGCTATCGCCTGACGCCCGCCAATGGGTTCGATGTGTCCAAGGGCACGGCGCCGCAGTTCACCATCGGCTTCTGGTTCAAGGCGCCGGAATGCGTGTCCCGCAGCAACGTGACGATCCTGTCGAACAAGAACTACGTCAGCGGCGGCAATGCCGGCGTGGCGATCGGCATGTTCTCCAGTTCGGGCAGCCAGTGCGGCATCGCGTTCAACATCGGTTCGGGCGGCGGCGTGCGCGCGGACGGCCCGACCAGCCCGTACACGCAGATCACCGTGGGCCGGTGGAACTACATCGCGTTTTCGGTGGACGGCGTTGCCAAGACCATGAACATGGTGGTGTTCGATTCCGTGACGGGCGTGACCAACCGCGTGGCCACGGGCAAATCGACGGGTTCGGTGGATATGTCCAAGCTGTCTCCGTATCCGCAATGGGGCATCGGCGAAGACGGCACCGGCACCTATCTGATGAACAAGTGCGGCGCCACGCCGCCCTACACGGTGGGCCTATGCACCACGGCACCTCCGTACCAGCAGGTGTTTGGCGACCTGGCCATGTGGAACCGCGTGCTGACCGACAGCGAACTGCAATCTATCTTCCTGTCGAACAAGCCGCTGTCTACGCTGCCGGCCCAGTAAGGAAAGAATGATGACGACTCTTTCTTCCCTGGCAGGCAAGTGGCGTTTATCGGCCATCAGCCGCGCGCTGGTGGCAATGATGGCGTGCGCCTTGGTCGCCGGATGCGGCGGCGATGACGATTCGGACGGCGATGCGCCGGCCCCGGTCGCGCAAGCGGGCGATGGCTCGGCGGTGCAGGCGCCCATCGTGGCG
>LNAP01005899.1_pt1 | contig 10726 bp, 7 predicted proteins | sample 602601 | NCBI WGS metagenome assembly LNAP01 (sample SAMN02440304, study PRJNA202911) | soil metagenome | biome: Subtropical and temperate rainforests or woodlands; isolation source: soil samples (1 kg each in a 20% v/v slurry with milli Q water) were... ...
GGCCACGGCCGCGACCGTGGTGCCGTGGCGTTCGGCGATGGGCTTGAACGCATCGGCCAGCGCCAGGTTGCGCTCGATGCCGGGCGAGGTGAATTCCGCGTTGCGCGCGCGCCAGTCATCCGCCGGCAAGGCGCGGGCGCGCGCCATGCTGAAGCCGCCGGTCAAAAGACCGGACTGCATCGGGCTGTAGACGATCACGCCCGTGCCATTTCTCTCGCACCACGGAATCAGGTCCGCGCCCGCCGCGCGCTGGATGGCCGAGAACGGCGGTTGCAGCGTATCCACGTGGCCCAGGGTTTCGGCCTGTTGCAACTGCGCAAGATTGTGGTTCGACAGGCCCACCGCCCTGACCTTGCCTTCCTGTTTCAGGTCCAGCAATTCCTGCCAGTACACCTCCAGGGGCGTGCCGTCGCCCGCCGGCCAGTGCATCTGGTAGAGGTCGATGCGCTCCACGCCCAGCCGGCGCAACGAGTCGTCGACTTCGCGCCGGATGCTGGCCGGCGCCCCGGTACGCCGCGGCATCGCCTGCGGCTGCTCCGCCGACCAGGTCAGGCCGCATTTGGTGAAGACGTAGGGCCGCGCGTCCGGCGCCATCTGCGCCAGCGCGCGGCGCACGATCTCCTCGGAGTGTCCCAACCCGTACACCGCCGCGGTGTCGATCCAGTTGATGCCGCGCTCGACCGCGCGGCGGATCGCGGCCACCGAATCGGCGTCGTCCTGCGGTCCCCAGCCCACCGCCCAGCCGTTGCCGCCGATGGCCCAGGCACCCAATCCGATGCGGGTGATGTCCATGCCGCTCTGACCTAGCGGGCGCGTGGGGAACGAGGTCTTGTTGCTCATGGCGATGTCCGTGTGCACCAATCCGGCGCAGAAAACCTTCCGGATCGGAAAAAAAGTTTCCGCTCACGATAGCATTCTCACAAGCCTTTGATTTACTTGAATTCCGCATCAATCGCCCTTGCCAAGCCTGCGCAAAGAAAGAGCAAAAACGGGTAAAAAATCTCTTCCAACCCCCTTTTTTTCATCACTTTCTTGCTTTTTGCCGTGAAGCGACTTGCACACCATATTTAGTTCGTGCATAATCTCGTTTCTTCGCCAACGGCACTAAACAAAACCGGCAACGAACTACGAAAAAGCACGCAGTAAAACGTGTGTTCGCCTTCGTAAAACGTTGAACGGGTTGATTAGAAAGACGGGGGTATAGCTCAGCTGGGAGAGCGCTTGCATGGCATGCAAGAGGTCAGCGGTTCGATCCCGCTTACCTCCACCAGTCAACGGCGAAGGATGCAGTACCAGTTTGCAAGTCCAAGTCCCCTTCGTCTAGAGGCCTAGGACATCACCCTTTCACGGTGAGTACAGGGGTTCGAATCCCCTAGGGGACGCCAGTTCGCTGGCAGCAGTATGTAGTGATGCAGTTGAAGTGACCATGTAGTTGAGTATGCCGCTGCGGAGCGGTAGTTCAGTTGGTTAGAATACCGGCCTGTCACGCCGGGGGTCGCGGGTTCGAGCCCCGTCCGCTCCGCCAAAAGCTCTCGCTCAGAGTCTTTCAAGAGCTCCGTTTTCGGGGCTTTTTGCTTTTATATAGTGTGAGACCTTGTTGTCTGAAGTTTGGGACATCGAGGATCCTGGGGGGTATAGCTCAGCTGGGAGAGCGCTTGCATGGCATGCAAGAGGTCAGCGGTTCGATCCCGCTTACCTCCACCAGTAAGCAGTACGGTAGTAAAGTAGTTCTGTTTCGTTCAGGTCCCCTTCGTCTAGAGGCCTAGGACATCACCCTTTCACGGTGAGTACAGGGGTTCGAATCCCCTAGGGGACGCCAGTCTTTCTGGCATGTAGTACCAAGCTGCCTTGACACCGCAGTGCATTGAAGAAGTCAGAGTAAGCCGCTGCGGAGCGGTAGTTCAGTTGGTTAGAATACCGGCCTGTCACGCCGGGGGTCGCGGGTTCGAGCCCCGTCCGCTCCGCCAAGCACATCATGCGGTTCGCAAGTCTGTCTGCTTCAGCATCCCTTGAAAGCTCCGGTTTCCGGAGCTTTTTTGCATTTCTGCCGGCCGCATTTGCCCTCATCGCCAGCCGGCAGCCATCTTCTCTACTCTCCCCCCTGCGCTCAGTCTCGTCCATTTCGCCATCTGGACAGCGCGCCGGCGTGCCTTCATTCTCTTTGCGTCGTGCCCTGCGAAAAGAAGAGGACTACGTGACCGCGAACGCCGCCGCTCCCCATCCGCACCGCCAGCATCTGCAACGCATCATCGCGGGCCTGAACGAAGGCATCATCCTGCTCGAGGCGGACGGCGCCATCGCCTGGGCCAATGCCAGCGCGCTCAACCTGCATGGCGCCGACACGCTGGATGAACTGGGCGGCACGCCGGCGGGCTATCGCAAGCGATATACCCTCAGCTTCCGCAACCATCAGCGCGTGCCCGCGCGCCAGTATCCGCTGGATCTCCTGGCCGCGGCCGAGCCATTCGACGAACTGCTGCTGGACCTGGCACGCAAGGACGACGAGGAATTCCGGCGCAATGTGCGCGCCAGCGGCCTGCACCTGGACGGCGGCGACGGGGCCGATTACCGCGTCCTGATCTTGCACGACCAGACCGGGCAGTTCAACGCCGAAGAACGCTTCGAGCGCGCCTTCGGCGCCAATCCCGCGCCCGCCCTGATCTGCCGCCTGTCCGACCTGCGTTACGTGAAGGTGAACCAGGGCTTCCTGGAAATGACGGGCTACGCGCGCGACGCCATACTGGGCAAGTCGGCCTACGACCTGGACGTGCTGGACGGCGATGACAAGAACAACGCGGTCGCCAGGCTGCACGAACGGCAGACCATTGCACAACGCGAAGGCGTGCTGAAACTTGCGGATGGCAGCCTGAAGTTCGTCATCGTCGCGGGCCAGCCCATCGACATGCAGGGCGAGCCATGCATGCTGTTCACCTTCATCGACGTGGAAGCCCGCAAGCGCACCGAACTGGCCTTGCGCGAAAGCGAGGAGCGATTCTCCAAGGCATTCCGCCTAGCGCCCGTGCCCATGGCCGTCTGCGAGGGCGAGACGCTGCTCGCGCTGGACCTGAACGACGCCTTTGCCGCAGCCACCGGCGCCTCGCCGCAGGACAGCATCGGCCACGCGCTGACCGCTCTGGGCCTGCGGCTCTCCGAGGATCTGGAGACCAACCTCAAGCGCGGCGAAAGCGCACGCAACCGCGATGTGGCCTTGGCGGCCAAGGACGGCAGCCAGCTGGATTGCCTTCTGTCGGCGGAGCCCGTGACCATAGGCGGCCAACAACGTGTGCTGCTGGCCATCCAGGACATCACGGAACGCAAGCGCTCCGAGACGGAACTGCTGACGGCGATCGAAGCCGTCATGCAGGACACCTCCTGGTTCAGCCGCAGCGTCATCGAAAAGTTGGCGCAACTGCGCGAACCCGCGCCCGCCACCCGCGACGTGGCCGAACTGGCGCAGCTCACCTCGCGCGAGCGCGAAGTGCTGGGCCTGATGTGCCAGGGCCATGACGACGACGGCATCGCCCGGCAACTGAAGCTGTCGCGCAATACCGTGCGCAACCACGTGGCCACCATCTACAGCAAGATCGGCGTACACCGCCGCAGCGCGGCCATCGTGTGGGCGCGGGACCGTGGCATCACCGGACACGAGCGCACGCGGGCGCGCGACAAGCGCGACCAGGCCTGATACCCCGATTATTTACAATTGGATGCAAAATAATCAGCATTCAGGCGTCCCCGAAGATATGGGCCACTTAGACGCGGGCATCCTCCAAAATCTTCCATTTCCAGCAAAAACAACAACAACAGGGTACTAATTTCCGCCTGTCGACCTGGATTGCGCAAACCGTGCGCAGCTTCTTACGATCCGCCGATCCCGCCCTTGCCTGCCAAGCGGCGCGATCCCCGCAAGCCGAAAGGAGCCCCATCCATGCAGACCGCCTACATTCCCGTCCCGACCGTCGCCAAGCCGGCCGCCGCTCCCGCCTGGAGCGCCGCCGACATCATGGCGCTCTACGAGCTGCCGTTCATGGATCTGGTGTTCCGGGCCCAGCAGACGCACCGCGCCCATTTCGATCCGAACGCCATCCAGCTGTCCAGCCTGCTGTCGATCAAGACCGGCGGCTGTCCCGAGGACTGCGCCTATTGCCCGCAGTCCTCGCACTACGACACGGGCCTGGACGCCGACAAGCTGATGCCCCTGGCGGACGTGGTAGCCGCGGCCCGCAAGGCCCAGGAAGGCGGCGCGCAGCGCTTCTGCATGGGCGCCGCCTGGCGCAGCCCCAAGCCGCACCACCTGGAGGCGGTGGCCGAGATGGTCAGCGCGGTGAAGGCCCTGGGCCTGGAGACCTGCGTCACCCTGGGCATGCTGCGCGAGGGCCAGGCCGAACAACTCAAAAGCGCCGGCCTGGACTACTACAACCACAACCTGGATACCTCGCCCGAGTTCTACGGCAAGATCATCTCCACCCGCACCTACCAGGACCGGCTGGACACGCTGGACCGGGTGCGCGACGCCGGCATCAGCGTGTGCTGCGGCGGCATCGTGGGCCTGGGCGAATCGCGCCGCGAACGCGCCGGCCTGATCGCCCAGCTGGCCAGCATGGAGCCCTATCCCGAGTCCGTGCCGATCAACAACCTGGTGCAGGTGGAAGGCACGCCGCTGGCCGGCGTGGAAGCCCTGGACCCGTTCGAATTCGTGCGCACCATCGCCGTGGCCCGCATCGCCATGCCGCGCGCGGCGGTGCGTCTGTCCGCGGGCCGCGAAGCCATGGACGACGCGCTGCAGGCGCTGTGCTTCATGGCGGGCGCCAACTCCATGTTCTACGGCGACGCCCTGCTGACCACGGCCAATCCGCAGATGGAAGCCGACCAGCGCCTGCTGCAGCGCCTGGGCATGCGCATCGACGCCGCCCAACACCAGCACCACGACGCCACGGCATGCCGCTGACCCCGGGCCTGCTCTACCTGCTGGCCAGCGTCGCCTGCAGCGTGACCGTGGCCGTGCTGCTGAAGCTGGCGCGGCGCTGCCAGGTGGACGTGCGCCAGGCCATCGCCATGAACTACGCGGTGGCCGCCCTGCTCTGCTGGGCCGTGCTGCGCCCGGATCCGGCCGCGCTGCTGGCGCCGCAGACCCCATGGCTGGTGCTGGCCGCGCTGGGCGTGCTGCTGCCCAGCGTGTTCCTGGCGATGGCCGCGGCCGTGCGCCATGCCGGCATCGTGCGCAGCGACGCGGCGCAGCGCCTGTCCCTGTTCATCCCGCTGCTGGCGGCCTTCCTGCTGTTCGGCGAATCGGTCAGCGGCCGCAAGCTGGCCGCGACCTTGCTGGCCGCCAGCGCCTTGTACTGCCTGCTGCGCCGCCCCGCCCGCGCACAAGCGCCGGGCGAGGACACACCCGCCAGCACCCGCGCCATGTGGCTATGGCCGCTGGTCGTGTGGGTGGGCTATGGCGTGATCGACATTCTGTTCAAGCAGATGGCGCGCGCAGGCACTGCCTTCGCGGGCGGCTTGCTGCTCGCGTTCGTCATCGCCGGTCTGCTGATGCTCGCCTATCTGTTGGGAAGCCGGGTGCGCTGGCAGCTGCGTCACCTGGCCGCTGGCGCAGTGTTGGGCCTGGCGAACTTCGGCAACATCCTGACCTACATCCGCGCGCACCAGTCGCTGCCCGAGCATCCCGCGCTGGTATTCGCATCGATGAACATGGGCGTGATCACCCTGGGCACGCTGGTCGGCGCGCTGGCCTTCCGCGAACCCTTGACCCGGCTGAACCTGCTGGGCATCGCGCTGGCGCTGGCCGCCATCGTGCTGATGGCGCCCTGGTAGCCCTGCAGGATCAGGTGCCGGTGCGGCGTTCGCGTTTGCCGGTGTCTTCGGCTGGCGAAGAGACATCGGCGGGTGCCGCGGTATCGACCGCCGCAGCGTCGGCTGCCGCAGCGTCGGCTGCCGCAGCCTCCGCCACGGACGGTTCAACGACCGCCGGCGTGGGCGCGGCCGACGGGTCCGGTTGCACCATCTCCATCGCGATATCGTTTTCGGGATCCACGCGGGGATCCAGCACGGCCGCCGCGGGCGAGCTTTGCAGGGTGTCGGGCATGGGCACGAAGTGCGTCGGCGCTTCGTCCACCTGGTGCGCACCGGTAACCCGCGTGGGACGCACCTGCCACACCAGGATCAAGGCGCAGGCCGAAATGAAGACGTAGTACATGCTGGGTCCGGCCAGCGACATCAGCAAGCCGGCGACCATGGGGCCGATGCACGCGCCCACGCCATAGGTCATCAGCAGCACGGCGGACAGGCTGACGCGGCGCTCGGATTCCACGTGGTCGTTCGCGAATGCGGCGCCCAGCGGATACAGCGTGAACTGCAACACGCCAAAGACGCACGACAACGCCACCATCGCCCAGTAGGGCAATACCAGCCAGCCCCACATCACCGTGGGCAGCAGCACCAGCAGCAAGGCGTTGAAGCGGATCAGGCCCGCGCGGTTGATGCGATCGGACAGCCAGCCCATCGGCCATTGCGACAACAGACCGGCGGTTACGGCCGCGGCCACGAAAATCGCGGCCTGCGACGTGGACAAACCGTGCTTGGCGCCATAGACGGCGGCCAGGCCATAGAAGGCCCCGGACAGGTTGCCCGCCACGAACAGCACCGTCATCGACAGCGGCACGCGGCGCATGAAGAAGCGGATGTCCAGCGGCGCTGGCAGCGGCGTGGGGGGGTGCGAACGCGCCGTGACGGCGATCGGCACCAGGCACAGCACCAGGCACATCGCCACCAGGGTCAACGGACGCAGGTCCAGCGTGGCGTAGGCGGTCAGCGCCAATTGCCCCAGCACCGTTCCCAGCCCGGACACCACCATGTAGACGGAAAACACCCGGCCGCGCTGATGGTTTTCAGTTTGCTCGTTCAGCCAACTTTCGATGACCATGAATTCAGTCACCATCACCACGCCGGAAATAATGCGGAACACCAGCCACAGCGGCATGGAGTCGACCAGCGTCTGCGCCAGGATCATGCAGGTGGCAATGGCTGCACAGGCCACGAATGCGCGGATATGGCCCACGCGGATGATAAGCCGGTGCCCCAGCCGCGCGCCGCATACCAGCCCCAGGTAATAGCCGGCGATCAGCACGCCGATCCACACCTCGCTGACCGACTGCGCGGTCAGGCGCAGGCCCATGTACGTGTTGAACAGACCCGTGCCGATAAGCATCAGCAAGGTCGCGACGTAGAGCGACGAGAAAGAAGAGAGGGTGGCGAGCATGGCGTTGGCAACCGCTGCTGGCATTAGCACGGCGGGCTGCGAAGGCGGCCCGCCGCGTTGAGCGGTAAAACAGGAACTACGTTAGATCAGGCTTGCGACAGCATCGTGGCGGCATCGCTGACTTCGAACTTGCCAGGCGCTTCCACGTTCAGTTGCTTGACCACGCCGTCGACGATCAGGGCCGAATAGCGTTGCGAACGCACGCCCATGCCGCGCGCGATCAGGTCCAGTTCCAGGCCAAGTTCCTTGGTCCACAGGGCCGAGCCGTCAGCCAGCATGCGGACCTTGCCGTCCGTCTTTTGCTCGCGGCCCCAGGCGCCCATGACGAACGCGTCGTTGACGGACACGCACCAGATTTCATCCACGCCCTTGGCCTTCAGCGCGGCGGCTTGCTCGACGTAGCCCGGCAGATGCTTGGCCGAGCAGGTGGGGGTGAAGGCGCCCGGAACCGCGAAGAGCGCAATGGTCTTGCCGCGGGTCAGGTCGGCAACCTGGAACGCGTTGGGGCCCAGCGAGCAGCCGGCGGTTTCGGTTTCGATGAATTCGGTCAGGGTGCCATCCGGCACGCGGTCGCCGACTTTGATCGTCATGTAGATCTCCAGGATGTAGGGGGTGTTGCATTGAAGCAGGAGTGCCTCACAGCCTCCATCATAGTTCGTGCGCGGCCGGCCTGCTGCGTGGGCGCCCCAGGAAAAAAAACCGCACAGTCTGAAACGACTCCACACCCCCGCCTCACCGCATGGAAACGGCTGCTTGCCATAATGCAGTAGTGACCCACGCCCGCCGCCCCCGTGTTGACCGGCCGGCGGGCACCAAGCGGAGATTCACCGATGCGAAAGATCTTGACTGGCCTGGCGTGGATTCTGGCCACCGCCGCCGCCCCGGCCTGGGCCGCCCCGGACGCCAGCGAACAGGCCCAATACGACTCCTTCGTGGTCGCCGCCGGCGCCTCCAACGGCGCTGCCCGCGCCTGCGGCGCCTCGGAACCCGACCTGGCGCAGCACCAGGCCACCGCCAAGAAAAACCTGATGCAGTACGCGCAGGAATACGGGTTTGCCTCGAACAGCTACGAGGCGCTCTTTCAGAAGGGCCTGGGGGAAGGCAAGTCCATGATGGAGGACATGAAGCGGTCCGGCGTGGACGGATGCCGCGGCGTGCTGGGCAGCTTCCAGAACGAACGCGCGATCAGTTACAAGGACATGAAGAACGCGCTGGCCGAGGTCAGCGACGGATTGCCTGGAGAAAAGGCGCAATAGCTTTCTCCAGGCATGCCGAATGCGCGCCGCCCGGACGCTACCCGTTACCCCAAGCCGTTCTGCTTGAACCAATCCAGCATCCGCGTCCACGCCTGCTCGGCTTCTGCCTTCCGATAAGACGGCCGGTAATCCGCATGGAACGCGTGCGGCGCGTCCGGATACACGTCGATCCGGGATGCTTTCGCCGCCGCCGGGCCCTTCGCCAGTTCGATCCGCATCCGGTCCACGTCCGTCTGCGGAATACCGGCGTCCTTGCCGCCATAGGCGCCAAGAACCGGCGCCTTCAGTTCGTTCACCAGGCTCAGCACCGACTTCGGCTTCAGCTCGCTGGGTTCGCCCGCCAATTGGCCATAGAACGCCGCGCCCGCCTTCAGCTTCGGATTGTGGGCGGCGTACAGCCAGACCTGGCGGCCGCCCCAGCAGAAGCCGACGATACCCAGCTTATCCGCGTCCCCGCTGTTGGCCGCCGCCCACTTCGCCGTCGCGTCCAGGTCGCGCTGGACCTGCGCGTCCGGCACTTTGCCAATGATCTCGGCTTGCAGCTTGGGGATCTCGGTGTACTTGGACGGGTCGCCCTGACGCGCGAACAGTTCAGGCGCGATCGCCAGATAACCCAGGTGCGCCAGCCGGCGGCAGACGTCCTGGATGTACTCGTGCACGCCGAATATCTCGGACACCACAATCACGGTCGGCAGATTCTTCTTGCCTTGCGGCGCCGCGCGATAGGCGGGCATCTTGCCGTCCGTCGTCGGGATATCGACCTTGCCGGCCGTCAGCCCCTTGGTGTCGGTAGCGATGGCCGTCTGCGCCACCGCTGGCCCCGCAGCCAGGGAAAAGCCCGCGGCGACCGTGGTGGCGATGAAGCCCCGCCGATCCAGCCGCAGAGGCGGCAACAGGCTGTCGAAGTGCGCGTCCTGGTCTTTCATGAAGAATCTCCTGGCAAAAGCGCGGCCGGGGACGGCAGGCGTACCCCTGATGGCCGGCTGGGTTCACTTCAGGGAGAAGTCCACGCGCGAGGGTTGCCCCTCGTCCTTGATGCCGTCCGCGTCCAGCTGCGGCGCAACGATGAATACACGGTCCGCGAGTCCTTCCTGGGCTAGCAACTTCTCATAAACCGCTTGCGCGCGCGCATCGGCCAGTTGGCGTAGCTGCTCCTCGCCCACTGGCGCCACGCCGCGCAGCATGGCTTCCATCTCATCCGTCGGCACCGACTTGGCCATGCCGATGAAATTGCGCGGCTTGTCCTTGATGTCGGCGTCGTCGTAGACCTCTTCCAGATACTTGGTGCGTTCGGCGGCCGACACCTGCACCCCGGCCGGGTTCGGCTTCTTGCCGCGCGGCGCAGTGTCGGCCGCCTTGGCGGCGCGGATCTGGCCGTCGACCCAGGCCTGGCGCAGGCCTTCCATGTCGGTCTTGGGGTCGGCGCGGCCGCTGATGTCCATCTTCAGCGCCGGCCGGTCCGTCAGTGCCTTGATCAGCGTATCGATACGCTGCTGCGAGTCTTCCGTCAGCACGGCGCTGCCCGGCGTGAATTCCACGTAGGACAGCTCTTCGCCCCCGCCAAAGGCCGAAGCCAGCAGGCTGAACGGCGACGTCACGGCCTTGACCACCAGGTTCATCACCACGCGGACCACGATGCCGCCCACCGAGAATTCCGGGTCGTCCAGCGACCCGGAAATCGGCAGGTTGATGTCGATATTGCCGCGCGAGTCCTTCAGCAACGCCACGGCCAGCAACACCGGCAGCTTGGTCGCGTCCGGGCTGTTGGTCTTGTCGCCGAAGGTCAGCTGGTTCAGCACCACGTGGTTGGACGCCTGCAGCGCGCGGTCCTTGATCTTGTATTCCAGGTCCACCGACAGCTTGCCCCGCTTGATCGGGTAGCCCACGTACTTGGCGGAATAGGTATTGAAGCGCGGCAGGTCGACGCCCTTGGCCGAGACCTTGAGATCCAGTGTCAGGAACTTGGCGAACGGCTGCACGATGCCGCTGATGGACAACGGGGCGGTGGTGTAGACGCGGCCCGTCACCTTGACCTTGGCGGGCTGCGGATTGGTGGACGAGACCGCCGTGATCGCGCCCTCGATAGCCGACACTTCAGCCACGTAATTGGGTTTGACGAAGCGGTCGGTGAACGTCATGCGGCCCCGCGACAGCGTGACGCTGTTGACCGAGATATCCGGCATGCCCGCGCCGGCGCCGCGCTGGG
>LNAP01005900.1_pt1 | contig 10726 bp, 10 predicted proteins | sample 602601 | NCBI WGS metagenome assembly LNAP01 (sample SAMN02440304, study PRJNA202911) | soil metagenome | biome: Subtropical and temperate rainforests or woodlands; isolation source: soil samples (1 kg each in a 20% v/v slurry with milli Q water) were... ...
GTCCTTCGGCCGCATGACCTTGCCCCACCAGCTCATGCGGCTGGTGCTGGTGGAGCAGATCTACCGCGCGTTTAAGATTAACCGAGGTGAACCGTATCATAAGTGAGTATAACGTTTTTGTCGTCATTCTCAGTTACATGCTGATTTGGCACTTCAAACTTGAACTCGATGTTCTTTAAAGTTTTGTCTGGGTTGAGATTGATACGCTCAATCAGCGATTCCAGAAGCTGCTTTTTAAGTTGTACATCAGCGTTTTCCATGAGTGAATCGAAATGTTCCATTACAAAGTGGACCTCGTTAGCATCATAAGATGTATTGAGCGCTTTAACTAATTCAAGCTCCATATCCTGCTTCTTAGAGTTTAGCTCAGTAAGGCTGATTTCAAGAAGTGACTTAAAATCCTTGTAGTCATCGTAGGTGATCTTCTCTGCAAGGAATTCTTGTTTGATTTCAGCAAGTCGTGCTGTGTATTTATTGATTTGCTTATCTGTCTCTAGGAGTTGTTTATGGATTAAGGCAGTATCAATCGTATTGTTAGAGTTTATCTCAGAGACGATATCTTTAAGGACTTGTTTATCGTTAATGACGTACTTAATACGCTCTAAAACTTCTTTCTCAATGTGTTTGGCACGCAATGTATTATGATTGCATTCCCTTGTATTTTTGTAGGTACTGCAATTGTAATAGCCGCCATGCTTGTCATTGTGCTTGCGTTGTCCAGCAGGCTGATAATTCATTCTTCCGCTACATTGAGGGCATCTGAGTAGTCCTGATAGCATGTGGGGATTTGATGGCATCCTTCGAGTTTGTCTGCGATTTTGCTCTGTAATTATTTGTGCCTTTTCAAAAGTGTCCTCATCAATGACTGGCTCATGAATGCCTTTCTCCAGAATAAACTGATCTTCTTTCTTGCGCTTCCCTTTATGATCGTAATTTGTAGTTCTGCCATAACGTATAAAGCCTTTATATACAGGGTTGGCAAGAATATTAATCACAGCATGTTGCGTAAAAGAAAGTCCTTTCTTAGTTTTGAGATTTAGCTGATTCAGCTTGTCCCTAATCTGAACACACCCTTTACCGTCAATGTACATCTCGAAGATGATTTTGACGATCATAGCCTCTTCTTCGTTGATAACAAGCTGCTTGTTCACACTGTTATAACCTAGAACGATTCCTCCAGTCCATTTTCCTGACCGTGCTACTTGAGCCATCGTCATCTTTACATTGTCGATAATTGTATTCCGTTCAAACTCAGCAATACTTCCTAAAACCTGAAGAGTTAGTTTACCAATTGAATCCCTCGTATCAAATTTTTCGCTGTAGCTGATAAAGCTAACTCCATGCTGTTCAAACTTATCGACTAGTATTAGTAAATCTTTCAAGTCCCTAGAGAGTCTAGAAATTTTCCAGACTAATACTGTATCGAAGCGTTCTATTGTACAATCTTTAAGAAGTCGTTGTAATTCTGGCCTATCAGTATTTTTTCCGCTTTTGCCATCATCAACATATATCTCAGAAATAACTAAGTTAAAAGCATCGCAGTATTTCCTAAGAATTTCTTCTTGTGCTTCTAAGCTATGGCCTTCTTTTGCTTGTTCCTCTGTGCTTACTCGAATATACAAAGCAGCTCTGATTTTCTTCATTTATAATCTCCCCTTAAAAATAGTTGGTTTGCAATAGGGAATTATATTAGGCGACTTGAAATGTTAAACATTTTCGTGAAAGTGCAGCTACGATTTCTCATTCTTCAAGACTGTTATTCTCAATTCGCCTTGTATCTCTTCGACTTCAACCCTACATTTAATAGAAAACCCCAGATCATTCAGCCACTTGCCCTGAATTCTGATCTGAGGTATTTGTTGATTATTTATGAATGCGCTGGAGACTGTGAGTAATCGTTTCTTCTTGTCCATAGTCATGCACTCGTCTTTCTTTTCTGTTCTCGAAGCGCTCGCACTTTATTAAACAACTGCTTGGACACTATTGCTGGAATCGATGCTTTAACCTGTATTTGATTCTTTTCTTTCTTACCATCATAAGTGAGCAAGCCAGTGTATGCTGAATTTCGCAAAATATAGCAAATCGAAGTCCTTGACCATATTTTATTGGCATCAGAGCTTCCAGAATCGTCTCCAGATTGTTTTTGTAATGAGCTAATATATTTTGCAATAAAACCATAACTTTTGCCCTCAGCATACATCTGGAACATCTGACGAACGAGTAATGCTTCACACTCATTTACAATAAACTTGCCATCATCTATTGTGTAGCCGTAAGGAATTTTGCCACCTGCATACTTGCCTGATTTAGCTGTAACTACGCGGCCAGAGCGAGTTCTTTCATTGATCAGATTCCGTTCAAACTCTGCGAAGCTGCCAAGCATTTGTAACGTAAGCATTCCTTGTGGCATTGAAGTATCGAAATTCTCAGACACACTAATAAAAGCAATGCTATGTGGCTGTAAATTATCTTCAATCATAATCAGCAAATTCTTTAAGTGACGGTGGATTCTATCTGATTTGAACACGACAATTGCATCCACTTGATTACATTTATCTTGAGCAAACTCAAGCATCTTGGCATACTCAGCTCTTTCGTCAATCTTAGAGCCAGACTTTGCTTCATCAACAAAGATTTCTTTTAATTTCCAGCTCTGACTGGTACAGTATGCCAGTATTCGTTTCTTCTGTTCTGCTAAAGATGTATTTTCTTTCTGGGAATCTGAACTGATACGGACATAACCAACGACTGATTTAATTATTTGTTTCATGCCTTAACCTCCTGCAAGAAATTTCTACACAAATTCATGTGGACATTTTACTTAGCAAAAGATTTTTTGTACAACAAAAAACCGTTACATGCCATTTTGTGTAAGGCTAGTAACGGTTTTTTATTCATAATATTGACTTAACTTTTTAGCAGTCTTAGTATATTGAATTCGTAATAACTAAACAGGGTTACTAAAAATTATGCTTTTCTATTTGTCCAAATTGAACCTAACTGTTTTACCGTTTTCATATTTTGAACTACCCCATTATCGAGATATTTCGAACAATTGCAAATAGTATAATTATTATTACACAAACTGCATTGACTTTCTATAACGTCATACACAGGGGCAATCCCTATGTTTCCATTTTTGATATAGTTGAGTGTATCTTCTTCTGACTTTTCTATTTTTATCTCAGCCATTAAAGCTTTTGCATCTTCATCAAAGTAATATTGAATTCTCGTGTTATCAACATACTTTCTTTTAAAGTTAATAATCCCCTTTGGATCTAGAATGCTCCTGATTTTAGGAGTGTCTTCCGCTGGAGGGTACTTATATAAAAATTCTGCAAATTTCTCGCACCAATCCCCTATATCTTCTGAACTTAACGGGAAGACTGATGAAGTATGGCTCAACCAGTCTAACAAGTCTAAAACATGACCAGCTATAGAAAATAATACTTGTTTGTTAGGATATTCAACACTTAGTGTATACGAAATTATTCTATTATCACCACTGTCTTTCCATGCACTGCACAAACGTTTTATTAAATTTTGACTTAAATTTGCATTCTGAATAGCATTATTTCCTCTATAAATTAGTGTCGGGAAATTGATACACATGTCTTCAAATGCAATACTTTTTAATCCTGTACGAGGTTCTCTGATATTAATTTGCTGATCTCTTAATAATTTAATTATTTCATATGCGTCCGATTCAATATACCTTATTTTTTCATTATTAACGTAAAGTGACTGGTTACTCCTAACATATACTACATCTATGGGATCATAGCTTTCTTTTTCTTTATATGATATAGCAAGTCTAATTCCGTCCCCCTGGTTTAAGTTATATGGTATATATCTTTCTACTGGTGTTTTAATTAATTCCTCTTCCACAAGTTGAGGTTTAAACTCGTTCATAACCTCATCTTCTCCACTAAAATACTCACCTATTAATGAATTATCTCTGTAGTAATGTGTTATTAGCTCTTTCCACGTATCTACACTTATGTTCCCGTCAATTCTCCATAGTTTTAAATAACTAGTATTCTTTTTTGCTGCGTCTAGGCTAGTTTCTAATCTATCTAACATTTTTTCCATATCGTATACTCGAATAGCCCCATCTAAGTGAGTAACATGCTCATTATTTTTGGATAACATACTATGAACATATCTACATCCGTAGTTTTCTTGATAGATATCATCAGTTAAATTTTCAACATCAGTAATTTCTTCGCATTCTAATGTTTTTATATCATCTTGATCGTACCAAAAAAATTCAGTGCTTCTTATAGAATTTAACACTCTGTCATAAGATTCATTTTCAAATCGAGATACTCCATTTGGAATTTTTGCTAAGTCATTATCAAATTTTGGTCCCCACCAATATTGAAACTCTAATTCCCTCAGTGCGGTACCACCGAGTCCTATAAGATCTGTATCAATAGCTACTCTTAAAGAAACTTCACTATTGTTTCTCAGTCTATTAAATTTGTCAAAGAAGGCATCATTTAATGTATTTAATCTTGAGAATGATCTTCTGAAATATTGATGAGCAAATATCAAAAATCCTTTATACTGAAAGATGCCCGGTAAGATTGGCTCTAAAAGCCTTGCATCTATAAGTCCGTGTTTATCTTTGTTTTCAAACAACTCTGGGAAAAATCTCAAAACAATATCTTTGTCGATTAATCCTACACATCCATGAGTATAAACTTTATAATCACTACTTAGATATCCGTTCAGTTTGTCCTCTAACTCTTTTACTAATGTTGTATTCACTTGTAAATTTTTATCGTTAAAGTATTGCTGCGCTTTATTATTCAGAAACTCGATTTCGCTTTCACTCGTCGGAACATTTATCACATTTGTGGTTCTTAACATACCTGGTTCAAAATACAGTGAACTTAAATTAACCCATCCGACTAACTTAGTTCTGTCATGGTTGAAGTAGGATGGAGTCCCTATGTTCCATGCTTGTTTATAAGCTCCTTCTAAACTTCTAATAGAGAATTTATAGTTGTTACGCGTAACTTGGTCACTATTAACAACTCCAAAAAACGTATGCATAAGACACCCCCCATTTTGAATTGAATTTTGCTTGTTCCTATAACGATAAAATGCAGATTAACGAAATGACAGAATTCATACAAAATTATACATCAGTGTCTTGATAATTAGAATTACTTGGACAAAAAAACTGAGCGGCGCAGGAACGGCGTGGACTTTGTGTAGATATTTGCAATTCTTATCCTGTTCTTTTATTCTCTTCTCTTTACAAACAAAAATGATACTACAAATAGTAATTTTTAAAATAACTACTTGTAGTATCATTTTTGATTAATCTACAAAGTTAAGTATATGGCCGCCGAATCCTCAAGTGCTATTCCCCTGTAATTTCCACTTTGATTAGTCCTGCTTCAATCATCTTGCCAACAAGTTCATTCATTTCGCAGTTCAACAAAAGTAACCTATGCAAATCCTCTTCTGATAATCCGGTAAGATTTTGCTTTTCCAGTAACTGATCTTTTGCTTTGACACTTTTGACATACTGGCTGATAAGTTCATTTTTTACGTCCATCGTTCCAACTCCTTATTTTCAGTTGAAACTGATCTTACTGTGTAGTGCGCTTATTGTACATTTCTAGAAATTGTATTTTGCCGTTGTGTGATTCTCTAAGTTTTTGTAATCTTCATTAGAATTCTTCTTGACCCAATCCATAAATATTGTAGGACCAATTTTTGAATCTGTCCAAGTACTTGCAGGCTGCTTAGTTGCTTGATTATTACCTACTGAAACTGATAGGCCCATTATTCCGTCAGGCTTATTGATGATAATTGATGTCCGCAGAATAGGTAAGCCAGTAGCATAAGCTGCAAATGTAAAATCACGAGCAACTTTTTCAGCAGCACTTTTCAGATATAGACCATCTACAAGATCGTAACTTGCTTCTACAGCGTACTTTCCGTTTCTCTTATAAATCTCGATACCTGAAAGCCCATTGACAGCTTTTGTAATTACCGCTCTAATCTTATCCTCATCTGAAAGATTTGCTTTTTCATTTGCTACTGTTCCTTTTTCTACTTTATCATCTGGAAATGCAAATTTGTCCTGAAACAGTAGCGCTTTGTACTCGCCTGTATACTTTACATTGCTACCAGATAAATTTTGCCCTTTATCACCAAGTATTTTTTTTACACTATCAGGCTGATTGTTATTGTTAAAAAACACTTCTGAATTTAGCGTCATTTCTTGAGCATTTATCTTGCCGTCAAAGACAATTTCACAGCTTAGAGTTTTATTCTGGACAGCAACGACCTTTTCAACATTATTCTTGGCAGAAAGCTTGTCCAGATGCCAGAGATTGTATTTAACATTCGTTCCATCTGGTAAATTTGTCGTTCCCTGAATGATTACCTTATTGCCGTTTAATGTGATCGTGTTTTCTATTTCCGGTAAGAGTGTCATAGCACTTGTAGGCACATTACTGGTAGTCACATTTTTTGTTTTGCCATCACTGAGAATTATCTTCCAATATAGAAAAGTTCCCATAACAAAGATGATGATCAAAAGAATTACAATAGTTAAAACCTGTAATATCGTTTTCATAACTATACTACAATCTCCCCTTTTTACGCTTGGTATGAGTGCCATAAAATTCCTTATTGCTATTGGGTCATATTTTACCACGCATCGACATTAATGTAATTAAAATATATTGCAAATTGTGTTCTATCATCACTTTCATTCAGTTTCTATACTGATGTAAGAGGTGAACACAAATGAATAATGACGACTTTATCGTGACACCCAAAGAGAAGTCTGTAACGATAACCATACGAGTAGATAAAGCAATCGCTGACAATTTAGATGAGCTTGCTCATAAAAGTGACCGTTCCAGAAATGAACTTATCAATATGGCTCTGGAATATGCTTTGAAAAACGTGAAATTTAACAACAGTGCAACTGAAAAGAAACGCAAATAAACCAGTCCTCCAAAGACTGGTTTTCGTGTTCATTTAATGAATTCACAGTACATTCCTAAGCTGATTTAACAACTAAAGCGACTGATTAATCGTTAAGTCGTTCATAAATGAACAGAAGCTATTCTGTGCGTTCTTGAAGCTCATTGTATATTGTTTTTGTAAGCATTGTTTTTAATTGGTTGTCAATATAGAAATATTTCATCATTTCAAGTACGTCAATTCTGCCACTATAAGCAATTTCGTATCCCGTATAAACATCATCAAAATGATGATTAATTCTATACGTGTTTGCTTTACTGTTCCCTTTTTTATAGGGGACCCTATCAACTACTTCGATTTTCTTCAATTCTTCCAGGCGTTTAAGATATTTGCTTACTAAATTTCTATTGACGATTCCAGTCCTACGAATAATCTCATTATATGACATGTAGAACTCATTATTCAGAAACACTTTCGCATGTCTTAACATTGAAACCAAGATTTCCATAATATTTAATTCAGTTCTGCCAATCGTTCCTGATTCATTTACAATGTCAGCAAGAAAATTCATATCCGTTTCAGCAAAAAATGCTGATTCAATTATTCGCCCTCTAACCTCGTAACCTTTACTGTAAACAAAGTCCACTTGAAATATGGCATCTTCTATTGCTTTTTCTTTTGGAGTTCTATATTTTCCTTCATTTAATTTTAGCCAGTACATTAAGAATTCTGTCGTTTCTTCTTTTGACAGACCATACAAGCTTTTTAACTTTCTGGCCATGTCAAATAGCATATCATGACGTTGACCATACGCCGTAATTATATTGCTGTGCACAAAATCGAGAGCAGTCTCGTATTGTAAATCATCTTTATGAGCATTATCGTCATTTTCATCATCAATGCAGACAGCTTTTCCTTGAATGCCAACTTGATTAATAACTTGATTAAATGTTGCCCGATTCAAAGGTCTGATATTCAAAAAGTATTTATATTGCGCTGGTTTGTACTGGAGCTTATTTAAGGTTACGAAGCAACAGAAATTTGAGCCATATTCCAGATTCGTAAAATTTCTACCCAAAGGCAATTTTGCTGTTTGCCCTAAATTCTTACCTTTCGTATATGGACGAATTTCTATTTCAAAATCACTTGAAGATGAAAGTCCGGAAAGAATGATTATTCTCTCTTGAAATTTTTGAATAACTTGACGATCAAATGGTCCATCTAGATAAATAACAATATGGTACCCTTTACTGCCACTTCGATAGCAATGAATATAGTCCTCTGGAATATAACTCTTTAGTACTTTAATGAGCTTCTTGGTACATCTTTTAGCAAGATCAATCGCCTTTTTATCTTTCAAATGAACGTCAACATCAAATAGAAACCATTTCGTTTTCGATTCATTACACGGAAAGCATCCAATAGTAAGTTTGCCAAGCAAGTGATCTTGAATACCGAATTTATTTAACTTGCCATTTACAGTAATAAACGACCTTTCACTTGCTATCAAACTATGATTCTGTAGCAGAAAACTCTTTCGCCAAGAAATGTACAGTTCATCATATTTCTTGACCAGTTTTTCAAGCAAGTCAGGCTCTATTTCAATCTCGCCTTTAAAGTCATCGTCTTGATCTGAACTCGAATACTGTGCATCTACTAGGAATTCATATGGTCCCATTAATTCCGTATAGTATTTGACTCGCTTTGTGGTGCTCTTATTTTGCTCTTTGTCTTTATTTCGCATCTTCATACTAAGTCTTCTTTCTGTATATTAATTAAATATGATACTACAGTTAGCTTTTTTAAAACACTATATGTAGTATCATAATTGAAAAATATAAATAAATATAGTGGATGGCAATATAAAGTTTATCATTACTTAAGACAACCAAATGCTAGAGTCAAGCTAGTCAGCACAAGAGCAGTTTCCAGTGTAGTTATGAATTGCAAATAATAATATCAGTAGCTCAGATCGCTCTCTAGCACCTTGCAAATCGCTCTGCATAGTTCGTATCGTTTATGCTTACTTAAACTGAATCTGTGCTATCCTGATGCTTCTAAACGTAATATATACAGCTTTATTTGCGACCACTTCATGCATAATTTTGACTTGCCATTTTTATCAATGATTTACTGCGCCATATAAATAATCCTAGCCAATAAAAGAATCAAGCAGGCAATTACTTAACTTTCCATGAGTTTAAGTATCTGCCTGCTTCTTTTTTATGTTTATGGTTTCTGAATGCTAGGCATCAAGTTGCTTTTGTCTTGGACCTTTATGAAGCACACTTTTCGCGGCGCTTTTATTAAGCATAATTTTAAGTATAATGATTGCTCAATTTTCTCTTTCTTTTCAATGCTGTCCTTGAAAGGCTCCTGATCAGGAATAGTAACCCCTATACAAACTCCTTTGTAGTAAAAAAGGAGTTGTTGTCCATGAACAATACAAACCGTCAAACATTCATAAAACTGGCCGCAGAGATCATCAAAGATGCACTAGCCAAGCAACTGACAGAGAAGAAGTAAAGAGGAGGGGAGCACCCCTCATTTTTGTGACTTCCATGATTTTGAAAAAGCAGTATATCTCAAATCTCTACAAAATGCTATACTTAACCATAGAGTTTTGTCGTAATTATAAAGATTTGCAAAGAAAGTAGTGAAATAATTGATAAACCCATCGCCGTTAAGATATCCAGGAGGGAAATATAAATTATATAGATTTATTAGCAAACTGGTCCAGAAAAACAGTTGCTCTACATATATTGAGCCTTTTGCTGGTGGCTCAGCACTTTCTTTTGCATTGTTGTTTAATGGTTTAGTAAAAAGAGTCATTATAAATGACTACGATTACTCAATTTATTGTTTTTGGGATAGCATATTACACAGGACAAATGAATTCATCAGGCTTATTCAAGAGACCCCTGTGACTTTAGAGGAATGGCACAAGCAAAAATCAATTAGAGAAAACGTATTTGACCAAGACCCGCTAAGAGTAGCTTTATCTACCTTTTTTTTGAATCGGGTAAATAGGTCAGGAATCATCGATAAAGCGGGGCCTATTGGTGGCTTGGGGCAAGACGGAAATTACTTGATTGATTGTAGATTTAATAAGGAAGATTTAATCGATAGGATTTTGAGGATTTCAACTTATAGGGATGCTATTAAATTATCCAATATGGACGCTATGGATTTTATTGAATCAGAAATAACCAAGACAAGGAATTCATTTACTTTCTTTGATCCGCCATATTACAACAAGGGTAGAGGATTATATACAAATTTTTATACTCATGGAGATCATGAAAACTTAGCTAAAATAATAGGTCATACAATGAGTAACCGTAAGTGGATTGTTACATATGACATGGCTGATGAGATCAAACAGTTTTATTCTAAATTCGATTCTCTTTCTTTTAATTTATCCTATACTTTGCAGGAGAAAAAGAACGGTTCGGAATACATGTTCTTTTCAAAAAAGACCCTGCGCTTAGATAACGAAAATGAATTTATTAAAGTAATGCAGAATGATGATGTTGAGGTGGGCTAGTAAATGACGAACATTAACGAGTATAAAATGGTCGAGGTTTCTGAAATTTTAAACTTTGTTGAAAATCCACGCCATGATGTTGGGATAAACGAAATAGATACAATTAAGAAACTAATTAATAAGGCTTCCTCGCTATAGTTCATGGCTAATGTCTGCTTAATAGAAATTTAGTCAATACTGCTCTGTAAGATGATTAATAGGGCGGGATGACTAGTGTGGACT
>LNAP01012372.1_pt1 | contig 10726 bp, 6 predicted proteins | sample 602601 | NCBI WGS metagenome assembly LNAP01 (sample SAMN02440304, study PRJNA202911) | soil metagenome | biome: Subtropical and temperate rainforests or woodlands; isolation source: soil samples (1 kg each in a 20% v/v slurry with milli Q water) were... ...
CCCATGAACAAGCTCTACCCCAACGCCCACGCCGCCCTCGACGGGCTGGTGGCGGACGGCATGACCCTTGCCGTCGGCGGCTTCGGCCTGTGGGTCCGAGGTGGCGGCGACCGGGCCGGCGGGGCTGGCGTCCAGTGCCCGGGACAGCGCCACGGCGCGGTTCCAGTCCAGCCACTGGCTCAGCCGTTCAGGCAGGCTGTGTGGCGAGGGCGGCACCTCAACGTCGGTCAGCCGGGCAAGCAGGCGGATGAACGCCGGGCCCGGCAGAGGCGTCCGTTGAGGGGGTGTGCGCATGGGGAAGGCTAAAACGCGTCATTTTACACGGCATCGCCGCCGGCCTCGTGCCCGGCCCATGGAGGGCAGGCCGATGCCGGCCAGGACGGGGGAATGCTCCGGGGAGGCAGGTGTGCCTTGAGGCGCACAAGGCCGGTTCTTTTCGACCATCGGCGCGGCTTTGCCCCGCCCGCTGCCGTCGCAGCGCCCGGCGGCCAATCCACGCCAGACCTGAAGGTTTCAATCCGGCCGGCGAAAAATTCCGCCAATCCGTCAGGGCGGATCGGGTAAGGTTTTGCAGGGCCGCGGTGGCCTTTGGCAGTCAGGTGAGACAGTGCGCGTTCTGGTCATGGGCAGCGGTGTGATCGGCACCACCACGGCGTGGTACCTGGCCAGGGCAGGATTCGAGGTCACGGTGGTGGACCGCCAGCCGGGGCCGGCGCTGGAGACCAGCTTTGCCAATGCCGGCCAGGTCTCGCCGGGCTACGCCTCGCCATGGGCCGCGCCGGGGGTGCCGCTGAAGGCGTTCAAGTGGCTGTTCCAGCAGCACGCGCCGCTGGCGATCAGGCCGGGCCTGGACCCACGCCAGTACACCTGGCTGCTGCGGATGCTGGCCAACTGCACCAGCGCGCGCTACGCACGCAACAAGGCGCGCATGGTGCGCCTGTCCGAGTACAGCCGCGACTGCCTGGACGAACTGGTCCAGGCCACCGGGATCGCCTACGAAGGCCGCCGCCTGGGCACGGTCCAGTTGTTCCGCAGCCAGGCCCAGCTCGACGGCGCGGCCAAGGATGTGGCGGTGCTGGATCAATACGGCGTGCCCTACCAACTGCTGGATCCGGCCGGTATCGCCCGCTACGAGCCGGCGCTGGCCCAGGCGCCGGTGCAGCTGGTCGGCGCGCTGCGCCTGCCCAACGACCAGACCGGCGACTGCAACCTGTTCACCCAGCGCCTGGAAGCGATGGCACGCCAGGCTGGCGTCGAGTTTCGCTACAACACCCGCGTGGAGGCGATCGAAGGCGATGGCCACCGCGTCAGCGGCGTGCGCCTCAATGGCAAGCTCGAGAAGGCCGACCGCTACGTGCTGGCCCTGGGCAGCTATTCGCCGCAGCTGGTCGCACCGCTGGGCCTGGACCTGCCGGTGTATCCGCTCAAGGGCTATTCGCTGACCCTGCCGATCACCGACGCGGCGATGGCGCCGGTGTCCACGGTCCTGGACGAAAGCTACAAGGTCGCCATCACCCGTTTCGATGCGCGCATCCGGGTCGGCGGCATGGCCGAAGTGGCCGGCTACGACCTGTCGCTCAACCCGCGCCGGCGCCAGACCCTGGAACGGGTGGTGGGCGACCTGTATCCGAAGGGCGGCGCGCTGGAGGCGGCCCAGTTCTGGACCGGCCTGCGCCCGGCCACGCCCGATGGCACGCCCATCGTCGGCGCCACGCCGCTGTCCAACCTCTACACCAACACCGGTCACGGCACGCTGGGCTGGACCATGGCCTGCGGTTCGGGCCGCTACCTGGCCGACCTGATGGCGGGCCAGGCGCCGGCGATCGATCCTGAAGGGCTGGACATGTTCCGCTACCGGAGCGCTGCACCGGCCGGACAGGAGGCCACGCAATGCGCCCAGCCCGCGCGCTGATCGACCTGGGCGCGCTGCAGGACAACTACCTGTTGGCGCGGCGCCTGGGCGGTGGCAAGGCCGTGGCGGTGATCAAGGCCGACGCCTACGGCCACGGCGCGGTCCGTTGCGCACGTGCGCTGGAGCCGATCGCCGACGCCTTCGGGGTGGCCTGCATCGAGGAAGCGCTCGAACTGCGCCAGGCCGGCATCCGCGCCCCGATCCTGCTGCTGGAAGGTTTCCTGGAAGCCGACGAACTGCCGCTGATCGACCGTCACCGGCTGTGGACCGTGCTGGCCTCGCCCTGGCAGCTGGACGCGCTGGCGCGCTACCGGCCGGCCGCGCCGTTGCAGGTGTGGCTGAAGCTGGACAGCGGCATGCATCGGCTGGGCCTGTCGCCGGACGATTTCGCCCGCGCGCTGCAGCAGCTGTCGGCCGACCCGAGGATCGCTTCGATCGTGGCGATGAGCCACCTGGCCCGCGCCGACGAGCTGGACAGCGACTTCACCGACATCCAGCGCGCCGTGTTCGAAGCGGCCACGCGCGATTTCCATGGGCCGACCAGCTTGGGCAATTCGCCGGCGCTGCTGGGCTGGCCGGGCATCGGCAGCGACTGGGTGCGCCCGGGACTGATGCTGTACGGGGCAAGCCCTTTTCCGCTGGAGGCGCCGATCCGGCATGTGCTGCGGCCGGTGATGCAGCTGGAGTCCAGGCTGATCGCGGTGCGCGCGCTGGCGGCCGGCGAGGCGGTCGGCTATGGCGCCCGCTTCACCGCGCCGGTGCCGATGCGGATCGGGGTGGTGGCGCTGGGCTATGCCGACGGCTATCCGCAGCTGGCGCCCAACGGCACCCCGGTGGTGGTCGATGGCGTGACCACGCGCCTGGTCGGCCGGGTGTCGATGGACATGCTGACGGTGGATATCACCGACCTGCCGCAGGCCGGCGTCGGCAGCCAGGTCGTGCTCTGGGGCCCTCAACCCCTGCCGACACCGTCGCAGATCGCCCAGGCCTGTGGCACCAGCGGCTATGCGCTGCTGTGCGGGATCAAGCGCGTGCGGCGTGAATACCTCGGCGCTGCGGGCGCTGCGACCATCGGGCAGACCGCCTCGGCCTCATTGCCGGGCTGATGGCCGAGGCGTGAGCCGCGGCAGGCGTGCCGCGCAGCTTCAATCCATCCAGCTCGGCTCGAACATCTCCAGCACATCGTGCACGCCGCGGCGTACGGCCGAGCGATCAGGCGGGGCCAGGTCGCGGGTGGCGGCCAGCAGCAGGGCGGCGGCCCAGGCAGTGCGATCGGCGTGGTCGTCGCTGGCGTGGCAGGCCAGGCGCACGGCCACGCCGGAAATACGTTCCTGGACAAGTTCCTTGTGGATGTGCGACATGTGGTCCCGGCCGCCTGACGGCGCCGCTCCCCCAGCGGCTTGACCTGCAAGCTTAGCTGTCTTCGGCGCCTGGCAGATCACCGTACATCGGCTGCAATCTGCCGAACTGCGCAAGCGCGGCATGGGAGCGAATTTGGTCGCACTCCCGTGCAGGCGCCGCCCTGGTGCCGCCGGTCGAGGCTGGCAAACGGCCCCGCGTCAGCATTGCGGCATGCGAGCGTGTGTGATGACTCGCCGGCGGCGGTCATCGGCTGTGCTGCACACGCTCGGTTTCGCGCAATGACATGGCGCAGCGCAGCGGACCAGAGCGGGCGTGCGACGCCATTGCGCCGCAGCCGTCCGCAGACGCGCGCCAGAACCTTCAGGAACCGTTATCTGGCCAACCCGACGGTCACCCGGGTTGGCTAGCAGCAAGTGCGTGCACCGCACACCTTGCGCCGCAGCATGTAAACGCTTGCAAGTCCTGCTACGGTGCCGCCCGCCAAAAGAGGCAGGGCGCCTTGGGAGGGGCTTTCCAGTGCCGCAAGCCGGACACCATTCGCCGATGTCGCGCAAGGCGGCACCGGTCCATCGCCGTACCGGCGACCAACAGCGCGTGCCGTTGGCAGCGGCGCTTCCTGTGCCCGGGCACGGCTCAAGGACCTCGCAATGAACGTCACGATCAAGGATGTCGCCCGCGTGGCCGAAGTGTCCGCGGCCACGGTGTCGCGCGCGCTCAATGGTCATCAATACGTGGCCGAAGAGGTGCGCGCGCGGATCGTCAGGGTCGCCAGCGAATTGCGCTACAGCCCGCACCACGCCGCGCGTGCGCTGAGCAGCCGCCGCACCCACACCATCGGCGTGGTGCTGCCGGACCTGCACGGCGAGTTCTTCTCCGAGCTGATGCGCGGCATCGACCATGCCGCCCGTGAGCGCGGCCTGCACCTGCTGGTGTCCAGCTGCCACGGCAGCCTGGCCGAACAGCGCGATGCGCTGCGCGCCACCCCCGGCCGCGTCGACGGCGTGCTGGTGATGTCGCCGTTCCTGGGCAGCGAGGAGGCGCTGGACCAGGTCCTGGCGCCCGAGGTGCCGGCGGTGCTGATGAACTGCGCCGGCAGCCCGCGCGCCACCGTGCTCAACGTGGACAACTACGGCGGCGCCCATGCCATGACCCGCCACCTGCTGGAGGTGGGCCACCGCCGGATTGCCTTTGTCTGCGGGCCGGCCGACAACTTCGATGCCTGCGAGCGCCTGCGCGGCTATCGCGACGCGCTGGCCACCGTGGCCGATGCCGGGCCGGAATGGACCGTGGCAGGCGCCTTCGACGAGGCCTCCGGCTACGCGGCCGGGGAAACCTTCGCCACCGGGCAGCGCCCCGATGCGGTGTTCGCCGCCAACGACATGATGGCGCTGGGCTGCCTGTTCGCCCTGCGCAAGGCCGGCCTGCGCGTGCCCGAGGACATCGCCGTGGCCGGCTTCGACGACGTGCCGATGGCGCGCTACGTCAATCCGGCCCTGACCACCATGCGCGTGGACATCGCCAGCCTGGGTGCGCGCGCGCTGCAGCTGCTGCTCCAACACCCGGGACTTGGTGGCGATGCCGCCGCAGTCGTGGATACCACGGCCCTGGTGCCGCATCTGGTCGTGCGCGATTCCAGCGCCATGCCGGAGCGTCGCACCGGCTGAGCCTCCGCCTGCTGCCGGATCACGCAGTACCGCACTTTCGAAGTTCCCGATTTTCGCAACGACGTCCCAAGTCAGTGTTCCGACGGCCCCAAGGAGGGCAGAGTCATGAAGAGCAAGCGTTCATTCCGTCCCACCCCGTCGCGCAGCGTGCTGGCCATGGCCCTGGCTGGCTGCATGGCCGCTTCGGTGCCGAGCTTTGCCCAGACCTCCACCGCCATCCTGCGCGGTACCGTGACCTCGGCCGAGGCCGGCCAGGAAGTGACCGTCACCAACAAGGCCACCGGTGCGGTGCGCCGCGCGATCATCAGCCAGAACGGCACCTACACCATCGTCGGCCTGCAGCCTGGCACCTACACGGTCCAGGCCGGTGGCGTGGCCCGCGATGTCACCCTGCAGGTGGCCTCCTCCTCGACCGTGGACCTGGAGGCGCCAACCTCCGCGCCGGCCGGCGATGCCACCACGCTGGGCGCGGTGCGCGTGACCGCGCCGCTGACCAGGGACGTCAAGACCTCGGAGGTCGGCAACATCGTCTCGCTGCGCCAGATCCAGCAGCTGCCGCAGGCCACGCGCAACTTCCTGGAGTTTGCCGACACCGTGCCGGGCATGGTGTTCAACGTCGACGCCCAGGGCCACACCACCCTGCGCGGTGGCGCCTCCAACTCCAGCGCCGGCAACCTGTACATCGACGGCGTCAGCCAGAAGAGCTACGTGGCCAAGGGTGGCATTGCCGGTCAGCAGGACAGCCAGGGCAATCCATTTCCGCAGCTGGCCATCGGCGAATACAAGGTCATCACCTCCAACTACAAGGCCGAGTTCGGCCAGGTCAGCGGCGCGGCCATCACCGCGGCAACCAAGTCGGGCACCAACGAGTTCCACGGCGAGCTGTTCTACCGCTACACCGATGAGTCGCTGCGCGAAGAGCGGCCCGACGAGGGCAATGGCAAGGTCGATTCGCAGGTCAAGGAATATGGGTTTGCCCTCGGCGGCCCGATCATCCAGGACCGCATGCACTTCTTCTTTGCCTACGAGGGCAAGGAAAACGTCGTGCCACGCAGCATCCAGCCCAGCGCCGATGCCGCGCCCTACGTCGGCTTGCTGCCGTCCGACCTGGCATCGCAGTACGGTGCAGCCAACCTGCCGTTCACCGAGGACCTGTACTTCGGCAAGCTGGACTGGGAAATCACCGACAACGACCGCATCGAGCTGTCGGGCCAGTATCGCGATGAAACCCAGGTGGACAACGTGGGCGGGCAGAACGCCACCGACCACGGCACCGACAAGATCAACAAGGACAGGCGTGTCGCGTTGCGTTGGCAGCACAGCGCCGATGCCTGGTACAACGAGCTGATCGTGTCCAAGGAGAAGTCCGAGAACAACCCGCATCGGCCCTGGCGCCATCTACAAGTATCTGAACTACCGGCCGGCGCCATCCACTGACATCGACGAGTGGACCTTCCTGGCGACCGGGCCTGCCGGTGGTTCCAGCCTGCAGCGCCGTAGCCAGGATGGCTGGAGCCTGCAGGACGATCTGACCCTCACCAGCTTCGACTGGCATGGCGAGCACACCATCAAGATGGGGGTGAACTACAAGGACATCACCCTGACCGCACAGGATGCGGCCTCGTTGAATCCCCAGTTCAGCTACCAGGTCGATGCCAATGGCGTGGCGGCCACGCCCTATCGCGTGGACTTCTATTCGCCCTTTGCCACCCCGGGTCAAAAGGCGCTGGTGGAGACCGACGCCAAGCAGTACGGCATCTACATCCAGGATGACTGGGCGGTCACCGACAAGTTGCTGCTGAACATCGGCGTGCGCTGGGATTACGAGGACAACCCGGCCTACACCGACTTCGTCACCGCACCGGGCTTCGTCGCCGCGCTGAATGCGGATGACCCGGCCAATCCCGGCCAGCCCTGGGGCAATCGCCTGGCCGCCAGTGGCCTGGACTACCACGACTACATCTCCAACGGGCATAACCGCGAGAACTTCAAGGACGCCTGGCAGCCGCGCCTGGGCTTCGCCTATGACTTCTTCGGCGATGAGAGCATGGTGCTGCACGGCGGCGCCGGCCGTTCCTACGACCGCAATCTGTTCGAGCAGCTGGCCTATGAAACCAGCAAGGCCGCGCTGTCGCCGGTGGCAGTGTTCTTCAAGGGCAACTACGGAACCGCCAACGGCTGCTATCGCCAGGATCGGCTGTGCATCGACTACGACCCCAGGTACCAGAACATCGACGAGCTCAATGCCATCGCCGACGTCAAGGGCAGCGGTGAGTTGTTCGTCTTCAACAATCACCTCAAGACCCCCTATAGCGACCAGTACAGCATCGGTGTGAGCAATCTGGTCGGCGACTGGCTGACCGACGTGACCGTGCAGCGCAACCTGAGCTACGACGGCTTTGCGATGACCCTGATCAACCGCTACCCCAATGGCGATTATTTCCAGAATGGCAGTGCGCCGTGGGGCCATCCGGTGCCCGGCTACAACAACACCATCATGGGCAACAACGGCCTGGAGTCACGCAGCACCCAGATCCTGATGTCGGCCGAAAAGCCCTACACCAGGGAGTCGGGCTGGGGCCTGACCCTGGCCTACACCCATACCAGCGCGCGTCAGAATCGCAACATCGACGAACCGTTCGCGTTCGACCAGGCCACCATCGAGGACTACCCGTTCGTCAAGTCCGATGCCGTGGCCGCGCACCGCTTCGTCGCCTCCGGTTCGATCGATGGTTTCTGGGGCATGACCTTCGGCGCCAAGCTGGTCCTGGCCACGCCCGAGCCGATCAACACCATCGCCTGCTACGGCTATACCGACAGCCACGGCGCGACCTGCCAGCAGGTGGGTGCCACGCCGCCCGGTGCGGGCAAGTTCCTGTTCGGTGGCGACATCTGGGGCTACCGCACGGTGGACTTGCAGGCCAGCAAGGACTTCACCGTCTACAAGGACTTCAAGCTGTCCGCGCGCATCAACCTGCTCAATGCGTTCGACTTCAAGAACTACTCGGCGTACTCGTACAACGGCTTTGGCAGCAACGGCCAGTTCGACCCGGACATCTCGATCAACAAGACCGGCGACATCAACTACTTCCCGCGCACGGTGACCTTCGAAATCGGTGCCAAGTTCTGATCCCACGAAGTACCGCGCGGGTCGATCCGGACCGGACCCTTGTGGCTCCGTTTCGTCTTTGAAGTGGCAAGCTGCGCGGCAGCGCCAGGCAAGGATTTCAGGATGAGCGTTTCTTCCATCCGCAGCATCGTCATCGTCGGCGGCGGCACCGCCGGCTGGATGGCCGCTGCCGCGCTCGCGCGCGTGCTCGGACCGACCTACAAGGTCACGCTGGTCGAGTCCGAGCAGATCGGCACGGTCGGCGTGGGCGAGGCCACCGTCCCGCACATCAAGGCCTTCAACAACCTGCTGGGCCTCAACGAGGCCGAGTTCGTCCGCCAGACCCAGGGTACCTTCAAGCTGGGCATCGAATTCGTCGACTGGCGCTGCAAGGGCGCCTCGTACCTGCATGGCTTCGGCACCGAGATCGGCCATCGGCTCGGGCTGCTGCCGTTCCACCAGTACTGGATCAAGGCTCACCGCGCCGGCTGGGCCAAGCCGCTGGGCGCCTACACGCTCAATACCGTGGCCGCGCCGATGAACCGCTTCATGACCTCGGCCAGGGACGTGCCGGCGCAATCGCCGTTGGCCAACATCGCCTACGCCTACCACTTCGATGCGGCGCTGTATGCGCGCTTGCTGCGGACCTATTCCGAACAGCGCGGCGTGCGCCGCATCGAGGGCATCGTCGAGCAGGTCATCCAGCATCCCGAATCGGGAGATGTCCAAGCGCTGCGCCTGCAGGACGGCACGGCGATCGCTGGTGACCTGTTCATCGACTGCTCCGGCTTTCGCGGTCTGCTGATCGAGCAGACCCTGCACACCGGCTACCACGATTACACGCACTGGCTGCCGTGCGACCGCGCGCTGGCCGTGCCCTGCGAGAAGGTCGGCCCACCCACGCCGTATACCCGCGCCACCGCGCGCCAGGCCGGTTGGCAGTGGCGCATCGCGCTGCAGCACCGCACCGGCAATGGCTATGTGTATTCCAGCGCGCACATCAGCGAGGACCAAGCCGCCGCCACGCTGCTGGCCAACCTGGATGGCAAGGCGCTGGGCGATCCGCGCCCGCTGCGCTTCACCACCGGCCGGCGCAAGCTGTGCTGGAACAAGAACGTGGTCGCGCTTGGCCTGGCCAGCGGTTTCATGGAGCCGCTGGAATCGACCAGCATCCACCTGATCCAGTCCGGCATCTCAAAGCTGCTGGAGTTGTTCCCGCGCGAGGGCATCAGCCAGGTGCTGGTACGGCGCTACAACGACCGGCTGGCGTTCGAGTTCGAACGCATCCGCGACTTTCTGGTGTTGCACTACCACGCCACCGAGCGCGAGGACACCGGCTTCTGGCGGCAATGCCGCGACATGGCGATCCCGGCCGAGCTGCAGTCCACGCTGGAGCTGTTCGGCGACAGCGGGCGCTTCTATCGCAATGGCGACGAGATCAGCTGGGTGCAGGTGATGGTGGGGCAGGGGATCATGCCGGCCAGTTACCACCCGCTGGTCGACCAGGTGCCCGAAGCCGACCTGAAGGCGTTCCTGGCCAGTGTCGAGAAGACCATCGACCATTGCGCCCAGGCCATGCCCGGCCACCAGCAGTTCATCGACCGCTACTGCGCCGCGCCGCCGTTGGGCACGGCCGCCGCCTGAGCGCCAGCACAGCCTGTACCGCGGCTTGCGTGCATGGGCAGCACGAGGGGCTGTTCAATCGAACGACCAGCGCCCACCGGCATCGCGCGCCAGCACCGGGACCGGCGTGCCGGCGCGCAGCAGGCCGGCGTCTTCTTCGATCACCGCCCAGGCGTTGGCCGCCTGCAGGGTGCCGATGCGGAAGGATTCCTGTCCGCTCAGCACCTGCACCTGCAGCTGGCCATCGCGGTCGTGGTCCACGCGCGCCTTGAGGAACTGGCGCAGGCCGCTGCGCCCCTGGCAGTCGGCGACCAGGTGCGCACGCAGCGGGCGTTCCAGGGGCAGGCCCAGTTGCCTGCGCAGCCACGGCACCGCGAAAAACCGGAATCCCACCGCGGTGGCGACCGGATTGCCGGGCAGGCCCAGCACCAGCGTGCCGCTCGGCAGCCTGGCCGCCAGCAGCGGTTTTCCGGGGCGAATCGCGGTCTTGTGGAACAGCCGCTGTGCACCGGCCGCCTGCAGGGCCGCTGGGATGAAGTCATGCACCCCGGCCGAGACCGCGCCGGTGGTCAGCACCAGGTCGCTGCACGAAGCGACTTCGGCAAGCAGCCGTGCAAACACCTCGGGCACATCGGCGAGCGTGCGCTGGGCCACGACCTGCGCGCCGGCTTCTTGCAGCGCCGCGGCCAGGTAATGACCATGGGAGGCGCGGATCTGCCCGGGCTGCAGCGGCGCGTGCGGGTCATCGATCAGCTCGTTGCCGGTGCTCAGGATCGCTACGCGCGGACGGGCGCGGACCAGTACCTGTGCGATGCCCTGCGCGGCCAGCAGCATCGCCAGCGTCGCATCCACGCGCTGCCCGGCGCTGGCCAGCCGGTCGCCTGGCTGCAGGTCGCTGCCCTGGCGGTGCAGGTGCTGACCGGGACGGAGGTCCTCGCGCAGGCGCATGTGCCGTGCATCCACCGGCTCGGTGCGTTCGATCGGCGCGATGGTGTCGGCCAACGGCGGCAGCGGCGCTCCGGTCATGATCGCCCAGGCCGGCGCCGCGTGGGCCGG
>LNAP01005902.1_pt1 | contig 10724 bp, 9 predicted proteins | sample 602601 | NCBI WGS metagenome assembly LNAP01 (sample SAMN02440304, study PRJNA202911) | soil metagenome | biome: Subtropical and temperate rainforests or woodlands; isolation source: soil samples (1 kg each in a 20% v/v slurry with milli Q water) were... ...
CGATGAAGACCTTGGCCGGCGGCACCTTGCCCGCAGCCGTGATCTGGCCGTTGAAGAAGCGGCCAAAGGCATTGGCGGCTTCGATGACGGCCCGGTAGCCGGCGACACCGGCCTGCGAGGTCAGGGCGTCCATCTTCTGGGCCCGGCTGAGCATGCGGGGCAGCGCGTCGATCGCCAGCAAGGTCACCTTTTTGGCGGCGAGTTGCTGCATCAAATCTGGGTTTTGCGCCGGCCAGATGAAGCCGATCAGGACTTGCCCTTCGCGCATCAGCGCGACTTCATCCGCAGACGGCGGGCGCACCTTGAACACGATGTCGGAGCCGGACCACAAGGCGGCGGCCGAGTCGACCACCGTGGCACCCGCCGCGCGGTAGGTGTCGTCGGAACAATTCGCGGCATCACCGGCACCCGATTCAACCGCGACGGAAAAGCCCAGCTTGATCAGCTTTTCCACCACCTCGGGCACCGTGGCCACGCGCTTTTCGCCGGGGAAGACTTCGCGCGGGACGCCGATGCGTTGCGCAGTTTGAGCCGATGACGGGGGGGATGAAACGACCGATTTGTCCGGTGAGTCTTGAGCGGGTGCACCTGCTTGCATAAAGCGTCTCCTCGTATGAAGTTTGGCAAGTTCGATTAACCGGAGAAGCTTACCTCAGTTTTTTCACATTTCAAGTCGGCGGCCAGCCCGATCCTTGATCCTGCTCAAACAAACAGGTCGCGCGCTGCCTGCCTGCAAATCGGCAACTTGTCGATAATCCAGCCATGACAAACCGATGGAAACCAAACGCCACCGTGGCGGCAATCATTGAACGCCAGGGCAAATTTTTGCTGGTGGAAGAACACACCCCCGAGGGCCTGCGCCTGAACAACCCGGCCGGTCACCTCGACGAAGGCGAGCGCCTGGTGGACGGCTGCGCGCGCGAGGCGCTGGAAGAAACCATGTACTTGTTTACCCCGACGCATGTGCTGGGGGTCTACCTGTCGCGCTTCCACCGCGCCGCGCGCGAGCAACAGGCCGCTGAAGACATCACCTACCTGCGTTTTGCCTTTTGCGGCAATCTGGGTGCCTTGCAGGCAGGCCGCCGCCTGGACACCGGCATCGTGCGCACCCTGTGGCTGAGCCCGCCGGAGATTCGCGCCAGCGCTCCGCGCCACCGCAGCCCGCTCGTGCTGCAATGCATGGAAGATTATTTGCGGGGCCAGCGTTATCCGCTATCCCTGATTCATACCGATGCCAACGTGATCGGCCTGCAGCCCATCGCCACGGATGGCAGGGCATGAGCGGCAGGGTCAAGCGACAGCGCGTGGTGGTGGGTTTGAGCGGCGGCGTCGATTCTGCGGTGACGGCCTGGCTGCTCAAGCAGCAGGGCCATGAGGTCATCGGCATCTTCATGAAAAACTGGGAAGAGGACGATGACAGCGACTACTGCTCTTCCAACATCGACTTTGTCGATGCTGCGGCGGTTGCCGACGTGATCGGCATCGAGATCGAGCACGTGAACTTTGCCGCCGAGTACAAAGACCGGGTGTTTGCCGAGTTCCTGCGCGAATACAGCGCCGGGCGCACCCCGAACCCCGACATTTTGTGCAACGCCGAGATCAAGTTCAAGGCTTTTCTGGACCACGCCATGCGCCTGGGCGCCGAGAAAATTGCCACCGGGCATTACGCCCGCGTGCGCTTCAATGCGGCTACCGGCCGCCATGAATTGCTCAAAGGCCTGGACCCGGCCAAGGACCAAAGCTATTTCCTGCACCGGCTCAACCAGAAACAACTGGCCAACACCCTGTTTCCGGTGGGCGAGTTGCTGAAGACCGAGGTGCGGCGCATCGCGCTGGAAATTGGTCTGCCCAACGCAAAAAAGAAGGACTCCACCGGCATCTGTTTCATTGGCGAGCGGCCGTTTCGCGAATTTTTGAACCGTTTTATTGCCAAAGAGCCCGGCCCGATCAAGAACGACCGGGGCCACACCATTGGCGAGCATGTGGGTTTGAGCTTTTACACCCTGGGGCAACGTCAGGGTCTGGGCATTGGCGGCCTCAAAGCCAAAGGCGCACCGCGCGGTGGCGGCGACCACGCGCCGTGGTTTGTCGCGCGCAAGGACATGGCGAACAACACCTTGTGGGTGGTGCAGGGCCACGATCACCCGTGGCTGCTGTCGAATGAACTCACGGCGCAAGATGCCAGTTGGGTTGCGGGCCAACCGCCCACTGCCACGGCGCTGGCCGCCAAGACCCGCTACCGCCAGACGGACGCACCCTGCCAGCTGAGCGTGCAGGCTACAGACGCCTTCAAACTGGCGTTTTCTGAGCCGCAATGGGCCGTCACGCCCGGGCAATCGGCCGTGCTGTACGACGGCGAGGTTTGCCTGGGCGGCGGCATCATCACGGCTTAACCCATGCGCGAGAGCAGGCTTTCCATGTCCTTGAGCATGGTGTCCATGCTTTCTTTTTGCGCACCCTCAGGCTGGATGCAGGTGGCCAGTTCCTGCGCCATGAAGCACATGGTCATGCGCAAATAGGTGCTGTCGAGCGCCTTGCGCACCGCAGAAAACTGCTGCCCGATCTTCAGGCAACTTTCACCTTCTTCGATCATGCGCTGGACACCCCGGATCTGGCCTTCCGCGCGGCGCAGGCGGTTGAGCACCTCGGTGCGGGCGGCTTCATCGGTCAAAACGGTCATATGACGTTCCCATTAAAAACGGATGTCAATCACTTGGCGCAGCCAATTTTTGACTCGGGTACACCCAGTTTTTTCAGGATGATGCCCAGCGGACAAAAATTGGTGAAACCGGACTGAAACAAATTGGCACCGACAAAGGCCGTGAAGGCCAGCGCCCATTTGCTGACAAACAGCGGACTGCCCTCAACCCCCAAAGCCAGCGAGATCATGATGAACAGGCCTGCAAAAACCAGAATATAACGTTGGACGGTCATGGCAAAAACTCCTTGGGAACAGTTAAAAAAATCAAGTCGAATGCGTTTGATCGGGAAAAACCGGCGCCTCTGCATGCGCTTCGTTACGGCGCCGGTACAGCGCGTAATACAACACCGGAATCACCACCAGCGTGAGCAGGGTGGACACCAGAATGCCAAAAATCAGGGAAATGGCGAGGCCGTTGAAAATCGGGTCGTCCAGAATGAAGAAGGCGCCAATCATCGCCGCCAGCCCCGTCAGGGCAATGGGCTGGGCGCGCACCGCCGCTGACTTCACCACGGCTTCCTTGAAGGCCACGCCCTGCGCCATCTGCAACTCGATGAAGTCGACCAGCAAAATGGAGTTGCGCACAATGATGCCCGCCAGCGCGATCATGCCGATCATCGAGGTCGCGGTGAACTGCGCCCCCAGCAGGGCGTGCCCCGGCATGACACCGATGATGGTCAGCGGAATCGGCGCCATGATCACCAGCGGGGTCAGATAGTTTTTGAACTGCACGACCACCAGCAGGTAGATCAGGATCAGGCCGACTGCGTAGGCCGCCCCCATGTCGCGGAAGGTTTCGTAAGTGATCTGCCACTCGCCATCCCACTTGACCGAATACTGGCGGAACGGGTCGCCGGGCTGGCTGATCCAGTACTCGCCCAATTTGCCCGTGCCCGGCAAGGCCGCAGCCTGCAACTTGTCACGAATGGCGAACAGGCCATACAGGGGGGAGTCGAGCTTGCCCGCCACGTCGCCAAAGACGTAGCTGACGCCTTGCAAATCCTTGGTATAGAAGGACTTGTCGATCACCCCCTGCTCGACCTGGACCAACTCGGACAGCGGCACCATCTGGCCGTTGGCGGCGCGCAAAGGCATGGCCAGAATCGCCTCCAGCCCGACCTGGTCCGCCAGCGGCAACTGCAGGCGCACCGGCACCGGGTATTTGCTGTGGCCATCATGCAGGTAGGCCGCATCGACCCCGCTGAGCGCCATGGCCGCTGTTTGCGCCACCATGGCCACCGGGATCCCCAGCGACTCGGCACGCTGGCGACGCACCCGAAGGTAGGCGCGCGGCGCATCGTCTTTCAGCGAGGTGTCGACGCCCACAATGTCGGGCGTGGCAATGAAGGCCTGCGCCAGCCGACGCGCCAGGGCCTGGCGCCCGGCCTCGTCCGGGCCATAGACTTCAGCCACCAGTGGCGACATCACCGGCGGGCCCGGCGGCACCTCGACCACCTTGACCAGGGCATGGTGGCGCGCGCCGATTTTCTCCAGCGCCGGGCGCAGCCGCTGCGCAATCACATGGCTCTTGTCGTCGCGGTGCTGCTTGTCCACCAGGTTGATCTGCAAGTCACCCTGATCGGCATCGGCGCGCAGGTAATACTGGCGCACCAGGCCATTGAAGGTGATGGGCGACGCGGTGCCGACATAGGCTTGCAGGTTCAACACTTCGGGTTGCTGCGCCAAATAGGCGCCCAGTTCATGCAGCGCGGCAGCCGTGTTTTCCAGCGGCGTACCCGCCGGCATTTCAACCACCACCTGGAACTCGCTCTTATTGTCAAAAGGCAACATCTTGAGCACCACCCACTGCACCAGGGTCAGCCCCACCGAGAGCAGCAAGGCCACCAAAATACCCGCGAGCAGCAGCCAGCGCTTTTTGGCACTGTTCAAAAACGGTGTCAGCACCCAGGCAAACAGGCGCTGCAGCTTGGGCCCCAGCCCGGCAGCCTGTGCGGATGCGGTATCAGCGTGCGCGCGCTGGCGCATCATTTTGAGTGCCAGCCACGGCGTCACCGTAAAAGCGATGAACAGGGAAATAGCCATGCCCATGCTGGCGTTGATCGGGATCGGGCTCATGTAGGGGCCCATCAAACCGCTGACAAAGGCCATCGGCAACAAGGCCGCGATCACCGTCAGCGTGGCCAGAATGGTGGGGCCACCGACTTCATCGACAGCGCCCGGAATGATCTCACCCAGGCTACGATCCGGGTGCAGGTTTTGATGGCGATGGATATTTTCCACCACCACGATCGCATCGTCGACCAGAATACCGATGGAAAAAATCAGCGCAAACAAGGACACCCGGTTCAAGGTAAAGCCCCAGGCCCAGGAGGCAAACAAGGTCGCCGTCAGCGTCAAAATAACAGCGGTGCCGACGATCACGGCCTCGCGACGGCCCAAGGCAAAACCCACCAGCAGAATCACCGAACCCGTGGCAAAGGCCAGCTTCTGGATCAGCGTGTTGGCTTTTCCGGCCGCGGTTTCACCATAGTCGCGGGTGATGGTGGTTTGCATGTTGCCGGGGATCACGGTGTTGCCGAGTTCCTGCACACGCGCCCGCACGGCGCGAGCCACATCGACCGCGTTGGTCCCCGGTTTTTTGGTCACCGTCAGGGTCAGGGCCGGATAGACACCACCGGCACTCACGCCTTGGCCAGCGGCGCCCGCGTCAGCCACCCCGGGCGTGTACCAGACATAGCGCTGCGGCAACTGTGCACCGGGTTCGATGCGCGCCACTTCCCGCAGGTACACCGGCAGACCCTTGTTGACGCCGACCACCACGTCGCCGACATCCTGCGCCGAGCGCAAAAACTCACCGGTTTCCACGCTCAGCATCTGCCCGCCTGGCACGTCCGGGTCGAGCACAGCACCCGAGGGCATGCTGGCGTTGGCAGCGGCCAGCGTGGCCTTGAGCGACAGCACATCGACCCCGCGCTCGCGCAGGCGCGCCGGATCGAGCCAGACCTGCACGGCGCGCTCCGGACCGCCGATGGTTTGCACCTCGCGGGTCCCTGACACGCGCTTCAATTCGGCCTCGACCGTATGCGCCACCCGCTCCAGCTCCACGGCCGGCAGGGCATCCTTGCTCCACAAGGTCACCGCCAGCACCGGCACATCGTCAATGCCCTTGAGCTTGACGATGGGCGTGAACGTGCCCAGATCGCGCGGCAACCAGTCCTGATTGGCGTTGAGCACGTCATACAGGCGCACCATCGCCTCGGTGCGCGGCACGCCCACCTTGAACTGCACCGTCAGCACCGCCAGACCAGGGCGCGCCACCGAGGACGTGTGCTCAATGCCCGCAATCTGGCTGAGCACCTGCTCGGCCGGGCGCGCCACCATGTTGTGCACATCGACACTGCTGGCGCCGGGGAAGGGAATCAGCACATTGGCCATGGTGACGTTGATTTGCGGCTCTTCCTCGCGCGGCGTCACCAGCACGGCAAACAGGCCCAGCAGCAGCGCCACCAAGGCCAGCAAAGGCGTGATGGCGTTGCGCTTGAACGCCTTCGCCATGCGCCCGGAAATCCCCAATTGGTTTTCGTTCGACATGCTCATCTCACTTGGCCGCGCTGCCGACCGCCTGGGCGCCGGCCAAACCGGCGCGCACCGGGTCCAGCGCGACACGGTCGGTATCGCCCAGGCCGGCCAGCACTTCGACGCCTTGCGCACCATGCTCGGCGCCAAGGCGAATCGCCTTGAGCGCAAAACCCTGCTTGGAGACCACATAGACCGCCGTCAGCTCACCGCGACGCAACACGGCGGCGGCAGGAATCAGCAGACGCCGGGATGGCCCTGCGGCAAAACGCACCCGGACCTGTTGCCCCGGCAGCAAGCCCTGGCTCGCGCTGGCCGGCAATTCCAGCCGCCATTCGATGGTTTGCGACACCGCGTCGGCCGCGGGCAAGTGGCTGGTCTGGCTGGGGCGCACCCACTGCAAGGAACCGTCAGCGCCGCGCAACTGCACTTCAACCGCCGTGCTGCCCTGCACCTGGCTTGATCGCGACACCGGCACCTGCACCACGGCCCGCAGCGGCAAGGGCGCATAAAGCGTCAGCAAGGGCTTGCCGGGAAAAGCCAGGTCCCCCGCCTCCGCCAGCGTTTGCAACACAAAGGCATCGAAGGGTGCGGTCACACGGGTAAAGCCCTGCGACAAGCCGGACTGCTTTTCGCCCGCGCTGGCCTGGTCGCGGCCCGCCTGCGCTGATTTGAGCTGGGCGTCGGCCGTGTCCATGGCGGCTTGGCTGATAAAACCCTGGGCCAGCAACTCACGGGTGCGGTCAAAATTGGCTTGCGCGTTGCGCAGTTCCACCTGCGCCTGCGCCGCCTGCGCCCGGCTGCGCTGCACGCCGGTCTGTGTTTCGCGGTCATCAATGGTGGCCAGCAACTGCCCGGCGCGCACCGGGTCGCCCGCCTCGACCGCCAGCGTGACCAACCGCCCCGAGGCCTGCGCCGACACCGTGCTTTGTTTGACCGGCTGCACCACGCCATCCATTTCAAAGCCGCTGCCCACGGCTTTGAGCTGCACGGCCGCCACATTCACTTGCGGCAAGTTCTGGGCCGACACCGGCAACACCGCCAAAGACATGAGCACAAGCAGGACACGTCCGACTGCAGCAGGCTGAACCCGGGCGCGCAATAAAAACCACTGTTGCATAGAGCTTCCTTCAAAAATACTGTGCCGAGTATATTTGAATACCCCCGGCAGTACACAAGCAAGGTGAATAAGCTCGCGAACCCGCCAACCTGACGGGCGTCAGCACAAAGAAAAATCCAATGAATATAAATTTTGTACCCTGAACACCACACGGCACCTGCCTGGCCAGAAGTACACCGACAAATATCACTCAACTCATTGATTTAAAAAGGAATAGTAAAAATACACAGTTCAGGCATAACTTTTGCGTCCACTTTTTCAAACGGTGAATGCGAGGTACTCAAAATGATCAAAGAAGCCCATATCCTGGTCGTCGACGACGAAGAAGTTGTCCGGCTCAGCTATGCCAGATCGCTGGCAAGCGCGCATTGCAAGGTCGAAATGGTGAGCAATGGGCAGGATGCCTTGCAGGTGATGGGGAAGCGCCCCTTTGATGTCGTTTTGCTTGACCTGCGGATGCCGGGCATGAACGGCATGACGGTGCTCAGCACCATCAAGCGGCAATGGCCAGAAAGCGAAGTCATCATCATTACCGGCTACCCGGCGCTGGAAACGGCCAAGGAGGCCGTTTCACTGGGCGCCTATGACTACCTGGCCAAACCGGCAGGCCCTGACGACGTCATCCAGGTGACCCACGCCGCCATGAACCACAAGCGCTGGACCTTGCGCAGCGAGCCTGCGCCAGCGTGCCCGGCCCTGCATTAGTCCAGACGGCCAGGCCGCCCGGAGCGGGTCTTATCGCGACAGAATCCAGTCCACGACATTCTTGATTTCATTGGCATCCTGGGATGCGATGACCTTGTGCGCTTCTTCGGAGCCATCTTTGAGCTTCACCTTGGGCCCTTTGGTGATCGCCTCTGTCAGTTTGGCCTGCGCGTCGGCCTTGTCTTTCCATTTTTCGGCAATGTGCTTGAATGAGGCTGCTTTCTTGTCCTTGTCGACCGCATGGCATTTCAGGCAATCACTTTTTTTGGCCAGCGACACTGCCGCATCGGCATCCACGGCACCATAAGAGACGCCAGTGAACGCCGCCATCAGCAGCCCCAGCGACGACAGCTTGATCAGTTTTTGAACGGTAAAGAGTTTCATTGCGAGCTTACCTTTGAAGTTGTGATCACGGAAAAAACGGCCACAACCATGACGCCACCTTGCGGGATGTTGCATGCCTTGGCGCATCGTGAAAATTGCGTCGCGAGAATTCTAGAACCGACTTTGATCACGGCACAAGCCCCTCGGTCAACATGCCTGTATAAAAATAATATGCCCCCAAGTTCCCCGCTTCCCCGAAGAGATTGCCGCAACAGCATCAAAAAACCGCCTGAGATTTATGTACTTCGGCAGCGACCCAACGCAAACAGCCTCTCCAAAAAACCACAAAAAACACACCAAGCCATTGATCTATAAAGATATTCAAACAAAACAAAGCCGTGGCACGCTGTTTGCGTGATGAGATCAAATCCAGGCGCCCCGGACGGCACACGGATTCAGGTTCGGGGCTGGTGGCAATTGTGCTGATCAGACCCTTGTTTTCAAGGAGAAATAGCATGAGTGCACTGCGAAAAGTACTGGTTGTCGATGACGACCCGGTGGTTGGCAAGAGTTTCAACCGCGTTCTTTCACAAGACAAGGGCTATGTGGTCATCACTGCCCAGAACGCCGCCGAAGCACTGGAACGGCTGCGTGAGCAGGAATACGATGTCGTCTTCACCGACATCAAGATGCCCGGCATGGACGGCGTCGAACTGACTGAACGCGTCAAGGCGAGTCGGCCCTGGACCCCCGTCGTGATCATTACCGGCTACGGCACCCCAGCCAACGAACAACGCGCCAAGGCGGCCGGCGTGTCGGACTTCATGCGCAAACCGCTGTCGCCCGAGATGATCGAAGAAAGCGCGACCCACGCGCTGCAGCCACCAGCCACGGCAACGGCCAGCGTCGTGCCGCTGCCCGCAGCAAGCGCCCAAGCCATGCCGGCCGAAGCGATCGACACGCAGCATTCTTACCGGAATTTGGCGAAACTCGTGGCAGCGCCTTTCGTCGGTTTGGCCTATGCCGTGTTGTTGCCGCTCATCGGCCTCGCCATGCTGGCCTGGACCGCGCTTCAGGCCTTGATGACGATCCCCGTCGCCAACAAGATATTGATGCGCGTCAAAGACATCGCACTCTTTGTGGCCGCACCCTTCATTGGTTTGATTTATGCGGTGATGCTGCCCGTGGTTGGCATGACAATGCTGGTGTCCTTGGGCGTCAAGGCATGGATGACCCGCAAGGCGAAGGCCTGAGGGCAGACCGACAAACACCTGTGCGTACCGTGAGACGGAACACGATTTGAAGCAAATCACGGCGGGGAAGTCATGGCTTGCCTGCTGAGATTTACGTTTGAGCGGAATCAACGTGGGGATATTCTGATGAAAAGCGTCTTGACAACAAACAACATGCGTTGGATGGTTTTCGGCAAACGCTGCTTGCGCTTGGCCGTGGTGGCACTTGGATTCACCCTGGCAAGCGCCAGTGTGCTCAGTGAAACCCTTGAGTTATCCGACGAGACCCAGGCCTGCCTGGATTGCCACGACAAGGAGAGCCAGCAAAAGAAGCTCGGCAATGGTGAACTGCTCTCGCTGACCGTCTCGGCCAAAGCGTTTACCGCGTCCATGCACAAAGAAACGGACTGCGAGGACTGCCACTCGGATATTGATGCAAAGACCCATGGCAAGGTCGCCGTCGACATCACAAGCCGGCGCGATTACGCACTGGGCATGCAGGAGTCCTGCCTGACCTGCCACAAGAAAAAAGTCACGGAATATGGCGACAGCGTGCACGCCGCCATGGTCAGGGAAGGCAGCCAGAAGGCGCCCCTGTGCTCGGACTGCCATCAGCCACACACCGTCCTCTCAACCAAGATTGCCAGCCCGATTGAAGCAACACCTTGCGCCAAGTGCCATGAAAACATCTTCAAGGCCTACGCCCGGGATGTGCATGGCATCGCACGTGTCGCCAAGGGCAACAGCGCGCCGCTGTGCGCCGACTGCCACCAGGCCCACAACGTCAAGGCGGCCTCCATGGGAACCGGAATCAAGGACAGTTGCCTTTCGTGCCACAAGGACGCCGTCAAGCAACACCAGGACTGGCTGCCCAACACCGAGCGGCATTTTTCGGCCATTTCCTGCCCGGCCTGCCATGTCCCGGACGCCAAACGCCGGGTGAACCTCCGGCTGTACGACAGCGCAAGCAAGGTCCAGATCTCCGAAAAATCAGGCGTGCCGCAATTTGACAAACGCACCGAAGCCGCCGATGTCAACAACGAAGGCTTGAACGAGCGCGCCCTGTGGAGCCTGCTCAAGGAATTCAGCCAGTCCGAAGGCGACA
>LNAP01013938.1_pt1 | contig 10722 bp, 13 predicted proteins | sample 602601 | NCBI WGS metagenome assembly LNAP01 (sample SAMN02440304, study PRJNA202911) | soil metagenome | biome: Subtropical and temperate rainforests or woodlands; isolation source: soil samples (1 kg each in a 20% v/v slurry with milli Q water) were... ...
CAAAAAACAAAACGGCGATCCAAGGATCGCCGTTTCTGTTTACTGCCCGAATTGTCGTCCCAACCCGCCCGGCACGCCCTGGATGTCGGTCTCTTCCCATGGCCCGTTCGGGCTGATCGACCGGCTCCAGCCGTTATTCCAGCGGTAATACGTGCGCTGGCGGTAGAAGGTGTTGGTCTGATCATCGAGAACGTACACGCCGAGCTTGGCGTCCCAATGGCTGTTGCCACCCGGTGGCGGCGCGAAGCTGGCGGAGGTGCGTGGCAGCGGTTTGGCGGGCTTGGCCGGAATGTTCGGTTTGCTCGGAGTCGGTGTCGGGGACGGCGTCGGGCGCGGCTGCGACGGCGGGATCGGTGGCAGCCGTTCAGGCTGCTGCGGCTGGACCACGCAAGCGCTTAACCCCAAAACCATACTGAGCAGGGTGATACGAGCGATGGTGGTCATAGTGGCGATTCCTGTCATTTGTCCGGGCTGTCGATGGTCAGTGTTTGCTGCGCTGTGGTGCTGCTCGCCAGAGGCTGGCTGCGACCGATCCATTCACCGGCAGTGGGTTGGCCGGCGCGGGAGATGCGCGCAACCAGTTGGACTTCAGGGAAGTTCGACAGTTTCAACTGCGGCATCATTGCATCGGCGTCGCCCAACTCGACGGTCGCCGGCAAGTCGGCCACGGTCAAGCGCTTGGCGGCCAATGGCGCAGGAGGCCCTGCGGTGGCGCGGGCGAAGATGAAGACGCTGTCGCCCGGCTGAACCTTGGCTTTCAGCTCGGGGGCCAGGTCCACTCGCACCTTGAGCACTGCCGCCACCTTGGCAGCCGGCGCCTGGGCTACCTTGCCGCCGCTGGCTTCGAGTTTCTCGGTGGCCCGAGTGATGCCGCCTTGCAGCGCGGCGCGGGAACCGTCCTCCGGCGGCAGTTGCACCAGCAGGCGATTCCAATAGTCGATGGCGTCCTGATAACGCTGGCTTTCAAAGGCAGCGATACCGAGCAAGCCAAGGCTGGTGACTTCTTTCGGATCGGCTTTGAGCGCTTCGTCGGTCAGGGCCTGGACCTTGTCCGACCACTTCTTGCCGTCTGCGAAGTACTGGGCCTGCGCCCATTGACCCAACAGCTCCGGCTGACGACCGGCCAGGCTCACCGTGCGTTCGAAGATCTTCGCCGCATCGCCAGGGCGATCCTGAGCCATGTACGTGCGACCGAGGAAATACAGGCCTTCAGCCGAATCCGGCTGAGCCGCGACCGCACGCTCCAGGCGACGGGTCATCTCTTCCATCGACTGCGGCGCCTGGGAGAATTCACGGGTCAGTTCGACCTTGTCGCTCGCCCCAAAATGCAGATAGAGGCCAAGACCCAGCACCGGCACCAGAATCGCCGCCAGCAAGGGCCATGGTTTGCCCAGGCGGGACACACGTGGCGTCTCGACGCCTTCAGTGTCGGCGAGCAATTCACGGGCGGCTTCGGCGCGACCGGTGTCCATTTGCGTGGCGTCGAGAACGCCCTCTTCCTGCTGAGTCTGCAACTCAGCCACGCGCTCCTGATACAGCGCGACGTTCAGCGCCGTACGGTCCTCTTCAAGCTGGGCGCGACGACCACGCAGAACGGGAATCAGCAGAAAACTCAGGGCAACCAGAAGCAGCAGACCTGCAGCGAGCCAGAAATCAATCATTCTTGGTTTTATCCAACAGGTGGTCGAGGCGCTCACGGAGCTCATCCTTGGTGTCAACGCGTTGCACGCGACGACGCCGGACGATCACGGCGATGATCACAAAACCGCCCAGCAGCAGGCCGGCAGGGCCGAACCAGAGCACAGCAGTCTTGGCGTTCAGAGCAGGCTTGTAACGGACGAAATCACCGTAGCGGTCAACCATGAAGTCGATGATCTGCTGGTTGTCCTTGCCCTCGCCGAGCATGCGAAAGATCTCTTTGCGCAGGTCGGCGGCGATCGGTGCGTTGGAATCGGCAATGTCCTGATTCTGGCACTTGGGGCAACGCAGCTCTTTGGTCAGCTCGCGAAAACGCTCGCGATCACCTTCTTTGGCGAACTCGTAGGTATCGATGGCCGCGTGCGCCACGCCGGCCATGCTCAAGCCCAATACCGCGGCGGCTATCCAGCGCTTCATGGCTTGGCCTCATCAACCAGCGCCTGATACTTGGCCGCCAGTTTTTCACGCCAGACCTGTTCGTCGATCACGCCAACGAACTTGTCGCGGATGATGCCCTTGGCGTCGATGAAGAAAGTTTCCGGAGCGCCATAAACGCCGAGGTTCAAACCCAAAGTGCCTTCGTCGTCACGGATGTCCAACTGGTACGGATTGTGGAATTCCGCCAGCCACTTCAAGGCGTCAGCGTTGATGTCCTTGTAGTTGATGCCGTAGATCACCACGCCTTTCTCGGCCAGTTTGTTCAGCACCGGATGCTCGACCCGGCAGGAAATGCACCAGGTGCCCCAGACGTTAACCAACGCTGGTTTACCCAGAATATCGTCCCGGGTCAGGGTTTTGTCGCCCTGCACCGCCGGCAGGGAAAACTCCGGGAACGGCTTGTTGATCATCGCCGAGGGCAACTCGGCCGGGTTCAGGAACAGACCGCGATAAAGGAAAACCGCCACCAGCAGGAAAATCGCCAGGGGCAACAGCATCAACCAACGTCTCATGCCGTGGCTCCCGTCATGCCCAGCGCTTCACGCACACGGCTATTCACCTTGACCCGGTAACGGCGATCCAATGCCGCGAGCAACCCGCCCAAACCGGTGAGCAAACCACCGAACCAGATCCAGCGCACGAACGGTTTGACGTGAACGCGCACAGCCCAGGCGCCATCGCCCAACGGCTCGCCGAGTGCAACGTAGAGGTCGCGGGTGAAACCGGCGTCGATCCCGGCTTCGGTCATCACCGAGTTCTGCACGGTGTAGAGGCGTTTTTCCGGGTGTAGCACGCTGATTTCCTTGCCGTTGCGGATCACCCGAACGGTGCCTTTGTCGGAGGTGAAGTTCGGGCCTTCGAAATGCTTGGCGCCTTCGAATACGAACTGGTAACCGCCCAGGTCCATGGACTCACCCGGCGCCAGACGCAGGTCGCGCTCGGCACTGTTCTGGCTCGACAGCACGACGCCGAGGGCGCACACGGCGATGCCGATGTGGGCGACCTGCATGCCCCAATAACTGCGGGTCAAGGTCGGCAAGCCTTTGATCAGGCCTTTGTGGCGAGTCTTGTCGAAGATGTCACGCACACCGGCCAGCAATACCCAGGCAGCGAGCATGAAGGTCGCAATCACCGCCCAGTTGAAATCGCCATAAGCGACACCGGCTACCACGGCCAGCGCGGCGCTGCCGAGCAACACCGGGGTCAGCATGCTCATCAGCCATTTGACCGGGGTGTCTTTCCAGCGCACCAACATGCCCACCGCCATCACCATCATCAGCAAGGCCATCAACGGAATGAACAGTGCGTTGAAGTACGGCGGGCCGACCGACAGCTTGGCGCCCGTCATTGCATCGAGGATCAGCGGATACAACGTGCCCAGCAGGATCATCGAGGCCGCCACCACCAGCACCAGGTTGTTACCCAGCAGCAGGGTTTCCCGGGACCAGAGGTTGAAGCCAACGTGGCTCTTCACCACGGGAGCGCGCAGGGCAAACAACGTCAGCGAACCACCGACCACAAACAGCAGGAAGATCAGGATGAACACGCCGCGCTCGGGGTCGGACGCAAAGGCGTGAACCGAGGTCAGCACGCCGGAACGCACCAGGAAGGTCCCCAGCAGGCTCAACGAGAAGGCAGCGATGGCCAGCAACACGGTCCAGCTCTTGAACACGCCACGTTTTTCCGTGACCGCCAACGAGTGAATCAGCGCCGTACCCACCAGCCATGGCATGAAGGAGGCGTTTTCCACCGGGTCCCAGAACCACCAGCCGCCCCAGCCGAGTTCGTAGTACGCCCACCATGAACCGAGAGTGATACCGATACCGAGGAAGGCCCAGGCGACGATGGTCCACGGACGGGACCAGCGAGCCCATGCCGCATCAAGCCGACCGCCCAGCAGTGCAGCGATGGCGAAAGCGAAGGCCACGGAGAAACCGACATAACCCATGTACAGCATCGGCGGGTGAACGATCAGGCCGATGTCTTGCAGCAGTGGGTTGAGATCGCGACCGTCCGTGGGAATCTGCGGCAGGATGCGGGCGAAAGGGTTCGAGGTGAGGATCAGGAACAGCAGGAAACCGGTGCTGATCATGCCCATCACCGCCAGCACGCGCGCCAGCATCACTTGCGGCAACTGCCGGGAGAACACCGACACCGCGAAGGTCCAGCCGCCGAGGATCAACGCCCACAGCAGCAACGATCCTTCGTGCGCGCCCCACACAGCGCTGAACTTGTAGTACCACGGCAAGGCACTGTTGGAGTTGCTGGCAACGTAGGCGACGGAGAAATCGTCGGCCATGAAGGCGTAGGTCAGGCAGCCGAAGGCGAACAACAGAAACGCGAATTGCCCCCAGGCGGCCGGCTGGGCCAGGCTCATCCACAAGCGGTCACCACGCCAGGCACCGAACAACGGCACCACGGCCTGAACCAGCGCGAAACACAGCGCCAGAATCATGGCCAGGTGGCCGAGTTCAGGAATAAACAGTCCGGACATCATCGATCAACCCTCCTTCGCGGGCGTTGGAGCAGATTGACCACTGTCTTTCAAAGCCTTGGTCACTTCCGGCGGCATGTACTTTTCATCGTGCTTGGCCAGCACTTCGTCGGCCACCACCACGCCGTCGGCGTTGAGCTTGCCCAGGGCAACGATGCCCTGCCCTTCACGGAACAGGTCCGGCAGGATGCCGCGATAAGTGATGGTCACGGATTTACTGAAGTCAGTGACGACGAATTTCACGTCCAGCGAATCGCCGGAACGTTGCAGCGAACCTTTTTCGACCATGCCGCCAGCGCGGATGCGCGTGTCTTGCGGGGCTTCGCCGTTGGCGATCTGGGTCGGGGTGTAAAACAGATTGATGTTTTGCTGGAGGGCGCTCAGGGCCAGGCCGACGGCAGCGCCGACACCGACCAGGATCGCGAGAATGATGATAAGACGCTTTTTGCGCAGCGGATTCACTTGCCGTTCTCCCGGCGCAGACGACGCGCCTCTTGTTGCAGATACCGCTTGCGGGCCAGGATTGGCGCCGCCACGTTGAGGGCCAGCACCGCCAGGCTGATGCCATAGGCGGACCAGACATACAGGCCGTGATGGCCCATGGCGAGAAAGTCGCCGAATGAAGCGAAACTCATCGAGCGACCTCCAGACTGTTCTGCACTTCGGCCTTCACCCAGCTCGCCCGGGCTTCGCGCTTGAGCACTTCAAGGCGCATGCGCAGCAGCAGCACCGCGCCGAAGAAACAGTAGAACCCCAGCGCCGTCAGCAGCAGTGGCAGCCACATCTCGACGGGCATTGCCGGTTTTTCGGTGAGGGTGAACGTCGCGCCCTGGTGCAGCGTGTTCCACCACTCCACCGAGTATTTGATGATCGGGATGTTGATCACGCCGACAATCGCCAATACCGCGCAGGCCTTGGCGGCACTGTCACGATTGCTGATCGCGTTGCCCAGCGCAATAAGACCGAAGTACAGAAACAGCAGAATAAGCATGGACGTAAGTCGTGCATCCCAGACCCACCACGAACCCCAGGTCGGTTTGCCCCAGATCGCGCCGGTAACCAGCGCCACGGCGGTCATCCAGGCGCCGATGGGCGCGGCGCATTGCAGGGCGACGTCGGCCAGTTTCATCTTCCACACCAGCCCGACGATGCCACAGATCGCCAGCATCACGTAGATGGACTGGGCCAGGATGGCAGCCGGAACGTGGATATAAATGATGCGAAAGCTGTTGCCTTGCTGGTAATCCGGCGGCGCAAAAGCCAGGCCCCACACGACACCAACGCTGATCAGCAGCAACGCCGCGACACTCAGCCACGGCAGCAGTTTGCCGCTGATGCCGTAAAACCATTTGGGCGAGCCAAGCTTATGAAACCAGGTCCAGTTCATTACTGTTTCCATCACGGTTGCTGCTCGCCATCACGAAGCAGCCAAAAAGGGTCTTTACTGGTTAAAAAATAACCAGACCTCATTATTCGCCGACGCTGATCTTCAGGCCAGCAGCGATTGCAAAAGGTGTCAGGGTTATCGCCAGGGCGGTCAGGCTACCAAGCCACAAGAGATAACCGGTCGCCGGCATGCCCTGCAATGCCGCCTGCAAGGCGCCACTGCCAAGAATCAACACCGGGATGTACAACGGCAGAATCAGCAGCGCCAGCAACAAGCCACCGCGCTTCAATCCCACCGTCAGGGCCGCGCCCACCGCACCGAGCAGGCTCAGCACCGGTGTACCCAGCAACAAGGAAAGCAGCAACACCGGCAGACAGGCGGTTGGCAAACCAAGCATCAATGCCAGTAACGGCGCGAGCAAAACCAGTGCCAGGCCAGAGAAGGACCAGTGTGCCAGTACCTTGGCCAAAACCAGAAGAGGCAGGGGGTGCGACGAAAGGACCCACTGTTCAAGCGATCCGTCTTCGAAATCACTGCGGAAAAGCCCGTCCAGCGAGAGCAAAACCGATAAAAGCGCTGCTACCCAGACCAGTCCCGGAGACAAGGTTTGCAACAATTGAGACTCGGGGCCGACCGCCAGCGGGAACAGGGAAACGACGATCGCGAAGAATACGAGCGGATTGGCCAACTCCGCCGGACGGCGGAACAACAATCGGGCTTCACGGGCGACCAACAGGCCGAAAACACTCATACGGCCCAATTCCCCAAGTCAATGTCACGATAGCCGGCCGGCATCCGGGTCAGCGTGTGGTGAGTGGTCAAGACCACCATGCCACCGCGCTCGCAGTGTGCGGCCAGGTGTTCTTCGAGTTGCGCCACGCCTTGTTTGTCGAGCGCGGTGAATGGCTCATCGAGAATCCATAGCGGCGGGCTTTCCAGGTACAACCGCGCCAACGCGACCCGGCGTTGCTGCCCGGCAGACAGCGTATGGCAAGGAACATCCTCGAAACCGCGCAGTCCCACAGCCGTCAGCGCTTGCCAGATCGCCTCCTGGGAGGCCGGTTGATGCAAGGCGCACAGCCAGCTCAGATTTTCTTCCGGCGTCAGCAAATCCTTGATCCCGGCGGCATGGCCGATCCACAGCAGGTTGCGCGCCAGCTCAAAGCGTTGCTCGTTCAATGGCTGGCCGTTGAGCAGCACCTGGCCGGCAGTCGGCTGCATCAGCCCGCAAAGCAGGCGTAAAAGGCTGGTCTTGCCGCTGCCGTTGGGGCCGCTGATTTGCAACATTTCGCCACTGGCCAGTCTCAATTCGAGATTTTCGAAGAGCAGCCGAAGGTCTCGCTCACAGGCGAGGGCAACTGGACTGGTCAAGAGATCACGGGCCTTTTGGGTTCAAGTCGGCAGTGGAGCGGCCGTTAAAGATATGCAGGATAAATGCATTGGCGGCCCGTTCTAAGGAGCTGGATCAAGTATTTGAAATGTTTTCAGCGCCCCGGATACAACGGGGCGGCATTATACATGCCATGCCCTACTCTAAAGAGGGCAATTTCCTCAGGTTGTGACCGCGTATGACAGGCGAAATGAACATCCTTCCGCTCCCGCAAACCACGCCCGCGACTTCGCGACCGCTGGTGGTGAGTGGCGACCTGCTGAAGTTACTGACGCCGATGGAGGGCCTGATCACGGCCGGTCAGACCGCCAAGGCCGAAGTGCTATCGCTCAAGCAGGCGGATCAAACCTTTCAACTGTTACTCAAGGTCACCCTCGACAGCGGCCGTCAGACCACAGTCCAGGCCACCAGCAACCAACCGCTGCCTCAGGGCACCAGCCTGGCGATCACTCAGCCGTCGGCGGGTAATCTGGCCGTCACCGTGCAACAGGCCATCGCCTCCAGCGTCGCCACTCTCACACGTATCGACACGGCGCAACTGCCCGTCGGCACCCTGCTGCAAGGCAAAGTGCTGACCTCTCAGGTGTTGCCACAGGTGCCGGGCCAGCCGACGGTGTTTCGCTCGATGGTGAGTTTGCTCAACACCGCGTTGAGCGGCAGCACCCTGAACATCGACAGCCCCACGCCGCTGCGCATCGGCACTTTGCTGAGTGCGCTGGTGCAGGACACCCAGACATTGAAGTTCGTGCCGCTGAGCAGCCGCCAGGAACAATTGGCGGTGAGCCAACAACTGGTCAGCCAACAGAGTCGCCAAGGCTCGCTGGATGGCCTGCTCAAACTCCTGCAAAACCTGCCGTCCTCGAACCAGACGTCCAGTGACCTGCGTGCCGCCGTCGACAAGCTGCTCGCCGGCCTGCCCGATGTTCAACAACTCAGCACGCCAAAGGGGCTGGCCCAGGCACTGGCCAATAGTGGGCTGTTCCTTGAAGCCAAATTGCTCAGTGGTCAGAACCCGTCACTGGCCCCGGACATGAAAGGCGATCTACTCAAGCTGATCGCACAATTGACCCCAAGCCTGCCGGCCAACACCAATCTCAACGCGATCATTGCCGCCAACACATTGGCCCAGGCCATGCCGCACTTCGTGCGCAGCGCCCTCGGCATGCTCGGCCAGGTCAGCGCCAAACCGCAGCCAACCAGCTTCCCGCTGCCCGAGCGCCTGCTCAAAAGCATGGACGGCGAAGGCGACCTCGAGCACTTGCTGCGTTTGGCAGCCGCGGCGGTTTCACGCCTGCAAAGCCATCAACTGTCGAGCCTGGAACAGACCGGCGTCACTGACGACGGTCGGTTGATGAGCACGTGGCAACTGGAAATCCCGATGCGCAATCTGCAGGACATCGTGCCGTTGCAGGTCAAGTTCCAGCGCGAAGAAGCACCCGAGAAAGAACAACAAAACGAACGCCGCGACGAGCGCGAACCCAAACAACAATTGTGGCGAGTGGACCTGGCGTTCGACATGGAGCCCTTGGGCCCATTGCAGATTCAGGCACAACTGATCAAAGGCAGCCTGTCCAGCCAGCTCTGGGCCGAACGCCCGTACACCGCCAGCCTGATCGAAAGTCATCTGGCCGAACTGCGCCAACGACTGCTGGCGTCCGGCCTGAATGTCGGCGATCTCGATTGCCACCTCGGCACACCGCCACAAGGCCCTCAAACCCGCCTCGAACAACGCTGGGTCGACGAAACCGCATGAAAAACCCCAACACCCCGCGCCAGGCCGTCGCCCTCAAGTACGACGGCAGCCACGCCCCTACCCTCACGGCCAAAGGTGACGAAGCACTGGCCGAAGCCATCCTGAAGATTGCCCGCGAGTGCGACGTCCCGATCTACGAGAACCCCGAGTTGGTGAAACTGCTGGCGCGGATGGAACTGGGAGAGAGTATTCCGGAGGAGTTGTATCGGACGATTGCCGAGATCATTGCGTTTGCGTGGAATTTGAAGGGTAAGTTTCCCGAGGGGCAGGATCCGAATGCGCCGATGGTGGAGAAGGACATAACCGATCGCGGCGACGACTATTGATCGTTCCCACGCTCTGCGTGGGAATGCAGCCGGTGACGCTCCGCGTCACATTCAACAGCGGAACGCGGAGCGTCCCAAGAGGCATTCCCACGCAGAGCATGGGAACGATCTTGGGTAGGCATCAGTTCTTGTGCAACTTGCTCATCAACTCCGCCTCAGCCTGGGTCAAGCCGCAGGACTGAGTCAGTTCATCGACGCTCGCACCCATACCGACCAGTTTTGCCGCCTGGGCAAACGACAGGCTCGACGGATCGCGCTGTTCCAGCTGAGCCAGTTTGTCCGGCAACGGGCCAACCACCGCGCGCAGTTCGTGCAAGTCTTCACCCATGCGCACGTTGCCGCTCTGGTAGTCCTCGACGCGCCGGGCCAGGTCCTTGATGCGCTGATCGCGCAGCGCATCGCCTTGGGCCTGTTGCGCGGCGATCAGTCGTTGGCCTCGTATGTACGCCAGAAACATCGCCAGCGTGCCTGCCCAAAAGAGGAACAGGACAATGACCGCTACCTCAAGAATCAATCAGATGTTCTCCAGGTCCGACCATTCTTCTTCGCTCATCATCTTGTCCAGCTCGACCAGGATCAGCAGTTCGTTGTTCTTGTTGCACACGCCTTGAATGAACTTGGCGGATTCTTCGTTACCGACGTTCGGCGCGGTCTCGATTTCCGACTGACGCAGGTAAACCACTTCGGCCACGCTGTCGACCATGATCCCGACGACTTGCTTGTCGGCTTCGATGATGACGATTCGGGTGTTGTCGCTGATCTCGGCATTCATCAGGCCGAAGCGCTGGCGGGTGTCGATCACGGTGACCACGTTGCCGCGCAGGTTGATGATGCCCAGCACGTAGCTCGGGGCACCCGGGACCGGGGCGATCTCGGTGTAACGCAGGACTTCCTGAACGCGCATCACGTTGATGCCGTAGGTTTCATTGTCCAGTTTGAAGGTTACCCATTGCAGGATCGGATCTTCAGAACCTTTTGCATTCGTCGCTTGATTACTCATACCCTGACCCCTCGAAAAACCGCTTCTGGCGGTGTGTGTTCTGTAGGCGGCATTCAACAATGCCGTCGCATACTTGTTATGTCGGCAGCTATGTCGGTTTGTGTAGCGGCTTGCTGCCGCTCATGTGCTTTGCCCCGCCGCTGGCGATCAACTCGGCCAGGGCGGAAACGTCCAGCAGCGCACACATGTGCTCAATCACCGTGCCGGCGAGCCATGGCCGCTGACCTCGGTGACTT
>LNAP01009759.1_pt1 | contig 10720 bp, 9 predicted proteins | sample 602601 | NCBI WGS metagenome assembly LNAP01 (sample SAMN02440304, study PRJNA202911) | soil metagenome | biome: Subtropical and temperate rainforests or woodlands; isolation source: soil samples (1 kg each in a 20% v/v slurry with milli Q water) were... ...
GCTCAAGCGCGTCGACGTGCCGTACCGCGTTGTGATCAACGAAGGTATCGAACTGGCCAAGGTCTTCGGTTCCACCGACGGCCACAAGTTCGTCAACGGTGTGCTCGACAAGCTGGCCCCGCGTCTGCGTGAAGCTGAAGTCAAGGCGTTCAAGCGCTGATTGGCGTTTGGACAGGATACCTGATGGGCGAGTTTGAGCTGATCCGCAATTTCTTCGCCGCCGCGCCTTGTGCGCAGGGCGGCGAAGGCGTTGCCCTCGGGATTGGCGATGACTGCGCCTTGCTGGCTGTTCCCTCCGGGGAGCAGATGGCGATTTCTACCGATACGTTGGTGGCTGGCGTGCATTTTGCCGATCCCTGCGATCCGTTTCTGCTCGGTCAGCGCTCGCTGGCCGTGGCCGTCAGCGACCTGGCCGCCATGGGTGCCACCCCGATTGCCTTTACCCTTGCCCTGACCTTGCCGACGGTGACCGCCGATTGGCTGCAAGCCTATGCCCGTGGTTTGAACCAGATGGCGCAAAGCTGCGGCGTGGCACTGGTGGGCGGTGACACGACCCGTGGGCCGCTGAGCCTGACGATGACCGTGTTCGGCCGCGTGCCGGCCGGTCAGGCGCTGACCCGCAGCGGTGCGCAACCGGGCGACCTGCTGTGTGTCGGCGGCAACCTGGGCAATGCCGCCGGTGCCTTGCCCTTGGTGCTCGGCCAGCGCACAGCCGAAGCGCGCATTGCCGAGCCGTTGCTGGCGCATTACTGGTCGCCACAACCGCAGCTCGGTTTGGGTCAGGCGCTACGGGGCAAGGCCACTTCGGCGCTGGATATCTCCGACGGCCTGCTTGCGGATTGCGGGCATATCGCGCTGGCGTCGAAGGTTGGTATCGAAGTCGAGCGGGATCGTTTGCCACTGTCGCAGAGCCTGGTCGACTTTCTTGGCCAATCGGACGCACAGGTTGCGGCCCTGAGCGGCGGCGACGACTACGTCCTGGTCTTCACCTTACCGTCCGTCGAGTTGCCGCTATTGCTGGCCGATGGCTGGCCGATCCATGTGATTGGTCAAGTGGTGACGGGGCAAGGCGTGAAGCTGCTGGACGCCGATGGCAAAGACATCACCCCGCAAACCCGGGGTTATCAACATTTTCGGGAGTCACCGTGACAGATCATCCCAAACAGGTCCCGGCGGAATTCGTACCGCCGTCGGTCTGGCGTAATCCATGGCATTTCCTGGCGTTCGGCTTTGGCTCGGGCACCTTGCCAAAGGCGCCCGGCACTTGGGGGTCGTTGGTTGCGCTGCCCTTTATTCCGTTGTGGCAGATGCTGCCCGACTGGGGTTACTGGCTGATGTTGGGCATCACCATGCTGTTCGGCTTCTGGCTGTGCGGCAAAGTGGCCGACGATTTGCGGGTACACGATCATGAAGGCATCGTCTGGGACGAAATGGTCGGGATGTGGATCACCCTGTGGCTGGTGCCGGAAGGCTGGCAGTGGTTGCTGGCGGGGTTCCTGATGTTCCGCTTCTTCGACATTCTCAAGCCATGGCCGATTCGCTGGATTGACCGGCACGTACATGGCGGCGTCGGCATCATGCTCGATGATGTCCTGGCCGGGGTGTTCGCCTGGTTGGCGATGCAGGGACTGGTGTGGTTTTTCGCCTGACCGGGGATTTCCAGGCGTTGATCATGAGAGCTGTTTATCGGGGGAAGCGGGGGATGACTGTACGCGGATTGATGGTGATGGCGTTCGCGATGTTTTGCTCTTTTGTCCAGGCGGGAGGAGGGGGTGCTACGCCGCCGTCGGTGATTCATCTGGCCAGCGAAGAGTGGGAAGGCTACACCGCCGCTGACGGTCATGGACTGGGTTGGGACGTGCTACGGCAAGTGTTCGAGCCGGCGGGCGTCAAGGTCGACATCCGCACCGAGCCCTACGTACGCTCGCTGGGCCTGGCCGAACGTGGCGAGGTCGATGCCTGCGTCGGTTCCTATCGTGACGATTCTGAGGGTGTGCTCTATCCCCATTGGAACTTCGACACCGATCACATCTATGCCCTGGGCCTGGCCAGCAGTCCGGTACCCACCCCGCAAACCCTGGGCAATTATCGACTGGCCTGGGTTCGTGGCTACGACTACCAGGATTACTTGCCCAATGTGCGCCACTTCGACGAAGTGCAGCGGCGTACCGGCATCGAGTCGATGCTGATCCACAATCGTGCCGACTTTTACATCGATGCCCTGACCGAAGTCGATGACGTCATCAAGCGCGCCAAGGATCCGTCCCAACTGCGGCGCACCCATATCGCCGAGTTGCCGCTGTACCTGTGCTTTGCCAAGACCCCGAAGGCACGCACGTTAATGGCCCTGTTCGACCAGCGCATGGAGCAATTGGTGAAAAGTGGTGAGCTGAAACCGATTTTTGAACGCTGGAAACAGCCTTATCCGTTTGATTCGAACTGACACGGTTCTTACGGCTGACGATGTACCCATTGTGGGAGCGGGCTTGCTCGCGAAAGCGGTGTGTCATGCAGCAATGATGTCGACTGACACGACGCCTTCGCGAGCAAGCCCGCTCCCACATTGATTGTGGTGCGGCGTATATCAAACATTTTGATAGTTATCGCCGATAATTCAGCCTAAGCGTCCTCCGGAACCTGCTGTTACAATGCCGGCTCTGCGAATCTTCAGACTTTTAGATCAGGAGCACACCGGTGCCTGTCGTTTTTGTCGCCGCTTCCAAGCTGCCAACGCCTTTTGCGCAATTCACCATGCATGGCTTTCTCGATGAAGCCACCGGCCGCGAGCACGTCGTGCTGAGCCTGGGTGAATTCGACGATGGTGCCCCGGTACTCGGCCGGTTGCACTCCGAATGCCTGACGGGTGATGCCCTGTTCAGCCAGCGTTGCGACTGCGGCTCGCAACTGGAGGCCGCCTTGCAGGCCATCGCCCGCGAAGGTCGTGGCGTATTGCTCTACCTGCGTCAGGAAGGCCGGGGCATTGGTCTGCTGAACAAGATCCGCGCCTATGAGCTGCAGGACGGTGGCGCCGACACCGTTGAAGCCAACGAACGCCTGGGCTTTGCCGCCGACCAGCGTGACTACGCCATGTGCCTGCCGATGCTGGAACATCTGGGCGTGAAGTCACTGCGCCTGATGACCAACAACCCGCGCAAGGTAAAAGCCTTGACCGACATGGGTATCGTGGTCGCCGAGCGCGTGCCGCTGCACACCGGCCACAACCCGCATAACCGACTCTACCTGGCGACCAAGGCCAGCAAGCTCGAAATGAGCATCAGGGCGAGGTAGACCGGGCGTGACCCGCGGTCAGGTGCGGCGGCGGCTGTCCGTCAACTGGTGGCAATACCTGGCCCTGGCCTTGTTGCCGCTGTTTGTGATCAACGCGGTGTTCGGCCAAAGCGAAGCCATTCTGCCGGTGCTGGCGATGCCGTTGTTCATCGCCGGAGTTGCCTCGATGTTTGTCAGCCTGAAGTTTTTCGGCGCCTACAAACATGCACTGATCGCCACCCACAAAGCCCTCGATACCCCTGAAGAACCTGGTGCCTGGATCAGTCTGGCGACCAAGCGGCGCAAGGCGTTCCTGGCTGCCGGGCTGCCGGCCTGGATCGCTGCCCTGGCGGTGTTCGTCGGTCTCGAAGCCGTGCCGCTGATGCTGCTGGCACTGTCGACGGCCGTGTTGTTCTACCTCTATCGTATTCCGCGTCAACTCGGTTGATGCGCGTGCTCTGGCTGGCGGTGTTGCTGCTGGCCGCCAGTGGCTCGGCCGTTGCGGTCGAACGGGTTGTCAGCCTCGCACCGTCGCTCTCTGAAATCGTCGTTGAACTAGACTCCGCCGACCTCCTGGTCGGTGTGTTGGACGCCGGTGAGCGACCTGCCGAACTCAAGGACCTACCCTCCGTTGGCCGCTATGGCCAGCTGGATATGGAGCGTTTGCTCAGCCTGAAGCCCGATCTGTTACTGCTATGGCCCGGTAGTGTCGGCCCGGCCCAGCGTGACCAGCTCAAGCGACTGAATATTCCCATCTTCGTCGCCGAACCCCGCAGCCTGGACCAACTCGCCGCACAGATCGAGGCCATTGCCGCTCAGCTCGATCGGCCTGAACGCGGAATTTCATTGGCCAACGATCTACGCCAGCGGCTGGATGAATTGCGCCAGCGCTATCGCCGGGACAAGCCGTTACGAGTGTTCTATCAGGTCTGGGATCGACCGCTGTATACGGTTGGCGGCGAGCAGATCATCAGCGATGCGCTGGAGGCCTGCGGTGCGCAAAACGTGTTTGCCGACCTGAAGCTGCCGGCACCGCAAGTCAGTGTGGAGGCGGTATTGCAGCGTAATCCCGAGGTGATTCTGGCCAGCGATCAGGCGCAGCTTGATGCGTGGAAAGCCTGGCCGCAGGTGGCGGCGGTGGCACAAGGGCAATTGCGTTTGGTGACGGACAAGGGCCTTGAGCGGCCGAGTGGGCAGATGATCGAGGCAACGGCAAAACTGTGCCAATTGATCGCGCCCCCTCGCCACAAATGATCGAGTCTGGCTTTAGATCTCTGGTGTCCAGGTCACCCCGAACATCCACGCCCGACCTTCCTCGCGATACCCATACTGGCTACCTTGGTAGCTGTACAACGCACGGCTGTAACCCTTGTCCAGCAGGTTGTCGACCTTCAGTTCCAGCTTGATTTCACGATTGAGCTCCCAATTGCTGCGCAACCCCAACAGGGTATAACCACCCAGCGACTGTTGATTGTTCAAGTCGTCATAGCTGCTGCTGACCGCTTGCCAACTGGCGCCGAGGCCCAGGCGATCGAACTGTCGGTCCAGGTCCAGGCTCAAGGTGCGCCGCGCACGACGGGCCAGGGTGTGGCCCGTATCACGGTCGCGTGGGTCGATGATCGCCACGCCAAGGTTGCTCTGCCAGCCGAACAGTTCCTGCTTCAGTGCGGCTTCGAAGCCGTTGATTCGGGCCGAGGCAACGTTCTCGGGGCGCGAGTAGCTGCCGAAGATGATCGCGTCTTCGAGGTCGGTGCGATACAACGACGTCTCCAGGCGACTGTTCTCGGTCAGTTGACTGCGCCATTGCAGCTCATAGCTTTTCGAGGTTTCAGGCTTCAGGTCCGGGTTGCTGAAGTCGGGGTAGTACAGGTCGTTGAACGTCGGCGCGCGGAAGCCTTCGCTGTAGGTCAGCAGCACTTCGTTGTCCGGGTTCAGCGGCAGGGTAAAGGTACCGCTCCAGGTGTTCTGACTGCCGAACTGTTGGTTATCGTCGTGACGCAGACCCAACTCCGTGGAGAAGCTGTCGGCCTGATAGCGGTGCTGGACGTACGCCGCTCGGTTCCAGCGACTGTCCTCATCGAACGCGGTACTGCTGTTGATGCGGTCTTCATACCAGTCACCGCCGAGCAGCAAACTGTTGCGCTCGTTGAGCGTCAGGTCGTTCTGCCAGTTCACCGAATCGCGGTAGGTGTTGAACACGCTGCGTTCATCGCTGAGCTTGTCCAGGGTCTTCTCGCGGTTTTCGCTGTGGCCGAACTCGATGCGGGTTTTCCACAGATCATTGACGCGCGCGTCGATGTAACTGCTGACACCGCTCACATCGAATTCGTTGTAGGGCTGCTGTTGAACTGACTCGAACGTATTCATGTCGAAGCGCCCGAACGGGTTGTCAAACTCGCTCTTGCCGCGGTTATCCAGCACGTTGGCGCCGACCTCGATGTCTTCCGTCAGGGCGTGACTCATACTCAGGCTGAACGACTTGTTGCGGTATTCGTCATGGTCGCCGTCGCTAGGATACGACTCGTGGGTACGATTGATCCCGGCGGTTTCGTCGAGGCTGGCGCCAAGGTTGAAGCGGGTTCGCTCATCACCACCGGACAGGCCAAGGCTGCGCTCCCAGGTCTGGTTGCTGCCAAACCCCATGTGCAAGCGCGGTTGCAGGCCCTGTTTGCCACTACGACGGGTGAAGATCTGGATCCCCCCGCCAATCGCATCGCTGCCATAAATCACCGAGCGGGAGCCGCGCAGCACTTCCACGCGCTCGACCTGCTCGATATTGATGTGTTGCAGGTTGCTGTCGCCGGAGGTTGAACTGCCGATGCGTTGGCCGTCCACCAGCACCAGGCTCTGGGCTGACTGGGTGCCACGGATGTAGACCCCCGGAATGCTTCCGCGCCCGCCGGCCTGCGAGACTTGCACACCCGGCACCCGCCGCAGCAGATCAGTGACGCTATCGGGTTGCAGGCGATCTATGTCGTCGCGGGTGAATACGGTGTTGGCGGCGCTGCTGTCGTTGCGCGCTTCGATCTGGCGGTTGGCGCTGATCAACACGTCGGGCAGCTTCAAGGCCTGGTCGCGTTCGAAGGTGTCGGCATAGGCGTTGGCGGTGGGCAGCAGAAACAGAGGCAGGGCGAGGCGGGAGAACTTCATTGGTATTCCGTTGGTATTTCGTGACGCACACAAATCAAATGTGGGAGCGAGCCTGCTCGCGATTACGGTGTATCAGTCAACCTATCTGTGGCTGACCTACCGTCATCGCGGGCAAGCCCGCTCCCACACCGGTCCAGGCAAGCGCTGGTTGACCCAAGGCATCTGTGATGAAATGCGACCCCACCCTCTATCGCGCCGCGCCGCCATCCCTTGCCGTGAAGCCTCGTCTGATTCGCCAGCTGTTCCTGCCGCCCCTGATCATCCTGTTGATGATCGGCCTGGGTTTTATCGGCTTCTGGACCAGCGAGCATTACGGCATCCGGACCCTGGGCGAGAACGGCGAGCGCCAGTTGGAGCTGCATGCGCGCACGGTCGAGAGTGAGATCAGCAAGTACACCTACCTGCCCAGCCTGCTGGAGCTGGAATCCAGCGTCTCCAAATTGCTGGCCGACCCGAACCCGGAACACCGGCAAGCGGTCAATGAATACCTCGAAGGCCTGAACCGGCGCAGCCGCAGTCGGGCGATTTATGTGATGGACACCACCGGCCGCGTGATGGCCACCAGTAACTGGCGCGATGTCGACAGCTACCTCGGTGAAGACCTGTCGTTCCGCGCCTATTTCCAGAATGCCGTACGTGGCCAGCCCGGCCGTTTCTATGGCATCGGCAGCACCAATGGCGAGCCTGGCTACTACTTGGCCCACGGCCTGGAAGAACACGGCAAGATCATTGGTGTCGCAGTGGTCAAGGTGCGCCTCGAAGCGCTGGAAGAACGCTGGCAGCGCGCGCGCCTGGAAGCCTTTGTCAGCGACGAGAACGGCATCATCATCCTCTCCAGCGACCCGGCACGCCGGCTCAAGGCGGTGCGCCCGCTGAGCGACGATACCAAGGAGCGCCTGGCCCGCAGCCTGCAATATTACTGGGCGACCCTCAACGAACTGCAACCCCTGGCCCGCGAACAGCTCGACACTGGCACCGAAAAGCTGACCTTCCCGGCCAACAGTGAAGTGGTGGCCGACGACCGGGAAGTCACCTACCTGGCCCAGACCCGGCCCCTGAACGACACACCGTGGAATTTCACCCTGCTCACCCCGCTCAACGACCTGCGCCAGGCCGCGATCAACCAGGGCATCCTCGTTGCGGTGGCCTTTGCCCTGGTGGCGTTCCTGCTGATTGCCTGGAATGAGCGGCGCAAGGTAATCGCCACACGCCTGGCCGCCCGCGAGGCCCTGCAGGAAGCCAACAACCAGCTGGAGCGGCGGATTGCCGAGCGCACCACCGACCTGCGCGCCAGCAACGAACGGCTCAAGGCGCAGATCCGCGAGCGGCGCCAGGCCGAAGAAACCCTGCGCCGGGCCCAGGATGAATTGGTCCAGGCCGGCAAATTAGCGGCCATCGGCCAGATGTCCACCAGCATCGCCCATGAACTGAACCAGCCGCTGGCGGCCCTGCGCACCTTGTCCGGCAATACCGTGCGCTTCCTCGAGCGCGGCGCCCTGGATACTGCCAGCACCAACCTCAAGACCATCAATGAACTGATCGACCGCATGGGACGCATCACCGCCAGCCTGCGCTCGTTTGCCCGGCGGGGTGACGACCAGGGCGAAGCCAGCCTGGGCAAGGCCGTGGATGCGGCGTTCCAGGTTCTGGGCAGCCGCCTCGACAGCCTGCCGCTGACCGTACACCGTCAGTTCAGCCAGGCCATGCTGCAGATCGACCAGACGCGCCTGGAGCAAATCCTGGTCAACCTGATCGGCAATGCCCTGGACGCGATGCACGCCCAACCCGCCCCGCAGCTGTGGCTGGAAAGTGACATCAGCGAAGGCAAATACCGCCTGCGGGTGCGGGACAACGGACATGGCATCGACCCTGAGACCCGCAAGCATTTGTTCGAACCCTTTTTCACCACCAAACCCGGCGAGCAAGGCTTGGGCCTGGGCCTGACCCTGTCGGCCAGCCTGGCCGCAGCCACCGGCGGCAACCTGGCCGTCGAGCATCCGGCCGCTGGTGGTACAGCCTTTGTCCTGAGCCTGCCCCTGGCAGGCCATCAACCCGGCGAGTCGATATGAACAGCCAACCCAACACCGAGCTGACCGTGCTGATTGTCGAAGACGATCCCCATGTGTTGCTCGGCTGCCAGCAAGCCCTGGCCCTGGAAGATATTCCCAGCGTCGGCGTGGCCAGCGCAGAAGAGGCACTCAAGCGTGTCGGCGAGAACTTTGCCGGCATTGTGATCAGTGACATCCGCCTGCCCGGCATTGACGGCCTGGAACTGTTGACCCGCCTCAAGGCCCTGGATAAAAGCCTGCCGGTGGTGCTGATCACCGGCCACGGCGATATTTCCATGGCCGTGGGTGCGATGCGCAACGGTGCCTATGACTTCATGGAGAAACCCTTTTCTCCGGAGCGCCTGGTGGACGTGGTGCGCCGCGCCCTCGAACAGCGTGGCCTGGCCCGGGAAGTCTGGGCGCTGCGCCGGCAACTGGCCGAACGTGACTCCCTGGAAGGCCGGATCATCGGGCGCTCGCCGGCGATGCAGAACCTGCGCGAGTTGATCGCCAACGTCGCCGACACCTCGGCCAACGTGCTGATCGAAGGCGAGACTGGCACCGGCAAAGAGTTGGTCGCCCGCTGTCTGCACGACTTCAGCCGCCGCCACGCCCACCAGTTCGTCGCCCTGAACTGCGGCGGCCTGCCGGAAAACCTGTTTGAGAGCGAGATTTTCGGTCACGAAGCCAACGCCTTTACCGGTGCGGGCAAACGGCGGATCGGCAAGATCGAGCATGCCCACGAAGGCACGCTGTTCCTCGACGAAGTGGAAAGCATGCCGATGAACCTGCAGATCAAACTGCTGCGGGTCTTGCAAGAGCGCACCCTGGAGCGCCTGGGTTCGAACCAGAGCGTGGCGGTGGATTGCCGGGTGATTGCCGCGACCAAGTCCGACCTCGACGACTTGAGCCGCGCCAACCAGTTCCGCAGCGACTTGTACTACCGCCTGAACGTGGTGACCCTGGAACTGCCACCGCTGCGCGAGCGTCGCGAAGATATCCTGCAGTTGTTCGAACACTTTCTGCAGCAATCATCCCTGCGCTTCGACCGCATCGCCCCGGAGCTGGACAACCAGACCCTGTCCAGCCTGATGAGCCATGACTGGCCCGGCAACGTACGTGAACTGCGCAACGTCGCCGAACGTTTTGCCCTGGGCCTGCCCGCCTTCAAGAAAAGCGGCGCCAGCCCCGACAACCATGGCCTGGCCTTTACCGAAGCGGTGGAAGCCTTTGAACGCAACCTGCTCAGCGACGCCCTGCAACGCAGCGGCGGCAATCTGACCCAGGCCAGCCAGGAACTGGGAATGGCCAAGACCACCCTGTTCGACAAGGTCAAGAAATACGGCCTGAGCCACTAAGGAGTCATGCGTGGATTTAGTCTTCAAGGCCGCCCTCGGAGCGGCGGTGGTGTTGCTCCTGGCGGTGCTGGCCAAAACCAAGAACTATTACATCGCCGGCCTGGTGCCGCTGTTTCCGACTTTTGCACTGATCGCCCACTACATCGTCGGCAAGGGCCGCTCGGTGGACGACCTGAAGACCACCATTGTGTTCGGCATGTGGTCGATCATTCCGTACTTTGTGTACCTGGCGACGCTGTATGTGATGGTCGACCGCATGCGCCTGGAGGCCTCCCTGGCGGTGGCCGCAGTGGCGTGGCTGATGGCGGCGACGGTGCTGGTGAGTGTGTGGATTCGAATTCACGCCTGACACTCCACGGCTCCACTGTGGGAACTGGACCCACTCGGTACACCCATAAAACCGAGTTGCCTGCATCGCAGCCTCGCTAAAGCTCGACAGCTCCCACATTTGATCCCTGTGATTCCCCAATCCCTTATGGGAGCTGTCGAGCCCCGGCGAGGCTGCGATGGGATCGACTCGGTACATCTGCAAAACCCAGCTGCCTGCATCGCAGCCTCGCTAAAGCTCGACAGCTCCCACATTTGATCCCTGCGATTCCCCAATCCCTTGTGGGAGCTGTCGAGCCCCAGCGAGGCTGCGATGGGGTCGACTCGGTACACCTGCAAAACCCAGCTGCCTGCATCGCAGCCTCGCTAAAGCTCGACAGCTCCCCCATTTGATCCCTGTGATTCCCCAATCCCTTGTGGGAGCTGTCGAGCCCCAGCGAGGCTGCGATGGGATCGACTCGGTACACCTGCAAAACCCAGTTGCCCGCATCGCAGCCTCGCTAAAGCTCGACAGCTCCCACCTTTGCTCAGTGTGCTTCCCCAATCCCTTGTGGGAGCTGTCGAGCCCCA
>LNAP01014655.1_pt1 | contig 10719 bp, 9 predicted proteins | sample 602601 | NCBI WGS metagenome assembly LNAP01 (sample SAMN02440304, study PRJNA202911) | soil metagenome | biome: Subtropical and temperate rainforests or woodlands; isolation source: soil samples (1 kg each in a 20% v/v slurry with milli Q water) were... ...
TTCGGATATCTTGCGCGAACTTTCAGTAATGGTGTCCATGGTGTGCACCACGCTCTGAACCATTTGTCCGCCCTTTTCAGCCACATCGCAAGCCTGGCGCGCCAGATCATTGACGTCCGCAGCGCGCTGGGCATTCTGCTTCATGCCGTCCACCGTCACGCCCAGCGTTTGCACCGCCGTAAAACGCCGGGTAATGTCGGTCGCGTATTTCACCACCTTGAAAGGCTTGCCTGAAGCGTCGAGAATCGGGTTATAGCTGGCCTCTACCCACACCTGCCGGCCGCCCTTGCCAAGGCGCAGATATTGCCCGCTGTCATGTTCGCCCAAAGCCAGCTTGCGCCAAAACTCCCGATACTCGGCGCCTGCGCGCTCTTCGGGACGCACGAACATACTATGATGGCGGCCCGTGATTTCGTCACCCGAATACCCCAGCGCTTCCAGAAACAAATCGTTCACGCCAATAATGGTGCCATCCAGTTCAAACTCGATGACGGCCTGAACTTTTGAAATCGCGGCAAGCTGACCTTCAAGGTCGGCGTTGCGACGTTCTTGCGCCGTAATGTCGGTGGCATACTTCACGACCTTGAACGGCTTCCCGCGCGCATCGACAATCGGGTTGTACGACGCCTGTAGCCAAAGCTCCCGGCCATTTCGGGCGATTCTTTTATAGCGGCCCGCATCATAGGCCCCCGAGCTTAATTTTTGCCAGAACACGGCATACTCGCGCGACCTGGATTCGTCCGCGTCAACAAAAATGCGGTGATGCTGCCCCAGCACCTGTTCGAGCGCATAGCCGAATGTGTCGAGGAAATTCTGATTGGCGTCCAGGACATAGCCCTGAAGATCAAACTCGATAACCGCCTGCGCCTTGTTCAGGGCGGCCAGTTGCCCACGCAGCTCCGCCTTTCCAGTGGCGCGATCGCCGCGCCCTAAACGAGCCAACGTCCAACTCAGCATAAATGTAATACCTCTGGTGAATAACGCTTGCGCCCTCCTGGCGCGGTACGGACTGCCCATACCAAAAACGTGGTGTACGTCTTGCCAACGTTTACGACAAAGACAAGGTTTTCTTTACTTTCGTTTGCATCAAGCGTCAAAGTGCACCCGATCTCTTCGCCCGAAACGAGTCACGCCCAGTCGCGGTGCATGGCGCGCCAATCTGCTCGTAATCCTGGTGCACACCCTGCTCATTCCCTGTCCAAATCAACCGTGCACGGTGTCGGCTTCGCTTGCCGTACAAAGGTAAGTCTGCGCCTCGCCTTCGTGTTCACGGTTGATTTGGACAGGGAATCAAAACCCCATTTCCTGACGATTAAAACTGGCATGGAACTTGCTTTTATCCCAGTAGTGGCCGCCGTTGCCCCCGCGTTATGCGTCCTGGCAACAGGCTGGCCCAGGCATCAACCGTTAAACAGGGATTACCCATGGACTTTACTGACAAGCTTGCCGTTACCGCCCCCTCTGCGAGCACTACGACTGACTCTCAGGATGTGAATGTTCAACGACGCCAATGGCTCGGCAAAGCCGTTAAAACGGCGGCAGGTGCCGGCGTACTGTCGTTGGTCGATCCGTTGCTGCGCGCCAGCGCCTGGGCGGCGGGCTCCGATGCCCCCGAAAAAACGGAAGTCAAAATCGGTTTTATTCCACTGACCGATTGCGCCTCGGTCGTCATGGCTTCGGTGCTGGGGTTTGACACCAAGCATGGCGTCAAAATTATTCCCAGCCCGGCGTGCGCGAAAAACTCATCAATGGGGATCTGGATTTCGCCCATGTACTGTACGGCCTGATCTATGGCGTGCATCTTGGTACGGCGGGCCCTCAAAAAGAGATGGCCATCCTCATGAACCTCAATCAAAATGGCCAGGCCATCAGCCTGTCGAATCAATTGCGCGCAGCCGGCATAACGGACGGCGAATCGCTCAAGAAGAAAATCGCGAGCGACCCTCGTCAATACACCTTCGCCGAAACATTTCCTACCGGAACGCACGCAATGTGGCTGTACTACTGGCTCGCCAGCTACGGCATCAACCCGCTCAGGGATGCACGCGTCATCACCGTCCCGCCGCCTCAAATGGTTGCCAATATGCGCATCGGCAATATGGACGGGTATTGCGTCGGCGAACCCTGGAACGCGCGGGCGATTGCCGACAACATCGGGTTCACGGCAGCCACGTCGCAAGAAATCTGGCCAGATCACCCTGAAAAAGTCCTGGGCACGCGCGCCGAATTCGTCAAGCAATACCCGAACACCGCGCGTGCCGTGACGGCCGCCATTCTGGAAGCCAGCCAATGGATAGACCGCTCGGCCGAGAACGTTCACAAAACAGCGCAAACCATTGCCGCCAAATCGTACGTTAATACCAACGCCGACCTGATTGTCGGCCGCATGCTGGGCCAGTACAGCAACGGCCTGGGCAAATCGTGGACGGATAAACATGCCATGCGCTTTTATGACGATGGCGCGGCGACCTTTCCTTATCTAAGCGACGGCATGTGGTTTCTGACTCAACACAAGCGCTGGGGATTGCTTAAAGAACACCCCGACTACCTGGCCGTCGCCCGGCAAATCAACCAGACCGACCTGTACCAACAGGCCGCCACGGCAGCGGGTACAGCCATTCCCTCTGCACCCATGCGCTCCGCCAAGCTGCTTGATGGCGTCCTCTGGGACGCTAGCAACCCCGCCGCCTATGCAGATGGGTTCACCGTCAACGCGTCAAGCTAGGGGCACGAAAATGGCTGCATTTACAGACTCCCTGAATTCGTTTTTACGCAGTGCGCTTTTGCGCGACAAGGCCGAACAATGGCTCGGTAAAGCAGCCGGACCGACTGTCGGCTTCGCTTTATTGCTGCTGGTATGGCAATTGATTGCACTAAAAGTGGTCGAAATTCCCGCTCCGGGCCCCACCTTCGACACAGCGGTCGCACTGTTCAAGGATCCGTTTTACGACAATGGCCCCAATGACCTGGGCATAGGCTGGAACATCCTGGCCTCGCTGGGCCGTGTCACGATAGGTTTTTTATGCGCGGCGGCAGTCGGCATTCCGGTCGGGTTCCTGATCGGCCGGTTTCCCAGCCTTAACGCCATTTGCTCACCCGTCATCAGCCTGCTGCGGCCCGTCTCTCCGCTCGCCTGGCTGCCGCTGGGCCTGCTGCTCTTCAAGGCCGCCGACCCTGCCGCCATCTGGGCCATCTTCATTTGCTCAATCTGGCCCATTGTGATCAATACCGCCGACGGGGTCAGGCAGGTTCCCCAAGACTATCTGAACGTTGCCCGGGTGCTTAACCTAAGCGAATGGAAGATATTCAAAAGCATTCTTTTGCCCTCCGTTCTGCCCTACCTGATCACCGGCATCCGGCTTTCCATCGGCACAGCCTGGTTGGTCATTGTCGCCGCAGAGATGTTGACCGGCGGCACCGGCCTCGGATTCTGGCTGTGGGACGAATGGAACAACCTGAATGTTCAGCACATTTTGATCGCTATTTTTATTATCGGAATAGTCGGCTTACTACTTGATCTGGCGCTCCTTGCGTTGGGTCGCCGTTACAGCCACAGCGAGAGTTGATGCCATGGAAAAATTTGTCAGTATCGAATATGTCGAACAGGCCTTCAATACCAAGAGCGGCCCTTTTATTGCTTTGCGCGACATCAATCTGTCTATACGCAAAGGCGAATTCGTTTCGCTGATCGGGCACTCGGGCTGCGGAAAATCCACCTTGCTGAACCTGATCGCCGGTATCACCCAGCCCACCAATGGCGTCTTGCTTTGTGCCGGAAAAGAAATTCGTGGACCAGGCCCGGACCGCGCCGTGGTCTTTCAAAACCATTCGCTGCTGCCCTGGCTGACCTGCTTTCAGAACGTCTACCTGGCGGTGGAGCGGGTTTTTTCAGCCACGCAAAGCGTGCGCCAACTTCGGGAGCGAACATCGGCAGCGCTCCACCTGGTCGGCTTAAGCCAGTCCGAGCACAAGCTGCCTAAAGAGATTTCGGGCGGTATGAAGCAACGCGTCGGTATTGCCCGCGCCTTAGCCATCGAACCCAAAGTCTTATTGATGGACGAGCCCTTCGGCGCGCTTGATTCCCTAACCCGTGCGCACTTGCAGGACGAACTTTTACGCATTGTGGCCGAGACCGAAACCACCACGGTCATGGTGACCCACGATGTCGATGAAGCGGTGCTGCTGTCCGATCGTATTGTCATGCTGGGCAATGGCCCCGCCGCCACAATAGGCGAGATTATGAATGTCGGCCTGGCACGTCCCAGAAACAGGGTCGAGCTGGTCAATAACGCCAACTATCTGGCCTGTCGGACGGCCGTAGTGAGCTTTTTACATGAGCGCCACCGCAACCCCAACGCAAGCACGGCCGCGCTCTGCAGTGTGGCTCAAAGCCACGCCACCTCGGATCAATCCTCTTCGGTAAGCGCATGATGAAAAAGCTAAAACTCGTCGTAATCGGCAACGGCATGGCCGGCATCAGAACAGTGGAAGAGCTGATCAAGCTGGACCCGGACCTTTACGACATTACCGTGTTCGGCTCTGAGCCCTACCCCAACTACAACCGTATTTTGCTGTCGCCGGTACTGACAGGCGAGCAAACCATTAAAGACATTATTCTGAACGACCTGGGCTGGTACGAAGCAAACAATATCCGTCTTTTTCTGAATTGCACCGTCACCCAAATACATCGCGGGCGCAAAGAGGTGCACGCCGACGACGGCACAATCGCCAAGTACGACCGCCTGCTACTTGCCACCGGCTCCAATCCCTTTATCCTGCCCGTTCCCGGCCATGACCTGAAGGGTGTCATTACCTTTCGCGATATTCGCGATGTCAACCTCATGATCGATGCTGCCGCACAGTTCCGGCACGCAGTCGTCATCGGCGGCGGCCTGCTGGGGCTGGAGGCCGCCAACGGCCTGGCAACGCGCGGCATGAAGGTGTCGGTCGTGCATTTGGGCGCAACGCTGCTGGACCGCCAGCTCGACAGCGCTGCCGCCAGGCTGCTGCAAACCAGCCTGGAAAAACGCGGCCTGACCTTCCTGATGCAACATCAGACTGACGCCATCCTAAGCGACGGCGCCGGTGCCGTGAAAGGGCTGCGATTCAAGGACGGATCCGAAGTCGCCGCCGACCTGGTTGTCATGGCCGTCGGCATCCGCCCCAACACCGAGCTGGCTGAGCAGGCGGGCATTTATACCAGCAAGGGCATCGTCGTTAACGATACCTTGCAAACCTACGACCCCAGCATTTATGCGGTGGGCGAATGCGTCAGCCATCGCGGTACCGCGTATGGCCTGGTCGCGCCCCGTGGCCGCCAACCATCTGGCCTTTTTCGGCATTGGCCGCTACGCCGGCAGCACCACTTCAACCAAGCTCAAAGTCACCGGCATCGACGTATTCTCAGCGGGCGACTTTGTGGGCGGCGACAAGACCGAGGCCATTACGTTGGCCGACCCTCAAGGAGGCGTTTATAAAAAACTGGTGATCAAGGACGACAAGCTGATCGGCGCCTGCCTGTATGGCGATACCGTGGACGGCGCCTGGTATTTCCGCCTCATCCGCGAGGCCAAATCCATTGCCGAACTGCGCGAACACTTGATGTTCGGAGAAGGCTCAATCGGAGACACGGGGCATTCCGGCGAAAACAGCATAGCTGGCATGCCCGACAGCACCGAAGTCTGCGGTTGCAACGGCGTATACAAAGGCGCCATCGTTCAGGCCATCCGTGAAAAAGGCCTGTTTACGGTCGATGAGATCAAGAAACACACCAAGGCCTCAAGCTCCTGTGGTTCATGCGCGGGCCTGGTTGAACAAATCCTGATCAACTGCGTCGGCGGCGCGGCCGACATCAAGCCCAAGTCCGAAAAACCGATCTGCGCCTGCGCCGACTATACCCATGGCCAGATTCGCAAGACGATTAAAGAGCAACACCTGACGTCAATTAGCGCCGCCATGCGCTTTCTGGAGTGGCGCACGCCGGACGGCTGCGCCACGTGCCGCCCGGCGCTGAATTACTACGTCACCGCCACCTGGCCTGGCGAAGCCAAAGACGATGCGCAATCGCGTCTGGTCAATGAGCGCGTGCACGCCAATATCCAGAAAGACGGCACATATTCTGTGGTGCCGCGCATGTGGGGCGGCGTGACCAACCCATCCGAATTACGCCGTATTGCCGACGTGGCCGATAAATACAAGGTGCCCATGGTTAAAGTGACCGGGGGCCAGCGTATTGATTTACTGGGCATCAAGAAAGAAGACCTGCCCAGCGTCTGGAAAGACCTCGATATGCCGTCGGGCCACGCCTATGGAAAAACCCTGCGCACCGTTAAAACCTGCGTCGGCAAAGAGTTCTGCCGCTTCGGCACGCAAGACTCCACCGGCATGGGCATCGCGCTGGAAAAAGAACTGGTCGGAATGAGTAGCCCGCACAAGGTCAAGCTGGCGGTGTCGGGCTGCCCGCGCAACTGCGCCGAGTCGGGCATTAAAGACATCGGCATTATTGCCGTGGATTCGGGCTGGGAGCTTTACGTCGGCGGCAACGGCGGTATTAAAACCGAAGTGGCACAGTTCTTTGTCAAGGTGCAAACCCACGACGAGGTTCTGGAATACTGCGGCGCCTTCTTGCAGTTGTATCGCGAAGAAGCGTTTTACCTGGAGCGCACCTGCCATTACCTGAACCGTGTCGGCCTGGATTATGCCAAATCCAAAGTCGTTGCCGACGCCATCTATCGCGCCCAACTGTATGAGCGCCTTAAGTTTGCCCTGTCCTTTGAAACGGACCCCTGGGCCGAGCGCATTGCACAGACCCCCGCCCGCCGCGAATTCGAACCCCTTACCGCCTGAGACGACCATGAGCCTATCAACGACCACATCCGAATGGACCGCCATTTGCCACATCGACGACATTCCCGTTTTGGGCGCGCGCGTTGTCCAGCGCACAGGCGAAGAGAATATCGCGCTGTTCAAAGCCTCGGACCATCATGTTTTTGCGGTCATCGACCGCTGCCCCCACAAAGGCGGTCCGCTCTCGTCCGGCCTGATCCATGGGCACTCTGTCACCTGCCCCTTGCATAGCTGGACGATCAACCTTGAAGACGGGCAGGCGCAGGCGCCCGATGTGGGCTGCGCCCACAAGATCGACGTTCGGGTCCAAGACAACCACGTGTACTTGGGCCTGAACGCCAAAGGCTGAAGCATGAACGCCCCTACGCCCCCCAGTCTTGCTCTGGTCCACAATGTCGTTGCCTCGGTGTGCTGCTATTGCGGCACCGGCTGCGGCGTCCAAATACATACCGAGGACCGGCGTGTCGTACGTGTCGAGGGTGATCCCTCACACCCATCCAGCCTGGGCAAGCTATGCAGCAAAGGCATGGCGCTGGCCGCTACAATTCGACAAGACGAAAGCCGGATATTGTCGGCCCAATGGCGCAGCCATAAAAACGAGCCGCGCCGTGATATCGCACTGGACGAGGCCACAACGATCGCCGCCGACACGCTGCGCAACGTCATTGCACAACACGGCCCCGATGCCATCGGCTTCTATTTATCGGGACAATTGCTGACCGAAGACTATGCCGTCTTCAACAAGTTTGCTCGCGGGCTGGTCGGCACGAACAATATCGACACTAACTCGCGCCTGTGCATGTCCAGCGCCGTCTCGGGCTACAAGCTGACCTTGGGAGCCGATGCGCCCCCGTCCTGCTATGACGACCTGGATTATGCCGACACGGTGCTGATCGCCGGCTCCAACATGGCCTACGCGCACCCGGTGTTGTATCGTCGCCTGGAAGTGGCCAAGGCGCAACGCCCTCACATGAAAATTATCGTGATCGACCCGCGACGCACCGACACATGCGATATTGCCGACCTGCACCTGGCCATTGCGCCCGGCACCGATGTCGCCCTGTTTCACGCCATGCTCAACGTTTTGGTGTGGGACAACCTGATCGATCGGGACTACATCGAACAGCACACCGAAGGCTTCGACGCCCTTAAACAGCGCGTGCACGAATTTACGCCCCAATCCGTGCAAGACATCTGCGGCGTGCCGGCTGCCGATATTATCCGCTGCGCGCGCTGGTTCGGCCAGGCCGGCACGGCCTTGTCGCTCTACACAATGGGTCTGAATCAATCGAGCAGCGGCACCGCTAAAAACGCCGCACTGATTCATTTGCATCTGGCCACCGGGCAAATCGGCAAGCCCGGCACGGGGCCTTTTTCGCTGACCGGGCAGCCTAACGCCATGGGCGGGCGCGAAGCCGGCGGCATGGCCACGCTGTTGCCCGGCCATCGCGACCCCAATAACGCCGAGCATCGCGCGCAGATCGCTACGCTTTGGGGCGTGCCGGAACTGCCCACGACCCCGGGGCACACTGCCATCGATATGTTCGATGCGGTACTAAAGGGCCAGATCAAGGTGCTGTGGATTGCCGCGACCAATCCCGCTCAGTCCATGCCCAATCAAGCCATCGTGCGGGCCGCCTTGCAAAAAGCCGAAATGGTCATCGTGCAAGAAGCGTTTGCCAATACCGAAACGCTGGCCTATGCCGACCTGGTTCTGCCGGCCGCGACCTGGCCTGAAAAGGAAGGTACCGTCACCAATTCCGAGCGCCGGATCAGCCGCGTACACGCAGCGATTACACCCCCCGCAGCGGCGCTGCCCGACTGGAAGCTGGTTTGCGCGGTCGCCCAAAAACTCGCCGCTCAAATCGCTCCGCATAAAGCCGCGTTGTTCAACTACAAAGACGAAGCTCAGATCTTCGCCGAACACGCGCTCACCACCGCGGGCCGCGACCTGGACTACAGCGCCCTGGATTATGCCCAGCTGGAGGCCCACGGCCCGCAACAATGGCCTTACACAAAGCCGTCACGGCGTTCGGTGCGCCTCTATCAGGACGGCGTCTTTGCCACCCCCAGTCAATGCGCCCAGTTTCTGGATGTCGGCTACACCCCGGTAGCGGAGTCCGTGTCGGCGCATTACCCCATCCGCCTGACCACCGGCCGTTCGCGCGACCAATGGCACACCATGAGTCGCACGGGGCTGGTACCCGCGCTGACGCGCCATGCCGAAGAACCGTTTATTCATCTGCACCCGCTCGATATGCAACGCTTCAAACTGACGAATGATGCCATCGTCAAAGTCAAGTCGAAACGAGGCCATCTGATTCTGCCCGCGACCAGCGACGATACGTTAAAACCCGGCCACGGCTATATCCCCATGCATTGGGGCAGTGGCTTTATGGCTGGCGATGGCGTCAACGCCCTGGCCAATAATGCGCGCGATCCGGTCTCGCACCAGCCCGAACTGAAGCACAGCGCCGTCGGCATCGAGGTCATGAAATACGAGTGGCATGCCACCGGCTGGATACAAGGGTCTATCAGCCTGCTGCGCCGAAAACTCAGTAAGTGGCTGACCGTCTTTCCGTATGCCGTTATTTTACCCACTGCCATTGGCCACGAAGGTATACGGTTGCGTCTCGCAGGGACTCGCCCACCTCAGGGAGCCAAGTTGGACGAGCTCATTCATGACCTAAGCCTGGATCAAGCCGACCTGGCCTTTGACGACCCTGCCCGAGGCCTGGTGCGCCGTATTTTGCGTCATAACGACACCATCAAGGCGTTCTTGCTGGCGGGCGATACACGTGCGCACGAATCCTTGCTGCAGTGGGCCGACACCGGGCTGGCACCTGAAAACATAAGCCATGTGCTGCTGGGTCGCGTCCAGGCAGTAACGCGCGCGCGCATCGTCTGCACCTGTGAAAGCGTAAGCGATCAAGCCATCGAACACGCCATTGCCCAGGGCGACACCCTGGCGCAGCTCAAAGACAGGCTCAAATGCGGCACCGGCTGCGGCTCTTGCCTGCCGCAGATCAAACAACTGATTCAACGCAGCAACGGATTGGAGCATCCAGCATGAGCACATTCATTCATACCAAATCGCGCCGTTCATCGAGCATGGTCTGGCTGATCGGCGCGGGGCCGGGCGACCCCGAACTGCTCACCGTCAAAGCCGTGCGTGTTCTCAAAGAATGCTCGATCTGGCTGGTGGACGACCTTGTCAGCCAGGAAATTCTGGACCTGGCGGGCGCCACGACACGCATCATCAAAGTCGGCAAGCGTGGCGGCTGCCCTTCGACCTCGCAAGACTTCATTCTGCGGCTCATGGCGCGCTATGCGCGGTTAGGCCATACTGTCGCCCGTCTGAAAGGCGGCGACCCTTTCATCTTTGGCCGCGGCGGCGAAGAAATGGAATGGTTGAACCAGCGCGGAATCTGCGTCGACAGTATTAGCGGCATCACGGCCGGCCTGGCCGTCGGTAGCGCACTGGGCCTACCGTTAACCCATCGTGAAGTCTCACGCGGCGTCACGCTGGTTACGGCCCATACGACGGATGGAACACGCCCCGACTGGACGGCATTGGCACAAAGCGGCATGACGATTGTCTGCTATATGGGTATCGGCCGCATCGAAAACCTGGCTAGCGAACTCTTAGCGGCCGGCTTCGCAAAAACGTTACCGGTCGCCGTCGTTCAACACGTCAGTTGCGCCACGCAGCGGCACATCGCCACCACCCTGCAGGACCTGGCCGCCGACGTGCAGTCCCACAAAATGGCCAGCCCGTCGGTCATTGTTTTAGGCGAAGTCCTCAATTATCGGCGCAACATGCCCAAGACAGACCCGGTACCGGCGCCGCTACTCAGGACAGGCTAACCCTTA
>LNAP01014375.1_pt1 | contig 10717 bp, 6 predicted proteins | sample 602601 | NCBI WGS metagenome assembly LNAP01 (sample SAMN02440304, study PRJNA202911) | soil metagenome | biome: Subtropical and temperate rainforests or woodlands; isolation source: soil samples (1 kg each in a 20% v/v slurry with milli Q water) were... ...
TCAGACCGGTTGCAGCGGCATCGTCAGCTCAACCCGCAAGCCGTCCGGCCGGCTATCGAAATGCAGCGTGCAACCGCAACGCTGAACGATGGCTTGCACAATCGCCAGCCCCAGACCACAACCGGTGCTCTGACCGTTGCGCCAGAAGCGCTGGGTCAGGTGTTGCAGATCTTCTTCGGCAATCCCCGGCCCATGGTCGCGCACCACAAACTGCACACGATCGCCGGTGGTTTCCAGGCTCAACTCCACCGCTTTGTCGGCGGGGGTATGGCGCAGTGCGTTGTCGAGCAAGTTGCGCAGCGCGGCAATCGACAGCACTGCGGGCATTTGTACAGGCGCTGCGGAGACCTTGCCCGGCGCCTGAAACCTGATGCGTTGGCGATCGCCGCTTGCCGCGTCCTGGATCGCCAGTTTCGCCACTTGTTCGGCGTTGCACTGCACACCGTCGTCGAATGACAGGCTGCCCTCGACGCGCGCCAACAACAGTAATTGTTCGAGGGTCCGGTGCATGCGGTCGGCGCCCTCTTCGGCCCGGGCCAGGGACTGGTCCCGGGCGCTGCCTTGCGTCATCCGCGCCACTTGCAGGTGGGTCTTGATCGCGGTCAGCGGGCTGCGCAGTTCGTGGGCCGCGTCCCCGGTCAGGCGACGTTCGCGCTCGATGGTCTTGCCGATGCGCTGGAGCAACTGGTTCTGGGTTTCCAGCAAGGGTTGCAGCTCACTGGGCAGTGGCTGGATCTGCAAGGGTTCGAGGGAGTCGGCGCTGCGGCGCATCAAGGCATCGCGCATGCGGTTGAGCGGCGCCAGCCCCTGGCCGATGCCCAGCCAGAGCAAACACAGGCAACCGAGCAGCGCCACGCCCACCGGCACCGAAGCGGCCAGCAGGATCGACATGTTCAACGCCTCACGCTCGATCTGCCGGTCAGCGGTGGTGATGCGCAGATCGCCCCGGGCCAATGTGAAACTGCGCCACGGCGCGCCGTCGATCATCTGATCGTGAAACCCGAGTTTCTCGGCCTCCAGGGTCTGCTGCGGATCGGAGTGACTGCGGGCAAGGATTTCGCCGCGCAACGAGCTGACCTGGCACGCCATGCCACCCGGAATGTTCAGCTGTTCGGCACTGAAGTGGGTGCCCTCGCCCTTGCTCGGCACGGGCGGCAGTTGCTCCATCAGGCCGGCGACCATGCGTGCCGAAGCCACCAGGCGCTGGTCGAGGGAAAACATCATTTGATTGCGCAGATCGCTGAGCATCCAGGCCGCGGCCAGGGCCCAGATCAAGGCAAATGCGGCGCCGAGCGTCAGACTCAGGCGCAAACGCAGACTCATCAATTCGATTTTTCTCCGCCATCAGCCGGCCCCAGGCGATAGCCCAGGCCGCGCACGGTCTCGACAATGCCATTGCCGAGCTTGCGCCGCAGGTGATGGATATGGACGTTAAGGGCGTTGCTTTCCAGCTCGTCGTTGAAACCGTAGACGCTGTCCTTGAGTTGTTCGGTGGACAACACACGGCCACGGTTATGCAGCAAAGCTTGCAGCAACGACTGCTCACGACGCGACAGGTCCACCGGCTGCCCCGCGAGCGTGGTTTCACGGCTGCTCGGGTCGTAGGTCAGGGCACCATGCTCGATCAGGTTGACGCTGCGGCCTGCCACCCGTCGCAACAGCGTGTGCAAGCGTGCAGCAAGTTCACGCAGGTCGAACGGTTTGAGCAGGTAATCATCGGCACCGGCCTGCAGGCCATCGACGCGGTCGGTGACCGAATCACGGGCAGTGAGGATCAAAACCGGCAACTCCAGACCTTGATGGCGCAACTGTTGCAGCAGCTTGAGGCCATCTTCGTCCGGCAACCCTAGGTCGAGCACCATGACGTCGAACTCCGCCACCTTGAGCATCGCCCGGGCGGCGGACGCCGTGGCGACGTGTTCCACGGTCAGGCCCTGGGCAGTCAGGCCGGCGACGATACCGCTGGCGATCAATTCATCGTCTTCGCAAACCAGTACGTGCATGGGGAGCCTCGTAGAAATAAAGCCTATTAAGCCGTTGACCGATTAAGTCGACATTATGCCGCAAGCGCCACCGCCACAAGGCCGGGGCGGTTAATCATCGGTTAATCGCCACCCGCCACTGTGTACCTCATTAGCACAGGACAAAGGCTTATCCATGCGTCGTCTGTTTTTACTTTTTACTCTCTTGATCGTGGGCCTGGCCCAGGCAGGAACCAATCCGTTCGACACCAAACCTGAATTCCTCCCGGTTGATAAAGCCTTCGCGTTTACCACTGAACGCCTGGAATCCGGTGAAACCCAGCTCTATTGGCAGATCACCGACGGCTATTACCTGTATCAGAAACGCTTGAAGTTCGATGGCTTGCCTGCCGACCAGCATCCTGTGCTACCGGAAGGCGAAGCCCACAGCGACGAGTTTTTCGGTGAACAGCAAGTCTACCGTCAGGGCCTTGAACTGAAAATTCCGGCGGGTGCCAGCGGTCAGGTCAAGGTCAGTTACCAGGGCTGCGCCGATGCCGGTTTGTGTTATCCGCCACAAACCAGAGTCGTGGACCTGGGCAATACCAATGCACTGAATGCGGCCACTGAAGCACCGGACCAGGCGCTGGCCAGCAGCCTGCAGCAACGGGCGCTGGGCTGGAGCCTTCTGGTGTTCTTCGGCCTGGGCCTGTTGCTGGCCTTCGCGCCATGTTCATTACCGATGCTGCCGATTCTGGCCGGGTTGATCGTCGGCAGTGGCGCCACGCCCAGACGCGGATTCGCCCTGGCCAGCAGTTATGTAGTCAGCATGGCGCTGGTGTATGCGGCAATGGGTGTCCTGGCCGCCTCCCTCGGGGCGAACCTGCAAGCCTGGTTGCAGAACCCCTGGCTACTGGGCAGTTTCGCGGCGATTTTCGTGCTGCTGGCGCTGCCGATGTTCGGTTTCTTCGAACTGCAACTGCCGGTGGCCGTGCGTGATCGCCTGGAAAACGTCTCGCGCAATCAACGCGGCGGCAGTCTGATCGGCGCCGGGGTACTGGGGGCGCTGTCCGGTCTTCTGGTTGGCCCCTGCATGACCGCGCCACTGGCCGGCGCCCTGCTCTATATCGCGCAAAGCGGCAACGCGCTGCATGGCGGATTGATTCTGTTCGCCATGGGCATCGGCATCGGTGTGCCGCTGTTGCTGCTGGTGACCGTCGGCAATCGTTTCATGCCCAAGCCTGGCGCCTGGATGAGTCTGGTGAAAGGCATTTTCGGCTTCCTGTTCCTCGCCACCGCATTGTTGATGCTGCGTCCGGTGCTCGACGAATCCCTGTGGGTCGGCTTGTGCGGTGCGCTGCTGTTGATCGCTGCCTACAGCGCCTGGAAACAGTCGGAAGGTTTTGGCCGTATCGCGCACCTGTTTGGCGCCAGCTCGTTACTGCTCGGTTTATGGGGTGGCCTGCTGGTGATCGGTGCGGCCGGTGGCGGCGATGATCCGTTCAAGCCATTGCAGGTCTACCGCGCCTCGAACCAGGCCGTGGCCGCCGTGCCGGTTGGCCACGATGCCTTCACCACCATCAAGGATCCGCAGGCACTGCAACGGGAACTCGACGCCGCACAGGCTCAGGGCCAGTGGGTGCTGCTGGACTACTACGCCGACTGGTGCGTGTCGTGCAAGGTCATGGAAAAACAGGTCTTCGGCAAAACCCGTGTCCTCGAGGCCTTGAGCGATGTGCGCTTGCTGCGACTGGACGTCACCGCCGACAATGCCGCCAGCCGCGAACTGCTCGGCCGTTACAAAGTGCCAGGGCCACCGAGCCTTCTGTGGATTGGCGTGGACGGTGAAGAGCGGCGCAGCCAGCGCATCACCGGCGAGGTCGATGCCGATACATTCCTGCAACGCTGGACCACCACCCGAGACGCCCGTTAATGCTGACTTTCACCCTCGGCACCTTTGCCATCGCGCTCAATCACCTGCTGTTGATCAGTGCGCTGGCGCTGGCCACTTTTGTAGGCTGGCGGGTGGCCAAGCGTGGCGGCGACAACCCCGAGTCGGTGCTGTTCAGCCTGTTTCTGATGGGCATGCTGGCGGCGAGAATCGGTTTCGTGGCGGCCTATTGGGCGCACTATCACAACGATCCGTGGCAGATCATCGACCTGCGCGATGGCGGCTTCCTCGCCTGGCCGGGGGTGATTGTCGTTTTGCTCGCCACACTGTATCGCGGCTGGCGTCGCCCGGGTTTGCGCCGACCATTGGGGTTTGGCGTGGCCAGTGGCCTGGCGTTCTGGCTGTTGGCGACGTTCTCCCTGTCGATTTATGAACAAGGCACACGCCTGCCGGAAATCGCCCTGCGCAATGCCTCCGGCGAAACCGTGCAACTGGCCGACTACAAGGGCGGCCCGCTGGTGATCAATCTCTGGGCCACCTGGTGCCCGCCGTGCCGCCGGGAAATGCCGGTGCTGGAAAACGCCCAGCAACACCGGCCGGACCTGACGTTCCTGTTCGTCAATCAGGCGGAAAGCATGCAAAGTGTCGCGACCTTCCTGGAAACCCAGGGCCTGAGCCTGTCCAACGTGCTGTTTGACGGTGGCGGGCGCCTGAGCCAGGCCGTCGGTTCCATGGCATTGCCGACTACGCTGTTCTACAGTCCCGAAGGTCGCCTGCTGGGCAGCCACCTGGGCGAGTTGTCGGATGCCAGCCTGGCCCGCGCGCTGGAAAACTTCGACACCGTACCCGCCACCTCTTCAAGGAAACTGCCATGCCCCGCCTCCGCCACTTGCTGACCCTGAGCCTCGGTGCTGCCCTGCTGCACCTGCCATCGGTGCAAGCCGAAGAATTGCCCGATGCCATCAAGAAAATCGAGGCCAAGGGCGCGAAAATCGTCGGCCAGTTCGACGCCCCCGATGGCTTGCGCGGTTATGCCGCGCAATACCAGAACCGTGGCATGGCGCTGTACCTGACCCCGGATGGCAAACACGTGTTGCTGGGCAACCTGTATGACGCCGAGGGCAATGACCTGAGCAGCGCACCATTGCAGAAACTGGTGTACGCACCGATGGCCAAGGAAGTCTGGGCCAAGTTCGAGACAAGCAACTGGATCGGTGACGGCAAGAAGGATGCGCCGCGCGTGGTGTACCTGTTCAGTGACCCGAACTGCCCGTACTGCAACATGTTCTGGGAACAGGCCCGGCCGTGGGTCAAGGCCGGCAAGGTGCAGTTGCGCCACATCATGGTGGGCATCATCCGCGAATCCGCCGCACTGCTCGCCGCCAAAGATCCGGAAAAAGCCCTGCAGGAACACGAAGCCGCTGGCAAGGAGAGTTCGCTCAAGGCCTTGAAGGAAGTGCCGCCGGCGATTCAGGCAAAGTTCGCGGCCAACATGCAATTGATGGAAGAACTGGAGTTGCAGGCGACGCCGGCGATTTTCTACATGGATGACAAGGGCAATCTGCAACAGCAGCAAGGCGCGCCGTCGCCGGACAAACTGCTGAAGATTCTAGGGCCGAAGTGAGTTCAGCGCCCCCATCGCGAGCAAGCTCGCTCCCATAGGGAAAGGTGATCACCTGTGGGAGCGAGTTTGCTCGCGATAGCGTCGGTAGATTCGATTAATTTCTGTCGGCCAAAAATGCCAACAAGGTTTCAGTCACAAACACAGGGTTCTCCAGATTGGAAATATGCCCCGCCTCCGGCACCAGCACCCACGGGCAGCCAATCAGCTCAGCCATTTCACGGGCTTCACCGGGTGGCCGAGGCTTGTCCTGATCGCCGCACATCACCAGCGTGGTCGCTGCGTCCAGTTCGCCCAGACGCGATAACTGGTCATCGCGCCCAAAAGTGATCCGCCCCATCGGCGCGATGCTTTCACGCAGGCGATCCGCGGGTAGAGCCGCGAGGGAAGCACGAAAATCCCGGTAGAGCGCCGACTGCGGATCAATGCCCGGCCGAAAGAAAATCGGCACCACGATATCCAGCAGCGCTGGCGTGATGACACCCGCCTCTTCGATCTGCTTCAACAGTGAAAAGTAGTACTGGCGAGTCGGCTCCGGTTCGGCGCCAACGTAGGTGTCCATCAGCACCAGTCCGTTGATCCGCTGCGCTGCCGATAAGGCCAGGCGCGCGCCCCACATACCGCCGACCGACAGGCCGACCAGCGTGACCCGCTCGATGTCCAGATGATCGAGCAGGACCAGAGCCTGACGCGCCAGGTCATCCAGCGTCGTCGTACCGACAGGCAACGGCCCGGATTGGCCGTGTCCCCACAGGTCCAGGGCTATCACACGATACTGTTGCGACAGCGCGGCAATCTGCGGCGCCCACATGGCCTGGTCCCACAGGTAACTACCGGCCAGCAGCACCGCCGGGCCGGTACCTTGATCGATGTAGTGAAGGGCTTGTCCGTCTATCGTTACGAAGGGCATAGACTGTCTGCGCGAGTAAAAATGGAGCCGGAAGACTGAACGGCTGACGGATCGCAGTCAATCGCGAGAATGTATGCGTTTGTACAACCGCCCGATCGCCGCACCGCCGCTCCCACAGGGATTTATGTTGATCACAAATGATGTGTTCACCACCGCCCACTGGGGGAGCGAGCTTGCTTGCGATGAGGCCAGTACTGACGCCAGGGAATCAAAAGCCCTCCAGCTCCGCCATCAGATCATTCAAACGATCCACCTTCTCCTCGGTGAGTTCGCTGGCGGTCAACCCGTCGATGTACCGGGCCAACTCTTCCACCGTGCTGCATTCGAACATCGCCCGCAACGGCACATCCCGTTGCAGGATTTTCTGCACCCGTGACGCGATTTGCGTGGCCAGCAGCGAATGCCCGCCCAACTCGAAGAAGTTGTCGCGAACGCCCACTCTCTCGGCCTTCAGTACCTCGGCCCAAATGTCTGCCAGGGTCTGCTCCAGCTCATTGCGCGGCGCCTGGTAATCCTGGCTTTGCAATTGACCGATCTCTAGCGTCGGCAGGGCCTTGCGGTCCAGTTTACCGTTGGCGTTGAGCGGCAGCTTGTCCAGCCATAACCAGTGCAGCGGCACCATGTATTCCGGCAACTCGACACGCAGGCGTTGCTTGATGCGCTCCAGGCGTTCAGCCGGATCGAGCGCAACATCCGCCGCGACCAGATAGCCCACCAGGTGCTTGCCGTTCGCCCCTTCCTGCACACCCACCGCCGCATCGCGGACTTGCGGTTGTTCGTGCAGGCGAGCTTCGATTTCACCGAGCTCGATGCGGTAACCGCGGATCTTCACCTGATGGTCGACCCGGCCGACATATTCCAGAACGCCGTCACTGCGACGGCGGGCCAGGTCGCCAGTGCGATACAGGCGCTCACCCGGTGCGCCGAACGGGTTCGGCACAAACACCGGTGCCGTGCGCAGCGGATCGCTGACATAGCCGCGACCGACCCCGGTCCCCGCCACGCACAGTTCACCCACCGCGCCCAGCGGCACCAGTTCCAGCGCTCCGTCGAGCAGGTACAATTTGTTGTTGTCAGTCGGCGTACCAATCGGCAGGTAACTGCCGCGAGTCGACGCCATATCGACGCGGAAGAACGCCACGTCATCCGAGCACTCCGCCGGGCCATAGGCATTGACCAGACCGATCTGCGGATAGCGCAGCAACCATTGATGCGCCAGTTCCGGCGGCATCGCCTCCCCCGTCGGCAACATCCAGCGCAAGCCGTCGAGGCTCATGCGTTCCTGGGCGAGCATGCCCTGGATCAGCGAAGGCACGCTTTCCAGCACGGTGATGCCCTGGCTTTGCACATGGGCCAGCAAACCCTGCGGATCGTGGGCAATGGTGTTCGGCACAATGTCCACCCGGGCGCCGAACAACGGCGCGGCGAGGAACTGCCACACGGAAATGTCGAAGCTTTGCGACGCGGTTTGCGCGATCACGTCGGCGTCGCTCAGGTTCAGGTACGGCACCTTGCTCAACTGGTTGTTGAGCATGCCGCGCTGTTCGACCATCACGCCTTTCGGCAAACCGGTGGAGCCGGAGGTGTAGATCACATAGGCCAGATTATCCGGGGCACTGTATACACCAGGATTGTCCGCCGACAGTGCAAGCGCCTGAACTTCCTCCCAGACCAGCAGCCGTGGCCGATTGGCGCAGGCGAATTCGTCGAGCAGGGTCTGCGCCTGCTCACGGCACGCTTGCGTGCACACCAGCAAAGGCGTGCGACTCAATTCGATGATCCGGCTCAGACGCTGACTCGGCAAACCCGGATCCAGCGGCAGATAACCCGCCCCTGCCTTGAAGCTGCCAATGATCATGCCCAGCAAGTCGAGGCTGCGTTCGGCCAGCAACGCCACCGGTTGATCGCACCCGACACCCGCGGCGATCAACGCATGACCGAGGCGGTTACTGCGCTGATTCAGCTCCAGATAACTGTATTGCCGGTCCAGACAACTGGCGGCAATTCGCAGTGGGTGCCGGGCGACCTGAGTTTCGAACAATGAAACGTAGCTCTGCTCCAGCGGGTAATCGTGTTCGCTCTGGTTGCAGCCATGGATGAGGAAGTCCTGCTCCTCGGCCCCCAGCAACGGCAGGTCAGCCATGTCGCCATGGAAACCTTCCACCAATGCCAGCAGCAAACGCTTGAACTCAGCGAGCATGCGCTCGACCGTGACCTCATCGAAGTAGCGTTGGTCGTAGGACAGGTGCAAGCCCAGGTCATCGCCCGGATAGCACACGGCCGTGAGCGGGAAGTTGGTATGGGTTCGGCCCGAATCCGAGGTCGCGTTGAGGCTCTGCGCGCGGTCGAGCACCGAGACTTCCACCGGGGCGTTTTCGAACACGAACAGGCTGTCGAACAGCGGCTGGCCTTTGGGCAGTTCGCTCTGTTCCTGAATGTTCACCAGCGGCAGGTATTCGTATTCACGCAGTTGCATGTTGTGGTCGAGCAGACCGCTGAGCCACTGGCGCACGCTGCAACGCTGGCCGTCCTCGGGCATCTTCACCCGCAGCGCGATGCTGTTGATGAACAGGCCGACAGTACGCTGCATCTGCGGCATGTCCACCGGTCGCCCGGCCACGGTGACGCCGAACAGCACGTCGCGATCACCGCTCAAGCGCCGCAGCACCAGCGCCCACGCCGCCTGGGCGAAGGTGTTGATGGTCAACTGATGGGCTTGGGCCAGTTCGCGCAATTGCGCACCGTCACGGGCATCGAGCCTTGCATAGCGGTCGCCGACGATCATGCCGCCGCTGTCGCCGGCATGTTCACGCAGCAATGGCCGGTCGCTCGGGATCGGCGTGGTCCGTTCGAAACCCTGCAGGTTGGTTTTCCACCACTGCCGTGCTTCGGCCAGGCTCTGATGCTGCAGCCAACCGATGTAGTCGCGATAACGTGGTGGTACCTGCAGCTGCGCTTCCCGGCCTTCGCCGAGGGCGCTGTAGATCTCGAAGAAATCATTCATCAGCAGCGAACGGCACCAGGCATCGATGAGGATGTGGTGGTTGCTCATCATGAACCAGTAGCGCGCCGCGCCCACACGGATCAAACGCAAGTGGAACGGCGCCTGGTTGAGCAGATCGAACCCCGCCTCGCGTTCGGTCTTGAGCAAGGTTTGCAGCTTCGGCTCTTGCTCGGCTTCGCTGATAGCGCTCCAGTCGAGGTATTCGATCGGCGTACTGCCCGGTTTGTGGATCACTTGCAGCATCTCTTCGCCGACGTTCCAGCAGAACGATGCACGCAACGCTTCATGGCGGGCGATCACCGCTTGCCAGGCCTGGGCGAAACGCTGCGGATCGAGTTCGCTGTTGATACGGTAGCGGTCCTGCATGTAGTACAGGCCGGTGCCCGGTTCCAGCAAGGTGTGCAACAGCATGCCTTCCTGCATCGGGGTCAGCGGGTAGACGTCTTCGATGAGGGCGGCCGGGACCGGCAGCGCATCCAGTTGAGTCTGGCTGAGATTCGCCAGCGGGAAGTCCGACGGCGTCAGGCCACCCGCGTCGTCGCGCAGGCAATGCTCGATCAGGCTGTTCAACTCACCGAGGTAGGCACCGGCTAACTCGTCGATGGTTTGCCCATCGAAGCGTTCGGCGCTGAAAGTCCAGCGCAGTACCAGTTCACCGCCATACACCTGACCGTCGACGCTCAGCTCGTTGGGCAACGGGGCATTGGCATCGTGGGCCGCGCCAATGGCTTCATCCAGTGGATGGAACAGCGCGTCCGCCCCGAAGCTCTGGTCGAACTGGCCGAGGTAGTTGAAGGTAATCGGCGCCACCGGCAACTGCGCCATGCTGTGGCGGCTCAGGTCATCGGCCAGGTAACGCAGCACGCCATAGCCCAGGCCTTTGTGCGGCACGGCACGCAATTGCTCCTTGATCGCCTTGATCGACACGTCCTGCCCGGCGGCTTCTTCGATGTTCAGCGGCGTCAGGCGCAGTGGGTAGGCGCTGGTGAACCAGCCGACGGTGCGGGTCAGGTCGATCTCGTCGAACAGCGCTTCGCGGCCGTGGCCTTCCAGCTGAATCAGCGCCGATGGCTGACCGCTCCAGCGGCACAGCACGCGGGCCAATGCGGTCAGCAGCAAGTCGTTGACCTGGGTGCGATAGGCACTCGGTGCCTGTTGCAGCAACTGCCGGGTACGCTCGCTGTCGAGGCGCATGCTGACGGTTTGCGCATGACGATTCTGCCGCCCGCCAGCGGGGTGATCACAGGGCAAATCGGCAGTGGGCCCGGCCAGGTGCGCCTGCCACCAGCCCAGTTCTTCGCGCAGGGACTCACTGCCGGCGTAGGCATGC
>LNAP01005907.1_pt1 | contig 10715 bp, 10 predicted proteins | sample 602601 | NCBI WGS metagenome assembly LNAP01 (sample SAMN02440304, study PRJNA202911) | soil metagenome | biome: Subtropical and temperate rainforests or woodlands; isolation source: soil samples (1 kg each in a 20% v/v slurry with milli Q water) were... ...
AAAGGACATGAAGCGCCCGGTCATACACGATGCCCAAGACCACGTCAGTGCAAAGGCTCTGGCTCAAACCTCGCTGAAGACAGTGCCTCCTCAAAGCCTGCTTATGGTTGTACGGGGCATGATCTTGGCGCACTCCTTTCCTGTTGCACTCACTGCGCGGGAAGTCACGATCAACCAAGACATGAAGGCACTGGTTCCCCCGGGAGAAATCAGTACTTATCTGCTGATGTACTTGCAGGCAGCCAAGGACGTGATGGTTGGGCTTGTGGATCGCTCAAGCCACGGTACTTGTAAGCTGATCTCGGAAAAGCTGTGGTCGCATACAGTTTGCTTGCCGCCACTCGCCGAACAACACCGCATCGTCGCCAAAGTCGACCAACTGATGGCCCTCTGCGAGCAAATCAAAACCCGCCTGACCCAGGCCCGCCAGCTCAACGAGCAACTGGCCAGCACCCTGGTCGAGCAGGCCGTGGCCTGACTTTCAACTCAGTACAAGGACGTAGAACCCATGATGGAAAACCCGAAGCTCTCCCTGCTCGGCCAGGTCGATACCGGCCTGGTATGCGGGGCCTGCGGTCTGCTTGGCGGGCTGAAGCACCTCGCACTCTGGCTGCTGGGCCTGATCGGCCTCGCTGGTTGCTTCGGCCTTATCTTCGAGTATGGCGAGGGCCTGGCCGATATCTCCCTGCACGAATGGGGCTTCATGCTTCTGCTGCTGGCGCTGACCTGGCGGCATGTCCATTACTCGCGGCGCTTCGGTTACGGGTTCTGGTGGGGGCTGGCGCGCTGGCTGGGCGCGCAAGGCATCGTGCTCGTCGTAGGGCTTGCTGTCTTCGGACTTGTCGTTTCGCTGGAAGTACAGACAACGCTTTCCAATGAAATGGGCTACGCGAACAAGGAGAGTGTTATCTCGCTGCTTGCCTTCGTGCTGTTGGCGATTTACCTGGGCGCGCCGACGCGCCCGCGCAAAGCCGCGAATGCCGACCCCGAGGCGACAAGCGTTCGCCGGGAGCCCACTCTTTCTTCGAGTCCAGACAAGGAGGTCAGTCTGTGAAACCCTTCATCCCCCTGTTGACGCTGGCGCTGGCCAGCCTGCCGATGCACGCCAGCCAGGCCAGCACCGATCCGGCCCGGCTGGTCGAGAGCTGCGCCGAGCTGGTGGATATCTATGTGAAGCGCGACCAGTTGCGCTTTGCTGCCGCGCAGACCACTTCGCTCGCTGAGGCCATGCGCGCGGGCTATTGCCGCGGGGTGCTTGACGAGTTCCGGCGCCATTACCAGTGCAAGAATAATGACTGGCGCGACCAGGCCGAGATCATCGCCCGCCACTCGCCTACGCAGCTCGAGGAGCTGGATGTCGACGACCTGTTGGCGGCGGCCTGTGGCTATTGAGCAGGGGCTGACCCTGTCTCAGGCGGTGGAGCGCCTGTTCGGCATTCCGCTGGCCAGGCACCCGGTTTTGCGCAACGCGGTGAACACGCTGGTCAAGGCGATGAGCCAGGCCAAGCAGCTCAAACTGGAGGAGGAGAGCCTTGCCAGCGCCAGCGGGCGCAACCGCTGGATACTGCCGCGCAGTGAATTGATCGGCCTGAGCAACGCCATCCTGCTGCATGGCGTGTTCGGCGAACCCAAGGTGGTGATCAAGATATTCAGCCAACCGGCAGAACGCCGTCAGCATGCCGAGTGGGCCAGGAGCCTGCTGCTGGAGAGGCAGTCCGTTGCGAGCCTGGGGCTTATCAATCGGGAGCTGTTGCGCTTCCTCGATCTGCTCGACTCGGCGACTGATCTCAAGCAGGAGCGCCTGCCCAACCCTTTCGAAAACGCGCTACCGCAGATGGGTCTCGGCGACTACGGCGGCAATCTGCTCAAGGTCCTGGCCACCCAGACGGCGGCGCTGTCGATGGGCGACAGCATGATGGTGCATTACTTCAACGGCGAGCTGGAGCAGGCCCATGCAGCGGCAGTTGGCCTGCAAACGGATAACCCGCTGTTGCGGCAGTATCGACAGATGATCCTGGACGCCTACCAGGAGGCGAAGGCCTTCGACGACCTACTCGACGCCTGGCGATGAACGGTCTTGGTTGTGGAATCAACAGATAAACACTGGCTCCGTCATCACCCAGGAGCCAGTCATGACCAACATCCAGCACATCCTCTTGACCTGCCCCCATCAGGTCGGTCCCTGTCATCAGGGCAAGGCCATCGAAATCGATCAGGCCCTCCAGTCCGGCATTCCCTTCACTGCTCTCGGTGGCAAGCGCGTGCGCTGCCGCAGCGGGCTGGTGCGCTTCAAGCTGGGCTGCGACTGGCGTCTGCTCTACATATTCGGCGAACGCGGCTACGTCCCGCATAGCCTGGTCAGCCGCCAGTGTTTCGAGCGCGAGCTGAAGCGAAGACGGGCCATCAAGCCCTGAATCCTTCACTTAACCGGAGAAACACCCATGACCACCCTCGTTGCCCTGAAACAACCGCTGCTGAGCGTCGACGGCCTGGAAATGCAGGTCAGCCAGCTGGACTTCCAGCGCCTCAAGCACAAGTACACCGCATCGTCCGAGGCGCAGATGAGCGCCGAAGATTGGGACCGTGCGGAGCTTGAGTACCGCCGTTTCCTGACCCTCAAGTGCCTGTACCCGATGGTGGCGCTGGTGCCGAGCAAGCAGATCGACGAGATCTGGCACGCGCACATCCTCGATACCCGCGCCTATCGCGAAGACTGCCACCAGGTGTTCGGCCGCTTCATCGACCACTACCCGTACTTCGGCATCTACGGCGAGGACGACTACCAGAACCTGAAGAACAGCTTCGCCCACACCGTGGCGCTGTACGAGAAGCACTTCGGTGCCTACCCGGGCGGCGGTACCGAGGAGCAGGCGATGCGCTGCGGGGATGACCATGCCTGCCATGCACCGACCAGCTGCGCCTGCCGTGTTTCGGGAGCATGCAAGTAGTCCCTTGTGCTTGCTTTTCACAGGCTTCAACGACTTTGGAGACAGATCATCATGAGCAAGAACAACCAGACTCAGCCGCCAGTACCGCAGCCGGCCCCAAGCCCAAAGGTGCCGAACCTGCCGAGCACAACCGGAAATCCCTCTGGCCGTGGTCGTGGTAACTACCCGCCGAAGAAGTCGTAACCACTGACCGGCAGGCCCTTCGGTAGGAGGGCCTGCTGTTGTCGATGGATGCTGGGATCAGGGTTCATTTGCCCGGGATGACGAGTTGTCCGGGCAAGGGCACCGGTCCACAAGAGTGAGGGGGAGGGCTGTCTGGCCCCTTGGCTCTTCGGAGCGAATGACATCCCCAGGCATTCATGCCAGTCTGGCTCGCACAGACCGATCATCATGAAGCGCTCGCCCATGCCCACTGCGGTCATCTTTGATGCGTTCGGCACCCTGATCAAGATTCAAGGTGGCCAGCATCCATACCTTCGGCTGCTCAAGCTCGGTAAAGCCCGCGGCCGTAGTCCACGTGCAGACGACATTGATGTTCTGATGCAGCAACCGCTGACGTTATCGGGGGCCGCCCAATCTTTCGGAATTCAGGCTGCACCCGATGAGCTGGCTGTGCTTGAACAAGTGCTTGCTGACGAGATAGAACGTATCGAGCCCTACCCGGACGGGGTCGACGCAGTTCGTCTGTTGCAGAGCCGAGGGATCCGGGTGGGCGTCTGCTCCAACCTGGCGTTTCCTTACAGTCGAGCTATCAGGCGCTGCTACCCGAATCTCGATGCATATCTGCTCAGCTCCGAGTTGGGTGTCATGAAGCCCGACGTGAAAATCTACCAGCATGCCTGCGAGCAACTCGATGTCGAGCCGCCGCATGCCTGCATGATCGGGGACTCGCAGCGCTGCGACCGGGATGGGCCGACAGCGTGCGGGATCGAGGGGTTTTATCTGGATCGCAGCGGTGGGGCAGGCGATTACGCTGACCTGCTCAGCTTCGCCCAAGACGTGCTGAGCAGGCTGTAGGGCGAGGCGGGTTCATCCTTCAGTCGACGTCACCATGTCCCAGCTCAGTTTTTATGAGGGGGGTTATTATCGTCCATGAAGTACGTCAGAATAGTTCCTTTTCGTGTGTAGAATCTGATCTTTTCAGAGAATCCCCGCATACAAAAAGGGCAGGTTATCCACTTTATAAATTTGTTGATATTTTTGCTGGGGCTCAGTTTTGCGGAATTTCTATACAGGTATGAATTTATGCCGCGCCACTCGAAGAATGCAGATTCCGAGTCATCGCTGGCGTCAGTCTTTCTGAATCGGTAGGCCTTGAAGCCATAAAGCAAGATGTTGAACTCTTGGTCGGATAGCGTTTCAGCGGTTTTTGAAAAGTCAAATAACCCTTCCTTGGCAAAGCGCTTAATCGTCGCCTTGGGAACAACCTTGTGCATGGGGTAGGGCATAAAGCCCTCATCAAGCACGGAGCGCGACCTGTTGATCCATTTTTGCAGCGGGTAGCTTTGGATATGCCCGTAACCGTTGCAGTGATGGCAGGAGTTCTTATATAGGTTAAAAGCGAACGTGTGAGGAAATGCCCTGTCTACCATGCGCTCATGCAGGCTCACCAAACGCACCGTGTGATAGGCGAGCGCGCCATTTGGCCCTGAGACGATGACTACCCCAGCTCCGTTCAGGTAGGCGGACTGCAAGGAGTCGGCTCTCACCCTGAACGCCCAAGGATCGGTATCGCAGGCAATGGTGCGTTTGTCGATTTTTCTGAGAATTTCTTGCTGTAGGGAGGCTGGGACGCGTGGAAAGCGCTCCAGTAGTGCGATGAATGGATTGAAGAAAAAGCAACGCTCCTCTTGGAGTGCCTGCTCCAGCTCGTCCCGGCTTCTATGCAAAAATACGTTATTGTCCGGAATTTCAGGAGTGAAGGATTCGCAAAATTCGGCCTCAAGAGCAAAGTTTTCCTGCCGGATGAAGAGCGGATGGATCAATCCGTAACGCTTTGCGTTCAGCGTCCTAGGTAGTTCGTCATCCTCGATCTGTAGATCGATGTCGCTCCGGAGAGTCCGCATATGGCTCACGGTGCGTGACTCGCTCAACACCCGAGCATGGTTGAGACTGGGAAATACCTTCTCTCCTAAGGGGCCCTGTACCACGGTGGTATCGTCCTTGATGCCCGCACTTTCTCCTAGATCTATGAGGTACTGGCACCTGTAGATGAAGTGAGGGTTGTGCTCGATGACAAGTACCGACGCGTTGGGTAGAAAATCGCTCAACGTGTGGAGTAGGCCGTCTACGGCATGCGGATCAAGACCGCGACAGGGCTCGTCTAGGATCACGTAATGCCCTTTAGCGTTGCAGTTGTTTTTATGTGCTAGCAGGAATCTAGCGACTTTGAGTCGCTGCAGTTCGCCGCCGCTCAAACTGTTCGTCTCACGTCCCAAGCTCAGGTGAGATAGAGAAAGAAGCTTCAGAAGCTGCACGACCTCGGAGAGAAAAGCCAGCCCTCCATGCACAGGGACCTGGTCGAGGTCAGCTGCCAGTAGCTCGGGAAGGGTATGTCCCTCGACAGTGAGCAGCGCCACCTCAGATCTGAAACGACTTCCAAAACACACGCTGCAGACTTGCCCGTCAACATGGCCCGAACCTTGGCAGTGATCGCACGCGCCTGTTGAATTGAAGCTGAAATCGCTATCGGAAAACGAGGCTTCATCGCTGCGGGCATAAAATTTCCGTACCTTATCGAATACACTAAGATAAGTGGCGACGATGGAGTTGGATGAACCTCGAGGCGGTGTGCTGTCCAGCAGGATGACTTGTTCACCACGTTGCATAAGCGCCGGGTAGATCAGTTCGCGACATAATGTAGATTTCCCGGCGCCGCTGGAGCCGATGACGGCGGTAAAGGCTCTATGAGGAATGTGCACCTGTTCTAGGCGCAGATTTCGCAAGTGGGGTAGCTGAAGTGTAGTGTAGGTGAAACTCGCTTTCGAATCTTCATCTACACACAGGTCATGAAAGCTGGAGGATGACAGCGTATCCTCGTTAACGGAGCAGTAATAGCCGCCGCGAGCCCCTGGGCCAGGGCCAATTTTTAGGCTCCGATCAGCAATAACCTGGTAAATTGGGTTGTGATCGACGATTATAACAGTGTTGTTGCGCGCTTTTAATTCCTGGATAAGTCCAAGTATCTTGAGGTTGTCTCGATACTGAAGGTTAGAGGACGGTTCATCTATAATTATGAGTCGTCCTGAGTACCGGTTGATCAGTACCGGCAGCAGCTTCACTCTCTGTAGTTCGCCTGAGCTCAGGCTCGGTAAGGGACGATTGAGGGCGATGTGATCAATTGATAATGCTGAGAGGTAATCCAGCACAATATGTATTTTTCGCGTGATCTCATCCTCTCCGGAATCTAGAGCCTGCAACTCATCAAGCAACTCGAGTGGCGTCAGTCCGAAAAAGAAATCGATGGATCTGCTATTGAGGGTTACTGCGCGCGCCTGCCAGTCTAAGCCACTCCCTTCGCAGACCTTACATGGCATGCTTGAAAGAAACTGCTGTGCAACAGGGTCGCTACTATTTCGGGCTAATTTTTCCGTTAAAATATTTAAAATCGTGGATTTGTGCTCGCTGCTCAGGGCGCAGTACGGCTGATTGACATCAATGCCCTCCTTTTTCAGCAAGCCTGCCAATCCCGACGGCAGGAACTTGAAGCCTTTATAGCGCCCCGATGCCGATAGCGGCACCGTCAGAAAACCGCTTTTCAATGGGGCTTGAGCGTCAATGGCTCGCTCAGCGTCGTAGCTGGTAATGGTTCCCGTGCCACCGCAAGTGCGACAGCACCCCGAATGTGACGACATTGTTGAGCGCGAAAACAATAACTTGGACGGCAACCGAAATACCGTTCCGTCCTCTAGCGCTACGCCATGCTCGTGGAAGTCTAGCTCAAGAGTTTCGTCAATCAATACCGGGGTTGCCCGGGTTTTTTGCAACAGGAGCGGCGCATCCTCGCCCTCTAAGTCGATGAAGACCTCATGGCTAGAAAGCTGTGAAATGGGCAGCATATCTAGGGCAAGCGTCCTGAGCGTACGCTTGCCTTCCGCGCGAAGGTAGACCTTCTGGAGTCCGGCACTGCGTAGCTGATCCAGCTTGCTGCGGCTGATGTCTTCAAAGCGGGCAACGCAACCTAGTAACCGGCCCTTTGGGTGATAGAGCCGGCGGAAATTCAGGATCGTCGCAAGGTCCGGTTTTACAATCTTCTGGCTGCGGTAATGAATTTCACCTCGGCGAACGAATAGCCTGACCAACAAATCATTGAGTCCGGTCCGGGTGCCGAATGTAGATGACGCCGAAGGCATGATGGCACGCTGGGAAATCATAACCGATTCGGGCAGGCGGGTCGCCGCCTGAAAGCTGGGGCGCACGCAGTAGTCGAAGAGGTCATCACACTTGCGGCGCAGTTTGCTCTGTCGTAAAGCTTCGGCGGCTATGACTCGATTGACCAATGTGGATTTGCCCGACCCGCTCACACCGGTGATCACTATCACTTCCGCTGTCGAAGCGCAGAAGTCGATGTTCTTTAGATTATTTTCAGTAATTCCGGTTATTTTAAAGGAGCTCTTGTTCGTGTGCATACAAATCGAATACTTTTCTGATTATCTTCTTATAGGATTGGCACATGGGGCTTTTCCCCTCTACACGGTAGAGAGGACAGCCGCCTGCACAAATCAACCGGTATTCACATTGCTGACAGTCATCGCTCAAGCCAAAGTGTTTTTCTCTGCCTTTTTGAATAATGTCAAGAAGGCTCCCTTTATCATTCAGATGGCCCAGTGGTTTTCCCTGTCCGAACTCGGTATGACAAAAATACACAGATCCATCCAGGTAAATGGCTGCCGCATTTTTGCCCATTGAACAGGGGGTTGAGCTGGGGTAATGGGTGCGCAAGTCGGATACAACAACACGCTCACTCACCTGGAAGCCGCTGCGAACGGCTGCGTTCAGAATATCGTAGGCGCTTTCCATAGCAGCTAGGAACTCGGCGGGCTCGATGTACCCGCCTTTTGCATCGGCAAGCCGGAAGGTGATGTCGTTCTTCACAAGGTATTCCACTATATCCGGTATGCCCCTGTGATTATCCGAGGTCACTGTGACCATCACGCTAGGTGTGATGCCCGCGGCTTTTAGTCTTTTTATATTTTTATCGACAATCTCAAATGTTCCCTTTTGAGTGCTTGGGAAGATTCTATTCTTGTCATGGTAAGTCGCCAATCCATCTAAAGAGACTGATATCGCGATGGCATGCTCCCTGATAAAGCTGATCATCGCGTCAGTCAGCGTTGTCAGGTTGGTGATCAGTCGCAGTTGCAAAGCGATTCCGTGGTCAGCCAGAACTTGTCGGAATTGGATAATGCCTGCGCGCCATTTTTTGAAAGCCATCAAGGGCTCGCCACCGGCAAGCTTGATATTTACCGTGCGCAGCCCGTTTACTGTAAGCAGTTTTCGCGCCAGCAGGTCAAAAAGGTCGGGGTGAAATACTTGCTTGCTATTCAGTGACGGGATATAGCAATAGCTGCAGGCCAGATTGCAAGCATCTGTCACCTGCAGCCAGAAATTCAAATTGTAAGCGTAAGGCTGGGTGTGACTGGCTCCGGACGGTGGGAGGGGAGTCAGCACCCCCTCGCTTGCCAACCTGGCGAGGATAGATGCGTCTTCGACCGCGTCGTCGACCACTCCCTGTTGTCTTGCTCTTCCTATCAGGGCTTGGGAGAGCTCATCAAGGATTACAATGTCGTCCCTATGCCCCTTTCTAATAAAAAATACCGACCCGTGACCTATGACCTCCTGTTTCTCAATGTCGTATTGAGTATTGAGTTCATACTTCATAGGTTGAACCGGATGCTCGCCATTTTCCGTGTGCGCCATTTTCCGGTCGCACCTTCAAACGCAATGCTGCATTCCCCGCGGCGGTGCAGGGCATGGTGGTTTGACAGAATCAACATGTCTCCATGATCCAAGCAGATATCGGTCGCCACATCCATCATTACGGCATGCAGCATGGCCGATACGGATATGTCTGTTGCAGATAGTTCCGATGACTGCCCTTTTTCCAGCAAAAGCTCGTGGAAGCGGAAAATGGTTTTTTTGTTGAAATCGTCCAGCATCGGCAGCTCGAAGCGACCATGCTCGGCAAGGTCATACACCAGTTTGTGTTCCTTTAGATCCTGCGCGCTCACTCCAAACGCTTCCTGCACCCGCTCTAGGAACGGCTGCATATGTACCACTTGGTTGCGGCCGTAAAGTGGATGCCTTGGGTCCGGTTGCAGGCAAAGTAACGCGATGTAGGCCGGTGGTTCCGGCTGGAACATGAAGTCCGTGTGGAAGCCACCGCATAGGAGCTGTTCGGATAAATTGACACTTTCCGGAAGTACGCTGTACTGATGGCATAGAGCCCCTATCCGGCCGGAATAGTAGAGCTGGCCATTCGAAATCCGGTCAAAGTCACGCTCAAATCGTGAAACGTCCGTCCCGTATTGGCGTACCACTTGGAAGCCTTTCTCGGTGAGCGCGCATTGATCCAGCCGCAAGTCGCTGTTCCGAGATTTTTTCTCGTGAGGCCAGTGCACCACATGCTGGTTGGCCGGATAGTCGCTCTCTGTCACGAGTCAGGCGCTTTTTAGAGCGGCGGACAGGTCGGAAGAGGTGATCATGACATCGTCCAAGTGACAGGGGCACACTTGAGGGCATTTTTGCGGAGCGCTATCGGCGCCGTACAGCGACTCGCCAAATAGTTGAGCCCAGAGCTTTGTCGACACCTGTTGCACCTGTAGCCATTGCTGCCGGTTCTCTTCGCTGAGCATGCCGAAGTAGGGATAGTGATGCAGATACTCACCAAACAGCGCGTCGCAATCGATCATATAGGCGCGCGTGTCGAGAATATGCATGTGCCAAATTTCGTCAATGTCCCCGTTGGGAACCAATTGCAAACCACCCAGCGCCTTGGTTACCGCCATGTAGCGTTTGTAATTCTGTACGGCCTTTTCCGCACGGGGCCGGGTCCACTCCCCGTTCTTGATCTCCAAGACTTTTTCAATGGCTAAGTTAAAGCTCCAAGTTTCCGTCAAAGCCAGGGCTTGCTCAAATACTGAATGATCGAATTGCTGGGTCATGACGCTTTCCTTCGCTCTTGCGCTTCCAGGCGCACAGGGTGTTTTCGTTGCCTAGGTTTGTCTGAACAGTCCATCGGCATGGTTAAGAAGCCAGCGGATCTGATCAGGAAATGCTCAATATTTAGGCGTTCCGTTCGATTTTTGGAGTTGGCTTTTGACTGTTAGGCAGCATGCAGCGAGTTCTCAGGCAAAGCCAGGGTATACTAAACCCCTAGCTACATCGATAGCTAGGCAGACTAACCCTCTCCCCACCATGTTAAGTGGCATCATGACAGCATGGCAAGGCATCTTCCTGTCCGTGTCTAATCTGGGGGGCTCAGGCCAGCAGCGAGCGCGAGCAGTCGATGGCTGACGAAAACGCCCGGCTCAAGCGGCTGTTGGCTAAACAAGCCGAGGAGCTGGTCATCGTAAAAAGGCTGCCGCGTACTTTGCCAAGAGCCTCAAGTGAAGTGCACCTTTCATGAGAATGCACGTCTTGCTGTTTCCGGCGAAAACCATATGTAGCGTGCTGGGCGTTGCATGCAGCGGCTTCTATGCCTGGAGTTCACGCAAGACGTCGACACGGCACCAGCGAAGGGCCATTGGCAGGTTGCGCAGTCATACA
>LNAP01030427.1_pt1 | contig 10712 bp, 10 predicted proteins | sample 602601 | NCBI WGS metagenome assembly LNAP01 (sample SAMN02440304, study PRJNA202911) | soil metagenome | biome: Subtropical and temperate rainforests or woodlands; isolation source: soil samples (1 kg each in a 20% v/v slurry with milli Q water) were... ...
GCGTTCCTACATTCTGGTCGACACCGGCGGTATCTCCGGTGACGAGCACGGTATGGACGAAAAAATGGCCGAGCAGTCGCTGCTGGCCATTGAAGAAGCCGATGTCGTTCTGTTCCTGGTAGATGCCAAGGCCGGTTTCACCGCCGCCGACCAGATGATCGCCGAGCATTTGCGCAAACGTAACAAGCGTTCCTACGTGGTTGCCAACAAGGTCGACAATATCGACCCTGAAATGGCCCGCGCCGAATTCGCTCCGTTGGGCATGGGCCACGCGATCCCGATCGCCGGTGCTCATGGTCGTGGCATCACCCAGATGCTGGAAATCGCCCTGAGCGATTTCCCGAAAGACGAAGAAGAACCGGAAGACGGCGAAGAAGAGATCGTTGCCGAAGGCGAGGAAGCCAAGCGCATTCCTGGCCCGAGCGAAAAAGACGGGATCAAGATCGCCATCATCGGCCGCCCGAACGTCGGCAAGTCGACCCTGGTCAACCGCATGCTCGGTGAAGACCGGGTGATCGTGTATGACCAGCCCGGCACCACCCGCGACAGTATCTACATCCCGTTCGAACGTAACGACGAGAAGTACACGCTGATCGACACCGCCGGTGTGCGCAAGCGCGGCAAGATCCACGAAGAAGTCGAAAAATTCTCCGTGGTCAAAACCCTGCAGGCGATCAAAGACGCCAACGTGGTGATCTTCGTGATGGACGCCCGCGAAGGCGTGGTGGATCACGACCTGAACCTGCTGGGCTTTGCCATCGAATCGGGTCGTGCGCTGGTGATCGCGATCAACAAGTGGGACGGCATGACGCCGAGCGAGCGTGACTTCGTGAAGGTCGAGCTGCAACGTCGACTGTTCTTCGTCATCCACTTCATCTCGGCCCTGCACGGCACTGGCGTGGGCAACCTCTACGCTTCCGTACAGAACTCGTTCAAGTCCGCGGTCACCCGCTGGCCGACCAACCGCCTGACCCAGATCCTGGAAGATGCGGTCGGTGAGCACGCGCCACCGATGGTCAACAACCGCCGGATCAAGCTGCGTTACGCCCACTTGGGTGGCGCGAACCCGCCGATCATCGTGATTCACGGTAACCAGATCGAGAAGGTGCCGAAGTCTTACGTTCGTTATCTGGAAAACACTTACCGTCGTGTTTTGAAGCTGGTCGGTACGCCGATCCGCATCGAGTTCAAGGGCGGCGAGAACCCGTACGAAGGCAACAAGAACTCGCTGACAGACCGCCAGGTCAACAAGAAGCGTCGCTTGATGTCGCACCACAAGAAGGCCGACAAGAAGCGCCGCGACAAGCGTTGATTTGCAGCCCTCACACACATCTCGTGTGCGGGGCTTGTTGTGGCGAGGGAGCTTGCTCCCGCTCGGCTGCGCAGCAGTCGCAAAACCAGCCGACGCGTTCTCTCTCTGAACGATCTCGGTTGCAGATAGTGGGACCGCTTTGCGGTCCAGCGGGAGCAAGCTCCCTCGCCACAGGGTCATGCGTTGGTCATTGGAAGAAGGGTGCCGTTTGGCGCCCTTTTTTTATGGGCGCCGTTTGGGCTATCCTCGGGCTCTCCCGCGCCGCCGTTAGAGCCGGGTGTAGAGCAGGGAATCACCGATGATCACCAGTAAGCTGCCGAATGTCGGCATCACTATCTTCACGCAGATGTCTCAGCTCGCGGCGCAAACCGGGGCGATCAACCTGTCCCAGGGTTTTCCCGATTTCGATGCACCCAAGGCCCTGTGCGATGCGGTCGGTCGGCATGTTGCCAACGGGCATAACCAGTACTCGCCGATGACCGGCCTCCCGGCGCTGCGTCAGCAAGTGACAGCGAAAATCGCTCGCAGCTATGGCGTCAATGTCGATGCCGACAACGAAGTGACCATCACGCCCGGCGCCACCCAGGCGATCTTCTGCGCGATTCAGGCGGTGATCCACAGCGGCGACGAAGTGATCGTGTTCGATCCGTGCTACGACAGTTACGAGCCGTCGGTGGAGCTGGCCGGTGGTCGTTGCGTGCATGTGCAGCTCGGGCTGAATGATTTCTCCATCGACTTCCAGAAACTGGCCGAGGCCATTACGCCGCGCACGCGGATGATTGTGCTGAACGCTCCGCACAACCCGAGTGGCGCACTGATCAGCCGTGCCGAACTGGATCAGTTGGCGGATCTGATTCGTGATCGCGACATCTACCTCGTCAGCGACGAAGTCTACGAACACCTGGTATTTGACGGTGTACCTCACGTCAGCGTGCTGAATCACGAAGAGCTGTATCAGCGCGCCTTCGTAGTCAGCTCGTTCGGCAAGACCTATCACGTCACCGGCTGGAAAACCGGCTACGTGGTTGCACCGCCGGCCCTCACAGCGGAACTGCGCAAGGTGCACCAGTACGTCAGTTTCTGCGGCGTGACCCCGCTGCAATTTGCCTTGGCCGATTTCATGGCCGAGCACCCGGAGCATGTCGAAGAGCTGCCGGCTTTTTATCAGGCCAAGCGCGACCTGTTCTGCGACTTGCTGACGCCATCGCGCTTCAGTTTTACCCGCGTGACCGGCACCTATTTCCAGTTGGTCGATTACTCGCAGATCCGCCCGGACCTCAACGACGTCGAGATGGCGCTGTGGATGACCCGCGAACACGGTGTGGCGAGCATCCCGATCTCGGTGTTCTACCAGACGCCACCCGAAGGCCAGCGCCTGGTGCGTCTGTGCTTTGCCAAGCGTGAGGAGACCCTGCGTGAAGCAGCGGAAAAATTATGCGTGATCTGAGTGCACTGCCGAATCTGAACATTGCGCTGGTCCAGACGACCCTGGCCTGGCATGACCGCCAGGCCAACCTGGAGCATTTCGAACAACTGCTGGAACAGGCTCGCGGTGCTGACCTGATCATCCTGCCGGAGATGTTCACCACCGGTTTCTCCATGGAATCCGAGACGCTCGCCGAGCCGGAAAACGGTCCTGCGAGCAAATGGTTGCGCGCCCAGGCTGCGCAACTCGATGCGGTGATCACCGGCAGCGTCATCTGGCAGTCATCGCAATCGCCTGTTGTGGGCACGGCCGGACGGTGAAGTCTGGCACTACGACAAGCGTCACCTGTTCCGCATGGCGGGCGAGCACAATCACTACACGCCGGGCGAGCGCCAGGTGCAGTTCGAACTCAAAGGCTGGCGTGTGCGGCCGCTGATTTGCTACGACTTGCGCTTTCCGGTGTGGAGCCGCGATGCCCAGGACACCGACCTGTTGCTGTACACCGCGAATTGGCCGGGCGCGCGGCGTCAGCACTGGAACCGTTTGTTGCCGGCACGGGCGATCGAAAACCTTTGCTATGTGGCCGCAGTGAATCGCATCGGGACTGACGGAAAAGGCTTCGCGTATACCGGTGACAGTCAGGTGCTCGATTTCCAGGGCGAGACGTTGCTCAGTGCCGGCGAAGCCGATGGCGTGTTTCAAGTGGTTCTGAATGCCGCCGACCTTCAGGCTTATCGCACGCGCTTTCCGGCGAATCTGGATGCTGACACGTTTGAGTTCACCTGATCGGGCGTTGTTGCAGGCGATGTTTAGCGTTGATACTCATGCCTGACATTGTTGTTGCCTGAGCGGGCCCCATCGCGGGCTTGCTCGCGAAGAGGCCATAACAGGCAACACAAAAACAGCAGGCAAAAAAAGGCCCCGAGGTTTACACCCCGGGGCCTTTTGCATTTCAGCGAATGCTTACGCCGCTTTCGCTTCCGGCTGGCTCAACGAGCGGTTCAGCGCGCTGAACAGGGCCTTGAAGCTGGCGGTGGTGATGTTTTCATCGATGCCGACGCCATGCACGGCACGTTCACCGTTCACTCGCAGCTCGATGTAGGCCGCTGCCTTGGCGTTGGTGCCCGCGCCGATCGCGTGTTCGTTGTAGTCCATGATTTCCACCGGAATCGGCAGGCCGGCCACCAGCGCTTCCAGCGCGCCGTTGCCCTTGCCGCGCCAGTGCAGGTTGGTTTCGCCCTGGCCTTTGCCGGAGACTTCCACTTCCACGGCGCTGTGACCGTTTTCTTCCTGCAGGCGATGGCTGACCAGCGCGTACGGGGTATTGGCCTGCAAGTACTCGCTGTGCAGCAACGCGTGGATTTGCTGGGCGGTCATTTCGAGACCCAGGCGATCGGTTTCACGCTGCACGACCTGGCTGAACTCGATCTGCATGCGACGCGGCAAGCTGATGCCGTATTCCTGTTCCAGCAGGTAAGCGATACCGCCCTTGCCCGACTGGCTGTTGACGNNNGCTGCGGCCGATGTCGGCCGGGTCGATCGGCAAGTACGGCACTTCCCACAGGGCGTCCGGTTTCTGCTGGGCGAAGCCCTTGCGGATGGCGTCCTGGTGGGAGCCGGAGAACGCGGTGTGAACCAGGTCGCCGACGTACGGGTGGCGCGGATGCACCTGGATCTGGTTGCACTCTTCGACGACTTTGCGCACGCCGTCGATGTCGGAGAAGTCCAGCTCAGGGTGAATGCCCTGGGTGTACAGGTTCAATGCCACGGTCACGAGATCGACGTTGCCGGTACGCTCGCCGTTGCCGAACAGGCAGCCTTCGACACGATCCGCGCCAGCCATCAGGCCCAGCTCGGTGGCGGCCACGCCAGTGCCACGGTCGTTGTGGGTGTGCAGGCTGATGATCACGCTGTCACGACGGTTGATATGACGGCCGAACCACTCGATCTGGTCGGCGTAGATGTTCGGGGTCGCGCATTCGACAGTGGCTGGCAGGTTGAGGATCACCTTGTGCTCAGGCGTCGGGTTCCAGACGTCGATCACCGCGTCGCAGACTTCCTTGGCGAACTCCAGTTCGGTGGCGCTGAAGGTTTCCGGCGAGTATTCGAAAGTCCACTGCGTGTCCGGCTGCAGGGCGGCGTATTTGACGAACAGCTTGGCAGCGTTGACCGCGATGGCCTTGATCCCGTCCTTGTCCTGGTTGAAGACAATGCGGCGGAAGGAAGGGGAGGTCGCGTTGTACAGGTGAACGATGGCTTTCTTCGCTCCACGGAGGGATTCGAAGGTGCGCTCGATCAGGTCTTCACGGCCCTGGGTCAGCACCTGAATGGTGGTGTCGTCCGGGATGTGGTTGCCTTCGATCAGGGTGCGCACGAAGTCGAAGTCGGTTTGCGACGCCGCCGGGAAGGACGCTTCGATTTCTTTCACGCCGACCTGCACCAGGGTTTTCCAGAAACGCAGCTTCTTGACCGCGTCCATTGGCTCGATCAGCGACTGGTTGCCGTCGCGAAGGTCGGAGCTGCACCAGATCGGCGCGGCGGTGATGGTCTTCGACGGCCAGGTGCGGTCCGGAATGTCGATGGTCGGGAACGCGCGGTATTTCGAAGACGGGTCTTTGAGCATGCTCATCGGGAAATCCTTATTGTGTGGGCCGAAAAAAGGCGGCCTGCCGCTTGGGGAAAAGCGTAAGACGAGGCGCCGCAATTCAGCCCGGCAGTCGTGCACTGACGAGGCACAGGCTGCGGTGCTGGCGAAGCTGAATGAGGGTGTGAGAGGTTTTCATGCCTTCAACCCTAACCGCGAGGGTGAAGGATGGCAAGCAGTCGAAAAAAATTGAGAGGAATACTCGAATGGAGAGATTTATCGAGATTTTATTGCGGTGAAATAGCGTGATTGTGTGGATGTTTGCGTGGGGGTTGAGGGATGCGCAATTGAGGACGTTGGACTGTGTCGATTCCAATTGCGCGATTTATCCGGCGGCGATTCGGCAACTATGAGGCCGTCTTCGCGGGCTTGCTCGCGAAGAGGCCAGTCGCCTCACAAATGCCTTAAGGTTGAAACGCGCCAATGAAAATCGCCGGATCCACCCGCGCATCATTCAGGCTGACATTCCAGTGCATATGCGGCCCGGTCGCCCGCCCGGTGGCGCCAACCTTCCCGACCACTGCGCCACGCGCCAATTGCTGGCCAACCTTCACATCGATTTTCGACATGTGGCAGAACATGCTGATAAAGCCCTGCCCATGGTCGACAAATACCGTGTTGCCATTAAAGAAGTAGTTACCGATCAGAATCACCTTGCCCGCGGCCGGGGTCTTGATCGGTGTGCCAGCGCCTACGGCGAAGTCCAGGCCCGAGTGTGGATTGCGCTCTTCACCATTGAAGAAGCGGCGCACACCGAACTTGCTCGACAGTGGGCCGTTGACCGGTTTGTCCAGCAGCAGGTTGCTTGGGGTATTCGGGCTGAACGTGCGGTACGCGGCGATCTGCTCCGCCAGTTCGCGCTCGATGCGCTTGAGATTGTCCGGGTCCGGATTGACCTGTTGAGTGTTTTTCAAAGTGATGCGTTGTTCCGGATACTTCTTGTTGCCGACGGTGAAACTCAACGTGCGACCGCCGCTGCTGACCTGCTGTGTGCCCGGCTTGACCGTCAACGGCACACCGACAATCGCCAGCCAATTGTTCTGCTCCTTGACCACCAACACCGGTTTGCCTTGATAACTGGCTTTCGGCGCCTGGGCAGCGCTGCCCAGATCCAAGACCGCCACGCCGCCCGGCACCGGTTTGTTCAACAGGCGGGTGATGTAGCTGTCGGCGTGGGCGTTAAAGGTCAGGCACAACAACAGCAGTGGAGCTAAAAAACGCGGCATGGATCAATCCAGTAAAGAAAGGGTGACGGGCGTCAGGTGATTGTCTTCGACCCGCACTTGCAGTTCGCCTTCGCCCAGTTTGGCTTTCAGGCGCTGGCCGTTGTGGGTTTGCGCGGCGTTGCGGATCGCATTGCCGCGCTCGTCGAGCAAAATGCTGTAGCCACGGCCGAGGGTCGCCAGCGGGCTAACCACGTGCAGCGTCTGCACCTGACTTTGCAGTTGCAGACGACGGGATTTGAGGCCTTCGCGGATGGCCCGGGGCAGACGTTCGGCGAGGCTGTCGAGACGCTGGCGCAGCATTGCCAGTTGGCGCCCCGGATGTTGCGCCGCGAGGCGGGTCTCCAGGCGGATCAAGCGTTCGCGACGGGTATTGAGGCTGCGTTCGAAGGCGCGGCGCATGCGCATGTCCAGATCATCCAGCCGTTGCGCCTGCTGGCGCAGGCGTTCGCCGGGATGACGCAAGCGGCGAGAGATGCCTTCAAGGCGCAGGCGATCACGCATCAGGCGGTCGCGCATGCGCATCACCAGCCGTCGATGCAGGCTCTCGACCCGACGCACCAGGTCGCTGGAATCCGGCGCCAGCAGCTCAGCGGCGGCGGAAGGGGTCGGGGCGCGAACGTCGGCGACGAAGTCGCTGATCGAGACATCGGTTTCATGGCCGACGGCGCTGACAATCGGCGTCACGCAAGCGTCCACGGCGCGGGCCACGGCTTCTTCGTTGAAACACCACAGGTCTTCCAGCGAGCCGCCGCCACGGGCCAGGATCAATGCATCGAAACCACGGGCGTCCGCCAGTTTCAGCGCACGGACAATCTGCGCCGTCGCTTCGCGGCCCTGCACCGCGGTGGGGATCAGTGTCAGCTGCACCTGCGGCGCACGGCGGCGGAACACGCTGATGATGTCGCGGATCACTGCGCCGGTCGGTGAACTGATGATGCCAATGCGCTGCGGATGCGCCGGCAGCGGTACTTTGCGTTCGGCGCTGAACAGGCCTTCGGCGCTGAGTTTTTCTTTCAAGGCATCGAACGCCAGGCGCAGCGCGCCATCACCGGCCGGTTCGACGGTGTCGAGGATCAGTTGATAGTCGCCACGCCCTTCGAACAGCGAAACCTTGCCGCGCACCTTGACCGCCAGGCCGTCCTTCAGCGCCTGGCGAACCCGTGCCGCGTTCTGCCGGAACAATGCGCAACGCACCTGGGCACCGCTGTCCTTGAGGGTGAAATACACGTGGCCGGACGCCGGACGGGCGAGGTTGGAGATTTCGCCTTCGACCCAGATATTGCTGAACACGTCTTCGAGCAACACCCGCGCGCGGCCGTTGAGCTGGCTGACAGTCAGGACTTCACGGTCCAGGCCGAGTCTTGCAAAGGGATCTTTATTTAAAGGCATTCGCATGCGAATCTCCATGAGCCAACGCAAATCCCCCTGTGTGCGGGCTTGCTCGCGAAAGCGGTTTAACATTCAACCTTCATGTCGACTGACACACCACCTTCGCGAGCAAGCCCGCCCCCACAATGATCTGTGCAGGTGTTGATGAAGTGTTGAACCAGCGTCGTCGGATTCTGGCGGCAGGCGAGGGCGACGGTGCTGTGGCAATCCGGGTCGGCCAAGGGCAGGAAATGAATGTCGGGTGGCGCAATGTCCTGCATCGACTCCGGCAGCAGGGCGATGCCGAACCCGGCCTGAATCAACTGCAGTTGCGTGGTTTTGCGCGACACCACTCGGGCCGCTTTTGGAAAGAAACCCTGACGCATGCACAGCTCGGCGGACAAATAACTCAGCCCGCCGCGTTGGGGATGGGGAATAGAGATAAACGCCTCATCCTTCAGTTGCGCCAGGTCGATGCCCTGAGCGGACTTATCCACAGCCAGCCGGTGATTGGGCGGAACGGCCAGCAGCAATCGTTCGTTGTACAAAGGAACAATCTGCACGCCTTCACGTTGGCGCAACACCGGCAGGCGCAGCAGCCCGACATCAAGCCGGTTGTCGGCCAACGCTTCAAGTTGCGCTTCGGAAGACAGCTTGGCGATGTCCATGGACACACCGACATGCTGGCTCAAATAGTCGCTGATGCCTCGCAGCAGACGGCCACTCATGGGGACGGTGCTGGAATGGCTTAGGCGCAAGGTGCCGAGTTCTCCATTGCCGACCTGGGTGGCCATCTCGCTGGCTTTGGCCAATTCGTTCAGCAGGTTTCTGGCCCGGGGCAGGAAGGCTTCACCGGCGGCCGTCAGTCGAGGCTGGCGTGCAGTGCGCTCGAACAAGGGTGTTTGCAGGCGGGTTTCCATGTCCTTTATTTGCCGGCTCAACGCTGACTGCGCAACAAACAAACGCTCAGCGGCTGCACTGAAACTCCCGCACTCGGCGATCTCCACGAAGTAACGCAATTGACGGGTTGAAAGCATGAGGCATGCCTTTTTGAGATGAGAGAGGGGCTTTGAAGATATTAGTCGCAAGGCTCCGCGCTGGCTAAAGTCATCACAAGTATTTAATGAAGGCGTGCCGATGAACGCGTTTGAGTTGTTGCACCAATGGCCATTTGGCGCGACGGATTGGCTGGTGATCGGGTTGGGCATTGCCCTGGCTTACATCGTGTTTGGCATTGCCGGGTTCGGTACCGCACTGGTGGCCGGGCCGATTCTGATTCTGTTCATGCCGCTATCGAAGATCGTGCCGTTGCTGGTGCTACTGGATTTTGTCGCGGCGTTCGGCAATCTGCTGCCCTCGCGACGGGATGTGGCCAAGCCGGAACTGCTGCGGCTGCTGCCGTGCATGGCGGTGGGTTGCACGGTGGGTGTGATCTTTCTGCTGAACCTGAAATCCGATCTGTTGTTGCTGTTGATGGGGGTGTTTATCAGCGCCTATGCGGTTTACAGCCTGTGGGTCAAAACCCGCCCGACGCAGTTGTCGGCAGGTTGGGCGGTGCCGATGGGCACGGTCGGCGGGATGTTCGGTGCGCTGTTTGGCAGTGGCGGCTTTTTATATGCGATCTATTTGAACAGTCGGTTACCAAAAGACGCGGCGCGGGCGACCCAAAGCGCTCTGATCAGTTGCAGCACCGTGGTGCGCCTGAGCCTGTTTGCTGTCGCGGGTGTGTACGCCGAGCTACCCTTGTTGATGTTGGCGCTGTGTTTGTTGCCGGCCATGGCGTTGGGGCTGTGGATTGGCCGGCGGCTGACCATGAGATTGTCCCGCGAGGCATTCGTGCGGCTGGTGACCTGGTTGGTGCTGGCCAGCGGGATTGCGTTGGTCGGCCGGTATTTGAGTACTTGACCGGATTTCGTCAGGGATTAAGCTGCCCGCCGCTCCGACGCCTTCGCGGGCAAGCCCGCTCCCACAGTGAGCGGGGTGAACATGATTGTTATGTCCGCGAAGGCGTCAAACGGTACGCCGCAGAACCCCCATTTCGACGCAGCAGGCTTGCACCCATGAATTCGCAAAGCATCATCGTCCCTAAAATCTCCACGCTGCCGGTGCACGAACCCCGGGCAAGGGCGGTCGTGCGGTGGCTGGTGCGCAAGAACATCGTCAAGGAAGAGCTGACCACCTGCGGCCGAACCGGCAACCGCATGGGCCACGCGATCGCTGACGGTGCCCGTGCCGTGGTCCTGCACCCGGAAGCATTGCCGTTCGGCGAGCCGATCAATGGCCTCGAGATCATTACCAAACGCTGCATCTACACGCCGGCCAAGGGTTTCCTTGAAGAAGCGGGCTGCGCCGAATGCCGCAAGGAAGTCGGCGAAGCGCTGTTCGAAAGCCTGGAAGACTGGATGCCGGGGCGCACCGATAACTTCACCTGCCCGGAGTGCGGGCATGAAGACGACATCAACGGCTTTCTTTTCCTGCAGGAGTGCGGCTTTTCCAACCTGGGATTCATTTTCAACAACTGGGCCGAGGCGGGGTTCAAGCAGAGCTTCATCGATGAGTTCGCCGATTGGCTGGATCAACCGGTCAGTTGGGTGAAAGTCGAGTTGTAGGCGGCGACAATCCCCGTATATCAGTAATGCCAATAATAGACAGAGTTTTACATTGAACCCGAGGGGGTGTCTGACTATAATGGCGCGCTTCCATTTTCCCGCTCGGGAGCCCCCGCGATGCTGCGTA
>LNAP01005910.1_pt1 | contig 10711 bp, 11 predicted proteins | sample 602601 | NCBI WGS metagenome assembly LNAP01 (sample SAMN02440304, study PRJNA202911) | soil metagenome | biome: Subtropical and temperate rainforests or woodlands; isolation source: soil samples (1 kg each in a 20% v/v slurry with milli Q water) were... ...
GCGCAAAGCGCGCCGTTTAGCTCTGCTAAACAAGCGATTTGCAACGACGCAATGCGCCCAAAGATGGCCAGGCAAAAGTACAAGTTATTGCTTTGCGAGTCCTTAGCATCCCCTAAGCCCGGCAGGGTCACACCCCCAGCCGGGCTTAAAAGTGAAATAATTCAAGCTGCTTTTTTTTAATAGGAATTTTCAGCATGAGCGACGCACAGCAACGCATTGACGACCTGGTCAAACATAACGACATCCTGCTTTTCATGAAAGGCACGGCCAGCTTTCCGCAGTGTGGCTTCTCGGGCCGCGCCATTCAGATCCTGAAAGCCTGTGGTGTTGATCCCAAAGCGATTAAAACCGTCAACGTGCTCGAAGACGAGGGCATTCGCGCCGGCATCAAGGACTACAGCAACTGGCCCACCATTCCCCAGCTCTACCTGAAAGGCGAGTTCATCGGTGGCTCCGACATCATGGTGGAAATGTACGAGAACGGCGAATTGCAGACTTTGCTGGGAGCGCCCGCCCACTGAGGCAGCCCTCAAGCGGTTTGGGGTGCCCACAGTTTCCGGGCGCCCATGACCGTATTGGGGTACTGCGGCTTGCCCCGTGAGCCGTTGTAGCGCCCCAGCGCCAGAAATAAGTCACCGCGTTCACGATCGAGGTAATGGCGCAGAATCACACAGCCAAAGCGCAAATTGGTCTGCAGGTGAAACAGTTTTCCGGCATCGCCATCGGCCAGCACCCGGGTCCAGAATGGCATCACCTGCATGTAGCCGCGTGCACCCACGCTGCTCACGGCAAATTTTCTGAAGTTGCTCTCTACCTGAATCAGACCCAGCACCATGGAAACGTCCAGACCTGCGCGTTTGGCCTCGTACCAGACCGTTTGCAGGAATTCCTTGCGCGTCTTCCAGTCAGATTTTTTCTTCACCAGGCGTTCGCTCATGGTGCCCAGCCAACGCAGGTAGCGCAGGCGCGATTCAGTGTCAGGGAACTCCGGCTCCGGTGGCGCGTGGTTGGCGATGGCCGAGCTCAGGGCCGTTCGAACGGAGTCCATCAGTGGCTCTTCAATTTGTCCTCCGGCCCAGGCAGGCGCCTGGAAAAAAAGTGTGCCGGAGCCCGTCAAGACGGGGGAAAGTGCTAACGCATTCCCCAGAAGTTCGCGTCGGTTGATCTTCATTGCCAGCTCGTGAGACAAACGCAATTCAACAATCACCCAGCTGTCAGGCCTTCAGCTTGGCCAGCAAGCGGGCCACGATGTCAGCCACAGGCACGGCACTGGCGGCAACATCGCGGCGGTGTTGGTATTCCACATGGCCTTCTTTCAAGGCACGGTCGCCAATGTTGACGCGGTGCGGCACACCAATCAACTCCCAGTCGGCAAACATGGCGCCCGGGCGCTCGCCGCGGTCGTCCAGCATGACATCGACTCCGGCAGCCAGCAACTCGGCATACAGCGCCTCAGAAGTGGCCTTGACCTCCGGCGAACGCTCCGCGTTGATCGGGCACAGCACCACGGTGAACGGCGCCAATGCATCGGGCCAGATGATGCCGCGCTCGTCATGGTTCTGCTCAATGGCAGCGGCAGGCAGGCGCGTGATGCCGATGCCGTAGCAACCCATTTCCATGAACTGGGGCTTGCCATTCTGGTCGAGAAAGGTCGCGTTCATGGCCTGGCTGTATTTGGTGCCCAAGTAAAACACATGGCCCACCTCGATGCCCCGTTCGATTGCCAGCACGCCTTGGCCGTCGGGAGAGGCATCTCCCGCCACCACGTTGCGCAAGTCGGCCACCAGTGCAGGTTCGGGCAGATCACGGCCCCAATTGACGCCGGTGAGGTGAAAGCCGGGTTCATTGGCACCGCAGACCCAGTCACTCATGACTGCAACTTCACGATCAACAACTATTTTTACGCTCCGACCAAAGGTGCGTCCTGCCCAAGGCTCACCCATGAACTCACCAAGATTTGGTTCTGTCGGTTGAATTGGTGGGTATGGCCCTAAATAGCCAGGCCTACAACAAAAAGTCTCTGTAATTTCAGACTCCGTCGCAAATCGGAATGCGCTCAAGCCCGGCAACTTGCCGACCTTGACTTCGTTCATGTCGTGATCCCCGCGCAGCAGCAGTAACCAGACCTGGGTTTTCACCACTTCACCCTGCTCGTTGAGCGCGTCGGTGGCCAGCACCAGGGACTTGACGGTATTTTTCAGGGGCAGGCCAAGCAATTCGGCTACCGCCGCACAGGTGCTTTTGCCCGGCGTGGCGGTTTTGGTCATGGCTTGGGTGGCTGCAGGGCGCGGGCCCGCGGGTGCCAGGGCCTCGGCTTTTTCCAGGTTGGCGGCGTAGTCGCTGCCCGGGCAATACACAATGGCATCTTCGCCGGTGGCGGCAATCACCTGGAACTCTTCGCTCAAATCCCCGCCAATGGCGCCGCTGTCAGCCGCCACCGCGCGGTAGGTCAGGCCAAAGCGATCAAAAATGCGCCGGTAGGCCCGGGCCATGACCTGGTAACTGGCCTTGGCCGTGGTCTGATCCCGGTCAAAACTGTAGGCGTCTTTCATGATGAATTCACGCCCGCGCATCAGGCCAAAGCGTGGGCGCCGCTCGTCGCGAAACTTGGTTTGAATCTGGTAAAAGTTCTTCGGCAACTGTTTGTAGCTGCGGATTTCCTGGCGCACGATGTCGGTCACCACCTCTTCGCTGGTAGGTTGAATCACAAAGTCGTGCGCGTGGCGGTCCTTGATGCGCAACAGCTCGGGGCCCATGTTTTCAAACCGCCCGGTCTCGGCCCACAACTCGGCAGGTTGCACCAGGGGCATGGCCAGCTCGACGGCGCCGGCACGGTTCATTTCTTCGCGCACGATGGCCTCCACCTTGCGCACCACACGCAGGCCCATCGGCATCAGGGTGTAAATGCCAGCACCAATTTTTTTGATCATGCCGGCACGCATCATGAGCTTGTGGCTGGCAATTTCGGCATCCGCCGGGGCTTCTTTGAGGGTGGAAATAAAAAATTGGGAGGCTCTCATGGGATATCCAGAAATATGTCAGGGTTATGTCTTTTGCTGCAGTGTCCGCGCTGTGCATAATCAAGACAATTTAAAATTTGGGGTTTGATTATGCTTGACCGGGACGGCTTTAGGCCCAACGTCGGCATCGTCCTGCTCAACCAGAAAAATCAGGTGTTTTGGGGTAAGCGCATTCGGACGCACTCCTGGCAGTTTCCGCAAGGTGGCATTGACCGGGGTGAAACCCCTGAACAAGCCATGATACGGGAGCTGCATGAAGAAGTTGGGCTGCAGCGCGAACATGTTCGCATTGTGGCCCGCACCCGTGACTGGTTGCGCTATGAGGTGCCAGACCGTTTTATTCGCCGCGATTCGCGCGGTTTTTACAAAGGCCAGAAACAAATCTGGTTCTTGTTGCAGCTCGTCGGTCATGACTGGGATTTGAATTTGCGCGCCACCAGCCATCCAGAGTTCGACGCCTGGCGCTGGAACGACTACTGGGTGCCGCTGGATGCGGTGGTCGAATTCAAACGCGAGGTCTACGTGACGGCGCTCACCGAACTGTCGCGCTATCTGCCGCGCAATGAACACCGCAACCGCTTTTTGCGTCAGGGCATTCGCCCGCTTGAACTGGATCAGTCCTGCGCCAACCTGCCCTATGCCCGCTTTGGAATACCACCGGGCGCCACCTTTGAATCTGATCCCCCGTCTGGACAACCACATGCCTGAATCACTATCTCTGCGCCGCCTGCCCAGTGCCTTGCAAAAGTGCTTACTCCTGAGTCTGGCTTGCTGCGCACTGGCTGCGCAGGCGCAAGTCCCGGCCGACAATCCGGACTGGCAAGAAACCGAGGCACCTGCGCCGCCCCCGTTTAACCCCAGGCAACTGGTCAGCGTTGATATGCCGCCGTATGTGAGCATGAAGTTTGGCGTTGATCCGGCCACATTGGCTGTCACGCCAGACGGCATCGTGCGCTATGTGATGGTGGCCGTCAGTCCCAGCGGTTCCGTGAATGCGTTTTTTGAGGGCATTCGCTGCGCGACCGGTGAAGTCAAAAGTTATGCCCGAGCCAATGCCCAGGGTGTCTGGACACTGGTGAAGGAACCCGAGTGGCGCAGGCTCAACGGCAAACAGCCGTCCAAACACGCCTTGGCACTGGCGCAACAAGGGGTTTGTGAAGGCAATGCCACGGCCGGCTCAGCGGCACAGATCCTCAGAAATCTCAAAAGCAAATAAAGGGCAGGCTGGCATTCGCCATCACGGCGTCAGCGCTTGAGCACCAGGTTGTCGCGGTGCACCATTTCCGGTTCTGCCACATAGCCCAGCAAGGCTTCAAAGGCGCTGGAGGGTTTGCGGCAAATCAGGCGCGCCTCGGTACTGGCGTAATTGGCCAGCCCACGCGCAATTTCAAGCCCTTGCGGGTCGCGGATGGCAATCACATCGCCCCGCGAGAAATCGCCCTCGACAGCCGTCATGCCGATGGGCAACAAACTGGAGCCGTCGCCCAGCAGTTTGGTCACAGCACCGGCATCTACCGTGACCGAACCCCGTAATTGCAGATGGTCGGCAATCCACTGTTTGCGCGCTTGCGTTTTTTGAGTCGGCGCCACCAGCAGCGAACCAATGGCTTCGCCCTTACAAAGCCGCAGCAAGGCATCAGGCTCGCGCCCCCAGGCAATCACGGTCGATGCGCCTGAGCCGGCGGCCCGCTTGGCGGCCAGTATTTTGGTGATCATGCCGCCACGCCCCAGACTGGAACCCGCACCCCCGGCCATGGCTTCCAGCGCAGGATCGCCGGCCTGTGCCACATGCACAAACTCGGCATGGGCGTCCTTGCGCGGATCGGCCGTGAACAGGCCTTTTTGATCCGTCAGGATGACCAGCGCGTCGGCCTCCACCAGATTGGCGACCAGGGCAGCCAGGGTGTCGTTGTCGCCAAACTTGATCTCGTCATTGACCACCGTGTCGTTTTCATTGATGACCGGTACCACGCCGAGCTTGAGCAAAGTCAGCAGCGTCGAGCGCGCATTGAGGTAGCGCTCGCGGTCCGCCAGGTCGGCGTGCGTCAACAGCACCTGGGCGCTACCCAGGTCGTTTTCACGCAGTTTGGTCTCGTACATGTGCGCCAGGCCCATTTGCCCCACGGCCGCCGCCGCCTGCAACTCATGGATCTCATGCGGACGCTTGACCCAACCCAGACGCTTCATGCCTTCGGCAATGGCGCCACTGGAGACCATGATGAGCTCGCGCCCCTGGTGCACCAGCACCGCCATTTGCCGACACCATTCGCCAATGGCTGCCTCATCCAGACCGCGGCCGTCATTGGTCACCAGGCTGGAGCCCACCTTGAGCACCACGCGACGGGCCTCGCGCAATGCTGAATTAACTTGTTCTTGAGCCATTTAAGCCTCTGGGGCAGGTAATTTACGTCAGGCGTTTGAGGGCGATGGATCAGGCCCGACAGGCACTGCAAAACGCGGGTCGATGACCTCCGGTTCCAGTTCGATTTTTTGCTGGGCACTGATGTGCTTGTACACCGCCTTGATCAACGACTCGCAGCCCTCGCGCGTCAGCGCCGAGATCTCAAACACCGGCCCCTTGAACTTGAAGCGTTTGACAAAATCCTTGACCAGGGCCTCGCGCTCTTCCAGCGGCACCATGTCGAGCTTGTTAAGCACCAGCCAGCGCGGTTTCTTGTACAGCGCGGTATCGTATTTTTTGAGCTCGTTGACAATGGCTTTGGCCTGCGCCACGGTATCAATGCCATCGTCAAACGGCGCCATGTCGACCACATGCAGCAGCAAGCGGGTGCGCTGCAAATGGCGCAAAAACAAGTGCCCCAGGCCGGCGCCTTCAGAAGCGCCTTCGATCAAGCCGGGCAAGTCGGCCACGACAAAGCTCTGCTCAGGCCCGACCCGAACCACCCCCAAATTTGGGTGCAGGGTGGTAAAGGGGTAGTCGGCAATGCGCGGACGGGCGTTCGATATGGCCGTGATCAAGGTTGATTTGCCCGCATTGGGCATGCCCAGCAGGCCCACGTCGGCCAACACCTTGAGTTCGAGCTTGAGGTTGCGCTTTTCACCCGGCCAACCCGGCGTTTTTTGCCGTGGTGCGCGGTTGATGGCGCTCTTGTAGCGCATATTGCCAAAGCCGCCATCGCCACCCTTGGCAAGGGTGATCACCTCACCGGGCTTGAGCAGTTCAAACAGCAGCTCGCCCGTTTCCGCATCAGAAATGATGGTCCCCACGGGCATTTTGAGCGTGATGTCATCCCCGGCGGCACCGAACATGTCCGAACCCATGCCATGCTGACCGCGCTGGGCATCGTGCCGACGCGAGAAGCGGTAATCGACCAGGGTGTTGAGGTTGGGGTCGGCCACCGCAAACACATGGCCGCCACGGCCACCGTCGCCACCGTTGGGACCGCCAAACTCCTTGTAATTTTCATGCCGAAACGAGACGCAGCCAGCGCCACCATCTCCAGCGGAGACGTCAATGTAGGCTTCGTCAACGAATTTCATGTGTTTGATCGGTTGGGGACAGCGCTAGTTCGCTTCGCGTAACTGCGGTCTGTCCCGCAAGGTTTCAGAAATAAAAAACCCCGCGCCGTGCGCAGGGTCTTGCGTGGGGACAAGGTCAGCCCTCAAGCTGCGGCTGTCACGCTCACGGTGTGCCGGTTCAATGCGCCCTTGATGGCGAACGACACATGACCTTCTGTCAATGCAAACAGCGTGTGGTCTTTGCCAATGCCGACATTGGCACCGGGGTGGAATTGCGTGCCGCGCTGGCGCACGATGATCGCACCAGGAGCAACCAACTGACCACCGTACATCTTCACACCGAGCATTTTGGGCTTGGAATCACGCCCGTTTCGCGTCGAGCCGCCGCCTTTTTTGTGTGCCATGACTCTTGCTCCTTATGCAGAAATCGCACCAATCAGAAGCTCAGTGAACTGCTGACGATGACCTTGACGTTTTTGGTAGTGTTTACGACGGCGCATTTTGAAAATGCTGACCTTGTCGTGTTTGCCATGTGCCAAAACTGTGACACTGACGGCTGCACCGGACACCAAGGGTGTACCAACCTTCAACTCTGCGCCGCTGCCGACTGCCAGAACCTGGTCGATCACAATCTCTTGGCCTACATCCGCAGCAATCTGTTCTACTTTAATTTTTTCGCCGGTTGCAACTTTGTATTGTTTGCCACCAGTTTTTATGACCGCGTACATAATAACCTCTTAATAATGCTCTCCGAACGAATTTTCGCAGAGCCCGGAATTATCGCACAAGTCTGTGCGACTGTCCAGTCAAAGGCGCTCAAGACAAAATCGGGGCAAATCAGGTCTTGCGGACTTTCTATAATTCGCACAACTAATCGGGTCACAGTCTTGCAAGCTACTCAATCTCAAAAACCCAGCTTTATGGCGATCATCGCGCAGGACATGCACGAGGTCGACCTGGTCGTCACGCAGCGCCTGGACTCCGGTGTACCCCTGGTGGGGCAAGTTTCCAGGTACATCATTTCTGCCGGCGGCAAGCGACTGCGCCCGGCACTGCTGCTGTTGATATGCGGCGCCCTTGGTTACACAGGTGCCCAGCGTTTTAACCTGGCGGCGGTGGTGGAGTTCATCCACACATCGACCCTGCTCCATGACGACGTGGTGGACGACTCGTCCATGCGGCGCGGCAACCCTACCGCCAACGAAACCTTTGGCAATCCGGCCAGTGTGCTGGTGGGTGATTTTTTGTATTCACGCTGCTTTCAAATGATGGTGGATGCGCAAAACATGCGCATCATGGAAGTACTCGCAGAAGCCACCAATGTCATCGCGGAAGGCGAAGTCATGCAGTTGATGAACATGCATAACGCAGCGTTGGATGAGGCCGGCTACCTGCATGTGATCCGCTCCAAAACCGCAAAACTGTTCGAAGCCAGCGCACGCGTAGGCGCCATTTTGGCCAACGCCAGCCCCGACATGGAAGCAGCCTGTGCCACTTACGGGCAAGCCCTTGGCACCGCCTTTCAAATCATCGACGATGTGCTGGACTACACCGGCGACGCGGCCGTGATGGGCAAAAACCTCGGTGACGATTTGCGCGAAGGCAAGACCACCCTGCCCCTGATTGCAGCCATGCAACGGGGCAGTGCCAGCGAACGCGAACTCATCCAAAGCGCCATTGAAAGCGGCAAGCTCGAACTGATTGACCAGGTCGTGGCCATCGTCCAGGCCACTGGCGCGCTCGAGGTGGCCCGTCAAACCGCAGCAAGCGAAGCCCGCCGCGCCATCACCGCCGCCGAGCAATTGCCGGACAATGCGCACAGGCAGTGTTTGATACAATTGGCAGCTCAGTTGCTGGAGCGTCAGTCCTGACGTTTCAGGACAAAATCGGAATGTAGCGCAGCCTGGTAGCGCACTTCGTTCGGGACGAAGGGGTCGGAGGTTCGAATCCTCTCATTCCGACCAATAAAATCAATGGGTTAGCAGTTTTTGACTGCTAACCCGTTTTGCATTGAGTCTCAGGACGCTTTCATTGTCCCAACTCTTGTCCCTACTGTGGCAAAAGCTTGACTCCTCAATCGAACAAGTAGCTATCGGTTTACCTCTGCTATTAGCTAGCCCATCAAAAACTGGCAACCCGCCCTGGCTCTATATTCACTCGGCGCCGACAATGGGCAACCGTGCCGCCCCCCTACCTCGCAAACGTGGCCGCCCCAGAACTTCCGGTTCATGCCTGGACCTCGCACTATAATCGACTTAAATTTACTATAATTTGATATAGAGGCAGCTTCCGCAGCGTTTCGTCTGCCTCTATAAATGACTTTAATTGCCTATAAAGTTCGGGAGCCCACATGCCAGTCTTTCACCGCGAAGCTTTGGCCAAAAACCTGGCTGGCAAGCTGCTGAAGCCTGCAGCGACCTCCGCGTCCGGGTCCGGATTGTTCTTGGCTGCGCCACGGCGCACCGGAAAAAGCACCTTTGTGCGTGAGGACCTGCGCCCGGCCCTGGAAGCAGCAGGGGCCATCGTCATTTACGTCGACCTCTGGGAAGACCGCAAGGCAGACCCCGGCGACGTCATCATCTCAGCCGTGCGGGCCGAACTTGCCAAGCGCGAAGGCGTCATCGCGCGGCTGGCCAAGGGCAGCGGAATGGACAAGGTGGCGGTCGGGGGCCTGAGCTTCTCGCTGGACCGTGTGGGCATGGCCAAGGGTATCTCGCTGTCGGCAGCGCTGTCCGCCCTGTCTGATGAGACCAGGCAAATCATCGCGCTAATCATCGACGAAGCACAGCACGCCATCACGAGCGAGGCGGGTGCTGACGCGCTCTTCGCGCTCAAGGCAGCGCGCGACGAACTCAACAGCAGCCACCACCACGGGTTGCGCATCGTGGCTACTGGCTCCAATCGGGACAAACTGGCCATGCTCCGGGGCAGCAAGGAGCAGGCATTTTTCGGTGCGCCTTTGGTCGCCTTCCCGCCGCTGGGCACCGACTACATTGACTGGTTCATCGCTCACCTGGATTTCGCCAAGGAGCTCGACGGGAGCGCTGTTTATGGGTGGTTTCGACAAGCAGCGTTCCGACCTGAGGTGCTGGGCGCTGCCGTCGATGCGCTGGTCTACGACCTGCAAACAGAGCCTGGCCGATACGCACAGCGCCTGGAAGAGCTCGTTCACGAGCAAATCGAGGCGAACAGCAACGACGCCCTGCGCGTGGTGCACAGCTTGACGCCATTGCAGTCGGCGGTTCTGCGGGTCATGGCGTCGGCCGGCGCCAAGTACGCACCGTTCGAGCAGGCGACGATGGAGCGCTACCGCGCGGTCATCGCTACCACGGCCCCCGGTTACAAGGTCGAGCCGGACCCGGGAAATGTGCAGCAGGCGCTCAACGCGCTTCAGGAAAAAGCACTCGTGTGGCGTGCCGCGCGCGGGGTCTATGCCCTCGAGGATACCTTTCTCGCGGAGCTGATGGACAAGGCCGGTTTGCTGCAAGCCGGCTGAGCCCACCTGCGATTCCGGGGTTTGCGCACGCAATGCAAGGGCTCAGGGGCACCCAAAGCCTCGCTCAAGGACTTGAAAAGCCCGACATGCCGCCCTCCATGCGCATCGGTTTGACCATCTTTTTCGTCATGAGGTTTTCCTATCGTCGTGATTAATTTGTCAGGGCGGGAAGTCCATCCCAAAGGCGTGCGTTCAGGGCTATAGTTGGCTTCACCGATATTTTCCAATGAGCCGGAAGCCTGCTGCGAAGGCGGAACCATCGGATCGCAAGACTTTTTGAAACGCAAGCCAAGGAGCGCAAGATGCAAAACGACGAAGTAAATTCCGCTGGCAAATGCCCCGTGATCCACGGCGGTGCCACATCGGCAAGCGTGTCGAACATGGCGTGGTGGCCCAAGGCGCTGAGCCTCGACATCCTGCACCAGCACGACCGCAAGACCAATCCGCTGGGCGCAGACTTCAACTACCGCGAAGAAGTCAAAAAGCTCGATGTCGGAGCGCTGAAGAATGATCTCAAAGCCCTGATGACCGACAGCCAGGACTGGTGGCCCGCTGACTGGGGTCACTACGGCGGCCTGATGATCCGCATGGCCTGGCACTCGGCCGGCAGCTACCGCATTGCCGACGGTCGCGGTGGCGCTGGCAAGGGCAATCAGCGTTTTGCCCCGCTGAATTCCTGGCCCGACAACGCCAACCAGGCGCGGGCGAACACGTC